>Ga0153916_10003530_pt1 | contig 11652 bp, 13 predicted proteins | sample Opewatmetagenome_FD_109642 | JGI IMG/M metagenome (GOLD analysis project Ga0153916, IMG submission 109642) | Freshwater wetland microbial communities from Ohio, USA - Open water 3 Core 3 Depth 4 metaG | ecosystem: Environmental > Aquatic > Freshwater > Wetlands | place: USA: Ohio, Lake Erie...
AAATGTACACCCGCAGCCTGGTTCCTGCGGCGGGCCCAATCGGAATTAAGGTCTTACGCCCACATTTAGCAGTCGCCGGCACGGCGATGACAGAAGGCAGTTGCCAAAAGCCTCAGGCAGTAGTAATATGCTCGGCACAAAAACCGTGGTCTTGTTTGGCCACTGGATAATCAGAGCCGCTCATGGCCGTCTCAGAAAATATTGTTCCAGCGATGGTCCTGACCATCTTGGCGGGACTTTCCACCGGTATAGGCAGCGCCATCGCCTACCGGCTCCGCAAGCCGAAGATAGTCTATCTTTCCTTCTCGTTGGGCCTATCAGCCGGCGTGATGATATCCGTATCCTTTATGGACCTTCTGCCCGGCGCTTTACTGAGCGTCGGCAAATTCTGGGCTATTACTGCCTTTTTCCTCGGCGTAGCTGTTATCGGCCTGATAGATATGCTCACACCCGGAGCGAAAAATCCTCACAACTATCGGGGACTCGATGCTCCCACCGACGCCCCACAAAACAACGACCTTATGCGGACGGGAATAATGACTGCGCTGGCCATCGGCATTCATAACTTGCCCGAAGGCATGGTCACTTTTGCATCAGCACTCAGTGACGTAAGGCTCGGCCTATTCATCGCCATAGCTATTGCCCTTCACAACATTCCGGAGGGAATTGCGGTGTCTGTGCCCATTTTTTACGCCACATTGAAAAAGAACAAAGCATTCTTTTGGTCATTTTTGTCGGGGATATCCGAGCCGGTGGGGGCCGCGATAGGCTATTTGATATTGCTGCCATTTTTGACGCCGGCTGTTCTGGCAGCAACTTTGGCCTTTGTCGCAGGAGTGATGATTTACATATCTTTGGACGAACTGCTGCCGATGGCACACCGCTACGGCTATGGACACGTTGTCATTTGGGGCGTGGTTCTTGGGATGCTGATAATGGCCATAAGTTTGGTTCTGCTGTGAGACGCCCACTCTAAGTGCGACGAATTTCAGCCATGAGATTCTGAAAGGACTGTGTTATGAAAAGGTTCAAAATTGTCGTGATAGTTCTTGTTTGCTGGATCTTACACTTAGGTAGTAATCTAGCCGGGCCCCAGACACCAAACATAGTGCGCAGCCAGCACAGGCTTAATGTTGTTGTGGACGCCCGGCTTGAGCTTTTAGCAGTAGTACAATTATTAAGCAATTACGGTGAACGCCTCGGATTGATTACTCGATACGATTTCCCATATAAGCGCGATGTTGTAGAGTACTTTTCACCATATAAAAATCATCGTGCAGTGCAACTGTTCACAGAGATGAGCAAGAGCGGATTCAGCTTTGATGCCCCTCCTGCGGTTATGCTTTATCTTTCGGACCCGCCGGACCTGAATACACAGTTGCCTTTCACTGACTATCTAAATAGAAGAGCCGGGGGCGATAAACGTCTGAACCAGTTTGTTAGCTTGCTGCGTGACTTTGCCAGCCGGACGCAGTTTACGACTTTTTTCAAATCGCACCAAGAAACCTATCGACAGATTGTTGCCAATGCACGCACGAAGCTTGTGGTGAGCTTGCCGAATCCAATGGAAGGTATCGATTATATTGGGACATTAGAGAATTACTATGGCATGAAACATCATAGCTACAATATTATCCTTGTTCCCTTATTTGTCGGGGGCTACGGTCACCGTGTGGAAAGGGCGGACGGCACCTGTGACATCTACAATATTTGTGGGCCAATGAATATAGAGAATGATTTGCCGGTATTTGGCACAGTAGAGAGCTTTAGAGACCTTGCCTGGCATGAATTTGGCCACTCCTTTATTGTCCCTACAATGAATAAGCTTCGCAGCAGCATCACTAAGTATTCATCACTTTACGAACCTATCTCGGATAAAATGAAGAAACAGGCTTACGGAACCTGGGAGACATGTGTTAATGAGCACCTCGTACGAGCAGTGGTCACCAGACTCGCTTATCACCAGATTGGCAAGGAGGCGGCGGAAAAAACCCTTATATATGAGAAGACAAGAGGATTTTTTTATGTCGAGGCTCTGTGTAAGGACCTTGAGCAATATGAAAACCAGCGTGACAAATATCCAACATTTGCGGATTTTTCTACGGAACTGATTGCCGTCTTCAAAGAGCTGTCGGAAAAGAAATTGGGCAGCGAGTTTTACTCTGTCCCATTCACGGGGACTATCAACGCCGTTGTTTCGGACAACAAATCTGTTGTCCTGATCGTGCCTACTAACGAAAACAACAAGACCGTTCAAGACAAAATCCATGCCTACGTCGCAGCGATTCGCGACCGATTCTTCAAAGACTCACCCATATTGACCGATGAAGAGGCTCTCAAGAAGGACCTGTCAAATAATTCCTTAGTAGTTTATGGCACACCGACAGGAAACATCTGGCTTGCAAAACATATTATTGAGCTGCCCGTTCGTATTGCAGCCAATCAGATTACGGCAGAGACTGCTTATCCAGGTGAGCACTTGCGGTTTATTTCAGCCTGGCCGAATCCGCAGAACCCTAAAAAAGGAATTGTGATTTATACAGCCCAGCAAGCCGAGGATGTGTATGAGATCAATTCTGTTTTTCACGGGCCTACGGACTACGTGATCGCAAAAGGCAAAGAGATTCTGAAATCCGCAGACTACAATAGACAAAATCGGCCCTGGGCTTTCAAATAACAAAATATAGAAGAGAAAACATCAGGCACATTATCGCGGCGTTATTCGAATTTCACGGCAAAATTTGCCCATTAACTCCATTGCCGCGCTGGTCTTCTCAGAGGAGCCATCCATCTTGGCATAGGCGTCAACCAGTTCCAGAAGCTCCGGCGCCGGCTCGACTCGCCCATAGCGGTGGCCAACATTCACAATTGCGGCATCGAGGCCGTACTCCATTGCCTTTGCGACATAAGCCCTGCAAACGCCGATCTTCCGGCCCGGCAAATCTCGGACACAGTTGCTTACACCAAGCACACAGTGCACGCCCCGCATATCGGGGTCGGTCGTTATCCTCTTTATTGTTTCAAATGTTCGGTAAGTGTAGCCTGACACGCCCGGCTGCATAGGCATGTCGATCGCCAACGGAAAAACCATTGGGTCGAAGAAAATCTCCTCGCTTTTGAAGCCGTACCGCCCAACCGCTGCATGGAAAACCTGCTTTGCCAGTTCGCACATCTCGGCAGCCGAACTTGACACGCCCAGACCAGCCGAAGTCTTTTCGCGCAGCAAAAGCCCGACAAAGGCAAAATCAAAATCCTTCTTAAACGGCAGAATTCTATCCGCCGTATAAATCTTCACCGAGTTTACAAGTGGAGGCTTGACGCGCTGGGCAGTACTATGCCACTCTTTTAGGCCCGCTATCAGAACATCGTCGTTGCTGCTGTCGATACAAACCGGCACGCCCCGGCCACATTTTCGAACCAGCGTGACATACTGGCGCATCATATCAATAGCAGCCTGGAGTTCGTCTTCGCCAAACACATCAAGATTAACCGCTATATAATTCGCGCCATCATCGGCCTGCAATTCAATCAAGGCCCTGATATAGTCCAACTGTTTGCTGGGGGCGGAATACGCATCCGCGCCCAGCTTGCTCAACTCCCTCATCACCCTGCCCGTTTCCAGGATAGAGGCGTGGAGCGATTCGCCAATCGTGATTAACTGCCGTTTCATAATGCTGATTGTACACCGGCCGAAGTTTTATGGCAACCGCTGACCAAATCACAAGCAAGGTGCAGCCTGTTACCGGCGCGCTTCTGCCTTCTACCTTGCCCGCACCAAGCACCCACGATGTGGATAACCTGTTGATAACCCAGGCCCTATGGGTAAAGATTGCCCCCAATTATGCCGGATATGCTTTCGCAAGCGAGCCGCTCGTTTTTTGCCTGTATGAACAGTCCGTAACTGCCTTTGCGAAAAGAGGTTACGTCAACTACACAGGGGGTTGGTAATGCCAAAGCCGAATCCTCATTTCGAGGGAGTTCAGATACCCGAATTTACCGAAACCTGTAACATTTTATCAATAAATCAGGTTGTTGTGGATAATGTGTAGAAAACCCTACCTGAATGTACAAATAAACTCAGTTCTGTCTCGTTCAAGGCTTCGTCTCATGGCTGCTGCCTTGCCAGCACTTTTTACACATTTTAGGCATTATTCGCCCAGTACTCGCTCGTTCTGGTCTGTCTACTCAAACTGCCTAGCGAACTCATCCTATGACTACGGCCAGGTCAAAGGAAGAACGTTCGCGCAAATCATCCTACCCGGGAAACATCCTAAGTAAATAAACTTGGGCGTAGGACGTTTTCCTGGTAGAATGCCTGGTCAACCGGGCAGCGACCGGGGCCAACAGGTAATAGCTGAGCCAGTCGCGCGGATGTTAGACCGGCGTCGAAAAACAGTTTTTCGGGAGGTACTGTTATGGGATTCTTGTGCAGGTTTCCGTGGTGGCCTATGGGGCCAATGGTAGGCGCGGGGGTGCTGGTGGTACTATTGGCAATCGCCGGAGCGATTTTTTCGCTGGTTATGCTTGTTGACTCTCTGAAGCGCCCGGCGTCACAATTTGTATATCCGCTTACAAGGAACGGTGAATACGACAGGCTGATATGGGCGGCTGCGATAGTCGTATCATTCTGGTTCTATTTCATCGGCGCGATAGTGTATTTCTTCGTTGTAAAAACCGCCAGGCCACAAGGCACCGTGTAGGAACACAACGGTCCAACAAAGATGGTTGGAGTTACTTCCAAGCCCAACACCCAAGAAAAGTTGGAGCTGCTCAGTGCCGATGCCCAGTATGATTTGGCCTGCGCGTGCGGCTGTAGCAAAAGTGAACATCGCCGGCGAAGCGACCAGGGCAAATGGATATATCCAGTGACACTTCCAAATGGCGGCAGGAGCATACTGTTTAAGACATTGATTTCCAATGTCTGCACCAACGACTGCAAATACTGCCCGCTCCGAGAAGATATGGACATTCGCCGATGCAGTTTAGGGCCGGATGAAACTGCCAGAGTGTTTCTGGATTATTATCATCAGCGGAAGGTTTTTGGGCTATTCTTGAGTTCGGGCGTTTTAGGGTCGCCTGATGCGACTATGGACAGGCTCAACGCGACTGCACATATTTTGCGAAAAAAGTACCAGTTCAAAGGCTACATCCACCTAAAGATCATCCCTGGCGCCAGCGATGCGGCGATAGAACAGGCGGTTTCACTGGCTAGTGCCGTGTCACTGAACATCGAAACGCCAGGCGAAAAGTACCTGGCAAAGCTGTCCGACAAGAAAAAATATATTCCCGATATAATCGAGCCTATGAAGCTCATTAGCAGGCTGACCGCTGCCGGGGCAAAATACCAGCGGACAAAGCAAACAACGCAATTCATCGTGGGGGTGGCCGGGGAATCGGATGCGGAAATCGTAAAGTACGTTTGGGCATTGTATGACAGGCTGAAGATGCACCGAGTGTATTTCAGCGCCTATCAAAAAGGGTTGGGCGATGCGTCAATAGCCGGTGAACAGGCCAGCCAGGAGAAGCCAGCAGATATTTTTGTGCGCGAGCATCGATTGTATCAGATGGACTTTCTGTTTCGCAAATATGGCTTTGCGGAATCTGACATTATTCTCGATAATAATGGAAATCTACCCCTGACCGTTGATCCGAAAGAGGCATGGGCGATGCGAAATCCGGATATGTTTCCGATAGATATAAACCGGGCATCGCGCTTTGAGCTTCTAAGGGTGCCGGGCCTTGGGCCGGTGACTGTAAAGTGGATTTTGCAGCAGCGAAAAACAGCAAGGATACGGCGCATCGAAGATGTAGGCCCAATCGGACTTAGACTGGAAAAAGCCAGTAAGTACATTGCTTATTGAACGGGAACCGGGTGATTGGAAAGGAGTGTACCGTGCGTCAAACCTGCTTTTTTTTAGTATTCCTGTGCCTTTGGCAATGTTGCAGGGTGGCTCATGGGGACATCGTTATATTCACCAACGGTGACCGCCTAAGCGGTAAGATAAAGCAACTGGAGGATGGAAAGCTGGTCCTGGAGTCGCAAGTGGCCGGCGAGATAAAGATTGACATAGCAAAGGTTCAGACATTCAGCAGCGATGAGCCGGTTGAAATCCACTTCGCTGACGGCACCGTCATCAAGCAGCGGATTCTAAACTCCAGCCCAGGCAGGATCGGCATAAGAGAGGCTGAGACTTTCATCGCTCAGGACTTTGAGCTGGCGAAAATTACCAAAATCAATCCGCCGGCAAAACCTACGCCTAAATGGCACGGCGCAATTAGTGCGGGGCTAAGTTCAACCCACGGAAATACGAACGCCGACAGGCAAAACCTGGGGCTGGATATAACTCGTCGAAGCGAGAATGACCGGATAACCTTAAAGGCGGACTACGGCCGAGGTCGCCAAGAGGACCCCGATACCGGAGAGAAAAAAACTACGGAAGACTGGTGGAGAACCAAGCTCAAGTACGACTACTTTGTGTCGAAAAAGTGGTATGTCTATGGAGACACGCGGTACGAACAAGATAGTGTCGCTGAACTGAACCGGCGAGTCGTGGTCGGCGGCGGCAGCGGCTACCAATGGATCGAGTCGGAAGATATGAACTTCTCAACCGAGGTGGGACTGGCTTCGCTATACGAGAAATTTGACAACCAAACTGAAAGTAACAGCGAAGTGTCCGTTCAGCTTGGTTATCACTTTGATAAGAAGCTGCACAAAGCCATCACTTTCATAAATGACCTTACGTACTATCCGAGTATGGACAAATTCTCAGATTACTATTTGACCTCCAGTGCAGAGCTGCGGGCTTCGATCACCAAGAACATGTTCACGAATTTCAAGGTGATTTTCGATTATGATGCTACGCCCGCTCAGGGCGCGCAAAAAACAGATGTGAAATACATTTTAGGCGCGGGCTGGAATTTTTAGCCAGGCCGTCTGTAAGACAGATGGTTGAAGGAGTAGCAGATGTTTGTCCAACAGTTCTTCGTCAAAGGTATTGCCCATAGTTCTTATTTACTTGGAGGCTCAAACACGTGCGCGATCGTTGATCCCCGGCGGGACATTGAAATCTACATAGAGGCAGCCAACGAGATGGGGCTGAAAATCAGCCATATTTTGGAAACCCACCTGCACGCGGATTTTGTCTCCGGGCACATGGACTTAGCCGAAAAAACCGGCGCAAAAATCTACGCTCCAAAGGCAGGAAAATGCGCATTCAAGCACATTAAAGTTGCACAAGGTGACACGTTTAAGATCGAGGATATGCAGATTCAGGTTCTGGAAACTCCAGGGCATACTCCCGAGCATGTTAGCTATGTCGTAATTGACAGAGCCCGCGGTCAAGAACCGGTATGCGTTTTCTGCGGCGATACTCTGTTTGTAGGTGACGTAGGCAGACCAGACCTTTTCCCTGGCAGAGCAGAAGAATTGGCCTGGAAGCTTTATGACAGCCTGCACAATAAATTGCTCGCCCTGCCTGACTTTTGTGAAGTGTATCCGGCCCACAGCGCCGGATCACTGTGCGGCAGAGTCATGGGTGCCAAACGTACAAGTACCATCGGGTATGAAAGAAAACATAATGCCGCTTTACAGATCAAAGATAAAGCCACCTTTATAAAGTCTCTTACCACAGATGTGCCTGCCGCGCCGGACCATTTCAGCCGATGCAGTGCCATCAACCGCAAAGGGCCCCCATTGATGCGTGACCTGCCGATGCTGTCGCCGCTGGCACCGCACCGGTTCAAGAAAGCGGCGGCCAAGACCAATGCCATAGTTCTCGACATTCGCAGTTACGAAGCATTTGGCGGTCAGCATATTCCGTGTGCTTATCACATCGACTTTGGTGGTAATTTTGCCACCTTTGCCGGCTGGGTACTTCTGCCAGCAAAAGATATTCTGATTGTCGCGAACTCATTTGAACAGGCACAGCAGGCTAACAGCTGGCTCAGACGTGTCGGACTCGATCGGGCAGTCGGCTATCTTGACGGCGGGATGTTTGCCTGGGCAAAGGATGGATTGCCGACAGAGCATGTTCAGCAACTGTCTGTGGAGCAACTGCATGCAATGATTGCCAAGCGAAAGGCCGTGACCTTGGTCGATGTGCGGGCGCCGCGTGAATATCAGATAGAGCATATTGAGGGGGCGGTCAATGTCCCGGCGCCGGACCTAAGGACGCGCCATAACAAGTTAGACAAGACTAAACCAGTCGCCTTGATATGCAGCACCGGGCATCGCTCGAGTTTGGGCGCCAGCATCTTGAAGCAACACGGATTTAAGGACGTCTCCAATGTCGCCGGCGGCATGACCGGTTACAGTGCTGCGGGTTATGCTGCACAATGCCCGCTTTGTGTAGCCCTGCATGTGCCAGCGTTCACAGGAGAGAAACCACCATAAGTATTTTAGTTGGAAAATGTGCGAGTGATTATTCTTTGGTGCTAAGGAGCAAACCGCAATGGAGTGGCTTAGAGCAGACCAGTGGTCGCCCTATGTAGCGGGCATGGGTATTGGTGTTCTCAGTTGGCTGTCTTTTTTGCTGTCGGACAAACCTCTGGCATGTTCAACGACCTTTGCCAGAACAAGTGGAATGATTGAGAGACTGTTCAGGGGCAAAAAAGTCCAGGACAGGCCATTTTATAAAGAATTTCCGCCGGTGATTGACTGGCAGTGGATGCTTGTCTTAGGAGTGATAATCGGCGCGTTTATCTCCGCAAGACTTTCCGGCCAGTTTCAGCTCAGTTGGGTGCCGAGCCATTGGCAGGCGGCGGTGGGAACTACGCCGTTTGTTCGCTGGATGGCTGCGCTGATTGGTGGAGTGATCATGGGTATTGGCGCACGCTGGGCAGGCGGCTGCACCAGTGGTCACGGCATAAGCGGCACACTGCAGTTGGCAGTAAGTAGCTGGCTGGCCGCTCTCAGCTTCTTTGTTGGAGGGATACTGACAGCGATGCTTATCTTTAGAGTCCTGCTCAGGTAGAAAATGGCCCGCAAATGTTGAAAAAGATTCATTGCCACAGCTCCTTTCAAAAATGCCTGGGTCTTTTGACTGGCGTTGTTTTTGGCTTTCTGCTGCACAAAGGCGGTGCAACCAGATATGACGTCATCATTGGACAGTTGCTGCTAACTGACTTCACGGTGGTTAAGATAATGCTATCGGCGGTGGTAACCGGCATGATTGGGGTACATGCCCTCAAGAGTATAGGATTGATACGATTGCACGTAAAGTCCGGGGCATTTGGCTCAAGCGTAATCGGCGGACTGATTTTTGGAGTTGGATTTGGCTTGCTGGGTTATTGCCCTGGCACCGTGGCAGGGGCTGTCGGCCAAGGATCGCTGGACGCCCTATTTGGTGGTTTCGTCGGCATACTTATAGGAGCGTGGCTTTTTGCAGCTATATATCCGAAGCTAAGTGCAATCCTGAATAAGGGCCGCTTCGGCGAAATTACGCTGCCTGAATTACTGAGGGTAAATGCGTGGGCGGTAATAATACCTTTATGTGCAGCTATTGTTACCCTACTTTTCTGGATGCAGGAGTCCGGACTGTAGTTCGCCCTATGGCGACTACGTCGTGGCCCTTCTCCAACGCTGAGGAGAACAAACTATGCTGGTTTTGTTCATTTTGACACTGGTTGTGTCCTTCATCGTGGTCAGAATTGGGGCAATTGCGTTTCAATTAACGGGCCTCGAATGGTCTCTGGCAAAATTCCAGGCGTTATCTTGCTTTTCGGGGACGGGATTCACGACAAAGGAGGCAGAGTTGATTACCGGCGATAAACAAAGACGGCGGATTGCTTCTGCTCTCATAGTCCTGGGTAACGCAGGTTTGGTTATCATGATCGCAACGCTCGCCAGTTCGTTCGTTCCTCAAGAAACCATACTTTCCAAGTTGTCGAAATCCTTTCTGCCGTTTGCCGTCTCGCCCTCTATGGGGATATGGATCAATCTGGCCATTATTGTCATCGCTGTTTACGCAATATATAAGGTTTTCACGCACGATAAGGTGGCAAGAAAGCTCACAAATTTCCTGCGAAGGAGGATTATCAAAAAGGAAATCTTCAAAAAAGTATCTTTTGAAGAGCTTCTGCTGGCGACTGGCGGCTATGGCGTCTCAAGAGTTGCGGCTTGCGCCGGCAGTCCGGTGTTAGACAAGACACTTTCGCAGTCGGAACTGAGAAGGCATGATATTACAGTGCTGGCAATAGTCAGAGGCGCCGAAACAATGCCCAATCCCACAGCCGATACGAAAATCCTTTTAGGCGATGAGCTTATATGTTTTGGAAAATTGGAAAACATTCGCAATAGGGTATGTATGAATCCTTGATGGTAGCTGAGCAGTAGGTTCGCCGGGAAGGGTCGGCATGGATAACATGTTGCTTTTTATCTCGATAGTCTATGCATGGGTTCTCCTGCCGTTTCTGATATTTCTCGCCAGGATTGCGGACGTCAGCATAGGCACGGTACGACTGGTATTTGTATCCAGAGGATTCAAGTATCTTGCCCCTTTGGCGGGCTTTTTTGAGGTCCTAATCTGGCTTTTGGCCATTGGCCAGATCATGAAGAATCTGTCCAATCCTATCTGTTACATTGCCTACGCAGGCGGCTTCGCAATGGGCAACTACGTCGGCATGCACATAGCTGAGAAGCTATCCTTAGGGCTGGTGCTGATAAGGGTTATCACCCAAAAAGATGCGGGGCCGTTGGTGGAGTGTCTAAGATCAGAAAACTATGGGGTCACCAGTATTGATGGGCACGGAGCCAGCGGCGAAGTGCGGGTAGTTTTCACAGTAGTTCCGCACCGAGAAGTTCAATCTGTGGTGGATTTGATTAAAAAATTTAATCCCCAGGCATTTTACTCGATAGAAGAAGTGCGCCATGTCGAAAAGGGAGTATTCCCTGCCAGAAAGTACTGGCTCAATCTAAGCTTGCTGAGGGAATTTCGAAAAGGCAAATAAAACCAGCATCTCGTCCTCTGGTTCTGTGGGCCTAAAAACTACCACACATCGTCAAATGCGAGCTATCTCAGAACAACTGGGGCTGGCAAGACCTCAGGTCACCAGCCCCCTGATAATTCAACGGCCTAATAATTTCCTATCTCAGTGAGATAAACACATACCTGGAAGTGCCATCATCAAGCTCGATTCTTATCTGCCAGGTCCCGGCGGATAGAGGGTTGGTCGCCAAATTGAAGATGTACTGATTGTTGGCCAGGTCGTAACGGAAGAGATTGCCGGTGGTAGCTGCGGCTGTGGAGACTGCCTCCATCTCAGTCCCAACAATGCCATTACTTATCTTGGTCATGAAAATCTTCGCCACTCCATTGGTAACGAAATTGCCATTAGCATCCCGCAACTGGAATTTCACTGGCACTGTACTACCGAGCTTAAAGATGCTGCTCCCATCGGCGTTGATGGGAGGAAGAATACCACTATATATATAACGGACGTAATAAGTTACGACTACTGTCCTCGTATTACCGGCAATATCTGTCGCGGTTACGAAGAAGGTTTTCGTTCCAACTGTGCCTGTGTCGATAGGTGACCCGCTGGGGACAGTTCCAGTCGCTGAAGCCATTCCTGACAAGGCATCAGTAGCGGTCCAGCTTGCTATTACTACCTGGTTTAGGAGATATTCAGCGCCAGCAGCAGGTGTTGAAATTG
>Ga0153916_10003531_pt1 | contig 11650 bp, 12 predicted proteins | sample Opewatmetagenome_FD_109642 | JGI IMG/M metagenome (GOLD analysis project Ga0153916, IMG submission 109642) | Freshwater wetland microbial communities from Ohio, USA - Open water 3 Core 3 Depth 4 metaG | ecosystem: Environmental > Aquatic > Freshwater > Wetlands | place: USA: Ohio, Lake Erie...
CACGAAGTGAGGTAACTAAAACAATTATAATATTTGATTAGATAAATAAGAATTTTTGATCAATATATGAGAAAGATAGATTACTCATGTCGGATAGGTGCGCCTTGATGCAAGATTCAGGTAATAAAATAATTTTATAGAGATTAGATTAACCTTGCAAATTGAAAGCTTATCTTTTAAAAGACAAGCATGATAAAAAGGTTACTGCAGGAGAGGTGCAGAATCCTACCCGTTGGGCAAAAATGTTGTCACCTTGCCTGTAAAGGACCTGGCAAAAATTTTTGATTGCTTGTTTTAAGACTGCTTGCTTCCACCCTTCTGCGCTAAGGCACTTTTGAACTTTCCCCCTCAAATAAGTATCTCGTTGCTCGGCTTTGCCATTACGTCCTCCTTCTTTATTTTTTGAAAGCGTTATAACAGATAGCGATATTGAACGGCTACCTGCCGAAATGCATTGTGAGAATGTCCAGAGAGAGTTTTCTCTATGCACAAAAGGAAGCAATAAAAATATGGGAGGTGTCCCTTGAGTTTTTTCTCAGTGGATTTTTTACTAAAATGTTATAACGATAGTTTTTCTTTAATTAAAGTTACACATAAAAAGGATTATCCTCATAATTTTTAATTCATGATACTTTCTCACAGTAGTATTCAAAGTATCAATTTTCAATATCTGTTTAGTTCCCCTTGAAGCAAACAAAAGAGGGATAGATCAGAAGCGTTTCTTTCGATTTCAAAGACGCGGTTACAAAAACTAGCAGGGCATTGAATGCAAGGAGAAATAGTCGTTTCCGATAGAAATGTGGCGGGACGGAGCAACATTCTGATCCGGGTTAACTACTACACCTGCAAAGAAACACTTTAAATCTGCTTGCCTATTGAAACCAGATATTTTTCGCTAAGTGCGGATTATGCTTATACTAAGTTGCAATCAAAAATATATTAATATATAATCCCTCCTGATAATGATTCTATCAGGAGGGATTATGCGTACACCACGAGCATTTCCTCAAGAGGGTGCAGAACATGTATTGAAATTGCTTAAAAAAGCAAAGACCAAATCGGAATTTCAACGAATCCAATGCATATGGATGAGATTGAAAAAGAATTTGCCTGCACCTGATATTGCTGATTTGATTGGCTGGCACGTCAGTTCGGTGAGACGTGTTCATGCACAATATTACAAAGATGGCGATAAGATTTTTAAAGGTGTTAGTCGTGGAGGCCGCCATAGAGAAAATCTCAGTAAAAAAGAAGAGGAAAAATTGCTGAAGCAGTTTTTTAACAAAGCCAAAGATGGCGGCATTCTTGTGGTCAACGAGATAAAATTGGCTTATGAACTGGAAGTAGGCCATAAGGTTCCAAAGTCAACCGTTTACCGAATGCTTGCTCGTCACGATTGGCGAAAAATTGTCCCTTATCGTCGTCACCCTAAAGCTGATCTGGATAAGCAGGAGGCGTTTAAAAAAAACTTTCGGTAGTAGTTGGCGAAGAAGTAGCCAAACAAACAAAAAAGGGCCGAAGAGTTCGTTTGATGTTTCAGGATGAAGCTCGCTTTGGTCGGATCAGTGATGCACGTCGGTGGTGGGTTCCGGCGCATATGCGGCCTGTGGTGGGATGTCAGCTTGTCAGAGAGTATACATATGCCTATGCAGCTGTTAGTCCCCATGATGGCATCATGGACTCCCTGGTTTTGCCGGAAGTAAATGCTTCTCTTATGTCCCTGTTTCTTGATGAGGTGGCTCGAAGGCATAGCGAGGAATTTATCTTAATGGTTATGGATGGAGCAGCGTGGCATAATGCAAAGAATTTGAAGATACCGGAGAATATGAGGATAGAATTGCTGCCGCCTTATTGTGCAGAGATCAATCCGTCAGAACATATATGGGAAGAAATGCGAGAAAAAGATTTTGCGAATAAGGTCTTCGATTCAATGGATGCCGTAGAAGATCAACTGGTTTATAGCCTTGCGCGGCTGGAAAAATCGCCTGATACGGTCGCGTCTCTTACTGGTTTTCATTGGATCATTAATATCCCTTTGAATGCAGATTAGTATTACAACTCATGACAGGCAGGCGAGTATTAATTTACTATATTTCCGGCCAGAATCCAGTGATATCTTCATCAAATCCGGCTAGCATTACACAATCCCCGTAATGAATATTCCATTGAGCATAGCTTCCGTCCGAATTAACAACACTACAAATTCCAGTTAGTAATTCACAAAAATCTTCCAATATTTTTATGAGTGGACTTATTAGCTCTTGACATCTCCCTGCCTGTTGAAGAAATGCTTCGCATTTCCAATGATCATCTCCAGATTTTGAATGCTGAACAGATACAAAAACCGGCCAATGTTCCATTATATCTCGAATACCCTTCCTCTCTGTCCCATCTTCAATTTTTTTGTCACGTATAATATCGAACCAACTGCTATGCTTTTCGACCGCTTGCCCAAGAAGAGTGACATCACAAATAGGTTTTAATTTCTCCACTTCCTTATTGTCTGAAAGTAGTTTCCTTAACTTTTTAAATTTTCTCGGAGCAGACTGATAATTCTCAAATAACACATAGCGGCTAGCTGTTACCAAAAGGTCCGATAGTCTACGTAAATAAACATATGCGAGATCTACATATAATGGAACCAACTGAGAAGCTTCTATGGCTTTGTTAAATTTGTCTACGTCCGGCGCATCCGCTAAACCAGTAGTATTCACTATAGCACCTTGTAGAACTGCTATTCGTGTAGATTTATGTAATTCTCTCAATGATAAGGTTAGCTTTTGTAACGAATGTTCAAAAGCAAGAAGTTCATAGAATTGACCCATCGACATATTAGGATAAATTTTTGTTGCGTTAAAAATATGTCTCACAATTGGAAACCATAATAATTTGTGTCCTTGGCTATTTATGGCCCATCCATGCCGAGGAAACTTCTTTAATTGTTTGACGTTCGCAAAATCTAACTCTATGCTTACCATTGTCCTACTGCATTAATACTTAACTTTATAGTTATATGGATTAAAAACTTTTGAAAGTGAGAACTTCTATGTGAACTCTGTATCTCTATCAAGGCTCCAAGAGATGTGACTTACAGGAAGTAGCTTTGCTCTGTAGCCCCGTGTCTTAAAAAAGAATGTTATACCCCGAAATAATGATGGTATTTCTATAGGAGTCATGTAGTTATCGTAATCGCTGTTGATTATCCTTATCTTATTCCTTTTCCTATTGAAAAAGCATCTCCAAGATATTCTCCGACCTTATGATAAACGCGTCTATCGGGGCTAAAGACAATAGGTCTCACTTTTTCGATATCAGGTAGTCCTTTTTCACCGAGCACAGATTCATCTGCTTTGACATCAAGGATTTCTCCGATGAATTGGGTATGCAATCCGATTTCGAATGTGTGAATCACTTTGCACTCCAAGACTAAAGGAAATTCCTTCAAATAGGGAGCATCAACTAAGTCACTCTTTATAGGAGTGAGCCCTGTAGCAGAAAATTTGTCAACATCCCTGCCCGAAACCAATCCAAAAAAATCTGCGTCCTTGGCGTGTGTTTCGGAAGGGACGTTTACTGTAAATGCATTTCGCTCCGCAATGTTGCCATAACTATAGGTCGTTTTCCTGAGTGAAATCGCAACGCAAGGAGGTTTAGAACAGCAAATCCCTCCCCATGCAATAGTCATGACATTTGGTTTCCCATCTTTGTTATATGTTCCCACAACCCATACTGGTGTCGGAAAAAGCAGCGTCTTTGGACCTAATGATTTCTTCATCATATCCTCCAAATCTATTGCTTAGAATTATCGATTTCAAAGTATATTCAATACAATTTTATCATACAGCGGATAACTGCACTTCAGGAAGCACTTCACACTAAACAGTTCACTTAGAAATCGATATCAGAACCGCCGGTTCTCGCCTTTATCAGCATAATTACTGGTTTTCATTGCCCTGAACAGCATTATAGCAGATAATGATGATAGAGCAGACCCCAGAATTATTACAAATCCTAAAACTTCACAGGAGAAAAATAATGACTATTCAAAAAGCCATAGAACATTTTAAGGACCATCAAAGGACATCTCTAAAGAAAAGGACTTAGGATGGGTATAAGAATCTTCTGCAACGTTTCCAGAGCGAATTTAGCGACCGTGAAGTCGAGACTGTCAAGGCAGAAGAATTATGCCGATTCCTTGAAAACTACACTGAAGGGTTAGTTAGGGCCACCCGGCGCCTCAGATATGCTCAATTGAGAGCCCTCTTTAATTTCGTCATCGACACATTCGAGATGAACATCAAGAACCCTTGCTGCGTTCCTCAGTTGTTTAAGTCTTTCAAGAACATTCAGCAGCGACCCCGTAAGATCTTGGACAAGGAGACCGTGGATGAAATCATCTTCAACTCTAAGAACATTCGAGACCGCCTGATTTTGGAACTTCAGGCCCGCTGTGGTCTCCGAGTTGGGGAGGTTCTGAATCTCAAGGTTGCTGATGTCTCCGGACGAAAACTTATGCTCCAAGAACCTAAATCTGGCCGAGAGGTTGAGGTAGCTTTCATGCCCGAGCATATCGCCGTCCGGTTGGCTGACTATATTGCCAGTAGAAATCTGACTCCAAACGACATGGTATTCGGTATCTGCTATACAACAGCCAGAAATCTCGTAACCAACCTTGGACAGAAGCTTAATGTACGCATATCCCCTCATGATCTTCGCAGACATTCTGCCACATATGCCAGCAGAAATGGCGTTCCCCTGGAGATTATCTCAAAAGTGATCCTGAGGCACCAAGACCTGAAGACCACCCAGGTTTATCTCGGTAAGGTAAGCGATTCTGAAGCCATCAGGTGGATGGACGTTCTACACGGGAAATAGCCCATAACTGAATAGATAAACAGCTTCTGGGGTCTGAATACGCGATTTTATTATAATGAGCATATTATATGTGGAGGAAATGTATTCTGATTATGGGATTCCCGGTTAAATTGAGTGATATCATAGAGGCCATCGAATTTCAGATGGATGAGAGCAGCGCCTAAATGACAATTTCATTAACTACCCTCTGAAGTATGCGGGGATGAACATTCATCATTATTACACTGAAAGAAGTGTACAAGGACAACTCTTAAGTGGAGACATTCATGCATAATACCGACAGCGATAAACTGGCCTAAGACGTGATGAACACCTATGCAGAATTCGAGATGCATTTTCACGGGAGGGGCCCCATTCCCAATGCTTTATTTTAAGGCTTTTTTTGAGGCCGTTGTTCGTTACACTGAATCAATAAAGAATAGCCCGATGGTCCACAGGAAAGTAGCAAGTGTTGTAAACGGCCTCCGTGAAATGCTTGAGTTGAAGGCATCTCATGCACCCGGGCAGGCTATCAGCGATGCAGACAGACTAGAATGCATGCTCTTTAGTGAGTATGACCCATATTTTGAGGGAGATGAACCGCCTGGACTCTAAGATTCAAGGAAGCATCGCATATCAGACGGGTGCAGAAGTGTCGAAAAACGGAGCGGCACATTGCTAGATGTTACGCGCGAAGAGGAAAGGTTATACAAAAAGGATGAGTCTGAACCGTAACGATTTGATCAAACAAATGAACGAAGCATCTGAGAAGGTACTCCGTGAAAAAGGCTACATTTGTTTCGTCGATATCCTCATTCGCATTGGCAAACTGACGACCGCGGACTATGAGGCGTGGCGGTCTCGGAAAGTCCCATATCTGGAGAGGGTAATAAAAGTTAACCTCATGAAACTTAACCATATGCTGAAAACCCTTCGCCAGAATGCGAAAAAAGGAGGCCTCTTGGTCAGCAAGGCTGCCTATATGTCTTATGGGAAAGGCCCACGAACACCGCTGAGATTCAGTAAGTCCGGAGACCCCAACATTGAAGAAGCCTACTCAACTCATTTCTACAAACCGAAAACCTAAGTAAAGCGCTTTTCAATGTGAAGCACACAAAAAGATCTACATACACTTCGGGGCTGTCGCAAATGGCTAAAAACGGTTCGGGGCAAGACTTCGGATGGAAGTATTCTCGGAGAGCTTCTTACTGTAATCGAGACTATCAGTTTTTTATCGTCTGTGTGTAGTTCAACCGGAAATAAACGGTGTCGAAATGAGCCAAGGCTGAGGATTTCACCTCCTCAAAATGAACATGCTCTATCTATTATCATTTTCTCCCTACTATAACACACATCGAAGATCTCTCCCAAAGTGACAACCTTCAGTCCGAAAAAATCAGTGGCCTCAGCAAGTTCAATCAGAAATAAACCATATGTCCAGCCTGATTTCTCCTTGTTGTCACATCAAAGAACCCTGGTGAATACGAAAACAGGGCAAAACACGAGGGCACGAAGGGATGCATGATCGCAAAGCATGAAACTATTTTAGTTATAGTGTGGTAAAATAAATCGCTTACAACTGATCAATTAATACAAGGAAGAGATATGCATTGTCGTGTGATTTTGTCTATTATCTTCGTTTTATCTTTAATCAATAGTGAGAGTGTTTTAGCTGATGAAGCCGTTCCGTTTACTGAACGGAATGGTCTCAAGTATATCACTGTGTATATGAATGAAGTGCCTATGGAACTCGTCTTTGATACAGGATCTAATAATGTCGTTCTTAACAGTGATGGATTACTGCACATCGGCATCACGGAATTTGACGATACCCGGAAGGTTCAGTCGCACACTGCCGGCGGTGTCACCGAAGGCTATATTATCAAGCTCAATTCCATTCGAGTCGGAAATATCCAAAAAAATGATTATGACATCGTATACGTTCCCTCATCCACGGCAAACCTTTTGGGCGCTTCTTTCTTCGCCAGTTACAGTTATTATATTGATGAGGACTATAAAGTGATAAGGCTGATTCCGAAGGGCAGTTATTTTTTTGATCGCGTTGAACAACCTGTAGTTGATCAACACACAACTGGCTCCGGACGTATCGAGGTAGAGATTGGCAATGAGAAGTATATTTATGAGGGAGGTAAACTAAAACGCCAAGGGCAGGACACCCCTAAGTTAGAAATTTCTCGCTGACCTTTATAAGCGGAACATTCAATAACGTGTTATTTTCCCTTTCACAAAACAGGGCAGATCGTTTTAGAATGAAGGGTTTTGTCTGCAACTCTTGCGAAGATGTTCGCAAACTTCCTTCCTGAAGTCTGCACCTTTGGGGCTGCTTTCAGAACTGCGTATTTCTTTTGGTAATTGCGAACCATTTACGAATTTATAAAGTGTAATTATCCAGTTTCTGGCTAACATCCTAAAATTCATGATATACGGCTAAAACCACAGATTTTCTGAAAAAAACAAGCAAGTATGATAAGATTTCCGGAGATATGCAGAAACTATATAATCATTGGAAAATAATATGATTGAAAACGATTTCCCAGAAAAATTATTGTACTATTCGAAAATAGATAAATATTGTGTTGATGTTATTTTGAAAAATACTTTTGCGATCACAGATCCTACCAGAGGATTTAATGACCCATTCGATTGTTTTTTTGAATTTGAGTTTGTTGGGCTGCAAAACGAAGATTTAGTCAATCAGTTAAAAGGACTATTTATCGTAGAAAATTACATTGAAAAAGGGAAAACAGTATCTGATTTATATGAAGAAGACTCGAATGAAATTAATAACTACCGGAATGAATTGACTTATTGTACTGAGGAGATTCTAAAGCAAAGATTATCTGAATATGCAACAAAGGAAGTTCGATCTTTTTTAAGTAAGCATCTCAGAATACGGAGTTTTAGTGCCCAAACAGCGGACAGGACTTTAAATAACATCATGTTTTCTCATTATGGGGATTCACATAAGGGTTTATGCTACATATTTGATAGTAAAAAACTAATTCCAGATGAACTCATAAATTCATTAATCAAAGTGGATTATTTACAAGTACCAGCGTTAGTTGAATACAAAGTGCCAGATAAATATTCAGATAATGAGTTGGAGCAAATTGGTCGCAACATGGTAAAGATAAAGTACAAAGAATGGGAGTACGAAAATGAATGGCGACTGAGGATAAATCTGGGAAATCCTTCAAAAAATATTAATGAGATATGGGAATTTGAGCCTGATGCGTTAGAAGGAATTGTTTTAGGACTAAAAACTACAAAAGAAGATGAGGAAAGAATAAAAAAATTAGCAGAAAAAAGACAAGCAAAGGTGAATATTTATAAAGCTGAGAGAAGATACGGAAGCTTTTATTTGGACTACGAAAAAAACAAAATTAATTGAACATAATGGTTGTATGAACTAACGCGGACATAGGTAACTATTGCTGGCAATTGCGTGCACATGAACGAGTGCCACAGGACGCTTTTTCAGCTTGCATTGCGATGAGGCGTGCAAATTGGTTTCAGGCATTTGATTATCATACAGTGGCACTCGTCAGTGACGCATAGTTATGCCTAAGCACACAAAACATATGAGAAAATATATTTGGGTTATCGAGCGATATGATGGTACTAAGCTCATTGCGCAATATACAATTCCACACGGGGAAATAACCGAAGAAAATATAAATAACCTGTTGAGAACGCTTGCCGCAAAACATGAGCTTACTGATGAGGAAATAATTCCATGTTTTTTAAAAAGAAACGCAAAAAATATTGGGATTACCTGGAAGTACAACACGACGGCAAGGCTAAATTTTATACTTTGTATTGTCAGGGCAAGATGGAAATTACAGCGTTATGCGTGCCAGAGGAAAGACTTTCTGAAGTTCTTGATGATACTGTGCAGAAGTAATGAGTGCAGTAAAGCCTCGACACCTAATTTATGCTTAAACTGCTTAGATGGAGGTCGCGATGTTTTTTGGGACCGAAAAGGATGCGATCAATTCAGTCTTTTGTGATTTTAGTGCAGGATTTGAACCTGGACAAATATTCGAAGACCATGGCTTTAAGTGGCCCGATGACTTTGAAAATGCAGAATCTGTGGGCCAAGCTAAATTCCAAGTCATAAATGACTTGAAAAGTGGTTTATGCATTTATAACCATGAGGGCACTTTGCACCCCTTTACAGAGAAGAAAATCTTAGAAAGACAATACAAGGTGAAAAAAAATGTCATTGTCGAACGATTTGGAAACCTCAATCCTTTTAGAGCAGATAACGTTTATTTTCTTGAGACAGGCTTCAATTTGGGCAATGTTGAATACATGACCTTTGATTATAAAAAAGACAATCGTTCTTCATATTCGAGCTTTAGGAAAACTATACATAGCTTCCCTCTCTTTTGGCTTATGATGACAGTTTTAGCATTAAAAGAGCAGTCTAATAAAAAATCCTTTTCGCTTGAAAGCCTGGAGAAGTTGGAAAATGATAAGATTTTAAAACATGCAGAGTTAAACGGATGGCAGTTTATGAGCAGAGATACGTCACCGTCTGCGGACGAATATAGAGAAAGAGTCGAGTTGCCTTTACGGAATTATTATTTCCAAAGAAACGACCAGGTACATATTTGGTTGAAGTTTGAATTTTTTGAAGCCTAACCAGTCGTCCGAGAGGGACGCGGCAGAAGCCGCCGCGCCCCTCAACTCATTGTTCCCCCCTCCGCTTCGCTCCGGGGGGAATGCGTATTTCTCCTGTAAATCATCAATAGTTTTGACTTCTGATAACTGAGAACTTGTAGGTGGAGGCGATACCCGGCACCCTTCAAATTCAATTTTGAGCAGCATAAAAAACCCACGTAGTACGACTTGAAACATTTGTTATCTATGGATTTGTGCCTTCTTCCATTTATTCCCGGAAGAAACAAATGCCGGTCTACAAAAGACAGCTATCTATTTCTATTTGAAAGACTCTCTATACACAAATCCCGGCGTATTTAGTCCCGCATGTGCTCTTCAACGATTTTGATTTTTGCCCGGTGTTTATAAGCAGGTGTACTTGAAAACTGTGGAATAGCCCTCAGAGTGGTAGCTTCACCTACTAATGTGTAGTTTTAATACCTGAAAAAGATTATTTATTTTAGGATGAAATTGAGTGGGAGTTCTTTTTAAATGTTCCTTCTATCCCACCAGACACGTTTATTCCCATTGTGGATCAGCAAGCTTTTCTAATAGTATCTCTTTTTTCAAGGGAAGAGTAAAACAGAATATACTGCCCTCTCCATATGTACTCTTTACCCAAATCACACCTTTATGTAATGTTACAAGTCCTCTAGCTATACTAAGACCAAGGCCAGTTCCCCCGTACTGACGTGTAAAAGATGAGTCTAACTGAACAAACTTATCAAAAATCCTGCAAAGATCTTCCTCCTTCATACCTATTCCCGTGTCCTCTACACAGACTTCTGCAAATAGAGGTAGCTCTCCAGGTTTAATACCACGTTCAGACAGCTTGGTAGTTATTGTAACTCTACCCTTATGGGTGAACTTAATTGCATTGGATAAGAGGTTTATTAAAATCTCTTTTACCTTATCCTCATCGCCATAGATTAAGGGTAAGCTCTTATCAATATTAACAGAAAGAGTAATCCCCTTTTGTTCTATCATAGGTTCAAAGGAGGGAATAATAGATTTGATTAGCCTTTTCAGGTCAATTTCTTTTGGCTCAAATCTTGTCTTTCCTGACTCCATCATGGCAATTTCGAGGACTCTATTTATCAATTGAAGGAGATCCCTTGAATGGGAAGCTATCTTTTTGAGGCTCTTTCCCTGTTCTTCATTAATAGGTCCATCAACTCTATCTAATAACAGGTCTGTGTAACCGATGATAGCATTCATTGGTGTACGGAGTTCATGAGACACGCTGGCTAAGAAGTTAGATTTTAGTTCATCAAGTTCCTTCAGTTCCATTTTATCTTTTTCTAATTGCCTTTTGTCTTCGGCTATCTCAAGATACATTTTGTATATCCAAATAAAGTAAATACTTACAGAACTCACCAAAAAAAGATTTAAGCTATTAATACTTCCTGTAATTCCATCGAGATGTTTCCAGGTATCAGAATTTCCTGTGGCTATAAGGATATGTCTTATAACATGTCCAAAAGATCTTGAAAGTGAATAGAATACCCATGAAGAGGAAAACCAAACCATATAATTCCATAATATATTCTCTCTTTCTCTCCTATAAAGTTTAATACTTGAAAAGAGGCTTATTATTGACAGAACTACAAATACAATTGCACCTGCTATATCAGAAATTAAAATTGGCAGTAAGGGTAAAAGGACAGTTAAAACCTGAGTTTTTGCTTGTTTTAAGTGGCCTCTCAGACCAATATAAAAAAGAAGCATTGCAAAGTTAAGTAATAGGTAATCGAGTCTGGCTATATAATATACATATTCTTTACCCTCTATACTCATATACCTTTTGAAATATTGCCATCCCTCTGACCCCCCTATTATATGAGACGAATCGATCCATGATTCTGCAATACGACCAATAAACACAGCCAGATCCCACACGATAAAAAATATCACAGAGAGAAAAAAGTATTTCCACCCTTTTTGTTTATATAAACGATTCTTAAGAAATGCCCACAGAAGTAAAACAAATGCGATTAAAAAAAATATTCTTCCCAACTGGTGAGTGAAAAGTGCTGGATATTCGTGTGGTACCCATCCCCATGCATTTGAAGGGACGAGAAAGAGAAACAGTAAAGAGATAAATAAATTC
>Ga0153916_10003532_pt1 | contig 11648 bp, 13 predicted proteins | sample Opewatmetagenome_FD_109642 | JGI IMG/M metagenome (GOLD analysis project Ga0153916, IMG submission 109642) | Freshwater wetland microbial communities from Ohio, USA - Open water 3 Core 3 Depth 4 metaG | ecosystem: Environmental > Aquatic > Freshwater > Wetlands | place: USA: Ohio, Lake Erie...
ACCCGAGTTGGGTTTCAGTAAGGACACCTCCTTTTGGGGTGCTCGAACTGAGATTCGGCAAGGAGGGCTAAGTCGTAACAAGGTATCTGTAGGGGAACCTGCAGATGGATCACCTCCTACGCAAGGGGGGGCAGCACTGCCCCTCCTTCACCATTCCGCGGGATCCCAAGCACCAAAAGCACATCGAACGTCATAGCGTCTTTTTTTCTACTACGTTTCGTCAGCGATAGGTGAGAATCTCTAGCGTTCTGGACACTTCTTCAGAACCCAAACGCGAAACAATAAATACTCCAGAACGCAATCGAGCAATCCCGTGAAACGATGAAATATGTTTTTGTCACGGGTGGCGTTCTATCGGGACTTGGCAAGGGCATTACCGCCTCATCCGTCGGTCGCCTTCTGAAGTCCAGGGGCCTGAAGGTCACTGCCATAAAGATCGATCCGTATCTGAACATTGACGCCGGAACGATGAATCCGTTCGAGCACGGCGAGGTTTTCGTTCTCGAGGACGGCGGAGAGGTAGATCTAGACCTCGGAAACTACGAACGTTTCCTCGACGTGAACCTAACGAGCAATCATAATATCACGACCGGAAAGGTGTACCGCGCCGTCATAGAGAAGGAGCGTATGGGCGAGTATCTGGGAAAGACGGTTCAGATAATCCCCCATATCACCAACGAGATCAAGAACGAGATACGAGGCGTAGCTGAGGCGACTGGCGCGGACGTCTGCATCGTAGAACTCGGTGGTACTGTCGGTGACATCGAGTCGATGCCATTCCTCGAAGCCGTAAGACAAATGAACACCGAGCTTGGTAGAGGAGAAAACTGTCTGTTCATGCATACCACACTCGTGCCAGTGCTAGGAACGGTCGGTGAGCAGAAAACGAAGCCGACCCAGCATTCCGTGAAGGAACTCAGGTCGATTGGTATCCAGCCGGACATCATTGTTGCGAGGGCGAAGCAAGCCCTCGAATACTCGATAAAGAGGAAGATATCACTGTTCTGCGACGTTCCGCTAGAAGCGGTGATCTCCGCTCCCGACGCAAAGTCGATCTATGAAGTTCCTCTGATACTCGACGAACAAGGGTTGACAGACTTCATGATAAAGAGGCTAGGAATCGAAGGGGGGTCGGAGGACCTACGGGATTGGAAGAAGCTGCTCGAAAGAATCCTTCACCCCAGCAGAACCGTGAATATTGCATGCGTGGGAAAGTACACCCATCTGGCAGACTCCTACATAAGCCATTTGGAGGCATTCCACCATTCGGGGGCGGAAAAGGATACTAAAGTCGACCTCTGTTTTGTCGATTCTGAAGTCATCCAGGAGCATGGAGTGACGGAAGAACTTGAGGAGACTGACGGCATATTGATACCTGGAGGGTTCGGAAATCGGGGGATCCTGGGGAAGATGCTCGCGGCGAAGTACGCAAGAGAGAACAGGGTACCATTCCTGGGAATATGCCTGGGATTCCAGATATCAACGATCGAAATTGCGAGAGATGTGATCGGTCTCGAGACTGCACATAGCACTGAGTTCGACCCAGAGACATGCGACCCGGTGGTCGACCTGCTTCCTGAGCAAAGAGAAATAAAGAAGAAGGGTGCGACCATGAGACTCGGAGGTCAGCCAGTCGTTGTTACCGAGGGGTCAAAAGCCTATGATTTGTACGGAAAGACCCTCATCATGGAGAGGCACAGACATAGGTACGAGGTAAACCCGAAGTACATAGAGAAGCTTGAGGATGCGGGCTGGAAGTTCACGGGCAAGTCTCCAGATGGTCTGAGAATGGAGATCGCAGAGCTCCAAGGACATCCCTATTTCGTCGCATCACAGTTCCACCCTGAGTTCAAATCCAGACCTGGCAAGCCATCACCACTGCATCTTGGGCTCGTAAATGCCGCAATCGAACGCAAGTTCGGAGCATCGAGCTGAATCAATCATCGATATGCTTCCCACCGACCTAGGATCTGTCTGGAAACGCGTGATGATTGCTGTCCAGACCAAATGGACGGCTAGCAATGTTTATATCGAGGCAGTCGTTTGAGTGGTCAGATAAACTATGCCCGATGACGAGTACCTTGCACTTCTTGGAAGGGCGAAGGAAAAGCTCCCCCAGACGATCGAGAAACATGAGCGGTTCACGGTCCCAGAGCCCGATATCTTTCAAGAGGGAAAGACAACGACAATCAGAAACTATGGGGACATAGTGGACGCGTTAAGGAGAGATCCTGCTCACTTGTTGCAGTTCCTGCTCAGGGAACTTGGCGCTCCAGGATATCTGGAGGGTCGGAGGGCCATCTTCAAGGCTAAACTTTCCCAGAGCCAGATCGAAGAAAGGATACAGAACTACACCGAGACATTCGTGCTGTGTTCGGAATGTGGAAGACCTGATACAAAGATAGTGAAGGAAGGAAGAGTCATGATTCTCGAGTGCGAGGCCTGTGGCGCGCACAGACCGGTGAACGTTAGGAAGGCCCCACGAACCCAGGAAAGAGAGGGGCTCGTCGAAGGCAACATCTACGAAGTCATGATCGAGGATGTCGGAAGAAAGGGGGATGGCGTAGCCAGGATGGACCGATACATCATCTATGTTCCCGGGACGGTCAAAGGCACCAGAACAAAGATCAAGATCAACAAGGTCACTGGTAACGTCGCATTCGCCACAGTCTCGACCGAGCAGCCGAGTCGATGACCTTCGCGCCTCCTATAGGATGTAGTTCACGTTGGACCTGTCGAAGTTCTTCACGAGCTCCAGTTGAAGATCTTCTGGCATCGGACGCGGAATAGGGTAGGTAAACATCGGTAGGAACTCCCTTATGTCCTCCGCGAGTCTCGTCACAAGATGGTCCTTTCCGAAAAGACCCGAGCTTATTTCCAGGGTCGTTCTCCTTGCCTGTCCTTCATCCACGTAACCGACACTGTGAACGTATTCGTGCAGCAATATGTGAAACACATATGCTTTGTACATTTCCGGGGAAGAGGCCCGCACCCTTTCCAAAGGTCCTTTGTTGACAATGATTATGTTCGAAGCCACTGGGTACATGCCTCCTATGAAAGAGGAGCCGTCGCCGCCCAGCTCCGCCAAACCCAACATCAGACCCGCTCTGGAAACGCCGAGTTTGACCCTGACCGCCTCCTTCACGACCTCGAAGACATCTGCCAGATCCTTCGTCTTTGACAGCAAGTCGGGGAATCTTCCAGATGCCCCATATACGCCAACCTTGTCGAACGGACTCATCGAACCACCACAAGTGCGAGGGGTTGTATTTGAAGCTGACTCCGGGAAAGCTCAAAGTGAAAACGAAATTCCGTTGAAAGCTGGTCAGATATGGTTATTTAGTGGAAGGAACGTGGCTTTCAGATGTGAAAAGGCTTCCTCCAATCATAGCAATGCTGATGATTTTCCTCTCGGTGCAGCTCATAGCGCTCCTTCTCGTTCCTGTGTTCCCCTCGGACTACAGGGCATTCGAGGACGTGAATAACCCGATCAACCCAGTGATCTACTTCTTTCTAATCATAGCCATCACGATTGTCGTCCTCGTTCTGATCAAGTTTGGCAGAAAGAGCTTGCTGAGGGGTATTTTCATGGGCGCAATGGCTATCACGCTCGTCTTCGTCTTTCTGCCGATCATGTACGCCGTTGTCCAAGATGTTCTCATAGATTTCGTCATCTCGATAGCGATAAGCGCTCTACTGATGGGTGCCGTCCTCATCAGGCCGGAATGGTACACGATCGATTTGGTCGCATTTCTTGCGGCGATTGGCGTGACTGTCGTGCTTGGAATGTCGCTTGGGATATTCCCGGCAATCGTGCTTCTCCTCATCCTAGCACTATACGATGCAATCTCAGTCTACTGGACAAAACACATGGTCACACTCGCCGGAGGAGTGGCACCTCTGGGACTGCCCGTGCTGTTCGTCGTTCCAAAAAGCCGCGGGTTCACCATGTCTAGTCTGAAAGAAAAGGACATCACGGCGAACAGCAAAGAAAGGGAAGCGATGTTCATGGGCGTCGGAGATGCAGTTATTCCTGGCATACTGGTGGTATCCGCTTTCATTTTCCTTCCATCGACGATCAATGGTATAGACGGCGCCAATATTCTGGTGGCGCTCGGAGCTATGATGGGCGGAGTCCTCGGCTTCATCGCCCTGATGAGATATGTCATCACAGGCAGGCCTCAAGCAGGCCTTCCCCTCTTGAACGGCGGGGCCCTTCTGGGATTTGGAATCTCTTACCTCCTTGTATTCCAGAATCTGAACTTTGGGATAATATGAGTTGAGGTAGGCAATTCCGAAGGAGTCCGGAAAAGCTAATCTATTCGCCTGACATTAATCAGCCAGGTGCGTTCCGATGATGTTCCTGGTGATCTCTGACGTTCACGGTAGGGAAAGGGTCATTGAATGGGCGAATCGCATTGCTTCGGAGCTCAAGGTGGATGGCACCATAGTGCTTGGGGACATCACAAGGTTCGGTCCTCCGGAATGGGCCGGTCATTTCCTTGGACAAATAAGACAACCGGTTTATGCAATCCCGGGCAATTGTGATCCGCCGGGCGTCGTCGAGTGGATCGAGAAGACGGCTATCTGTCTTCATAAGAAGAAGATGAAGGTCGGAGAATACACATTCATTGGTATGGGAGGTTCAAACCCTACGGTCTTTGGCACACCTTACGAGCTCAGTGAAGAGGAGATAGAACGCTCCTTGAGACCGCTGATGGAAAGGGACGCGATCCTCATCACCCACGCGCCTCCAGCAGGGATGAACGACCTGTCATTCTCTGGTAAGCAGACGGGTTCTATTGCGATCAGGAGAATAGTGAATGAGTTCCGCCCAAAGGCGGTTCTGTCTGGACATATTCATGAGGCTCCAGGCATCGTGATGGAAGATGGAACCCTCTTCCTCAACCCAGGAGCGGCGAAGGACGCGAGGGCGGCGATTCTGACCATGAATGGAAGAATCCAAGCGAGGTTGCTCGACAGGCTCGTAGAGTACTGAAATCTTTTTATATGACCTCACTTTTTAGTCTGCCGAGGATTTCAAATGGCCCTTTGGCAGGGAAGAAAAGGAAGGAAGCCTTCCGGCGGAAGACTCCGCTTGAGTAGGAAGAAAAGACGATTCGAGATTGGAACCGAAGCCCGACCTACGTATCTGGGAGAAGAGCGATTGACCAACGTCAGAACACTGGGCGGCGGAGAGAAAACCAAGATGCTCGCGGCGAATCATGCGAATGTCATCGATCCTGCCACGAACAAAGGTCAGAAGGTGAAGATTCTCACCGTCAAGGAAAACCCTGCCAATCCGCACTACGTCCAACGGAACATTATCAACAAAGGAGCCACGATACAGACCGAGATAGGTCTGGCAAAGGTCACCTCAAGACCCGGAAAGGACGGGGCCATAAACGCTGTCTTAATCAAATAAACGGCCAATCTTTTTATACTGGCCCCTTGTTACTTTTCACATGGCCCTTGACGAAGATACGGCTTGGGTGCTCTGGCCAGAGTATTTCGACATCAAAAGGAGCAGAGACCAAGGTCGAAAAGTGAATAAGAACCTGGCGATTAGTGAACCTACCGTCGAGGTCATATCGAAGGCATTGGAGAAATTGGGGATAGAGCACAAGGTCGAAACCGAGAAATCGTACCCGTCCAACTGGCATGGTCACAATGGAAGGGTCCTCGCGGAAAAGACAATGAAGAAGTCAGAGCTTCTGGCCAAAATAGGCCAGGAGATATCTAAAATTCACCTATCCTGAGGAGTCTCTACCTCTTCCACGATCTTCTTTCCAGCCGAAACGCTGTCAACGGAGTGAATAACAGCCCCAGACTCCGTGATCGCTTGTTCCACCAGGGCGAAATCGATGGCCGTTCCCTCAATCGTTATCTTGATGCTCTCAGTTTCCTGGTCGACCTCCTCAAGAGTGCAGTTCACACCGGTGACCCCATTGAGAAGACCGAGACGCTTGGATAATTCGATGATTGACGGATGATGAGGTTTCAGAACATCCAGAACCAGTCTCTTGATATCGCTCATCTTCCTCCCCTTTCCTACCTATTTGTGTTTTAGTCGAATTATGATACCAGTATAAAAACTGTTGTGAAATGCGATGAGACCGAAGGATTATATGAAAAGGCAACGATATAAACAACATGCTGTCCCACCAAGAAGTCAAGGTACTAGATATCAACTCTGAGTATCTGGGAACGCCCGTTGAGATCCTGATGGAGAATGCAGGACGATCCGTCGCCGAGTTCATAGAGGGGCGGTTCGGGAAGGGAAAGAGGATTGGGATTTTCTGCGGGACTGGCAATAATGGCGGGGACGGTTTCGTAGCCGCGAGATATCTGAGGGATAGAAACAAGGTCCAGGTCCTTATGGCAAAGCCCCGCCAGAATATCAAAACAGAGCTTGCAAGGAAGAACTTCGAGAAGACCGCTGAAATTTCTCTGCCCGCAGAGGACTCAGAACTGAAACATTTTGACATCATTGTCGATGCATTGCTTGGGATAGGAACTCATGGTGAGGTGGAGGAACCATACAGGACCCTCATCGAGAGAATCAACTCATCGTCCTCAAGAATAGTGTCGATCGACATTCCCTCGGGACTTGGGACGGACGTCTGCATCAGACCCGATTTCACGATCACGTTCCATGACGCCAAGATGGGTATGGACAGAAGGAACTCAGGCGAAATTGTCGTGGTGGACATCGGAGTACCGCAGGACGCGATGAAATTCGTCGGTCCGGGAGAGTTTGTCTATTATCCAATACCAGGGAGTGATTCGCATAAGGGTGACAACGGCAGGGTGCTGATAATCGGGGGCGGCCCTTATACGGGAGCGCCGGCATTAGCCGGCCTCTCTGCTTACAGAATCGGAGTAGACCTGGTTCACATAGCTACGCCAGCCATGAGCTACATACCGATCGCTTCCTATTCGCCGAACTTCATCGTTCATAGACTCAGCTCTGATAGTCTGGTTGATGAGGACTTGGATAGCCTTAGATTGCTCACTGAGAAAGTCGATGCGGTGTTGATCGGTCCAGGAGCAGGCGACGATCCTGAAACGCACAATACCATACTGAAATTCGTCAGAGCGTGCAATAAGCCGGTGGTGATTGATGCCGATGGCCTCGGGGCCATATCAAAGGGATTGGATGTGCTCGACGGCAAGAAAGGGGTCGTGACCCCTCACGCGATGGAGTTCAAGACAATATCAGGTTTGACCCTGCCAGCCGATTATGAATCAAGGGTGGAACCGGTGAAGGTGTTCGCCAAGAGGATCGGAATCACTGTTCTCCTAAAGGGCCGGATAGATATTGTCTCAAACGGAGAAACGGTCAAGCTCAATCGGACCGGGAACGCGGCCATGAGCGTTGGGGGAACCGGAGATGTCCTGGCGGGCCAGGTAGTCGGTCTGATGTCCAAAGGGGTCGAACCATTCGATGCGGCGAGGATCTCCGCATTCACGAATGGATTCGCGGGGGACCTCGCGTTCGCAAAGCTCGGATTCAGTCTGCTAGCGACCGATGTGATTGATGAAATCCCTGCGGTGTTGAAGCGATTTCTTGAGAGGTTTAAATAGGCAATGAGGCTAACTCAATCACCGTGAAGATTGCCCTGATCTCTGATGTTCATTCCAACATAATTGCGCTTGATGCTGTCCTGACCGATATCGACAGTATTGGTGCCGGACTCATCCTCAACGCCGGGGACATAGTCGGTTACAATCCCTACCCCAATGAGACGATCGAACGCTTCAAGTCCAGGAACATCCAATCGATCCTGGGCAACCACGACAGGGCAGTTATTAGGTTCAACCCAGTGGGCATGAACAAGATGGCCGCTGAGGCGGTACTCTGGACATCCAAGAACATCGCGGCCGAAGGGGTGGACTATCTGAAGGATCTCAAGTCAAGATCGTTCATGACAATTGGAACTCACCTATGTGGCATCTACCACGGATCTCCTCGCGATGATGACGAGTATCTCTATGAGGTCGACGCAGGAAGAGAGCTTCTTGAGATGTGCGAGTGTAGCATCCTGATAGTTGGTCACACTCACATGCCTTTCATCAAAAGATTCGACAACGGAATGATAATCAACTCCGGTTCTGTCGGTCAGCCGAGAGACGGGGATCCGCGAGCCAACTACGTCCTTTTCGACAGCGATACGGGCGATCTACAGATTCGCAGAGTGAGCTATGATGTCGATATCGTGGAGAAGAAAGTCCAGAGCGTCGGTCTTCCATCATTTCTTGGAGAGAGGTTGAGGCATGGATTCTAGGCGATTTGGGCCACAACCTTTTTCTTGCATGATTGGTTAGCTCTGAGATGCTTCAATATGGAAGGGACATGGAATGAATGTGCTTCCGATCACAGATCATCCAGCACTCAGCATCGGTAATGGATCACGGATTGTTTGTGCCGGGGACCTGCATATCGGGATAGAGGACGAACTGAGGTCCAAGGGCATACACGTCCCAAGTCAGACATTCAGGATGGAAAGGGAGCTGCGTTCGGTAAAGAACGGACACGATAGACTCATACTTCTGGGGGACATCAAGCACAAGGTGCCAGGATCAACGAAACAGGAGTATTCAGAGATTCCTAGATTCTTGCGAGCGATGAAGAGAATGTATGAAAAGGTCGACATAGTTCGAGGAAACCACGATAGCCAGATTGAAGAGCTCGTTCCTGAAGGGGTCGATATTCATCCTTCGACAGGTTTCACTTTAGGTGACGTCGGCTTTGCTCATGGACACACCTGGCCGACATCCGAGGTGATGTCAAGAAAGGTCGTGGTGTTGGCACACAATCACCCGACCGTTGTCTTTCAGGAGGGACTCGGCAACATCTCTGCGGAACGTTGCTGGTTGAGATGTGAGGTGAATGACAAAGCACATCAGAGATACACGGAACTGCCTAGCGAGCTGATAGTCATTCCCGCCCTGAATCGGATCCTCGGAGGATCTCCTGTCAACTTGAAGGGCAGGAAGCTATTGGGACCGTTGTTCTCAAACGACATGGTCGACATCGATCGGGCCGAGATCTACCTTGTTGATGGCATATGCCTCGGAACCATCAAGAGTCTAATCGTTCAACGATCGAAGTAGACGCTCTTCGTAGTGGCGCTTAGCGGGATTCCAATTATGACTCGAGACTTCATGAGGCCTGCTTCCCTTGCTGCGACCCCAACCCGATACATGACCCTGTTGTCAACATTGTGAAGGCTCGCCGTCTTCACGGCGGAACCGATTGCGATTCCGAGATCCAGTAGCCTGAACATGCAGTTCGGACCAACGAAAGCTCCTTCAAGATTGCTTCTCCTCATCTGCTCACATGTCATTCCACAGGCTGCGCAATCGACGCCATTGGGCGGGTGATCACGCAGGCCCAGTAGTACAGCGCCCATTGAATCCAACACATTCTTCCCGTCTCTTGCGAACCCAGGTTCGTTCCTTTCCTTCGACATTTTGACCATAGTCTCCCCGAGCTTCTTGAGTTCCGGACCCGTGACGACAATGATATCGATGAAATCCTTGCCCAATCCCTTGGGGGCGGTCTTGGCCGACAACGCCATGAGTTCCGCGACGATCTTGACAGCCTCATTCATTCTCCAACACCTTCTAGGGACTATTCCAGATTCTATTCATATCGTTTTCGCATCCCTAGACGCTCCGACATCGGATTTCGTGAATGATACTGAAAGCGAACGAAAGTCGAGCTGGTTCAGGGATTTGCGAGCGTCTTGAAGATCGACCCATCGGAACGTCTTATGTTCACCAGCAGCGGCATCTGTCCAGGCAGTGTGTGCGTCGCGCAGGAGTTGCACGGGTCATATGCGCGGTAAGCCATCTCTATCGTGTTCAACAACCCCGGCGAAACCTCCCAGTCCTTTATTAGGGCATGAGCCGCTTTCCTCACGCTCATATTGATCGCAGCGTTGTTGTTCGTGGTGCCGACGATTAGGTTCACGTCCTGAGTAATGCCATTCTCGTCCGAGACGTAGTGGTGGATGAGCGTACCTCTCGGCGCTTCTACGCAGCCAACGCCCTCGCCTGGGGTCTTGACCCGGGTCTTGATGTCCTTGCTGGTAATCTCCGAATCTTGAGCTAGTTCCAGCAACCTCTCTGAGGCGTAAATCAATTCGATGACTCTTGCCCAGTGATAGACCTGAGTGTGGTGAATCGGTCCCTTGACTCCGGCATCGCGGAAGAACCCAATCATTTTCTCGTACTCTGCTTGGGCGAGCGGGGTTGTGAAGCCACTCGAGACATTGATCCTAGCGAGCGGTGCTGCTCTGTAGATGCTGCTATCGACGCCGTCGACAAGTCCCTTCCAGCCTTTCTTGGCCAAGTAGCAGAACTTCTCATAACTCCACGGCTCGACATGCTCCGCAATATAGTCCAAATAGTCGCTCGGCTTGAACTTGTAGGTCTCGTTGCCCTTTGGGTCCACGACCCTCAGCATCCCATCATAGAAGTTGATCTTATTGTCTCCATCAACCATGCCCATGTAGTATGTTTCGTGATAGAATATGTCGGGATTGGTGATCAGCGCCATGTAGTCCGGGTTCTTGAGCACGACATCCTCGAACACCTTGTTCGTGAATCTCGAGAATTCGACGCAGGATCTTGCCATCCTCTCGACTTCCACCCTCTCTTCCTCGCTCAACGGCTTGGACATCCCTCCGGGTATGCCGCAAACAGGGTGCGTGGCCTTGCCACCGAGCATTTCCTGGATTTTCTGGGCGTAGGACCGGTGCTTGATGACCTCTCCGCCGATCTTCACTCCCACTGCATCCACGACCCCAAGGATGTTCCTCTTTGCGGCCGGTGCCGCCGGTCCGACCACGAAGTCGGGTCCCGCCAGAGCATAGAAGTGTGCTATGTGACTGTGAACATAATGGGCAGAGTAGAACAGCTCCCTCAGTTTCTTTGCTGCGTCGGGCGGATCCGCGTCATATACACCATCCAGCGCCTTTGTGGAAGCCATGTGGTGCGCCCCTGGGCATACCCCACATAGTCTGGCGGTGAGCTTGTTCAGCTCGTCGACGGACCTACCAATACAGAATTTCTCGAAGCCCCTAAGTTCTGGCACCTGCCAGTAGGCGTTCCGAACATTGCCCGTGTCGTCGAGGAATATCTCGATCTTACCGTGACCTTCCAATCGTGTGATGGGATCAATCGTGATGCGTTTCTCTTTGGTCTTATGAGTCTGATCCGTTATCTCGGGGCTCATTGTTTCACAGCTCCTTTCTTCCTCTCCTTGATCTTCCTCTTGATTATTGACTTGGGCATCGTGAACGCGTAGAATGTGCCCAGGGGGTCTTTGACCTGCGACATGAGCGTGAGGATTTCGTCCTCACTCAGCTGGCTTTCCCTGTCGGAGACCTTGAATATCGAAGCCAGAGCGCTCAGCATGCTACCGCCCTGATCCATCACTGCTGCGGTCGGGCCCATGCACCCCCTGCAAGGCTGGTTGCCATTCAGGCATTTCGCCCCGCATCCGGCCCTCGTTGCAGGTCCGATGCAAATGACTCCTTGCTCCAGCATGCACTTGGTCGGATCGATGTCAATCTCAAAAGGTAGATATATCCTTTCAATCGACTTGACCTGCTTCTTCCTTCCACACTCGTCACACA
>Ga0153916_10003533_pt1 | contig 11647 bp, 9 predicted proteins | sample Opewatmetagenome_FD_109642 | JGI IMG/M metagenome (GOLD analysis project Ga0153916, IMG submission 109642) | Freshwater wetland microbial communities from Ohio, USA - Open water 3 Core 3 Depth 4 metaG | ecosystem: Environmental > Aquatic > Freshwater > Wetlands | place: USA: Ohio, Lake Erie, Old...
GGCGCTGCCCGCCGGCGCGCGCGTGATCACCATCGATTTCCGCGAGGAAGGCCCCAAGGGCCTGCGCTTCAACAGCTTCGCCGCCAAGCGCGCGCGCGGCATGATGGCGCGCTATCTGTGCGAACATCGTATCGAAAAGCCCGATGACCTCAAGCAGTTCGACAGCGACGGCTATGCGTTCAGCGCCGAGGGATCGGAAGGGGACGTCTGGCGTTTCATCCGGCGATGAAGCTGTTCACCATCGGCTATGAAGGCGCGACCGTCGATGAGGTCATCGTCGCGCTGAAAGCCGCAGGCGTCACCCGGGTCGTCGATGTCCGTGCGGTGCCGCTCTCGCGCCGTCCGGGCTTTTCCAGGAATGTTCTGGCCGCGCATCTTGGCGAGGCCGGCATCGCCTACACGCTGCTTAAGCCGCTCGGCACCCCGCCCGAAGGCCGCGAGGCGGCGCGCAAGGGCCGCGTGGAGGATCTCCGTCGCATCTATCTCGGTCAGCTCGAAACCCCCGAGGCGCTGGCCGCCACCGCCGAGCTCCTGACCCTCGCCGCGGAGGAGCCCTGCTGCCTGCTCTGTTTCGAGCGCGACCCCGCCGCCTGCCACCGCTCGATTCTGGCAGCGGAACTAGGCGCGGAAGTGGAGGCGGTCGACCTGTTCGCCTGATTCAGGCCCCGGCTTCACAGCAGGACATAATTGTCCGGCTCGGTCGGCGGCGGAAGGTCGGTACGGCCAAGCGCCGAAAGCAGTTCGCGCTCGACCGCCCGGCTGATCGCGTCGAGCGGAAGGTCGTTGACCTCGAGGCCGAACGGATCTTCCAGCTCGTCCCCGAGCGCATCCAGCCCGAAGAAGGTGTAGCTGACGACCAGGGTCACCAGCACCGCCCACCAGCCAAGCGCGCCCGCCAGGGCGAACGGCAGCAGCAGGCAGAATATGTGCGCGGTGCGATGGAGCAGCAGGGAGTAAGCGAAGGGCAACGGCGTGCCCTTGATCCGCTCGCATCCCGCCTGCACTCCGCTCAACGCGCTCAGCCGCGCCTCCAGCACCGAATAGCGGATATCGCTGAGCCTGCCCTCGCGCGCCATGATCGCGCAGGTCCGGCCGACCTCCCTCAACACCGCATCGGTCGGGCTGGGCAGCGCGCTCCAGTCCTGGCCCGAGGTCCATGGCGCGATCGCCGCGACCTCGTCCCTCTCCCGCAAACGGGCGGCGAGGCCATAAGTGAAGGCGATGAGCCCCGTCAGCAGCGGCGCGCGCTCCGATGGCTCGAAATCCGCGACCTGGCGCGCGAAGGATCGCGCCTCGATCACCAGTTGCCCCCACAGCTTCCGCCCTTCCCACCACCGGTCGTAACAGGCGTTGTTGCGGAAGCTCATGAAGATCGACAGCGCGAGGCCGATCAGCGTGAACGGCACCACGCCGACATGCGCGAGCGTGTCCGGCCGGGCCTGCGTGAACAGCACCGCGCCGCTCGACACCACGGCGATGACGAGAAGCCGTCCGGCGATGCTGGGAAGGATCGACCCCCGCATCGCGAACAGCATCGCTCCTATCGTGGCGCGGCGCCGGACGATCATCTTCTCGCAGCCTTATTCCGCGGTCGCCGCCTCTTCGCCCTCTTCGGCTTCACCGTCGCTCTCCTCGATGCGCGCGGCGCTCACCACATGCTCGTCCTCGGCGACCCGGAAGATGGTGACGCCCTGGGTGTTGCGGCCGGCGATGCGGATGTCCTTCACGTCGGTGCGGATCATCTTGGCCTGATCGGTCACCAGCATCAGCTGCTCGGCTTCGGTCACCGGGAAGCTCGCCACCACCGGACCGTTGCGTTCCGAGGTGTCGATGTTGGTGATCCCCTGCCCGCCGCGATTGGTGCGGCGATATTCATAGGCCGAGGTGCGCTTGCCATAGCCGTTGGCGGTGACGGTGAGGATGAACTGCTCGGCCGCCGCGAACGCCGCCATGCGCTCCGCCGACAGCGTCGGCTCGCCGGGTTCGGACTTCCAGGCCGCGGCGCGCAGATAGGCGTCGCGCTCGTCGGTGGTCGCATCGAAGCCGGCGAGGATCGACAGCGAGATCACCTCGTCGCCCCTGGCGAGGCTGATGCCGCGCACGCCGGTCGCGGTGCGGCTCTGGAACTCGCGCACGTCGGTCGCGGCGAAACGGATCGCCTTGCCCTGGCGGGTGGCGAGCAGCACGTCGTCGGTTTCGGTCAGCAGCACGACCCCGATCAGCCGGTCGTCGCTGCCCTCGTCGAAGCGCATCGCGATCTTGCCGTTGGTGGGCACGTTGGTGAACGCGTCCATGCTGTTGCGCCGCACCGCGCCCCTGGCGGTGGCGAACAGGATGTGCAGCGCGCCCCATTCGGCCTCGTCCTCGGGCAAGGGCAGCACGGTCGAGATCGTCTCGCCCTCGGCAAGCGGCAGCAGGTTGATCATCGGCCGGCCGCGCGCCTGCGGCGCGCCCTCGGGGAGGCGCCACACCTTCTTGCGATAGACCTTGCCGTGGGTGGAGAAGAACAGCACCGGCGTGTGCGTCGAGGTGACGAACATGCGGGTGACGACGTCCTCCTCCTTGGTCGCCATGCCGGAACGGCCCTTGCCGCCGCGCTTCTGGGCGCGGAACGCCTCAAGCGGGGTGCGCTTGATGTAGCCGCCCATGGTGACGGTGACGACCATCTCCTCGCGCTCGATCAGGTCCTCGTCGTCGATATCCTCGCCCGGCGGCGCGATCTCGGAGCGACGCGGCGTGGCGAACTGGTCGCGGACCGATTCCAGCTCGCCGCGCATCACCGCGTAGAGCTTGGCGCGGTCGGAGAGGATCGCGAGCAGTTCGGCGATCGATGCGGCCAGGATCTTCAGCTCGTTGCCGATCTCGTCGCGGCCGAGCGCGGTCAGGCGATGCAGGCGGAGATCGAGGATCGCGCGCACCTGCGCCTCGGAAAGCCGGTAGGTGTCGCCCTCGACCTCATGCTCGACCGCTTCGACAAGCGCGATATAGGACGCGATCTCGGCCACCGGCCAGTCGCGCGAAAGCAGCCTGGCGCGCGCCTCGGCGGGGGTTCCCGAACCGCGGATGATGCGCACCACCTCGTCGAGATTGGTGACCGCGATCACCAGACCCAGCAAGATGTGCGCCCGTTCGCGCGCCTTGTTCAGTTCGAACTTGGAACGGCGGGTGATCACTTCCTCGCGGAAGCGGATGAACGCCTCGATGATGTCCTTGAGGCCCAGGACCTCCGGACGGCCGCCGCGCAGCGCCACCATGTTGCACGGGAAGCTCGATTGCGCGGGCGTATAGCGGTAGATCTGGTTCAGCACCACGTCCGGCGTCGCGTCGCGCTTCAGATCGATGATGATCCTGACGCCCTCGCGGTTGGAAATGTCGCGGATGTCGGACACGCCCTCGATGCGCTTGTCCTTGACCGCCTCGGCGAGCTTCTCGACGAGGCCCGCCTTGCCGACCTGATAGGGGATTTCGGTGATGGTGATCGTCGAACGGTCGCCGCGGCCCTGCTCGATCACCGCGCGGGCGCGCATGATCACCGATCCGCGGCCGGTGTGATAGGCCTGACGCGCGCCACCCTGGCCGAGGATGATCGCCCCGGTCGGGAAATCCGGCCCCGGGATATGCTCGATCAGCTCGTCGACGGTGATCGCAGGATTGTCCATATAGGCCAGGCAGCCGCTGATCACCTCGCCCAGATTGTGCGGCGGCATGTTGGTCGCCATGCCGACGGCGATGCCGCCCGCGCCGTTGACCAAGAGGTTGGGGAAGCGCGCCGGCAGGACGGTCGGCTCGCTTTCCGAGCCGTCGTAATTGTCCTGGAAATCGACGGTATCCTTGTCGAGATCGCTGAGCAGCTCGTCGGCCACCTTCGCCAGCCGCGCCTCGGTGTAACGCATCGCGGCGGGCGGATCGGGGTCCATCGATCCGAAATTGCCCTGGCCATCGATCAGCATCACCCGCATCGACCAGTCCTGCGCCAGCCGGGCGAGCGCGTCGTAAATCGACTGGTCGCCATGGGGGTGATATTTACCCATCACGTCGCCGACGATGCGGCTCGACTTGCGGTAGGCCTTGCCGGCGACATAGCCCGCTTCCTGGCAGGCGTAGAGGATGCGGCGATGGACGGGCTTCAGCCCGTCGCGCACATCGGGCAGCGCGCGCGACACGATCACGCTCATCGCGTAATCGAGATAGCTGGTCTTCATCTCGTCGACGATGGTGATCGGACGGATATCGGAAGGATCGGCGACGGCGAGATCGTCAGCGGACAAGGGACTACTCTTTCTTGGTTTTTTGAGGTGATCCCGTCTAGCCCGCCCGGCCATCGATTACCACCCCCGCGCGCGTATGCGCGCACGCGTGAAGCGATCCGCTCCTCGGGGTCGCGCTCTCCCGCGGAAGGCGCTATGGCGACCGCCATGCCCACCCCCTCCCCCATCCATGTCGTCGGCGGCGGCCTCGCCGGATCGGAGGCCGCCTGGCAGATCGCCAGCGCCGGCATCCCCGTGATCCTGCACGAGATGCGCGGCGTCGAGCGCACCCCCGCCCACCACACCGCCGATTTCGCCGAGCTCGTCTGTTCGAACAGCTTCCGCTCCGACGAGGCGGAGAAGAGCGCCATCGGCCTGCTGCACGAGGAAATGCGGCGGCTCGATTCGCTGATCCTGTCCGCCGCCGACAAGCACCGCGTTCCCGCCGGCAACGCCCTGGCGATGGACCGCGACGGCTATTCCGCGGAAGTCACCGCCCGGCTGACGGCGCATCCGCTGGTCGAGATCCGCCGCGAGCTCGTCGCCGGCCTGCCGCCGGAAGACTGGGGCCAGACGATCATCGCCACCGGCCCGCTCACCGCCGCGCCGCTGGCCGAGGCGATCCGCGCCGAAACCGGCGAGGAGGCACTCGCCTTCTTCGATGCGATCGCGCCGATCGTCCATCACGAGTCGATCGATTTCAGCATCGCCTGGATGCAGTCGCGCTGGGATAAAGGCGACGGCAAGGATTACATCAACTGCCCGATGGACAAGGCGCAGTACGAGGCGTTCGTCCAGGCGCTGCTCGACGGCGAGAAGGGCGACTTCAAGGACTGGGAGAAGGATACGCCCTATTTCGACGGCTGCATGCCGATCGAGGTGATGGCCGAGCGCGGCCGCGAAACCCTGCGCTACGGCCCGATGAAGCCAGTCGGGCTCGATGATCCGCGCACCGGCCGCTGGCCCTATGCGGTGATCCAGCTCCGTCAGGACAATGCGCTCGGCACCTTGTGGAACATGGTCGGCTTCCAGACCAAGCTCAAACATGCCGAGCAGGTGCGCATCTTCCGCACCATACCGGGCCTCGAAAACGCCGAGTTCGCGCGGCTGGGCGGGCTGCACCGCAACACCTTCCTCAATTCGCCGAAGCTGCTCGACCGCCAGTTCCGGCTGAAATCGCGGCCGCATATCCGCTTCGCCGGGCAGATCACCGGCTGCGAGGGCTATGTCGAATCCGCCAGCATCGGCCTGCTCGCCGGGCGCTTCGCGGCCGCCGAGGCGCTTGGGGCGAGCCTCGCCCCGCCGCCGCCGACCACCGCATTGGGGGCGCTGCTCTCGCACATCACCGGCGATGCCGATGCCGAGAGCTTCCAGCCGATGAACGTCAATTTCGGGCTGTTCCCGCCTTTGCCCGAAAAGGTGCGCAAGGCCGACCGCAAGGCGGGGCAAGCCAACCGCGCCCGCGAGGATCTCGGCCGCTGGATGGCGGACGCGGAGCGGCTGGCGACCGCCGCCTAGAGCGCTTCCCGGAAAAGTGGGAACCTGTTTTCCGATCAGGAAGCGCGACCAACGGCTCTAGCTTTCGTCCCCGTCCTCGCCGTCTCGCGCGAGTCCGGTCGGCGGACAGTCCGGCCTCGCCTTGGGCTTGCGCTTGACGGCGGTGGTCGCGAATTCCGCGGGAACGAGAACCCCGGAGCTGTCCGCATCCGCGCGTGTGAACTTGGTCGTGGTCTTCGTCGCCCATTCCTCGAAGCTGAGCAGGCCGTCGCCGTTGGTGTCGAGCTTCGCATAGGCCTTGCGGCGGCTGGCGAGATATTCGGCGCGGGTGATGCCGCCATTGCGGTCCTTGTCATAGCGGGCGAAGCGCCGCTGCTCGCGCGACTGCGGCGTCGCCTCGGGCGCGGGCGTCGGGGTGGAGACGAAATCGGCCGAGGCGCGGGGCGCGGCCGGAAGCGCGGCGGTCGGATTGGCTTTGCCCGCGTCCTGCTGCCAGATGACCACCGCCGCCACCGCCAGCATCAGCGCCAGCGCGCCCGAAGCCCATCGCCAGATCATCGTCCGCCTCCCTGCCCGATCGGCGCGAGATTATCTTAAGGCGCGTGCCGCTGTCACCAGCCGCCGAGCATATAGGCGAGCATCCTCAGCTGACGGCCCGGCGCGCCCGGCCTTCTTCCCGCGAGATCGCGCCGGAGGTCGCGTCCGGCGATCGCGGCGAGCGCCCCCAGCGGCCGCAAGGCGCGCGGCAGGGAAGGCCTTCCGTCCGCCAGCGCCTCGCCCGCCAGGCGGAGCGCGATGTCCCGCGCGCGCCGGTCGCTGACCCGCGCGGCCAGATCGACCAGCGCCCAGAGCTCCCCGAACCGCCGCGCCGATGCGCCGTCCGCGCCGGGTGCGAGCACTTGCCCGGCAAACCCGAACAGCGCGCCGCCACGCGCCGCGCCATGGCTGCGGATCGCCGCCTCGGTCAGCGGTTCGTCATCCAGCAGGGCGAGCCAGCCATCCTCCAGCGCCGCCAGCGCCGCGCCCGGAACCCCCGCCGGCAGCACATGGCGGGCGAGCGCGGTCAGCACCGGCTCGGCGGCGGGCGTCCCGGCATCGAGCGCCTGCAGCGCCTCGCGCCACCAGGCCAGCCGCACTTCGCCGAGCATCGCCTCCCGCGTGCCGGCGACGGCGTCTCCCAGCGCGATGTCGAGCGCGAACAGCGCGTGCAACGCCTCCCGCCGGCCCTGCCCCGCATAGCTGGCGGCGAGAAAGCGGTCGGGGTCGCGGGCGAGGAGCCAGGCGCCGCTGCCCGGCATCGCCGCGTCGTCTGGCGCTGGGGGATCGCTCGTCATCGGCGCTGTTCCTTCATCCGCCGGGATGCCCCGGCATGGCAAACGCCGCGTTAACCTCGTCCATTGGCCGGACATTAGTGAAACCTCGGCATTGGGTGATGACTGAATGGACCCATTGTGTGGACTGGACACCGGTCATGATCACATCGCCCAAAGCCCTATATGGCCGTTTGACGGCGCGCTGTAACGCGGCAACCGCCAGGAATTTCGCCCGCGCGATCTGGCGAAACCGCCGCGGCAACACGCTGGCGATCATCGCTGCGGCGCTGATCCCGGTGATCGCGGCGGTTGGAGCGGGTGTCGACACGTCGCGCGGCTATATGTGCAAGGCCCGGCTGCAGCAAGCGGTGGACAGCGCCGCGCTCGCCGGCCGCCGCGCCCAGTCCGGCAACACCCTCACCGATGCCGCGATCAACGAGGCGAAGCGCTTCTTCGCCTTCAACTTTCCGCAGGGCTCCTATCAGACGGCCGACGTCAATCCGATGGTGACGATGCCCGAGGTCGGGACCGTCCAGGTCACCGCTTCGACCACGGTGCCGACCGCGATCATGCGCTTTTTCGGCATGTACACGATGAACTGCGCGGCGACCGCGCAGTCCAAGCAGAATTTCGTCAACACCGACGTGATGCTGGTGCTCGACGTCACCGGGTCGATGGCCGACGACGTCAACGGCAACAATGCTTCTCCCCCAAATCGCAAGATCGACAATCTGCGCACCGCCGTGCTCGCGCTCTATGACGAGTTGAAGCCGGCGCAGGACGAGCTTGAAGGCCGCGGCCTCCGCCTGCGTTACGGCGTTGTCCCCTACTCGACCAACGCCAATGTCGGCGCCGCGGTGATGGCGGCGAATGCCAGCTACATCGCCGATAATGGCGACTATCAGTCACGCGAGCCGGTCTGGGCCTATGCCACCGGCACGACAGCGCCAACCCCGCTATCGATGCAAACCTATGGCAGCTCCATCAGCAGCTCCAATTGCGTCAAATATGGCAACAACCAATCCTTCAGCGGCTTCAGCGGCGGACCGAATCCGCAATCTTCCGGAACGCCGCCCAATGACGTAACCATGACCACCTATTCCTACGGAGATTGGGGCGCGACCGGCGATACCAGCGGAACCAGCAGAACCTGCCGGCGCAATCGCAGCTACACCGTGACGAGCTACACGACCATCGACAACGGCGCGCCCCCGGTCTTCACCGGCAACTGGACCTACAAGCAGATGAATTTCGACACGTCGGCGTTCAAGACCGGCGCTTCGACTCCGGTCCCCTCGCGGATTCCCGGAACCACGCAGAACGCGATCTGGAACGGATGCATCGACGAACGCCAGACGGTCGATACCATCACCTCCTCCTCGGGTTTCACCGTCCCTGCGGGCGCGCTGGATCTCAACATCAACCTGGTGCCGAATTCGGACGCGAGCCGGTGGAAGCCATTCTGGCCGGAAGTCGTCTACCGGCGCGCGGCCGGCTCGGTCAGCGCCACCACGGGCTCCCTCGTTTCGAACCACCCCTGCCCGGCACCCGCCAGAAGCCTGCAGGCATGGGCGCGGACCGACCTCAGCACCTATCTCAACACGCTCTCCCCGACCGGCAACACCTATCATGACATCGGCATGATCTGGGGCGCCCGCATGCTCTCGCCGGGCGGCATCTTCGCGGGCAGCAATCCCACCACTTATGGCGGCTATTCGGTCCAGAAGCACATCATCTTCATGACCGACGGCCAGCTGATGCCAAGCACCAGCGTATACAGCGCCTATGGCTACGAGCCGAATGACGAGCGCATTACCGGCGGCAACCTCAGCGATCAGACCCCGAGGCACCGGCAGCGCTTCCTGATGGCCTGCAACGAGGCGAAAAAGCTCGGCATGAACGTCTGGGTCGTCGCCTTCGCCTCCGGCATCACCGCCGGCGATCCCGACGACGACGCGATGAAGAGCTGCGCCAGCAGCCCCGATCAGGCGATGACCGCGAACAACCTCGCCGAACTGACCGCGCGCTTCACCGAGATCGGCCAGGCGATCGGCCAGCTGAGGATCGTGCAATGATCCGCCGCCTCATGAACCGGCTGCGCCGGGACGAGCGCGGCGTCTCCGTGGTCGAGTTCGCCATCTTCTCGGTGCCGCTCCTGATCAGCATCATGGCCGGCGTCGAGCTCGGCTACCGGGTGATGGTGATCTCCAACCTCGAAGGCGCGGTGAAGAACGCCGCGCGCCTTGCGACCACCGGCAATTATACGCCGGTGCAGATCGATGCGGCGGTCGACGACAGCCTCTCCGCCCTCAACAATCTGACGATCACCAAGACCAAGAAGAGCTACCGGAAGTTCTCCCAGGTCGGGAAGCCAGAGCCGATCACCTCGGACACCGCGCCGATGGGCGTCTACAATCCCGGCGACTGCTTCAGCGATCTCAACAACAATGGCAGCTTCGATGCCGACGGCGGGACCAACGACGACATCGGCGGCGCGCAGGAGATCGTCCAGTACACCGCCACGGCCGAATATGACACGCTGTTCCCCTTCCTGGTGAACATGCTCGGCTTCGACAGCAAGACCAGGGTCTCGTCGAGCACCATCATGCAGAACGAGCCCTGGGCCGCGGCGTCCAGTTTCGTCCCCGCGAACATCTGCTCGTAACGGAAGGGAACCCACCCGTGGCGACCGCATTCAAGCCTTTTCTGAAACGCCTTGCAAAGGACCGTTCGGGCACGGCGCTGATCGAATTCGCCGTCGGCCTGCCGCTGTTCCTGACCACCGCGACGATGGGCCTCGAGGTCGCCAATCTGGCGCTCGCCCATCAGGCGGTCTCCAACATGTCGAAGATGGCGGCGGACACCGCGGCCCGGGGCATCAGCGCGATCGACGAGGCGGACATCAACGAGATATTCCTCGGATCGAAGATGAGCGCCTCGCGCTTCGATTTCGGTTCGCACGGGCGGATCATCCTCAGCTCGCTGCGTCCCTCGCCGACCGGGTCGGGCGACTGGATCCAGTGGCAGCGCTGCTCGGGCCTGCTCAACGTCACCTCGGCCTATGGCGGCGAGGATGATGGCAATGTCGGAAAGCCGTCGGTCAACACCACCGGCATCGCGGCCAGCGCCGGCACCAACATCATGCTGGTCGAGGTCTTCTACGACTATCAGCCGCTGCTCAGCATGAACATCTTCGGCGCCAAGCGGCTCAAGTACAGCTCGGCCTTCATCGTCCGCGAGCGCGACAACTACGCCATCGTCAACATCGGCAACCTGCCCGACAACAAGAAGTCGCTCTGCTCGACCTTCTCGGCGTGAGCGTCTGACGCCTTAGCGCGTCAGCTTCTTGTAGGTCATCCGGTGCGGCCGGTCGGCCTCGTCGCCGAGACGCCGGCGCTTGTCTTCCTCATAGGCCTGGAAATTGCCTTCGAACCATTCGACGTGGCTGTCGCCCTCGAAGGCGAGGATATGGGTCGCCAGCCGGTCGAGGAAGAAGCGATCGTGGCTGATCACCACCGCGCAGCCCGCGAAATTCTCTAGCGCCTCTTCGAGCGCGCGCAGCGTCTCGACGTCGAGATCGTTGGTCGGCTCGTCGAGCAGCAGCACGTTGCCGCCGGCGGCGAGCATCTTGGCCATGTGAACGCGGTTGCGTTCGCCGCCCGACAGCTGGCCGACCTTCTTCTGCTGGTCCGAGCCCTTGAAGTTGAACGCGCCGACATAGGCCCGCGTCGCCACTTCATGCTTGCCGAAATAGAAGCGTTCATTGCCCCCCGACACTTCCTCCCAGACATTATGATTGGGGTCGAGCGCGTCGCGTGACTGGTCGACATAGCCGAGCTTCACCGTCTCGCCGATGACGATCTCGCCGCTGTCGGGCGTTTCCTGGCCGGTGATCATCCGGAACAGCGTGGTCTTGCCCGCGCCGTTGGGTCCGATCACGCCGACGATGCCGCCCGGCGGCAGGCTGAACGACAGATCGTCGATCAGCAGCCGGTCGCCGAAGCTCTTCGTGATGTGCTTCGCCTCGATCACCGTGCCGCCAAGGCGCTCGGGGATCTGGATCAGGATCTGCGCCGCGCCGGGGCGACGGTCGGCCTGGCGGTCGACCAGCTCGTCGAACGCCTTGATGCGGGCTTTGGATTTGGTCTGGCGCGCCTTGGGGCTCTGCCGGATCCACTCCAGCTCCTCCTTGATCGCGCGCTGGCGGGCCTCGTCCTCGCGCTCTTCCTGCTGCAGCCGCTTCGATTTGCCCTCGAGCCAGGCCGAATAATTGCCTTCGAACGGAAGGCCGCGGCCACGGTCGAGCTCGAGCACCCACGACACCACATTGTCGAGGAAATAGCGGTCGTGGGTGACCAGGATGACGGTGCCCTTATAGTCCTGGAGATGCTTTTCCAGCCACGCGACGCTTTCGGCGTCGAGATGGTTGGTCGGCTCGTCGAGCAGCAGGATCTCCGGCTTTTCGAGCAGCAGCTTGCACAGGGCGACGCGGCGGCGCTCGCCGCCCGAAAGCTTCGAGACGTCGGCCTCCGACGGCGGGCAGCGCAGCGCGTCCATCGCGATCTCGAGCTGGTTGTCGAGCGTCCAGCC
>Ga0153916_10003534_pt1 | contig 11647 bp, 7 predicted proteins | sample Opewatmetagenome_FD_109642 | JGI IMG/M metagenome (GOLD analysis project Ga0153916, IMG submission 109642) | Freshwater wetland microbial communities from Ohio, USA - Open water 3 Core 3 Depth 4 metaG | ecosystem: Environmental > Aquatic > Freshwater > Wetlands | place: USA: Ohio, Lake Erie, Old...
CTGGCGGGAGCGGTCGGCACCGACGCCTTTGGGGAACACCTGCAGGGCATAGCCGATGTGGCTGCGGTGTTGCTCGACCCAGGGGGAGAGGGACTATATTGAAGACATAATGGCTATGTTACCGCCAGCTTCTCGGTTGGATATTGCGCATAAATGCGCTCTTCTACGATGACTCTCATACGCTCCAAGGCGCGGTGGATGTCGGTGAATGTGGTGTAAATGGGGGCGATGCCCAGGCGGATGTTGTCGGGCGTGCGGAAGTCGGGGATGGCGCGTACAGCGGGCGGGGGCGATTCGATCAGCGCCCGGCAGATGCGATAGCCCTCCGGATGGCGCAAGGAGACGTGCGAGCCGCGCAGCTCAGCCCGACGGGGTGAGCCTAAACTGAAGCCCAGGGGAAGCAGCCACTGCTCCGCCAGGGCGATCAGATACTCCGTCTGGCGCAGGCTCTTAGCTCGTAACCTGTCCACACCGGCTTCATGCAGCAGGTCGAGCGCCGGCTCGAGTGCCAGCACGGAGATCATGGGGAGAGTGCCCACGCGGAAGCGGGAGATATCTGCGGCGGGGGTAAAGCTCAGGTCGAATTCGAAGGGGTCTTTGGCGGCAAACCAGCCCCACATGGGTGGCACCAGCTCTTGTTGCAAGTCTTTGCGCACATAAAGGAAAGCGGGCGAGCCTGGCCCACCATTCAGGTATTTGTAAGTGCAACCCACCGCCAGGTCAGCGTTGCAGCCATTTAAATCTACGGGCACAGCGCCCACGGAGTGGCTCAGGTCCCAAAGGATCAGCGCCCCGGCAGCGTGAGCTAATTCGGTGACGCGCGCCATGTCGTACAGAAAGGCGCTCTTGAAGGCCACGTGCGACAGGCTGAGCAGGGCGGTGTCATCTCCCAGGGCGAGGCGCACGTCTTCGAGGGCGATGGTTATCCCGTTGCGGGAGGGGATCAAACGGAGCTGGTGGCGTCCTCCCAAAAGGTCGATGATGCCCTGGAAGATATACAAGTCGGAGGGGAAGTTGAATTCGTCGCTGACGATGGTCGTGCGCCCCGCTCTCGAGCGTAAGGCTGCCAAGGCCAGCTTGAACAGGTTGATGGAGGTGGCATCGGCGACGAGCACTTCGTCGGGCTGGGCTCCTATCAATGCGGCGATCTTTGCCCCTAGCCCGGCTGGCTTGTCGATCCAGCCGTCGTTCCAGGCACGGATCAGGCGGTCACCCCATTGGTGCTGGACCACATCTTGCAAATGGCTGATCGTTCGCCGGGGCAACCGCCCCAGGGAATTTCCGTCCAGATAGATCAGGTCAGGATCCTGGATGACGAATTCCTGACGAAAGGCGGCAAGCTCGTCTTGGTCATCTAACTCATGGGCCAGGCGGAGATCTATGTTGGCGAGTTGCATGGCAGGATTCTCCCTTTTGTGGAGACAATTATACCCGTGGAGCTCCGGTATATCTTCTTCCAAAGGATAATACCCGTCGCCGCATCAAGGACACTGTGCGTCTGAAGTAATTTGGTTAAATATGACATAAATAGTCCATTTGGATGATTGACAAATATATAGAATGTATCTACAGTTTGGTTGATTTCACAGTCTGTGGAATCAAGGAGGTTGCATGAAAACGGATTGTGTTTATGGAAGAAGAAGTCTAAACCGATCACTGTGAAATTCATCTTGTGGATAGCTTCCCTCAAAGGAGAAAGAAAATGTTTTCTATACGAAAAGCCATCTGGCGCGGGACGATCGTCTTTGCGTTGGTATTTATGGCGGTTGGGTCGGCAGCTGCCGGTAGCGTCACCGTATCACCACTAACCCTCGTCTCCGGACCGAGCCCCTTCGCAGGTTGCACGATCGGAGGTAGGAGTGACGGATCCAGCGTCGTCTATGTCAATAGCGAAGTAGAGCCGTGGGTGGCCGTCAATCCAACCAATCCCAACAATATCATCGGCGTATTTCAGCAAGATCGCTGGAATGACGGCGGCGCGCATGGATTGGTCGCCGCAGTGTCTCACGATGGTGGAGCCACCTGGTCAAGGACCTGGGCGCACTTTAGCTTTTGCTCGGGCGGCACAGCAGCGAATGGCGGCGATTTCGATCGCGCCTCTGACCCATGGGTGACCTTCTCACCCAACGGCGATGCTTATCAAATCAGCCTGTCGGCCAGCGCTGACCTCTTGACGTCAGCGATTTTGGTCAGCAGGTCCGGCGATGGCGGCGACACCTGGAGCGAACCAACGACGCTCATCCGAGAGACGTCCGCGTTCAACTTTAACGACAAAGAGTCCATCACGGCTGACCCTACGAATGCAAACTATGTCTACGCGGTATGGGATCGCAGCCGCTTCCCCTCCGACCAGGCCAACTTTAACGCCCTCCGTTCATTCGCATTCCGAGGCGACATCATGTTCTCTCGAACAACGAATGGTGGGGCCAGTTGGGAACCTGCCCGTGCTATCTTCCATCCGATGGGTCTTGAGTTCACAATCGCCAACCAGATCATCGTCCTGCCGAATGGTACGCTCGTGGATGTCTTTACAAACTTTAAAGGATCGGGTATCAACGCCCCGGGTGTCTTTGTTGAGCTCATGCGCTCGACCGATAAAGGGGCGACCTGGTCGGATCCGATCATCGTAGAGCATCTCCGGACGGTGGGAGTAACTGATCCTGACACGGGTCAGGGGGTGCGGACTGGCGACATCATTCCAGACGTCGCCGTTGATCCGGCTAATGGTACCCTCTATGTCGTCTGGCAAGATAGCCGCTTCAGCGGAGGCGCCCACGATGACATCGCCTTCTCACAGTCGACCGATGGCGGTTTCACCTGGTCGGATCCTGTAAAGATCAATCAAACGACGAACAACGCTGCGGCCTTCACGGCTTCTGTCGAGGTGGCTGCGGATGGCACACTTGGCGTGACCTATTACGACTTCCGCAACAATACCCCGGCCGCAGGCGTGCCGTCCGATTATTGGATCATCCATTGCCATGGCACTTGCACCAACCCGGCGAACTTGTTAGAGACGCATGTCGCTGGTCCCTTTGATATGGAGACTGCACCCGTAGCACGCGGGTTCTTCGTGGGCGATTATGAGGGTCTCACATCAGCCGGGAACAATTTCATGCCACTCTTCATCCAGGCGTATTCGGGAAATACCTCTAACCGGACTGACGCTTACTTTGTAACCGTCGGACCATAGTCGCACCTTTATGATGCCAGCGGGTTGTCCCGCTGGCATCACTCCTCCTTTTTAGAATAGGGGATGGGGGGTGATTGGGATGAGACGCGCTAATAAACCGCTGAGATTCTCGCCGACCAAATTCAGGAAGGGAACCACTTAACTGCCGCCTGATTTTTGATTCGACCATATTAACCTGTGCGATTCACTTGACAATCTTGAATTTTCTGCTATTTTTAATATGTATCGTGCATTAAATCAATCACAAAGCTACAAAAATCTCGCAAAATCTATCATATAGTTCGCCTTGTGTAACTGACCTGGGGATCTATGTTCACTTACGAACGCCAGCATAAGATTTTGCAGATCCTGGAAAAAAGCCCCGGCGTGCGTATCTCAGAGCTAAGCGCCTCCCTGGGGGTGAGCCAGGCGACCGTACGGCGTGATCTGGACCGGCTGTGTGAGGTGGGACAGATCCGGCGCATCCACGGTGGGGCGATATTGACCGAGCGGGAGCCTCCGCAGGCGCCGGTCATCCAGCGCATCGCCCAAAATTCGGACGAGAAGCGTCGTATAGGCAGGCTGGCAGCCAGCCTGGTGAGCGAAGGCGATACCGTCTTCATCGGATCAGGAAGCACAACCCAGGAAGTGGCCAGGAACCTGGCCGGCAGACAGAAGATCACCGTCATCACCAATGCCATGCCCGTAATTAACCAACTTTCCCAAGAAGAAGGCATCAACCTGATCGCCACCGGCGGTTTCTTGCGCTCGTCGGAGCTATCCTTTATCGGTCACCTGACCGAGCAGGTGTTGCGCGAGCTGCGCCCGCAGAAGGTCATCATGGGTATCCAGGCTTTCAGCCTGTTGGAAGGCCTGACCAACGATTACCTCCCTGAAGTTTCCACGGATCGCGTCATCATCCAGTCGGCTCCAGAAGTAATCCTGGTCGCTGACCATACCAAGTTCGGCAAGGTGTGCGCCGCCCTGGTAGCGCCGGTCACAGCCATTCATACCCTGGTTACCGATGCAAGCATCAACGCGGATATCCTGGCCAGCCTGCGCGGGGTGGTCAAGAACATCTTCCTGGCTTAGTCATCGAAAAGGTGCCGGTGATATGCAAAAAACCGCTTCCCCTAAAATGCAATCTACCGTGGTGGGCGTGGACGTTGGCGGTACAAAAGTGCTGGCGTCTTTGGTGGATGGGATGGGGAGCCTGTTGGGGCGCGTTTACCGCCCGACCATCATCGATAGCCCAGAGGCCACCCTGGATGGCATTGCCAGGACGGTGGAACAAGCTATCAGGGAGAGTGGCGTTTCCAGGCAGCTGGTGCGGGGTGTCGGGTTGGGCATTCCAGGGCTGATCGACCCGGCGAGAGGTATCGGGGTGGCGTCTGTGAATTTGAACTGGCGCGACGTCCCTGTGAAAGCGGAGTTGGAAGCCCGCCTGGACCTGCCGTGCGCCATCGAGAATGACGTCAAAGCCGCCGCCCTGGGCGAGGCGCGCTACGGGGCGGGCAAGGGGTTGGAGAACCTGGTCTTTTTGGTTATCGGGACTGGTATTGCGGCAGGGATCGTCCTGGACAACAAAGTCTACCGGGGCCCTACTGGTATGGCAGGCGAGATTGGGCATGCCATGATCGAACGGGATGGGCCGCCGTGCAAGTGCGGCGGACATGGCTGCTTCGAGGCGCTCGCCTCAGGCCCCGCCATTGCTGCACGCGCTGCCCGGAAGCTGAGCTCTGGGCGCCCATCGCTTCTGGCGAAGGCGGGGGAGGGGCTGACCGCCGAGGATGTTTTCCAGGCTGCGGCAATGGGCGATGCGCTTGCCCGGGAGACGGCTGAAGAAGTTGGCGAATACGTGGCGTTCGCGATCCAGTTCCTGGCGCTGGCCTACGATCCGCGCATCGTGGTGCTGGGCGGGGGCGTGCCGCAGGCGGGTAAGCCCTTCCTGGATCCAGTGCTGCATTTCCTTGATCGCCAGGCCAAGCAAAATTGGGTGTTTCGTGAGTTGTACCGGCCCGGCTTTCTACAGGTGAGCCGGCTGGGAAGCGACATTGGCGTGCTGGGCGCCGCAGCCCTGGTGGCACAGTAGCGCTGTTGGCGGATGGCATTTGTAGTCCGATTCAGGACTTCGCAAAGGAGGTGTTTGGCAATCGATTAACCCGTTTGTAAGAAAATCAAAGAGTCCGTTTCAAGTTCACTTTGAAAGAAAAGAGAGGAGAATATGAAACACAGATTGACCTTCTTTAACTTGCTCGTTGTCGCGCTGATGCTGGTTGCTATAGCTTCCGGATGCGCGCCTAAAGCGGCCGAAACTCCTGCCGCGCCGGCAGCCACAGAGAAGCCAGCTGAGGCCAAGGCGATTACGGAGAACTTCGTCACCTGGTCATACGGAGTCGAAACCATCGCCGATAACATCAAGAAGTTGCAGGAGAAATATCCCAACCTTACTTTCGTCCACAAGGATTACTCCTGGCTCGACTATCACGACACAATGGTAGGCGCATTCACCGCGGGGAACTCCCCCGAGCTGCTCTATGGGTCAGATCACTGGCTGAGCGAATGGGCCGGGGCTGGCTGGCTCGAGCCGTTGGATGAGCATTGCCCCAACGTGAAGGGGTATTCGAGCGAGCTTGCCCCGTATGCCCTGGAAGGAATGACCTACGAGGGCAAGGTATACGGCTTGTCGTACTACGCTGACACGATGGACTTCGTGTACAACGAGACCCTCCTGAAGAAAGCTGGCTTCGACAAAGCACCCGAGACCTGGGACGACGTGTATAACATGTCCAAAGCTCTCAAGGAGCAAGGGGTTGTCGATTATCCCATCATCATGGCCTGGTCCCAGAAGGAAGGGGCTTTCCCCGAGGCTTTCCTATCCATGGTTTACAGCCAGCACGAGGGTGGCAATGCCATGTTCGATAAGGACCTGAACCCGGTCTTCAACCAGGAGGGCAGCGCGGCTGCCCAGGTGCTGGAGTGGCTGCGCAAGGTCTATGAAGAGGGTCTCTTCGACCCGGCCAGCCTGACCACAGCGGAGATCGACCAGGTGAAATCCATGCAGGCCGGACAACACGTCTTCACCATTTACCCGCAATACAACATGGCGGAGGTGAATAAGCCTGAGAGCGGCGAATATGCCGGTCAGTTCAAGATTGCGTTGATGCCCGGCAAGAGCCATGCTACGGTAGGGTACGTACGCTTCTACGCCATAACCCCCAAAGTGGTGGAGGAAGGGCCGGAATACGTGGATGCGGCGTGCAAGTTCCTGGATTACATGGGTGGCAAGACGGATGGGCAATACATCGTCGTGAAACGCTGGGCGGTGGAAAACGGCTTGGGCTTTGCCCAATTGCCCCTCTTCGATGACAAAGATGTCATCGACGCCTTTGGCAAATGGGGCGACGTTCCTACCATCAAGCAGCAAGCCACACTGGCCCGCTCCAAAGAGGGCCTGACCACGTGGTACGGAGCATGGGACGTCTTTGCCCGGGCAGAGATCCACAAGGCTATATTAGGCGAGCAGTCTGCAATGGACACACTCAAGAATATGGCTGACAAGTGGAATGAGTTAAAGGCACAGGGTTAGTCCGACTAACCGAAGCAAAGGAGGGCGACAGCGAGGGAACTCCTGTTGCCCTCCACTTCGGCGGGTTGGTTTATTATCGGAGGTGAAAAATGGCCGTAACTCCAGCCAGCATTGCCCAACCGGTGCGGAGAAAAGCCAAGCTGTGGGACAGGATATACCCATATTTATCCGTCACCATCCCATTCCTGGTGATTGCACTGTTCACCATTTACCCGGTGCTGTACGCTGTCCGCATCAGCTTTTACCAATATATCCTGACCAAGCCCAAGGCGCACCCGTTCGTGGGTCTAAAAAATTTCGTGGAGGTGGTCACCAGTTATTATTTCCGCACCTCCTTGACGAACACGGCGATCTACGCACTTGCGGCAGTAGTTGGCGTGACGCTGTTTGGGCTGGTGGTAGGGATGCTGTTAAATAGTAAAGTCAGGATGGCCAATGTCTTAAAGGTCATCATTTTGCTCCCCTGGGCAATCCCGGCTGTGGTGGCGGGGTTGATGTGGAAATGGATCCTTAACTCCGATTTTGGGATTTTGAGTGGCATTCTCTATAGTTTAGGCCTTATCAAGCAATATATCCCTTTTCTTGCCGATCCTACACTGGCAAAGATCAGCCTGGTGATGGCGCACATCTGGAAGGAGGGGCCGCTGGCAGCCATATTTATCCTGGCAGGCTTGCAGCTTATCCCAGATGAGTTGTACGAGGCCGCCCGGATTGATGGCGGTACAGGCTGGCGTATCTTCCGGATGGTCACTTTGCCTCTGCTACGCCCGATCTTGTTGATCGTAGTGGTTTACGAGACCTTGACCGCCATCCTGGTCTTCGATCTGATCTATGTGCTCACCGGCGGTGGGCCAGGTGATTCGACCTCGTTGATCAGCTGGTTTGCCTACGCCGAAATCTTCCGCAACCTCAACCTGGGGCATGGGGTCGCGTTGGCGATCATCATTGCCTTGATCACACTGGTATTGATCCTGATATACCTGCGGGTGATCCGGATAGAAGAGACGGTTTCCTGAGCGGGGCGCTGATATGAGCGAGAAAACCAAACGCACTGTAAGCCTGTTCCTGGTCAATATACTGATCATCATGCTGATCGTGTATATTGGCGGGCCGTTCGTGTGGATGGCCGTGGCCAGCATGCAAGGTGAGAATGATCTGCTCAGGCACCCGCCGAACCTGATCCCTAAGAACCCCACCCTGGATAACTACAACTATGTATTCACCGGCAAGATCCCGACCGCCTATGAGGTCAAGGGCCAGTTACGCAGCCGCATCTCGCAGGAGGCGCGCCTGATCGCCCCGGCGCTTAAGAACAGCTTCATTGTGGCCATCACGGTGATGGTCATCAACCTGATCATTGGCACGCCAGCCGCGTATACCTTTGCACGTATCAAGTTCAAGGGGAAGAACCCAGGGTACAACTTCATCCTTGCCAGCCGGCTGATGCCAGCCATGGCGGTGGCGATCCCCTATTACGTCATAATCCAAACGCTGAAATTGCTGGATACCTACCTGGCGCTCATCCTGGTGCATTCAGCCCTGACACTGCCGTTTACCATCTGGTTCCTTGCCCTTTACATCACCAACATACCGCGTGAGATGGAAGACGCCGGGCTTGTGGATGGCTGTACCCCCTTCCAGGCGCTGACCCGCATCGTGGTGCCGATGATGGCCCCCGGGTTGGTGGCGGCGGCTGCGTTTGCCTTTATGACGTCTTACAACGAGTTCCTCTTCGCTCGCTTTCTAACACAGTCGATCAAGTCGCAGACAGGCCCAATGATCATCGCCTCCATCGCCGGTAACCCGGACGCTTCATATTCGCTCATCTCGGTGTGCATCACCCTGGGGGTGATCCCGCCGTTGATCCTGGCGATAACGATGCGCAAGTGGCTCACCCAGGGGCTGTCTGCATCGATTACGTTCCGGTAATGCCTGTGCATCTTATCTATCCACGGGAGGTCGCGTGTCCTCAAACGCCGCATCCTTTGAGAGAGTGACTGCCTACGAAGGTACCATCCGGCTGCTCACCTATGCCATCCAGGGCGTAAACCCCAACCCGGTTTTCCGCTCTCAATACGGGGTAGCTCACATTTATCCCTATACCCTGCTGGACGACATTTCCTCCAACCCAAGCGAGAAGACCTACCGAACGTTGGTGATGGAAAACCGCTACTTGCGCGTCACAGTCATCCCTGACCTTGGCGGGCGAGTCTACTCGCTGTATGACAAAATATCCGACCGGGAGGTGTTCTACAAGAACGCAATCGTCAAGTTCTCGCCTCTGGCGATCCGAGGCGCTTTCTTCTCCGGAGGATTAGAGTTTAGTTTTCCTGTAGCTCATGCCCCAACCACGGCAGATCCAGTCAATTGGGAAATCCGGAACAACGAAGATGGCAGCGCGAGTGTCTCCTTTGGTGGTTTGGAGCATATCTCCCGCCTGCGCTGGATGATCACACTTACGCTCTACCCCGATCGCTGCGCGCTCGCTCAGGACGTGCAGCTCTACAATCCTTACACGATTCCAGGTCGCTACCATTATTGGACTAACGCCTCGTTGGATGCCGATGACCAGACCGAGTTCATCTATCCGCTACGGCGAGTGCGCTCCTATGAATTCGCTGGAACGGCTTCCTGGCCTGTGGCACGCCTGGACTTGATCCAAAACGACCCGGGGCTGCCCGGTATGGAAGGCGTGCCCATGTGGCCAGCCGGCCGTATGCAGGAGCCATTCAACTTCCGCTTCCAGAAAAATATGCTGGCGCAGGTCTCCATCTTCGGGCGCGATGTGATCTGGGATTTCTTTGGCGCCTGGCAGCACTCGGCCAACCACGGGTATGCCCACTTCGCGGACCATAAAGATGTGGCAGGCATGAAGCTGTGGTCGTGGGGCAACGCTGGCGTGGGGGTGGTGAACCAGACCGCGCTCACCGACGATGGCTCGCTCTACGCCGAGACGCAGTGCGGGGCTATGGAAACCCAGCTCGACTTTGCCTTCTTGCAGCCAACAGCGATGCGCAGCTGGCAAGAATGGTGGATCCCGCTGCGCGGTATGGGCGGGCTGACCTGCGCGAGCGCGGATGCCGGCCTGCGCCTGGAGCTGGCCTATGGCCAGGAGGAAGGCAGCTTAAATGCTACCATCGGCGTGTGCCCGGCCCGAGACCTGGGCGAATCCCGCGTCGAGGTGTCAGTGCTGGGCAAGACTTTGCTGGATGAGACGGCCAATCTTTCTCCGGCGCAACCCTGGCTGGCCGGATGCACACTTCTCGCCAGCGATCTGGCGGGCAACCCCATCCGCGTGGTCGTCAGCGATCAAACCGGGGCGGTGGTGTTGGATTACACCCTGGACCGAGATGCCAGCCCCATACTGCCCAATGCGCCTGAGGCGCATGAAGAACCAGGGACATCTGAGGCGTTTGCCCAGCTCGGACTGAAGCACGAGAACTTCGATAACCGCGAGCAAGCGCTGACCGCCTATCGAAAGTCGATCGAGCTATCTCCAGAGAACGGCCAAGCGCACTTCCGCCTGGGCTTGATGTCCCAGCGTTCGGCTGATTTCCCGGCAGCTGCCGTACATTTCCAGAGGACAGTCTCCCTCGGGCTGGTGGAGGGAAACTACTATCTTGGACAGGTAGGTCTGCTCGAAGGCCGTCTCGAAGCCGCTAAAAATGCGTTCCAGGCCCTGCCGGCGGACCATCCTCTGTGGGTACCAGCATTGCTCGGCCTGGGCACTCTGGCGATGCGCGCGAAAGATTGGCAAAAGGCTATCGACCTGTTCAGGCAAGCCTATCTACAGGGAGGAAAACCTATCGCCGCAGCGCTGTTGCTGGGCATTGCCCTGCAGCGGGCCGGGCAAATTGAAGACGCTCGGATCGAGCTGGAACGCGTGCTGTCAGTCGATCCGCTCAACCACGCCGCCCTGCATGAGTTGGCAAACCTGCAGCCGGATGGCCCATATCGGGCCAGGCTTCACCGGCTGTTGGCAGATGACCGCCAATACTGTATCGACCTGGCGTGCTTTTATATGGGGGCGGGACTGCTCGAAGACGCTCTGCCCGTGCTGGAAGACGCCGCCCCGACCTGGCCCTATCCCATGCTGGGCTACCTGGCGGCTTATATCTACAATTTGCTTGATCGCCAGGAGGAGGAGGATACCTGGCTGGCGTGGGCTGCTGCGGGCAGTCCGGAGTACGTCTTCCCCAGCCGGTTGGAAGAGTATTTAGCTCTGGATTACGCCATCGAGCGCAACCCAGGGGATTACAAGGCAAAGTACTACCTGGGGGACTTCCTTTACGCTCGCCAGCGTTTCAATGAGGGCATACGCCTCTGGCGAGAGGCGCTCCCTGGGCTGGTGGATTTCGATGTGCTTTACCGCAACCTGGGCCTGGCTGCCTGGCGGCGAGAGGAAGACTTGCCTAAGGCTATTGGGTTGTTCGAGAGAGGTTTAGCCCTCAATCCGGACAACCAGGACCTTTACCTGCACCTCGACGATCTGTATAAGGCTCTGGGGATGACCGAGAAGCGCCAGCAGCTCCTGGAAAAGATCAAGTCCCTTCCCAAAGTGCGTGAGGATGTGCGCAAGCGCGGCGTACTGATCCGTGTGGACTTGGGCCACTACGAGGAAGCCTTGCATATCCTGCAAACGGAGCAATTCGTGCCGCTGGAGATGGATCAGAGCTTCCACGAGCTGTACGTGCGCACGCTTATGCAACGCGCGGAGGTCCGGGTGCAGGCTGGCAAGGTCGAGGAGGCTGTCGCTGACTACCGTAAGGCGCTCGAATTCCCGGCGAACCTAGGGGTGGGTAAACCAACCACCTTGGCCCAGGCGCATATCTATTACAACCTTGGGTTGGCTCACGAGCAACTCGGTCGCTTTCAGGAAGCCCTGC
>Ga0153916_10003535_pt1 | contig 11645 bp, 8 predicted proteins | sample Opewatmetagenome_FD_109642 | JGI IMG/M metagenome (GOLD analysis project Ga0153916, IMG submission 109642) | Freshwater wetland microbial communities from Ohio, USA - Open water 3 Core 3 Depth 4 metaG | ecosystem: Environmental > Aquatic > Freshwater > Wetlands | place: USA: Ohio, Lake Erie, Old...
CCACGCCGGCCAGGCCTCGGCCGTGGCGAGCGCCCCTCGGCGAAGGTGGGCGAGGTAGTCGGGGCTGCGCTGCAGGATCTCGAGGTACCTGGGCACCCGCCAGACGTCGTACGGCTGCACCAGTAGCCCGTTCTCGCCGTGGACCAGGTACTCGTCACAGCCGGTCACGGTGGTGGTGATGGCGGTCCCTCCCTGGGAGAACATCTCCAGGGGTGGCCCGTACATGCCCTCGACCCGGGACAGCTTCACCAGCACGTCGTACTGCTGGTAGGCGAGACGGACCCGGTCGATGGGAATCCGCTCGTGGACGGCCACCGGCCTTCCCCCGATCCGCGGCTTCACCCCGCAGGATCCGGCCGTGAGCCACCCCACCGCCATCTCGACGCGCGGTGCCGCCGTCTCGAGGAGCCGGAACGTCTCCGGCACCCCCTTGAAGGGAACGTCCCAGGGCCCCTCCACCAGCACCCGCAGCGGGCCTCCGCGTATGGGCGGCGCCTTGACCCTGGGGAAGTGCTCGCGGCTCAGCCCGTTGCGAATCTGGAGGACCGGGGCGCCGGGTCGCACCGCCTCCACCAGCTCGGCGATCCAGCGGGCCTCGGTCACGAAGAGCAGCGGCAGGGAGTAGGTGATCCGGTTCAGGAGCTTGAGGCGCCGCTCCGCGTGGAAGCGCGACTCCAGGCTCTGGTTGAAGTAGCCGTAGACCCGCGCGTCGACGCGCCACAGGTCGAACCAGGTGATCCACCAGGTGGCGAAGGCGAAATCGAAGCGCGAGCCGCCCGCCTCGGTCAGGTGGACCACCCGGAGACCTGCGAGGCGCGGGTGCCAGCCGCCGCGGCGCGGGTCCACGCGGTCCCCCGTCACGATGACCACCTCGTGGCCCAGCCGCTCCAGGCCGCTGGCGTACTCGACGATGACGTTCGAGCCGCCCGAGACGTTGAAGAGGTCACCGACCAGGAACGCGATTCTCATGTGCCAGGCCCACACCGCGACGTACGGAGGTCCCCCCGGAAGGGCCCGATATCCCACGGTGTATCGAGCGGCGTCAAGGAAGTGGGGCCCTGCGCCGGCCCCGGCGTGCTATCAATGGGCCCCCATCGGACCCGAGCGGGGCGGCCCGAGGACGAGGAGCGTTTGCGCATCGGCATCGACGCCACCCTGGTCCGCCCCGACCGGTTCACCGGCGTGGAGCGTTACGCTCAGTCGCTCATCAAGGCGCTGGCGGCGCAGGCTCCGGGCGAGCTGGTGCTCTTCCTCCGCCCCGACGCCCCCCGCGCCCTGTCGGGCCTGCCGGTGGAGCAGCACCGGGCACCCATCACCAATCGCGTGGGGGTGGATCAGCTCTGGCTACCCCTGGCGGCGGCCCGGGCCCACGTCGACCTGCTCCATACCCTGGCGTTCCCCACCCCGATCCTGTGGCGGGGCCCCTCGGCGGTCACCGTCCACGACGCCACGCCCTGGCTCCACCCGGACGCCATCTCCCTGGGGATGCGGCTCTACTACCGCCCCCTCTACCCCCAGGCCCTGCGCCGCGCCGCCGCCGTCTTCACCGTCTCCGAGTCGGCGAAGCGCGACCTGGTGGCGGCCGCCGCCGTCCCCGCGGCCCGCATCCACGTCACCCCCAACGGCGTCGACGCGCGCTTCTTCGAGGCCCGCGCCCCGGAGGGGCCACGCGCTCCCCTCCTCCTCGCCGTGGGCACCGTGGAGCCGCGCAAGAACCTGCCGGTCCTGCTCGACGCCTTCCGCATCCTCCGCGCCCAGGGGCGCGACCTGGAGCTCCGCATCGTCGGGCGCCAGGGCTGGGGCCACCTGCTGCCGCTCGGCGACCTGGAGCCCCACGTCCGCCTCATCGGCCAGATCCCGGACGAGGACATGCCGGCGCTCTACGCCGGCGCCGCCTGCTTCGTCCTCCCGTCGCTCTACGAGGGGTTCGGCCTCCCGCTCGCCGAGGCCATGGCCGCGGGGATCCCGGCGGTGGCGAGCGACATCCCGGCGCTGCGCGAGGTGGGGGGCGACACCGTGCGCTACGCCCGCCCGGACGACCCGTCGGCGTTCGCCGCCGCCATCGGCCTCGCCCTCGACCGGCGCGAGGAGAGCCGCACCCTGGCCAGCTCCGCCCGGGAGCGGGCCCGTCGCTTCAGCTGGGACGCCTGCGCCCAGGCCACCCTGGCGGTCTACCGCTCCCTCCTCCAGAGCCGCTGCCAGGCGGCGCGCGCGTAGAGGGGTAGCACCACCGCGTCCTCCCAGAGGTAGCGCCGCCCGAGCCGCAGCGGCTCCTGGGCCAGGCGCCAGATCCACTCCAGCCCCAGCTGCTGGACGAGGCGCGGGGCGCGGAGCCGCTCGCCGGCCAGGAGATCGAAGGTCCCTCCCACCGCCACCAGGGCGGCGGCGCCGGCGCGCTCCCGCTCGGAGAGGATCCAGCGCTCCTGCTTCGGCGCCCCCAGGGCCACCAGGACCACGTCGGGCCGGGTGGCGCGGACGGCCTCGGCGACGCGCTCCCGCCCAACGGCATCGTGCTCGAAGCCGAGGGGTGGAGAGAGCGTTCCGGCGACGTGGAGACCCGGGTTCTCGCGCGCCAGGCGCTCGGCGGCCCGCCGCGCCGTCTCCGGCGCCGACCCGAGGAGGAAGAGCGAGAAGCCCTGGCGCGCCGCCCGGGCGGCGAGAAGCGGCACCAGGTCGGAGCCGGCCACCCGCTCCGGCAGCCGCGCGCCGAGGCCACGCGCCATCCAGAGGAGCGGGACGCCATCGGGCAGGAGCAGGTCGGCCTCGGCCAGTTCCCCGGCGAAGGCCGGATCGCGCGCCGCCTTGGCGATCATGTCGACGTTGGCGCTGAAGACCGCCAGCGCCCGCCGTCGGGTACCGGCGCGGCTCTCCGACACCGCCCGCTCGATCCGGGAGAGCGTCTCCTCCCGCGTCACCGCGTCCACCGCGAGCCCGCAGATTGCGACCTTCACGCGGCCCCCGCCGGCGGCCGCCCATCTCCCCGCGTCAGGCCGGCCGCGATGCCGAGCGCGAAGCCCAGGCCGTACATGGACTCGCTGGCGTAGAAGATGTCGTGGGCCAGCGAGTTGAGGAGCATGGCGGCCAGCCCCGCCAGCGCCCCGGCCGCCGCGGCGCGGGCCAGCGCTCCATCCGGGCCGGGCGGCGCCTGCCGGCGGCGGCGCGCGAAGGCGAGGAACAGCCCTCCCCAGTAGAGGAGCACCCCGCCGAGGAGGATGGGCCCCCCCTCGGCCCAGGCCGAGAAGAAGGCGTCGTGGCACCAGGCCCGCAGGGGATAGGTCGGCGCCAGCCGGTCGTAGTAGGGGAGGCTGCGCCGCGGCAGGTTCCCGAACCCCACGCCGGCGACGGGATGATCCTTCACCACCGCCGCGCACACCTTCCAGATGGTCCCGCGGTCGGCGTTCTCCTGCGGATCGAAGGCGTGGGAGAGCCGCTCCCGCAGGCTCGGGTTGAGGAGGACCAGCGCCAGGGCCACCGCGGCGGTCGCCGGGAGGGCGAGCCGCGCCAGGCGGCGTCCCGCGGCCAGGGCCAGCACGCCGGCGCCGGCGGCCAGCGCCACCCAGGCCGCCCGCGACATGGTGAGCCCCACCGCCGCCGCGGCCGCCGCGCCCGCGACGCCGAGGAGCAGCCGGCGGCGGCGCGGGAGGCCGCCCTGGAGGGCCAGGGCGGCCGCGAGCAGCAGCGGCGGCGTGAGGTTGTGCGCCAGCCGCTGGTACCAGTGGAACAGCCCCATGGCCGCCCAGCGCCCGGGAGCGCGCGGCGCCTGCGCCAGGCGCGGCTCCGCCCGGAGCCCCATGGCGTACAGCGGGTCGAAGGGGGTGAAGTGCTGAACCCAGGCGAGCGCGCTCGGGACGAGGGAGGCGGCGGCCCAGATCGAGAGCGCCAGGAGGGCGCGCCGGCGGGCGGGCCCCCCGCCCTCGCCGTCGCCGGGCTGGGCCAGGGAGACCGCCGAGAGCACCACCAGGGGCGAGAGCGCCGACTTCCACAGGGTGGCCTCGAACCAGCCGACGGGCGGCGACCCCGCCGCCCAGGCCACGGCGATGGAGAGGAGCGCCGCGCCGGCGAAGGAGAGGAGGGGCAGGTCCAGGGGGCCATGGGCCCAGGTGCGCCGACCGAGGAGCGCGAGCACCACCAGCGCCGCCAGCGAAACCCCGAGCCCGATCTGCATGCCGGCGATGGAGACGGGGAGGAACGCGGCGTGAACACAGAGCCCGGCGAAGGCCAGGCGCGCCAGCCAGCGCCGGGACAGGGGTTCGGTCGACATGCGGGCGCAACTTAGCATGCCCCCGTCTCGCGCCGAGTCGCTCTCGGTCGTCAGGCCCGGGGCGGCCCGGGACCGATCACGTGACCCTCCTCAGCGCCCACAGTCCCCCGACCAGGAAGACCGCGTCGGGCATCCACGCCGCGGCCACCGGCGGCAGCCGGCCCGAGATTCCCAGCGACCAGGCCGCCCCCTGCGCCGCCCAGACCAGGAGCGACACCGCCACCGCCTCGGTGATGGCCGCGGTGAGGTGTCCCTTGCGCTCCCGCCGCAGCGCCAGCGCCAGCGCCAGGAGGCCGGCGGGGACCCCGGCCAGCGGGTAGGCGAGCTTGTTGTGCCACTCGAGGACGAACTCGGCGACCGGCAGGCCCAGCCGGCGCCGCAGCGCGATCTGGTCGTGGAGCGCGGTGCGCCGCATCTGCGCTGGCCGCCCCGGCAGCACCTTGAAGGCGTCGGGATCCTCGTCGAAGCGGACGGTGCGGCGCTCCTCGCGCCGCAGCTCCATCGTCTCCCCCGGGCCGAAGACCCGCTCCTCGACCCCGGTGAGGATCCAGGCGCCGCCCGGGCCCGGCGCCATGCGGGCCGCGTCGATGCGGCGCGCCAGCCTGAAGCCGTCGGACAGCTCCAGGATGGTCACGCGCTCGAAGGCGCCACCCTCCCCGGTGCCTCGCAGATGGTAGACGCGCCGGCCGTCGCGACCGCGGAACCAGCGCTTCGGCTCGTGCCAGCGCTGCCAGGCTCCGCCCCGGTGGAACCGGACCGCCATGATCTCCTCGGCCCGGGCCCTGGCCGCCACCACCAGCGCGTCGTCGAACGCCGCGAAGGCGAGCCCGGCCGCCACCGCCACCGCCAGCACCGGTCCGGCCACGCGCCAGGGTCCGAGCCCGAGGGAGCGCATGGCGGTGTACTCCCGGGTGCGCCTGAGCCCGCTGGCGGTGACCGCGGCGGCGAGCAGCAGCGCCGCCGGCCCGATCTGCCAGGCCACCACCGCGACCTTGTTGGCGTAGAGCTCGAGCGCCCAGCGCCCCCAGTCCGGCCCGCGGAAGGCGCTGGCGTTCTCCGCGAAGTCGACCACCAGGAAGAGCCCCACCACCGCCGCCAGGGAGCCGAGGAAGGCGCGGAGGGCGCGGTGCGCCACGTGGAGGAAGAGCGTCACCGCACCGCCCCCGCGCCGCGGCGGGACATGAGGAGCACCGCCGCCATCCCGGCCACCGCCCCGACCACGTTCCCGAGATGGGGCCCGAGCCAGGGGGCGAGCACCCCCCGCTGCGCCAGCCCCTCTCCCAGCCGCATCACCGCGTAGTAGCCGATCACCGAGAGGAGCGTGGCGGCGTACCCGAAGGCCCGGCCGCCCCGCCGCGAGGCGCCGATGGGGACCGCCAGCAGCGCGAAGGCCAGGATGCCGACGGGGCCGGCGACGCGGCGGTGGAGGAAGGCCCGCCAGCGCCTCCCCTCCTCCGGGTCGCGGGCGCCGCGCTCGGCGGCCAGCGCCGCGATCTCGTCCGCCCGCAGCTCGAAGGGAGATCCCGTGAGGCGGTTGCGTTCGCCCAGCGCCCCGCCCAGCCCGACCGCCACCGAGGCGCGCGCGAAGGAGGCGATGACGTAGTCGCCCGCCCCGGCCTCTTCCCGGTGGATCTCTCCGCCCTGGAGCACGAGCTGCATGGTCTCGCCGGCCCCGGCCGGCTCGAGCCGGCCGCCGTCGGCGAGCGCCAGGAGCGGGGCCCTGGGATCGGAATGATCCGAGATGAGGACGTGGCGCCAGGTCCCTCCCGACACCTGCTCGGCGTAGAGGGTCAGGCCCGGGATCTCCTCGTAGAAGACGCCGGGCCGCACGTCGGCCGAGACGTTCTTCTTCACCACCTCGTCGACCCGGAGCCGGGCGGCGCGCAGTCCTGCCGGCTCGACGTCCAGGGAGAGCCAGAGCGCCACCGCCGCGGCGCCGAGACCGACGAGAAGCGGCACCTTCACCAGCCGCGCCGGCGAGATGCCGGCCGCCCCCAGCGCCACCAGCTCCCGGTCCTCGGCCAGCCGCCCCACGCCCAGCACGCATCCGAGCAGGAAGGAGACCGGCAGGACGTAGCCGAGGAGGTGCGGCGTCAGGTCGAGCGCCACCAGGAGGACGTCGAGCAGGGAGACGCCCGAGCCGAGGAGCACGTCCCCCTGCGCCAGGACCTGGGTCGCGAGCAGGACCTGGGTGAGGAAGAGGAGTCCCGCGGCGAAGGGGAGAAGGATCTCCCTGGCCAGGTAGCGGTCGAGGAGGCTCACGCCTTCTTGCCGGAGCCCGGCCCGGCGAGGCGCGCCTGGAGCGCCGCGTCCTTGGCCTCCACCTCGCGGGCCACGCGCTCGCGCTGCTCCCTCACCCGGGCCGCCACCGCCGGGTCCTTGCGCCCGATGATGCGGGCGGCGAGGAGGCCGGCGTTGCGCGCCCCGGCCTTGCCCACCGCCAGCGTGCCCACCGGCACTCCTCCGGGCATCTGGGCGGTGGAGAGAAGCGCGTCGAGCCCCAGGAGATCGCTCGAGGCCAGGGGGACGCCCAGCACCGGCAGCTCGCTCTCGGCGGCCACCACGCCGGCGAGGTGCGCGGCGGCGCCGGCGCCGCAGACGATCACCTCGATGCCGCGTCCCGCGGCCTCGCGCGCCAGCCGCCCGGTCCGCTCCGGCGTGCGATGGGCGGAGGAGACGTGGACCTCGGAGGCGATGCCCATCTCGTCGAGGGCCTTCCGCGCCTCGGACATCACCTCCCAGTCGGAGTCGGAGCCCATGAGGATGAGGACCCTGGGGTTCATGCCGTTCTCCTGGTCGCGTCTCGATGCGCCGTGAACGAGGGCGGCGGAGGGGAGCTCAGGCTCCGTGCCTCCCGATGTCCTTGCGGTACTGGCAACCCCGGAAGCGGATGCGGGCGGTGGCCTGGTAGGCCCGGTCGCTGGCCTCGGCGAGGGTGGTCCCCAGGCCACAGACGGTGAGGACGCGCCCGCCCGCGGTGACGAGCTTCCCCTCGGGGGAACGAGCCGTTCCCGCGTGGAAGACCTGCACGTCCGGGCCGAAGGGACCGTCGGCGCCGTCGATGACGTCGCCCGTCCGCACCTTGCCGGGGTAGCCCTCGGCCGCGAGCACCACTCCCACCGCGGGGCGCTCGTCGAAGGTCATCTCCGCCCGGGAGAGGTCTCCACGCGCCGCCGCCAGGAGCACCGGGACGATGTCGCTCGTCATGCGCGCCAGGATGGGCTGGGTCTCCGGGTCGCCGAGTCGGGCGTTGAACTCGAGGACCCGCGGCCCCCGGGCGGTGAGCATGAGACCGGCGTACAGCGCCCCGCGGAAGGGACGGCCGCGCCGGGCCATCTCGCGCACCGCCGGGAGGAGCACCGCCCGCTCCACCTCCTCCGCCAGCGGCGGCGTCACCTTGGGGCTTGGCGAGAAGGCGCCCATGCCGCCGGTGTTGGGACCGCGGTCGCCGTCGAAGATTCGCTTGTGGTCCTGGGCCGAGGGGAGCATGCGGACCCGTTCGCCATCGGTGAAGGCGATGCAGCTCGCCTCGGGCCCCTCGAGCCGCTCCTCGACCAGCACCTTGGCCCCGGCGGCGCCGTGCACGCGATCCACCAGGATGGAGCGGAGCGCCGCCTCGGCGTCGGCCGGCCCGTCGCAGACCACCACGCCCTTCCCGGCCGCCAGTCCGTCGGCCTTGATCACCACCCGCCCGCCGCGGCCCCGCGCGTGCGACAGGGCCGGCGCCAGCTCGGTGAAGGTGGCGTGGTCGGCGGTGGGGATGCCCGCCGCCAGCATCACCTCCTTGGCGAAGGACTTGGAGCCCTCGATCTCGGCCGCGGCCGACGCCGGTCCGAAGACCGGGATCCCTTCCCGCGCCATCCGATCGGCCAGCCCGGCGACGAGCGGCACCTCCGGGCCGACGACCACCAGGTCCGCCCGGTTCTCGCGTGCCCAGCGGGCGAGCCCCTCGACGTCGTCGGCCCTGAGCGCGACGGTCCCGGCCTGGCGCGCGATGCCAGGGTTGCCCGGGGCGCAGAAGATCTCCTTCACCAGGGGGCTCTGGGCGATCTTCCAGACCAGGGCGTGCTCCCGGCCGCCCGACCCCACGACGAGGACGCGCATTCGAGAGAGCCTATACCACGATCACGGCTCCAGCAGCGCCCCGCGGGCCAGCGCATAGCCCGGCTCGGCGGCCAGGAGTCGCGCCAGGATCTGGCGCGCCCGCGCCCCGTCGCCGAGCCGCGCCAGCAGGAGCGCCTCGCCCAGCTGGGCGGTGTGCAGCGCCGGGTCGAGGCGCAGCGCGCCCTGGTGGGCCTCGAGCGCCTCCCGCCCACGCCCCAGGCCCTCCAGGGCCCGGGCCCTCACCTCGGCGGCCACCGCGTCGGTCGCGGCCGCGGCCTCGACCTCGGCCAGGGCGTCGCGCGGGCGACCCATGTCGAGGAAGGCCTGGGCCGCCAGCAGGCGCGGGCGGGCCCACTGGGGCTCGGCGGCGCGAGCCCGGCGCGCCAGCTCCAGCGCGGCCCGGGGCCGGCCCAGGAGGATCTGGCAGGTGGCGGCGGCCGCCGCGGCCTGGGCCTCGATCCGGGGATCGCGATCGGCGAGCTTCGCCAGGAGATCGGCCGCCTCGGTCAGGGGGCCGGGCCCTTCCCAGAACTCCTCCAGGCTGCGCCGGGCGCGAGCGTCGACGGGGTCGATGGCCGCGGCCACGGCCGCCGCCGCCAGCGCCCGCTCGGCCGCCCCCAGCTTCGCCAGGGCGCCGGCGGCCACGAGCTGCGCCCGCAGGTCGGTCCGGGCCAGCCTCGCCGCCGCCTCCTGGGCGGCGATGGCCTCGTCGGTGCGCCCGTCCAGCTCCGCCACCCAGCTCGAGAGGACGAGGGCGGTCCGCTCGCCGCCCCGCTGTCCCAGGACGTCGGCCGACTGTCGCAGCGCGAAGAAGTCCCGCCGCCGGTAGGCCAGCACCGCGGCCTGGTAGCGCGCCGGAGCACTCCCGGGAACGCGCCGGAGGGCCTCGGCGGCGCCCCGCCCCGCCGCGGCGAAGTCGCCCGACACCCGCTCGACGGCGGCGAGGTGCGCCAGCAGGCGCGCCGCCAGGAAGTCGTCCGGCGCCAGCGCCATCCCTCCCTGGAGGAGCCGCCGCGCCGCCGGGAGGTCGCCGTCCCACTGCGCGGCGATGCGACCCAGGTCGAGCCAGGGTCGCGGCGAACGCGGGTCGACGCGGGCCCAGCGCTGGAGCGTGGCGCGCGCCGCCTCCATCCGCCCGGTGGCGGCCTCGATCTCGGCCTGGAGCTCCAGGGCCTCGGGCTGGCCCGGATCGGGCCGGAGCCTGCGCGTCAGGAGGACCATCGCCGGACCCGCCTCCCCGGCGCGCCAGCGCGCCCGCGCGGCCAGGGTGAGGGCGCGCCGCTCGGCGGGCCATCGCTCGGCCGCCTTCTCGAGCCAGGCCGCGGCCGCGCGCGGATCCCTCGCCATGGTCGCGTGGCCGAGCGCCAGCAGGGCCGGGGCGGAGTCCGGACCCTCCTCCTGGGCCCGCTGCGCCTCGGCCAGGGCCTCCGCGCCGTTCGCGTCGCCCGGCGTGAGCAGCAGCAGGTGGGCGAGCGCGGCATGGAGATCGGCGCGTCCCGCGGCGCGGGGCAGGGCCCAGCGGACCATCCGGTGAAAGGCGGCCAGCTCCGCGGCGTCGGCGTCCGATCCGGCGAGCCAGGCGAAGGCGGTGACGTAGCCGGCCAGCGCCTCGGCGTCGCCCGGGGAGAGGGCCAGCGCCTCCATGAACTCGCGCCTGGCCTCCGCGGTGCGCGCCGGCAGATCGGCGAGCAGCGCGCGCCTCCCGGCCGCGAGATGCGCCTCGACCTCGCCGCTCGCCTGGACGCGTTTCTCCGCCCGCCAGACGCCGACCTCCAGCTCGATGGCGCTCGGCTCTGGTACCACCCGGACCTGCCGGTGGCTGCGGGCCTTCAGCGCCAGCCCTCCCGCCACCGCCAGGCCCAGCGCCCCCAGGCCGAGCAGGAGGGGCCCGATGGGAATCCTCGGGGCCAGGCCGCGCCGGCGGGCGGTCGCCAGGGGCCGCACCGGCCCGGTCCCCGGCTCCTCCGGGATCAGCGGGGGGAGGGCCTCGGTACAGGCAGGGCAGAGCGGCACGCCTCTGCGGGCCTCTCCGTCGAAGACCGTGAAGCAGCGGCTGCAGGTGACCCGCGCCATGGGCTTCGGCTCCGGCCGAAGGCCGGGCTAGTGGCGGAAGTGTCGCATGCCGGTCGCCACCATGGCGAGGCCCGCGGCATCGGCCGCGGCCACCGCCTCGGCATCGCGCACCGAGCCTCCCGGCTGGATGATGGCCGTGGCCCCGGCCTTGACGATCTCCTCGACGCCGTCCTTGAACGGGAAGAAGGCGTCGCTGGCGACGCAGGACCCCTGGACCGGCAGCTGCGCCTTCATCACCGCGGTCTTCACCGACTCGACGCGACTCGTCTGCCCGCCTCCGATGGCCACCGTCCGATCCCCGGAGGCGAAGACGATGGCGTTCGACTTCACGTGCTTCACGACCTTCCAGGCGAACAGCAGGTCCTTCCATTCCTTGTCGGTGGGGGCGCGCCGGGTCATGAGCCTGCAGTCCTCCCGGCGGATGGATCCGAGATCCCGATCCATGACCAGGAGCCCCCCGACCACGGAGCGGATCTCGCGCGCCTCCTCGGGGCGGCGGCGCCAGGTCCCGCGCGGCTGGGCCAGCCGGTGGTTCTCGAGGAGCCGCAGGTTCTTCTTCGCCGCCAGCGCCGCGCGCGCCTCCGGGCCGTAGCCCGGAGCGATGACGCATTCGAGGAAGAGGTCCCCGAGCTCCTTGGCGGCCTCGGCGTCCACCGGGCGGTTCATCGCCACGATGCCGCCGAAGGCGGAGACCGGATCGCAGGCGCGGGCCCGCGCGAAGGCCTCGGCGGCGGTCGCCCCCAGGGCCACGCCGCATGGCGTGTTGTGCTTGATGATGGCGCAGGCGGTCTCCTCGTACTCCGTCACCGTCGCCAGGGCCGCCTCCAGGTCGAGCAGGTTGTTGTACGAGAGCTCCTTGCCCTGCAGCACCCGGGCGAAGGCCACGGTCGGCTCCTCCGGCTCGTGCCCGGCCCGGTAGAAGGCCCCGGCCTGATGGGGGTTCTCGCCGTAGCGCAGGTCCTGCACCTTGGCGTAGACCGCCGCCAGGGTGTCGGGGAAGTGCGCCGGCTCGGCGGTGGGCGAGGCGCGCGCCGTCAGGTACTCGGAGATGGCCGCGTCGTAGGCGGCGGTGTGGGCGAAGGCCTTGCGCATGAGCAGGAAGCGCGTCCCCTCGGAGAGCCCGCCGCTCCGCTCGATCTCCACCGCCACCCGGTCGTAGTCGGAGGGATCGACCACCACGCCGACGTGGGCCGAGTTCTTGGCGGCG
>Ga0153916_10003536_pt1 | contig 11645 bp, 10 predicted proteins | sample Opewatmetagenome_FD_109642 | JGI IMG/M metagenome (GOLD analysis project Ga0153916, IMG submission 109642) | Freshwater wetland microbial communities from Ohio, USA - Open water 3 Core 3 Depth 4 metaG | ecosystem: Environmental > Aquatic > Freshwater > Wetlands | place: USA: Ohio, Lake Erie...
AAAATAGATGGCAGAACAATGTACCTTACGTACCTCCACCCAGTCATCCCAAATGTCCTTCCAACCCTCTTTATATCTTCTGGTATGTTCCTCACTCCGCCGTAAACTCCGAAAGTAACGGCCCAGGCCTCACCAGTGAAAATCAGTACGATTGATGCAAGCTCAAGAGCAATTGTGCTTGAGAACCTTGCTGTGAAAAAAAGGATTGCAGGGGGCAGGTAGCCAAGGACCGGGATTGATTGCAAGATGTCAAGAAGTGGAAGCATGATTCTTTGGGGCCCTTTGTAGGTTGCTGCAATTATCCCGTATGGAAGAGCGAAAAGCACAACGAGCCCATATGCCGCGACCATCCTCAGTAATGTCCTGAAAATCAGGTAAGGTAAAAGAGGGGTGTCTGGGTTTGAGAGTATGCTCTTCACCCAGATTGGCTGATCCTTTTGTGTGACCAACTGAAATATGTATATAACGAAAAGAATTAGCAGGCCCAATTTAAGCAGAGAATTTAAATTAAGTGCCATTGGAATAGATTTATTAACCAAAATTTATATTCTTAACCACTTCGATTGAGTTGGAGGCTGTGTTCAATGAAAGAGAAAGCTATTCTCATAATTTGCGATGGGATGGGGGACAGGCCAATAAAAGGTAAGACCCCGCTCCAGATGGCGAAGAAACCTAACATCGATAAGCTTGCTGAAAATGGGATATGCGGGATGATGCACACAATTGCCCCCGGAGTTATTCCTGGAAGCGATGCTGGCCATCTATCGATTTTCGGCTATGAGCCAAACCTCTATTACGAAGGGAGAGGAGTTTATGAGGCGCTTGGCGCTGGCATTGAGCTGAAGAGAGGAGACGTCGCATTCAGGTGCAATTTCGCAACTGTTGACGGGAATTTGAAAATAATTGACAGGAGGGCTGGAAGATTGAAGGATGAGGGAAAGGAGCTTGAAAAATCTTTTGCTGGAGTGAAAATTGATGATGTTGAGGCGATTTTCAAATCAACAACAGAGCACAGGGGGGTTTTAGTCCTGAGGGGCGCTGGCCTTTCATCAAAAATATCCGATACCGACCCCCATGCTGAGAATGTGAAAATTCTCGAATCAAAACCACTTGAGGAAAACAAGGAGGCCAGAAAAACTTCCGAAATACTGAACAAGTTCACAAGCCTTTCACACAAGCTGCTCAGCGAGAACCAACTCAACAAAATGAGGGAGAAGCAGGGCAAGCTCCAAGCAAATATCCTTTTGGCAAGAGGCGCGGGCGCATACAAAAAAATCGAATCGCTTTATGAAAGGCATGGCTTCAGGAGCGCGTGCGTTGCTGGCGGGGCGCTTTACAAAGGAGTTGCGAAAGCTGTTGGAATGGATGTTATTTATGTTAAGGGCGCGAATGCAAGAGTTGATACTGACTTGAATGCAAAAGCAAGAGCTGCAAGGGATGCTTTGAAAAAATATGATTTTGTTTTCGTGCATGTAAAGGGGACTGACAATGTTAGCCATGATGGTGATCTGAACGGGAAGGTGAAAATGATTGAGAGGATTGATAAGCTTGTTGGGGAGCTGATGAAGAGCGACATTTATTTGATTCTGACAGGCGACCACAGCACCCCAGTGGGCCTGAAGGCGCACTCAGCAGACCCTGTCCCGGTTGTCATCCATGGGAAGGGAGTGAGAGTTGACGATGTTAAGAAGTTTGATGAAATCTCTTGCGCAAGAGGTGGGCTGGGCCATATAAGGGGCTTGGAATTGATGCCCATAATTGTCGGCTTCATGGGATATGCGAAGATGCACGGCTCATAAAAGCTCCGAGTGTTTCATATGAAATACAAATTCTTTGAGCATACCGCAGATGTGGTTTTCGAATCATACGGGAAGGACTATGAGGAAGCATTGGAGAATGCAGCTGAGGCAATGTTTAGCGTAATTGGGGATATTAAAAAAATAAGAGCAAAAGAGAGCTTCACAATTGAGGAGGAAGCCAACAGCCTGGAGAATCTGACTGTTTTCTGCCTGTCGAATTTGCTTAGCGAGAGCGAGATAAGGAATTTGCTGCTCTGCAAAATTAAAGTTGAAAAGTTTTCTGAGAAGGATGGAAAATTTCATCTGAAAGCAAAAGCGTTCGGGGAAGAAAAAATAAATGAGAAGGCAAAAGACCTAGTGAAGGCGGTCACGTACCACGAGCTGAAAGTTGAGAGAAATAAAAAAGTAAAAATAAGGGTTCTGCTTGATGTTTGACTCACGTTTGGTGAAGTGATAACTACTAGATTGGTTTGCAAACCCCTAGCTCATCCGCTACTTCTCCTGAGAGTTTGCAGTAGTAGCCAGATGGGCAGGAGAAGCCTGCAATTCCACTACATTCGCATTGTGCAACACAAACTTGCGCACATGCTGTTCCTGGTGGCTCCCCAGTGCATAGTGAGCCGCACTCATTCCAATGCCCACCTGCTGCTTCGCAAAGCTGCTTGGTCATCACTCTTGGCGGAGGCTCGGAGGAGCCCGTCATGTTTTTAAGCTCGTCCCCAACCTCTTTCAGCTCACTCACGGTTGTTGAAATCTGCAATGCAACAATTTCACCTTTTGAGCTCACGGTTATTTTCTCAAGCAGGCCTTCTGTTTTGCTTCCGCTCTCAACAAACCCTTTCACAAGCTTTAAAATCCCGTCAAGCGTATCAGCAACTTTTGTTGCACTTGCAGCGTCATCAGAAACAGACGCGTATTTTATTTCAATTCTTTCCCCTGCCTTATTCAGTGAGACTCCAACGCTTCTTAGGGAGGAGAAAGCCTTCATGCTAACAGGGCCGCTACTGCTCTCGTTGAGTGCCTCCTTTGCGCTTGCTGGCAGCTGCATAGCAAAAACGAGTATTGCGCCCATATCAACATTTTCGGAAATCCTGCTAATGTTTGAGTTTGACTTTATGCTCTGGAGCTTCCCCTTCTTAACATCTATTATGTCTTTTGCAGCGCCTTTTGTTCCAGCAGCCATTATCCCATCCTCGATGAATGCAAAATCCAGCCTTGGCTCTTCCGATGTTGTGTAAACCGTATAGCCCTCATACTGCGATTCTGTTAGGGTCTGGTTCTTCCTCGCATTTTCGATTATCTTGCTTTTGTCGAAGGTTCCCCTTAGTATGAACCCGATCTTGCTTTCCTCTGGGCTCATAGAAATTTCAGCTTCCCTTGCGTTGAAGAAAATTATGATCTTGCTGAATTCGGTTATCTTCACGCCTGACTCTGCTTCTGATTTTAGGATCTCCTGCGATAAATTTTTGCCGGTCGCATCCTTGTATAGATTCGCCACATCAGCGTCCTGCATGAAATCCGCAATCTTCAGAATTATGAATGAGTCCGCAGAGTTTGGGACCAGGTCTAAATCTCCTGTTGGCCCGCCAAATATTCCAAGGCACCCATAAAGAACAACTCCGATTATGAAAAGAGTTACAATTAGTTTTTTATTCACAGAACCACCTTGTGTTTAATTTATTTTCAAAAGCTTAAAAATTTATCACTAGGGTTGGATATGCTTATTAAAATGCTGACCCACCCAAAGATATTTGAGTTGATTTGATGGCGAGGAAGCCGCTCTTTGGGGTTGGATTGAACATAATTGCGCTTGGGGTAGTTAGCTTCTTTACAGATGTCTCCAGCGAGATGATATTTCCGATACTGCCGCTTTTTGTTACCTCCATACTTGGAGCTGGCAAAGAGGTGCTCGGCCTCATTGAGGGAGTTGCGGACAGCATCTCCAGCATTTTTGATATATTTGTTGGCTATTTTTCTGATAAGTTGAGAAGAAGGAAGGATTTTGTTGTTGCAGGCTACGGGCTCTCATCAGTTGTGAAAGTTGGAATAGCTGCGTCAACAACATGGTGGCATGTCCTTGTTATGCGTGCATTGGAAAGATTGGGAAAGGGAGTTAGGACGGCGCCAAGGGATTCAATAATAGCGGCGTCCATTGGAAAAAAAACCAGGGGAAGGGCATTCGGGGTTCACAGGGCAATGGACACTTTTGGCGCGGTCATAGGACCGCTCCTCGCGTATGCGATTCTTAGATGGATGGGATCTGGGGAGGCGGCATACCGCTCTGTTTTTTACGCCGCGCTCATCCCAGCTTTCATCGCAGTTGTTGTAATAATATTTTTTGTTAGGGAGCCAAAAAAATCAGCAAGGATTCCAAGGAGGGGTTCTTTCTGGAAATCCATAGGCGAAACGTCAATTGAGTTCAGAAAATTCCTCGCGGTTTCTGTATTCTTCTCGCTTGCTTACTTCAGCTTCGCTTTTTTCATAGTGAGGGCATCTGACATAGGTGTGAGAACGGAGGATGTGATACTGCTTTATGTGCTGTATAATGTAACTTACATGCTTTCATCGGTTCCGGCTGGCTCGCTCTCTGACATGATTGGAAGGAGGCCTATAATTGGGGGGGCCTTTGCGCTTTATGGGATTGTGTGCGTTGGGTTTGCAATCGCGAGCACATGGTGGCATGCGGCTATTCTTTTTGCAATCTATGGCGTTTTTGTTGCGGCAGATGAATCAGTGAACAAAGCATACATATCGGACCTTGAGCCTGACGAGAGGAGAGGCATGGCACTCGGGGCTTACAACACTGCTGTTGCAGCAACCTACCTACCAGCGAGCTTGCTGATTGGAACACTCTGGAGCACAGTTGGAGCTGCAGTTGGATTCGGAACAGCGGCTGTCATAGCAATCCTATCTGCTATTGCAATGCTCACATGCTGCAGATAACTCAATGCTTTTTGGGGTGCAAAGGCTTTAAAGAGTGGAAAATATAAAAATTAAAATATGGGCCTAGTCGAAAAGCTCAGGAGTGTTTTTGTAGTAAAAGGTAGGAAAATTGAGGAAGTGAGCAGAGCGGATGCCAGCAAGGTTAAGATAGGGAAGGATGGATTGGATTTGATTTTCAAAAAAAGAAATTATACTTACGAAATTCACAACTACCATGTTTTCCTGCTTAAAAAAGTCCCAAAAGAGATGAATGTGCCGGCGCACTTCATTAAAAAATTCAAGGGGATTGCTTTCTCGCTTCTTTATGATTTTGAGGATGATAAGATCTATCTGATAACTGTAGGAGTTAAGAGAAGCATAATTGAGAGCATATTTGAGGGGATACCTGGCCTTGAGTTCGAGCACCTGCCAGAGCCTTTGGATGAGGAGATGGAGCCTAAAACATTTTGGAGGTATGTTGCTTTCCCGCTGCCAGAAGAGGTGGTTGATACCGAATCAGCGGAGTTCACAAGGTCACTGTCACTGCAATCAAAATTTTATTACAACCCAAGCGCTTTTGCGGATTTGTACTACGCCCTGAGAGGGGATCATGCAAAGATGCTTGTTTCATTTGTTCCTGCTTCAGAAGCTGAACTAGAGAGTGAGAAAAGGTTTTATGATGAAGTCCTTAGAAGTGGCGGATACTTTAGTGGGGGTGGAGGTAGAAGAAGCAGTAATCTGGATGTGTCAAGGCCAATCCTCCTTGGTAATGTGCTAGGCAGCATGCTCGCAACAAGACCAGTGGATGTAACAAAAGGGTCAATAATTGCTTCTGAGATGTACAGGGCTTCCAAAACTGCTAAAACTACCTATACTTCTACCACGAGGACAACTGACCCTCACAGAGTCCACATAGCAAAAACAATAATTGCGATGTACGCAAATGCTAAGCTTACCAATGATGCAATTTTCAGAGTCGTAGTTGTAGGCTACGGTGAGGATTCACATGTTTTGGAGATGCATTTTGTATCAAAATTCCCTTGCCTGAAAGAGCCTTTGGAGATGAGCGAGGAGCTGACCTACGGGATACCGCAGAAGGATGGGGATGTAATGAGCGGCTTGTTTGCCTCTAATTTCGTTTATTTACCGGAAGATTATGGAAAGAAAAGGGAAAGGGTAAAAGAATTTAAAAAAAGAATGGAGAAATAATCTTGCAGCCCCGTCGTCTAGAGTTTTTAATTCGGACAATGGTCAAGGATGGCTGCCTCTGGAGCAGCTGACGTCGGTTCGAATCCGACCGGGGCTATTGAGGCCTTTCATGGATTTGGGAGTGAAAATTTCAAAAAGGAGGAAGAACTATTTTGTTACTGCCGAGAGTGAGGTAGGCTGGAACAGGAGGCTGAGCGAGCTTGCGAAAGATGATGTGATTTTTGATGAGAGGGAGGCGCAAAAGCTGATCGCGAGCAGGGATGCTGTTGTTTACAAAGTTATTAATTTATGGAAATTCAACAAAAAATTTGAAAAATTGAGGGAAAAGACAGGAGTGAACTGCGATATAACTGTTATGAACCATGGGGTAATTTCAACAACCAATTTCGGAGAGCTTTACTTGACTTATGGGCATCAGCACCTAGAGAATTATGGGGAGGTCTACTCTGTTGTGGCTGGAAAGGCATTCATGATTTTCTATGAGCCAAAGAGCCTGAAAACAACTGTTGTTAAAATGAGTGAGGGTAGCGAGTTCTTGATTCCAAAGGGAACAGTGCACAGGTTGTATTGCGGCAGCGAGGGCGCAGTTATAGTCGGGCTGGTGTCAAAGAAGGCTGGACATGATTATGAGGTTGTGAAGGGCAAGGGTTTTCCGTACCACATATTTTTCAATAAGGAGAATGAGGAGGTAAGCTACCTCAAAAATGAGAGGTTTGGCGATGCGGAACTTGAAGTGATTGAGGCAAAGAGAGGCTTGAAATTTCTCAGGGGATTTTTGAATGAGAAAAAAGAGGTAGTTTCTCTTCTTGCCTAGCGTATTCTTCTCTGGAATATTTTGACAAGCTCCATTGCCAGAAATGCCATGCTTGAGACAATGAGGATTATCACCCAATCATTCAGCGAAAGCGGGACTGTTTTGAAAATTGACTGCAATGGGCGCAGGTAAACCACCGCAAGCTGCAGAATGAATGAGGAAACGTTTGCAAGAATTAGTGATGGGTTTGAGAAAATCCCAACCTCGAGCAAGGTTGCCTTCTCATCTCTGCACGCGAATGCGACAAACAATTCTGACATCACGATTGTGGTGAAGGCAGCTGTCATTGCGATGCTCAGATTCGCGGGGTTGTTTTTGTAATAAATGCTGAACACAAGAAGCGTGCCTATGCATATCAGCACCCCAACCATTGCTATGGTCGGGAACATTGGCTTCAGTATATCCTCCTTTGGGTCCCTGGGCGGCCTTTCCATTATGTTGGGCGAGGTTGGGTCAACTCCAAGCGCAAGCGCTGGCAACCCATCAGTGAAAAGGTTCATCATTAGAATCTGCGGTGGAGAGAGCGGAATTGGCAGGTTTATTAGAGGAGCAAAGAATATTGTAAGGACCTCGCCCGCATTGCAGGAGAGCAGGTATTTTATGAACTTCTTTATGTTGTCAAAAATTCCTCTCCCCTCCTCAACTGCCGCAACTATTGAGGCAAAATTATCATCAGTTAGGATCATGTCGCTTGCCTCTTTTGAAACATCTGTCCCAGTCACTCCCATGGCGATTCCAATGTCAGCCATTTTCAGGGCAGGCGCGTCATTCACCCCATCGCCAGTCATGGCGACTATCTGCCCTTTCGCCTTGAGCGCCTTCACAATCATTATCTTGTGCTGTGGAGAGACCCTTGCATAAACGGCAACATGTTCAACTATTTTTTCAAGTCCCTTCTCGCCTAGCTTGTCAAGCTCCTCTCCACTAAGCACCTTTGAATCTTTTTTAATTATGCCAAGCTCTTTCGCAATTGCGACTGCAGTTATCCTATGGTCTCCGGTTATCATCACTACTCTCATCCCTGCACGCTCGCATCTTCTCACCGCAGCAAAAACTTCCTCTCTTGGCGGATCCATCATCCCAGTAAGCCCGACAAAAATCATATCCATCTCAACTTTTTCAGGGGAATAGTTTTTTGAGCCAAGCTTCCTGTAAGCGCATGCCAGAACTCTCAGCGCATCATTTGCCATTTCTGAATTCATCTCAAGAATTTTCTTCCTCTTTTCAGTCGTGAGTCTTTTCACTTTCCTGTTCTCAAGCACGTGGGAACAGAGCCCGAGCACTATCTCGCAGGCCCCCTTCATGTACGCCTCAATCCCATCAGGCGTCTTGTGTATTGTGGTCATCCTCTTTCTCTCAGAATCAAATGTGATCTCCTCAATCCTTGGGAATTTTTTCTTCAAATCATCCTGAGAAATGTCCGCTTTCTCAGCAGCTACTACGAGCGCGCCTTCTGTCGGGTCCCCAGAAACCCTCCAGCCGCCTACATTATCAAGGTGGGAGTTGTTGCATAGGGAACCTATTCTGAGAAAAAGCGAAAGGTCAGACTCTCTCTTCATGTCAAGCTTGCGACCATCAATTATGAAATTTCCTTTCGGCTCATAACCCTGCCCAGTCACTTCTATTAATCTGTCATCAACATAGATTTTTCTCACAGTCATCTCGCTCCTTGTGAGAGTCCCAGTCTTGTCAGAGCAGATCACGCCAGTTGAGCCGAGCGTTTCAACCGCGTGCAGCTTCCTTATTATTGAATTTCTCTTCACCATCTTCTGGAGGCCAAGCGCAAGCGTGATTGTTATCACTGCAGGAAGTCCCTCTGGAATCGCAGCAACTGCAAGGCTCACGGAAATTAGGAAGAGCTCTATGAGGCGTTTGCTGCCAAAAAACTCTGCAAACCTCATTGAGGAGATATACCCAATCAGTTCAGGGCTTTCACTTATCTCGCTGAAGAAAACAATTCCACATATGATTAGTATCCCTATGCCAAGCTGCCCGCCAAACTTCTCCAGCCTCTTTTGCAGGGGAGTCATCTCCTCTTCCGTGGCCTGAATTATCTCAGCGATCTCGCCGATCTGCGTGCTCATGCCAGTGTCGGTTACAACTGCAGTCCCTCTGCCATATGTGACTGCTGTTCCCATGAAAAGCATGCTTTTCCTTTCGCTCACCTGCGCATCGCTTTTTACAGGAGCAGTATCCTTCCCAACTGGCACTGATTCTCCTGTGAGCGAGCTCTCATCAACCCTCATATCCACTGCGTGAATTATTCTTGCATCAGCAGGCAGCTTATCCCCGCTCTCGATGAGCAGCATGTCCCCTGGAACGAGTTCGCCTGCAGGAATTCGGACCTCTTTCCCTCCCCTCATCACTCTTGCCTGGGGTGCAGCAAGTTTCCTCAAGGCTTCAAGTGCTTTCTCAGCCCTGTACTCCTGCACGAAGCCAAGAATTGCATTTATAATTACTATAATTATGATTGCAAATGCATCAACAATCTCCCCCAATAAGGCGGCTATGATTGCTGAAACGACCAGTATGATTATGAGCATATCCTTGAACTGCGCAAGGAACATGTGGAGCGGGGTTTCCCTCTTCATCTCTTTTAGCTCGTTTGGACCGTATTTCTCGAGCCTGCGCCTCGCTTCTTCCTCGCTAAGTCCTTCCTTGGAAGCTTTAAGTGCTGCCATCGCCTCATTGATGCTCATCGAGTGCCATTCCATGTTTCACACCGAATGCAAAAATAATTTAAATAGTGTGGATATTAAACTTAACTACTAGTGGTGGGATGAAAAAAATAGAAAATATGCGCAACCATATTATTGTTTGCGGGTATGGTAAGGTTGGGGAGAAGGTCTGTGAGGTCCTTGAGCAATACAAAAGGGACTATGTTGTTGTTGAGGATGACCCCGCGATTGCAAAATTATTGAAAGATATGGAGATGTCCGTTATTGAGGGGGATGCAACGCATTCAAGAGTACTGAAGCTTGCTGGGGTGGAGAGGGCTGGGGCTTTGGTTGCGACTTTGAAAAATGACACGAGCAATGTGTTTATAGTTCTCACTGCAAGGGAGCTCAACCCAAATCTTATAATTGCTACAAGGGCTGTTTCTGAGGAGGTTGTGAGCAAGATGCACAGGGCTGGGGCTGAGATCGTTGTTATGCCGGAAGTGGTTGGCGGCCTTGAGCTGGGCAAGGAAGTTGTGAGAAGGAAGCTTGGGATAAAGCATATAGAGGTATGAGCAATGGCGAGATTAGTTCCAAGATTGAAGCTGGAGCACATGGTTGCTGCAGTGATTCTCTTAATAGTCGTAGCTTCGGTTTTTTCATTAATAATTTTCGACCATGTCGATCCTGAGCTGGCTTTGTACTGGACAACCGGGTCTGTCCTCAATGCACCAGCCATTGTTCAGGATCCTGGCTTTTATAAGTTAAGGACAGTCGAAATTTTCATGGTGATAAATGGGATAGCTTATTTAACAGCTGTTACTTTCATAATTGCAAATTTTGTGACAATACTTAGTAGGGTGGATATGAAGAAAAGAGACATGATGAGGAGGATAACAGTAATGGAGGACCATGTGATTGTCTGCGGGTATGGCAAGGTTGGGGAGAAGGTATGTGAGGTTCTTGACGACCATACCCTTGAGTACGTTGTGATAGAAAATGAGCCAAACGTTGTGATGCTTTTGAGGGAAAGAGGTGTGCCTGTCGTTGAGGGGGATGCAACGCATTCAAGAGTACTGAAGCTTGCTGGAGTGGAGAGGGCTGGGGCGTTGGTTGCAACCCTCGGAAGCGATACAAATAACATCTACACAATTCTCACTGCAAGGGAGCTCAACCCAAATCTTATAATTGCTACAAGGGCTGTTTCTGAGGAGGTTGTGAGCAAGATGCACCGGGCTGGGGCTGAGATCGTTGTGCTTCCAGATGTGATAGCTGGTTTTGAGCTTGGGAAAGAGGTAATTGGAGCAGTATAGAAAACTTTAAATAATGAGGCTTGTAAAATGCGATTAGCTTCTTTTTGAAGAAGTTTAAAAGCAAGTGAGGTGTATGGAATGATGCAGGGACCTGGTGGCTTAAGCAGGCCAGTTGAGGAAGGAAAAGAATACGAAGTTACTATAGATGCACAGGGAAGCAAGGGTGACGGGATCGCACATATTGAGGGGTTCGTAGTATTCGTTGCTGGTGGTCGCGTAGGTCAAACTGTGAAGGTTAAGATCACCTCTGTAAGAAGGACTTTTGCGATCGGGGAAATCATAGCATAAACTTCTTCCTTTTTATTTTTTATGCAAGCATGCCTATTGAGTAGCCTATGAGAATTAGGAAAACTATTACCGCTAGCAGCATTATGAAAAATGTAGATGATTTCAATGAATTTATAAGCTGCGCTATGCTGCCCTTTGCTTTTCCCAAATCCTCTCTTGCACTGCGTATATCAACCTTTGCTTTTTCCACACTCTGGGAGATTGAAAGAGACGAATCATAAAGCGATGTTAGGGAGGAATTCGCTTCACTGAGTTTATTTGAAACTTCTAAGAATGAGTTTGACGCGTTCCTAAGGCCTTTTGTTTGCGAGGCGGGCAGTAGGAGCGGCGGGCCCTCAAGCGTATTTGCGATTGAGCTAAGGGAGTCTGAAAGCGAGCTTGCACCTTCGCGAATGCTATTAACTGATGAGGAGATGTTTGATGAGACTTGCGAAAGGGAGGAAGCGGTCTGGGAGAGCGAGTCAAGGGATTTCTCTATGCTGTCAAAAGTCACCATTGCGTTATCTACTTGTTGGGTTGCTAAATTTTGAGCAACATCAAACAGTGGCAGGGTAGTTAGATAGACAAAAACCGTTATCCAAATACCAATCAAACCAAGCGATATACCAGAAATTCCCAAAAATTTTTTTGCAACGCCAGATAT
>Ga0153916_10003537_pt1 | contig 11642 bp, 16 predicted proteins | sample Opewatmetagenome_FD_109642 | JGI IMG/M metagenome (GOLD analysis project Ga0153916, IMG submission 109642) | Freshwater wetland microbial communities from Ohio, USA - Open water 3 Core 3 Depth 4 metaG | ecosystem: Environmental > Aquatic > Freshwater > Wetlands | place: USA: Ohio, Lake Erie...
ATAGGCACTATTCAAACGATTTGAAGTTGCCGGAAATTTAAAAGAAATATGAATTCTACGTCCGTTTATTGCTTGGCGTACTCTTCAACTTCGTCATTCATTATGACCAGTTCTACAGCAGCTTACTTGAACATCTCAATCGTGTCCTTATCGGCGTGGTAACGCTTTTCACAAACCACTCGTGTGATGCCGGCATTTATTATCATCATGGCGCAAGTTCTGCAAGGCGTCATCTTGCAAAAAAGCGTAGCACCCTCGAGAGGTATGCCAAATCTAGCGGCTTGGATAATTGCGTTCTGTTCAGCGTGAAGTGTCCGCACGCAGTGCTGGGCTACGTTCCCGTTGAAATCAGATACCTTGCGAATATCGTGTCCTGCGTCCTCACAGTGTGGCAGACCCGAAGGAGCTCCAACGTAACCCGTGGTCATGATTCGTTTGCCTTTGACAATCACGCAGCCGCTGCTTCCACGGTCGCAAGTGGCGCGCTTAGAAACCGCTTCGCAGAGGTCTAAGAAGTATCTGTCCCAATTAGGTCTCGGCATATCGCTCACAGTACAGTTGGAAAACTCGCCTATTAATATTGCAGCTTCGATTTGGAGCAAGGTTGTGCATCGGGGATTCTTCAGTTGTGCACATTAATGAACTTGGTCGATGTTCACAATTTATAAGTATGAAAAATATTATGTTAAATTTTCAACAAGATCAGGAGTGTTTGGGATTTGCCCACGCAGGCTGAGGCCGATAAAACGTTGGATTGCCTTGGGTTGTTCTGTCCAGAGCCAGTTTTCCGGGTGCGCATGGAATTGGATAACATGAAGGTCGGCGAAATACTCGAAGTCTTGGCAGACGACCCTGCGGCTGAAGAGGACATAAAAAGCCTCTGCAAACGGTTAGAACAAGAGATAATCAGTCTAAGCAAGGAAGGCAGCACACTCCGATTCTTGATAAAGAAAGTAAAATGAGATTAGTTGTGAAAGGAGGAAAATTCTGAAATGAGCGCAAAAAAGAAGATTCTCTACGTGCAGACAAGCGGCGTGGACACGCCCGAACGCAGTTACATGCCGTTTGTTTTAGCGGCGACGGCGACTGCAATGGGCATAGAGGCTACGATATACTTTGTAATCAAAGGCGTGACCTTGGTCAAGAAAGGAGCAGCAGAGAAGATCAAGGTGGGCAGTTTTCCAACGCTGAGGCAAGTCATGGACCAGGCTCTTAAGGCAGGCGTTAGACTCGTAGTCTGTGAACAGAGTTGCATGTTACTTGACATAGCTCGTGGAGAATTCATCCCAGAAGCCAAGGTAGTCGGTGCCGCAACCCTAAACGACATGGCTTTAGACGCAGACACTGTCATATGTACGTAGTCATTAGGACGTAAGATGATGCGACGCGTTTACTTGGATCACGCTGCGGGTAAGCCCGTTGACCAAAGAGTACTGGAGGCGCTGAATCTGTTCTTCAGCGAACGCTATGGAAACCCATCTTCACTCCACACGTGGGGAAACGATGCTCGAAAAGCAATGGAAGACGCCCGTGCAAAAATAGTCTCTCTCGTGGGAGCAAAGAGAGCAGAAGAAGTATTCTTTACTTCTGGAGGCACAGAGAGCAACAACCTAGCCATCAAAGGCGTGGCATACAGAAACAGGGACAAAGGAAATCACATCGTCACAACCGCGATTGAACACATGTCGGTCATAAACCCATGCAAAGCTCTGATGAAAGAAGGATTGGATGTTACGTTTGTGCCTGTGGACAAATACGGCACTGTTGACCTGTCCAGCCTAGAAAAAGCAGTCACAGACAAGACAACGCTGGTCTCAGTGATGTACGCAAACGGAGAAATAGGAACGATACAGCCGATCAGAGAAATCGGTGACATCGCTCATCGCAAACGCGCGCTCTTGCACGTTGACGCAGTCGCTGCTGTCGGGCAGATGCCTATAGACGTTGAAAGAGAGAATATAGATCTAATGTCGGTTTCTTCCAACGACATCTATGGTCCTAGGGGCGTCGGAGCCTTATACGTCAAGACGGGCACCAGAATTCAGCCGATAATTCAGGGTGGTGGACAAGAGAGGGGTCTTCGTTCAGGCACGGAGAATATACCGGGTATCGTCGGCATGGGCAAGGCGGCTGAAATAACTCAAGCCGAGATGAAGACCGAGAGCAGGAGATTAGCCCTGCTAAGAGATCGACTGATTAAAGGCTTGACTGAGAACATTCCGAGTTCCTTCCTGAACGGTCACCCAACGCAGCGGTTGCCCGATAATGCCAATGTTAGATTCAGCTACATCGAGGGCGAATCGCTTATCCTAAGCCTTGACATGCTTGGTGTGGCGTGCTCGTCAGGTTCAGCGTGCACTTCGAAGACTTTGGAGCCGTCACATGTTTTGTTGGCGATCGGCCTGAGGCACGAGGAGGCTCATGGATCGCTTTTGTTCACCTTGGGAAAGCAGAACACAGAAGAGGACGTAGACTACCTGGTGAACGCCATGCCCGATATAGTTAAAAGACTCCGCGCGATTTCTCCATTGACTCCAAAGGAGTTGCTCACCTGACATGTATACTGACAAAGTCATGGAGCATTTCAGAAACCCAAGAAACATGGGCGAAATACCCAACGCTGACGGCGTCGGCACAGTCGGCAATCCAGTCTGCGGAGACCTAATGTCCATATACATCAAGGTCAAAGACAACCGACTCGAAGATATAAAATTCAAAACCTTTGGATGTGGCGCGGCCATCGCAACAAGCAGCATGATAACCGAATTAGCAAAGGGCAAAACGCTTGAAGAAGCCATGAAGATTTCACGGGGCGACGTTGCCGACAGCTTAGGTGGATTGCCGCCCATCAAAATGCATTGTTCCAACTTGGCGGCGGACGGTCTGCACGCAGCTATACAAGATTACCTGAAAAAGAAGGGAGCAAACAAATGAAAGCTACAGTTATCAAATGTGACCTCTGTAAAACCGACATTTGCGATGAGTCTGGGGCATGTGTTTTTGCAGTTCACAAGCGAGTCATCAACGGAAAAGAGTATCACTTTTGCTGTCAAGCTCACGCCGATCGCTTCGAGAGAGAAAAGAAAAGAAAGAAAAAGTAGTCTGCTACTTTCGCCTCAGCATTTCCAAAAGTCGCTTTTCATGTGCCTCTCTGCTCGTCAGCGGATAGATTTCACGTTCACAGTCAAAGAACAATGGGTCCTCACTTATGACCCTTGACAGCTCCTCATCAGAATTCGCGTTGCAGATGAGCATGTGCCCCTGCTGACCTATCAGATGATGATATTGCTCAATCTTTCCCTGGGACTCTAGTTTGCTTAGATAATTGAACTGCGCCGGTGTCAGTTTTGCCAAGTGTTCGATGGAAACCTGAGACTTGATCCACTGCAGAACAAGAAACTTCAAGCTTTTTCACCTAGGTCTCCTTACGGGTTTGTGGCATAAATGACTTGCCTGAATTAATGCAATCGTCTCAAAGGCTACTTTCTTCTGAGCAATGATTTCAGGATGCAGCCCTTCCTCACGGAGTTTCTTCAGAGTTTCATCAATGTCAGATAAAGTCGATTGCACCAAGAATATTCTGCCATTTCTTTTGAGACGTTTCGGTGCTTCTTGTATGAACTTATCGATTAGTTGTCTTCCTGTGGGACCTCCGGCCCATGATTTGCCGAGCCAAGATTTGTCCTCAGCGGATTCTGACGGCAGATACGGAGCGTTAAAGATTATGAGGTTGAATTTCTCATTTCGTTGGACAGGTTGAAAGAGGGCTCCTCTTCTCACATCTACTTTGTGGGCAAGACTGTTGATCTCGGCGTTCTGCTTAGCACAGGCAACTGCGTGAGGGTTCACGTCTGTTGCGACAGCCTTCCGTGCGTTTCGAGCGGCAACGATGGCGAGTATCCCGCACCCGGTGCCCACGTCTAAGACATCGTCGTTTTCTTTAATGTTCAAGTTGTCAGCCGCGAGAAAAGAGTCCTCAGCAGGTTCATACACATAAGCAGGAATCTGAAAGGTGAAGTCACGATAATATGTTCGCTTTGTCAAGGATTTCATTGGTTAGGGCTCCGAAGTCTTCAGGCGCTAATTCTCGGGCTCTTTTATCATAAAACGTTAAGCCGTCCGCTAGCCTCTGAGCCTGTTCTTTACTCATTCCACGTTTTGTCAGGAAGGGCATTATGGCGTTTCGGAATTTCTTGTTGCGTTGTGTAAAAACCGTTTGAACAAGTTCAAAGAAAACTCTTTCATCCTTAACTCTGAACGGTGGCGGCTTCGGTTTCAGGCGGACAACTAACGAGTCTACATCGGGTTGGGGGTAAAAGTTGTCTTTCGGCACAAGGTCGAGTAATTCCACATCTGCTCGGTAGTAAACTGCTACGGTTAATCTACTATAGTCTCTGCTGCCAATTTGGGCGGCGAGTCGCCTGGCGAATTCCTCTTGGAAAGCCAACACTGCGAGTTTGAAGGGTCGATCCAACAACCAGAACAAGAGCGGCGACGATATCGAGTAAGGCGGTGTCGAGACGACCTTGTCGAAAGCTGGGATATCGGCGGTCAACACGTCGCCTTCGATCAGCTCAACGTTTCTCAGTCTTCTGAGCTGCTCGCGCAACACGGTAATGAGTTGGGCGTCAATTTCAACCGTTATTACCTTCTTGCATCTTGAAGACAGGAGGCGAGTGAGAAAGCCTAGGCCGGCGCCAGCTTCTAAGACAACATCATTTTCAGAGACATTGGCATGGTTCATCATTGTCTCGAACACTGCTTGATCGATGACGAAGTTCTGTCCTAGCCGTTTCTTTGGGAAGATTCTGTGGTCACGGAGCAGGCTGAGGGTTTCCTTCTTCAGGTCGAAGGGTCTGTTAGGGCGCCCGGGTGAATAACCTGTATTTGCTTTCACCGGACATTTCTTCCAGTATTCTTTTTGTTATTAGTTTAGCTGGGCTGGGGATGTCTGCGCGTTTCTGCAGGTCTTCGAAGTTTTTGAAGGTTGTCTTTTCGCGCTCGTTTATGATTTGCCACATGTACTTCTTGCCTATCCCCGGTATCAATTCCAAGGCGTGCATGCGCGGCGTGATGGCCTGTGCTGTGTTGAAGAAGTTGATGAACCATGATTCTCGATTCAGAACGATCCTTTCGACTACTCCTGGCAACTCGACGCGCGCGGCTGATGTGAGTTCGTCGAACCCGATTCGTCCGATTATGTAGGTTATTTCGTGTCTGGAGTCTTTGCCCACGTACACTCTGTCATACGGTTTCAGAATCGATCCTTCTCTCACCGTGGCTTCAAGCAGGGTGAAGAATTCTTCGCCGACGAGTTGGACTAGGGCTCCTGCCCTGTAACTGTGCCTAGCCGCAGGTCTGCCGTGTGCCAGATAGTCCAGTATGTAGGCGTATTCTTCGTACCTCTTCTCCATACTCCTCGCCCTAACCTGCCCTGAACGAACGGTTAATCCTCTTTTGTGGACGTGTCCCTATTCTATTTTCGGTACTCATCTAAAAGGTTTAATATTCCCTGCAGTCTGGAGGCTTCGATGATTTTGCGTCCTCCGCCTAGAAAGACTCGCAGCTCTTCTAGACTTTGAGGCATACAGTTTATTATTTGGATGGCTTCTTCCTCCTCGAGACCATATTGTTCAACCAATGTTTTCAGCAGAGTCTCAACTTTCGCTTCATCCATTTTTGAAAACTTAGAGGCGTAGTCGAAGGTCCTTCGTTGAAACTGATCCAGCTTTTCTTCTCCGATCAGGTCGAGCATTTTCTTGACTTCAGGAACTGTTAACATTCGTTCCCGCAGCGGTCTCCTTGCCATGGTCTCAGTCTCCCACGACGCTTGTGTATGGAAACAAATGCTCGGGACGAACAATAATTTCCTTTGTAGAATCGCCTTGCGGCACATTAACCACGTAAGAGCGTCCTCGCTTGGTGACTATCGTCCCTATTTTGCCGTGAAAGCGTCTGTGCGGCATGCCTTTGTGGACGCTTGCGTCGATTTTGACCACTACTTTCTCTCCTTCCTTGTAGGCATGCATAAGTCTGCCGAGGCTAATCTTGCCCCTTTCCCTTGGGTTCCGAGACAGCAGTCTTCTGGTATTGTTTCGGTAACCCTTAGATTTTCTCACGCTTCTTCCTCCATATAAACGCCTAAGACATCCAGTTCCGAAGGCACGGCCTTGGCGTCCAAGATCTCAGATACACTGGGCTTGGTTCTGCCTTGGTCTCCGTTGATCAATTCCTTGATATAGAGGCCTCCTTGACATTTGATTCTCATTTCAAAGCGATTAGGCGCCAACCTCTTTACATTTGCCATATATATGTACTTTTCTCGTATCATATCGGCTCGTCGATGCATAACGCGTTGTGGTGTCTGCTGCTCAACCGTTGCTCCAACCAACGCTTTCTGCAGCAGGGTCAACTGTTTTTGAGAAACGGGCTTGTCGACTTCCACGATCACTCTGTAGAGTTTTTGTGCGGCTTCACTTTTCTTCAGTTTTCTAACCACATCTTTGTCGGCAAAACTCAAGCTTGATACTTCAACCTTGCCTTCTGCTTTTTCGTTAATTCTTTCTCGAAGATTCTTCAGGTCGAGGAAGCGTTTCTTGGGTTTCTTGCCTTCAATAACAAAAGGCCGACCGCGCCCGAGCATTCGAGCGTCGATGTCTTCGCGGCCCGCTCCATGAAGTGCATATTCCTCACCCCGGCTCATCTCCAATAGCGGGTAACCTATTATTTCCTCAACTGAATCCGGGTACAGTTTGCCCGTCCAGCTGCACTGTTTGCAGCCTTTTCCTCTGCAGCTTCTACACAACCATCGAGACTGAGGGATTCCGCGTGAAAGTTTGCGGTATCTCCCACTTATGAAGATGGGATTAATCTGTAGTCGCAGTTCTTTATTGAACGGGTTGATCAGAACCACAAGTTCAGGGCGTCCATACTCTGTTGCTTTTCCTGTTGCTTCGGCTATTCTTTTTCCTATAACCCTGCTGAATTCGTTGCGTAAGCTCTCGCCGTATTCGATTGCGAATTTTCCCTTGAATTCGTCTTCTCGCTCCTCAATCTCAGGTGGGAGTTCTATGCCGACCAGGAAGGTGTTGTATTCGTATTCTTTCAGCTTTGCTAAAGCAACTTTCACCGACCGTTCCGATGACTCTAATTTCCCATCGCAGAGACAGCATGATTGGGATTTAGCAGTTTTATTTTCAGTTTTCTTGAGTATATCATTGGCTATCTGGAAGTCGCCGTTTGACGCCAGTGTTTTCAGAAGCGCTGGTCCATTCTTGTCTCCTGCTGTTGTTTGTTGATGGGCTTTCATGGTTAGTAGAAGCTTTAGTGCTTGGCCCCGTTCTTCATTTTCAACTCCGTATCCAAGTAAACCGAATTGGCGGCCGAGGCAGTGATTGCATAGTGGATATTCTTCAAGCATTTTCTGTGCTTTCTCAAGTATGTCAAGTGTCAAAATAGGCTCACTTCTGGAAAAATCTGTTATTCTCCGAGGTCTTTCATTTGCCCGCCCATCGGCATCTGTTTCCCGAGGAAGGGGAAGCCTCGCTTTCTCCGCATAGTTTTCATCATCTTCTTCATCATGTTGTACTGGTTGAGTAGTTCTTTGACTTCTTTCTCGCTGGTGCCGGAGCCTCTTGCCACTCGATGCACTCTGGAGGAGTTGAGAGTCTTCGGTTCCTGTCTCTCCTGAGGCGTCATGGACTGCATGATCACACGCCATTTCTTGAGGCGGTCTTCAGCCGTGTCCATCATGTTCTCAGGGATGTTATAAGAAAAACCTGGAATCAATTTCAGCAGGCGTCTGAAGGATCCCATCCCTTTCATGGCTTCGATCTGCTCGTACATGTCGTTCAACGAGAATTTGCCCGACAGTATAGCTTTCATTTTCTTCTCTGGAACCTGAACCTCGGCTTCGCGCACTTTTTCTATCAGGCTCTGCAGATCGCCCATGCCCAACAGTCGACCGACGAAACGAGAGGGCACGAAGGGTTCTATGTCATCGATTTTCTCGCCCGTGCTGATGAATTTGATCGGGGCTCCTGTTGCAGCCACGGCTGAAAGCGCGCCTCCGCCTCTTGCTGATCCATCGAGTTTGGTTACGAAGATTGAGCCGATGGGCGTAGCTTCATGAAAGGCTTTGGCTTGAACGGTTGCCTGTTGACCTATCGTTCCATCGACAACTAGTATTACTTCGTTGGGTTTGATGGCTTTCTCGAGTTGCTTCATCTCTTCGATCAGACTTCTCTCTTCTTTGTGGCGTCCCGCCGTATCGATTATCACAACGTCTTGACTGCCAAAGATCTGTAACCCCTTTTTAGCAATGTCGACAGGGTTCTTACCGTTGGGAGCGCCGTGAATTGGCACGTTGATTTTCTGCGCTAACTGTTGAAGTTGAGCGAAGGCTCCTGGCCTATAAGTGTCAACACATACTAGGCCGACTTTCAAGCCTCGTTTCTGAAAGTACCGTGCAAGTTTAGCAGTGTTTGTGGTCTTGCCTGAGCCTTGAATGCCCACCATCATCAGGACGGTTCTCTTTCCAGGCTCAACCTTCAATGGAACAGGTTTTTCGCCCAAGAACCGAGTTAATTCCTCATAGACGACTTTCGTTACATGTTCGCGTCTTGAAACACCAGGTGGCACTTTTTCCTTTAGCGCTCTTTCTTCGATGCTTTTGGAAATGGATAGAACGAGTTGAACGTTCACGTCGCCTTGCAGGAGGGCGCGTTGCAGGTCTCGGACAAGTTCCTTTACCGTTGCTTCGTCGACAACCGGTGCCCGAAGAACTTTGCGTAGGGCATCGTAGATTGAGGAGCCGAAGCGTTCTAGCGCCATGGTTATCTTTCAACCCTAGAATGACTCGGGCTTAAATATGTATCTTAGTCATGGTTCACCATAACTCTTTTCTTTCAGCCACGGGAACTTAGATGCGAGGAGTGGCATGTTTTGTCCGAGCTTGTTAGAGTTGTTGAGAAAAGGTCTGTTCCGAACAATGCTTTGATGCTGCATGGGTTGCCAGATGTTGGGTTGGTTGGGCTCATCGCAACGTCTCACATTATCGGCCAATTGAAAATGAATGAAATTGCCTACGTCGACTCAGATCTGCTTCCACCCATTGTTGTGCTGCACGAGGGGTTGCCACATGCGCCCTTGAGAATCTTCGGCAACAACGACATCATCGCATCGTTCGGAGAATCAGCCATACCAGCCAAAGCGGTCCAACCAATCGTTAAGAAGCTGGTTGAGTGGGGTCAATCCAAGAAGGCAAGACTGATGATTTCTATGGGAGGCATCCCAGTTCAAGAGCGTCAGGACATAGAATCGGTCAAGGTGTACGCTGCAGCGTCGATCCCAACGTTAATCAAGACTCTGACTGACAAAGGAATCGAAATAATGCACGACGGTTTCCTCGTTGGACCATACGCGTTGATAATGCGCTACTGCGCCGAACGGAATATTCCAGCCATCGCTTTACTGGCTCAGTCGTTCTATAACTATCCAGATCCTGAAGCAGCGGCTGCGGCAATAAAGGAGTTCTCCAAAATCAGTGGCGTAAGCATTGACGTGTCAAAACTGATCGAGGGCGGCGAAGAGATTAGACTAAAGGCAAGAGACACGATGAAGCGCACGACCGAAGAGTTGAACCGTATGAAGAAGACGCAGGAATACGATTTGCCCCTGTATGTTTAGGAAAGTGGAAACTCATGTCTGAGGCAAAGCGAAGAAGGCGCTCCGTCTTCGACGTGATGACCGAGTACATGGAAGGCTTGGAGGCGCTGTCTGAAGAGCTTGGTGAAATCGCTTTGTTTGAAGGTCCAAGCTGGGACATGAAGTCGTGCTGCATCGAGCCTTTGTGCAATGTTTCCGTGACTGACGAGGAAGTCATAATAACAGCTGACCTTCCCTACACGGATCCAGACAAAATAACGGTTGAACCGGTAGCCAGAGACCTTCTTGAAATCAAGGCAGAAATAAAGCGGAAGGTGAGCTTCCACGAATTCGGTATAACACACCGTCAGGGCGAGTTCCAGTTCTTCCGCTGCGTCAACCGCATTCCCGTGGCTGTTGATTTAAAGAAGATGAAAACGAAATTCAAACGCGGCATACTTGAGATACGTCTGCCAAGAAAGAAAGGAATCAAAGCTCATGCCAGATGAAGGCAAAGCCAGTGCAAGGCGCAGGGAATTTGGAAAGATAGCTGCTTGGCTTCTAGTCATCGCAGGGTTTTTCACGCTCCTTCCGATTGACGTTGGCAAGCCCAACTTCCTCGGGTCTTTCACCCTGTGCAGTTTTGCCCCTGTTGCGACAGTTACGATGTTCATTATCGCTTTGACCGTGTACTGGTATTCAAAAAAGAGCGACCTCGTTGCCTTGGGTATTCTGTTTCTTCTCATCATCGCTGTATTTAGTGGAATCTGGGCTTACAACGCAAAACTCCCAATGGATGGTATCAGTGTGAACATGGTGATCGACATCTATTATTTTGGAGAACGTTATCCCGGTGAAGGAAACATCTCGAAGATATTTCTCAATCTAACCCTGCATAACCCAACGCTGCGCAATGCACCAGCTTTCGCTGTTGAATATTGCGACTTCTTTGTCGAGGGCAAGAAACTCGAGTTTCAAACATATGACATTTTCCCCAGCGCTGGAATAAGGAGCATTAAACCAGTGCATGTTGAACTTGGCGCTAATCAATCAATAACCCTGGACGTCGAGATAACCCTCCATCCTGATCTTACGAGGGTGGAGGGAGATACAATAGAGAGCATATGGGGATCATTGGCACGGGGGGATTTCACGCTCCGCATGGACGCCATACTTGTCTCAAGGAGTTATTATGGTCCAGAACAAATCCCTGAGTACTCTTTCGTGCTTGCTTCAAAACCATTTTCTGTGTCAAGCGCCTATCAGAGTTGACATCTCACGAATTCCATCAGCGGTGATTTCTGATGAATAAACAAATCTCAGGTTTCGTTCATCGAGAAGGTGTACACTGTGAATCTTCGGCTTTGCGGGACATTTTTGAGTTTTGTGGCTTCAGATTTTCTGAGCCTATGATTTTTGGTCTTGGCAGTGGATTAGGCTTCGTTTATTGGTATAGTAAGCAGATGCCTTACCCATTTGTTGGGGGACGCGCTCGCGACTTCGACAAGAACCTGTGCGGCAACCTGAACGTTGCGGTTAAGATGAACAAAACCTCAAGCAAGACAAGAGCCTACGAATCCCTAAGGGCCTCGGTAAACAAGAACATTCCAGTTATGATTCACGTTGACATGCCTTACCTGAAGTATCTCGGTCTGCCCGGGCAAGCGCATTTTGGGGGTCACACAATCGTTGTTGCTGGTTTGGACGAGGAAAAAGGCATAGTCTACGTGGCAGACACGATGTTCAAAGGCTTACAAACCGCAACTCTGAAGGAACTGGAACAAGCAAGGTCATCTACATTCAAGCCATTCCCACCCGAGAACAAATGGCTCACCTTCGAGTTTCCCACAAAACTCACACCCCTCGAAACGGCAATAAGAACCGCGCTGGACAAAAATGTGCAGACCATGCTCTACCCTTCAATCAAGAATGTCGGTGTCAAAGGCATCAATCACTTCGCCGATGAAATAGTCAAATGGCCAAGACTGTACTCTCCC
>Ga0153916_10003538_pt1 | contig 11642 bp, 9 predicted proteins | sample Opewatmetagenome_FD_109642 | JGI IMG/M metagenome (GOLD analysis project Ga0153916, IMG submission 109642) | Freshwater wetland microbial communities from Ohio, USA - Open water 3 Core 3 Depth 4 metaG | ecosystem: Environmental > Aquatic > Freshwater > Wetlands | place: USA: Ohio, Lake Erie, Old...
GAAATTCGCCTCCTGAGGCAGGTCCGATGCGTTTGATCTCTTTTTCGTCCATTTCCGCTTCGTCCATTTCCGCCCAGACGCCGATAGGCCGGCCTTCCTCCAGATTCATCGGGCGCGCCGGCCGGATTCTCGTGGCGGCATTGCTGGCCGGGCTGATCCAGGCCGGCACCGGCTGGGCCCAGTCCTATTCGGATTCACCCGCGTTCGCCGACAAGGTCGCGTCGGGGGATCTGCCGCCGGTTTCGCAGCGCCTGCCCGAACATCCTGCCGTCGCCGATATGAGCGAGGCCGGGCGCTATGGCGGCGAGCTCGCCATGTTGATGGGGTCGGCCAAGGACACCCGCATGATGGTGGTCTATAGCTATGCGCGCCTGGTGGGCTATGACCGCGATTTCAAGATCGTTGCCGACATCTGCGAATCCTACGATGTCGATGACGGCCGCATCTTCACCTTCCATCTGCGCAAGGGCATGAAATGGTCCGACGGCAAGCCCTTCGATGCGGAGGACTTCCGCTATTGGTGGGAGGATGTCGCAAACAATCCCGATCTCTCGCCGACGGGACCGCCCGCCGTGCTGATGGTCAATGGCGAAGCGCCGAAGGTCGAGTTCCCGGACAAATACACGGTGCGCTACAGCTGGTCGAAGCCGAATGCAGATTTCCTGCCGGCACTCGCCGGCACGACGCCGCTCTATATCTATCGGCCCAGCCATTATCTGAAGAAGTTCCACGCCAAATATGCCAATGCGGAGGAGCTGGCGGAGAAGGTCAAGGAGGCGGAGCAGCCGAGCTGGGCCGCCCTGCATAACCGCAGGGACAACATGTACAAGAACGACAACCCGAAGCAGCCGACGCTCGATCCCTGGATGCTGATGACCAAGCCGCCGGCGGACCGCTTCGTGTTCGAGCGCAACCCTTATTATTACCGTGTCGATCCGCGCGGCCGTCAGCTTCCCTATATCGATCGCGTGGTGTTCGACATCGTCGACAGCAAACTGATCCCGGCCAAGGTCGGCGCCGGCGAGGCGACGTTGCAGTCGCGCAATCTGCGGTTCGACAATTACACCTTCCTCAAGGAAGGCGAGACACGCGGCGACTATCGGGTACGTCTATGGACCAGCGGTTCCGGCTCGCAAGTGGCGATCTACCCTAATCTGAACACCAATGACGAGGTCTGGCGCAAGATTCTGCGCGACGTCCGGTTCCGGCGCGCGCTGTCGCTCGGGATCGACCGGCACGAGATCAATCAGGTCATCTATTACGGTCTCGCCAAGGAGAGCGGCAACATGGTGCTGCCGCAAAGCCCGCTTTATGATCCGGCCTATGCAAATGCCTGGGCCAGCTTCGATATCGACCAGGCCAATCGCCTGCTCGACGAGATGGGGCTGGACAAGCGCGACAGCGCGGGTATCCGGCTGCTTCCGGACGGACGCACTGCCGATATTCTGGTGGAGAGCGCGGGCGAGAGCACCGAGGAATCGGACGTGCTGGAGCTGATCCGGGACTCATGGGCCGAGCTGGGGCTTCGGCTCTATGTCAAGCCCTCGCAACGCGAGGTCTTCCGCAATCGCATCTTTGCCGGCGAGAACGTCATGGCCGTCTGGACCGGCCTCGATGACGGCATTCCGACCGTAGACACTGCCCCGCTGGAGTTCGCGCCAACCAGCCAGCAGCAGCTGCAATGGCCCAAATGGGGTCAGTATCGGGAGACCATGGGCGAATCGGGCCAGGCCGCCGATATGCTTGTCGCCGCGCAGTTGCTCGATCTGCTGCAACAGTGGCGCGAAGCCGAATCGGACGACGCGCGCATGGCGATCTGGAAGCAAATGCTGAAGATCTATAGCGACCAGGTGTTCGTCATCGGCACCGTCAACAGCGTGCCGCAGCCGGTCGTGGCCAAGAACTTCCTGCATAATCTGCCCGAGACGGCGATCTATAATTGGGAACCGGGCGCGCAACTGGGCGTCTATAAGCCCGATACGTTCTGGCTCGACGAGTCCGCGACCGCGACAGCCGCCACCAACTGAGACACCCGTCAAACCGATCTTCCTGCCGATCACCCGAGGCCCGATGTTCACCTATCTGCTCCGCCGCCTGATCGTGATGGTGCCGACACTGCTGGTCATCAGTTTCCTGGTGTTTGCCATCATCCAGGCGCCGCCAGGCGACTATCTCTCGACCTATATGGCCGAGCTGCAGAGCCAGGGCGAAGCGGTGGATCAAAGCAAGATCGACTTCCTGCGCCACCAGTACGGCCTCGACCGTTCGTTCCTCGAGCAATATGCGGTGTGGGTCGGGAATCTGGTGCAGGGCGACCTCGGATACTCCTTCGAATATGGGCTGCCGGTGAACCAGGTGGTCGGCGATCGGCTGGCGCTGACCATCGTGGTGTCGGTCGCGACCATCGTCTTCATCTGGCTCGTGTCCTTTCCGATCGGAATCTATTCGGCGGTCCGACAATATAGCGTCGGCGATTATGCGCTGACCTTCCTGGGCTTTCTCGGGCTGGCGACGCCGAGCTTCCTGCTGGCGCTGGTGCTGCTCTATTTCGCCAACGTGAAATTCGGCATCTCGATCGGCGGGCTCATGGATCCGAGCTTTGCCGATGCGCCCTGGAGCTGGGCCAAGGCCCGGTCGGTGCTGGCCCATCTGTGGGTTCCGGTGATCGTGATCGGCACCAGCGGCACGGCCGGCATGATCCGCCGCCTGCGCGCCAATCTGCTCGACGAGCTGCAGAAGCAGTATGTCGTGACCGGCCGGGCCAAGGGCCTGTCGCCCGCCAAGCTGCTCTGGAAATATCCGCTGCGCATGGCGCTCAATCCGTTCATCGCCGATATCGGCGGCCTGCTGCCCGAGGTCGTATCGGGCGCGGTGATCGTGTCGGTGGTGCTGTCGCTGCCGACAACCGGTCCCATGCTGCTCGATGCGCTGCGCAGCCAGGACATGTATCTCGCCGGCTCGTTCCTGATGTTCCTCGCCCTCCTGACCGTGGTGGGCATGTTCCTCTCGGATCTGGCGCTGGCCGTGCTCGATCCGCGCATTCGGCTGGGGGCCGCCGCATCCAAATGACACCGCCGACCGATATCGCCGCGACGGCCGCGCCGGCATTGGCGCCGCGCGAACCTCTGCCGCATCGCGTTTCCACCGCGCCGTTCGATCCCTATTCGGTCGAACGGATGAGCGCCGAGCAGGAGCGCTATTACCTGGCCTCGCAATGGCGGATGATGTGGTGGAAGTTCCGTCGCCACCGCCTGGCCGTGATTTCAGGCGCGTTCCTGGTCCTTGCTTATTTCATCATCCTGATCTCGGAGCTCCTGTCGCCCTACGCGCTCCATGCCCGCCATGTCGATTTCATCTACGCACCGCCGCAAGGCGTGCATCTGTTCGACAAGGGCAAGTTCGTCGGACCCTTCGTCTATGGGCTGGATTACCGGCTCAACATGCAAAATCTGAAGCGCGAATACACCGAGAACCGGGATCGGGTCGAGCCGATCCGCTTCTTCTGCCTGGGCGAGCGCTACGAGTTCTGGGGCTTCGTCGAATCGCGCCTCCATCTCGCCTGCGCCGCCGACGGCGGAACCATGTTCCTGTTCGGCACCGACCGGCTCGGGCGCGATCTGCTGTCACGCATTCTCTATGGCGCCCGCATCTCGCTGACAATCGGATTGGTCGGTGTTGCCGTCAGCTTCCTGCTGGGGCTGGGCCTGGGCGGGATCGCCGGCTATTACGGCGGCTGGGTCGATGCCGCGGTGTCACGATTGATCGAAATCGTGCGCTCGGTGCCTCATGTCCCGCTTTGGCTCGCGCTCTCGGCGATCATGCCGGTGACCTGGAGTCCGATCCTGGTCTTCTTCGGCATCACCTTGATCCTGGGTCTGCTGGACTGGACCGGGCTTGCCCGCGCGGTGCGGTCGAAGCTGCTGGCCCTGCGCGAGGAGGATTTCTGCCTGGCGGCCGAGCTGATGGGCGCGCGGCCGCGGCGCATCATCTGGCGCCATCTGATCCCCAGCTTCATGAGCCATCTGATCGCTTCGGCCACGCTCGCGATCCCCTCGATGATCCTGGGCGAGACGGCACTGAGCTTCCTGGGGCTGGGCCTGCGTCCGCCGATCACGAGCTGGGGCGTTCTGCTCAATGAGGCGCAGAACATCAATGTCGTGGCGCTCTATCCGTGGCTGATGTTCCCGGTGCTGCCGGTCATCCTGGTGGTGCTGGCCTTCAACTTCCTCGGCGACGGGCTCCGGGACGCGGCCGACCCCTACAAATAGGTTCGCTGGCCGCGGCCGCGCCGCTCGAGCCAGAGCCCGGTCTCGCGGGCGCCGGGCCGCAATGGCACGGTTGCGATCGCGGATTTGGCCAGGGCCGATGCCATGCGCGTCACAGCCCAATGGCTGGAGAACAGCGGTTGCCAAGCCCCGCTGCCCAGCAGCGCGGCGACGCCCGATTGCTCATTGTAGCCGCGCCAGGCCCACTCGGCCGGATAGTCGTCCGGCAACAGCATGTCGTGAATATGAACCAGCGTGCCGGGCTCCAGACGTGGCAGAACGCTCGATAGCAGGAAGTCGACATCCGTCCCCGGCATCAGAATATGGCTTGAATCGATCATGAGCAGATCGCCGGGCCGCAAGGTTTCGAACGGTGCCGGCCCGCAATGCGGCACCGCCTCGCGCAACAGAGTGATCGGCAGTTTCGCGATATCGGCCCGGGGCGCCGGATCGATGGCCGTGATCGCCGTTGGCAACCCGCCATCGACGACGGCGCGCGCCAGGAACCGGGTCGAATGGCCGGAACCGACCTCGACGATCCGCGGCGGCTGGAAGCGCCGCACCAAGGCATAGGCCATGGCGGCGTCGAGACGCGGGAACCAATCCTGATCGAAGCGCGGCGCGCCCTCGCTTCCGGCAGCGCCGATCCGCTCGAACGCCTCGCCATAATCGGCCAGAACCTCCAGCGCATCGGCGAAGACCGATTCGTAATCGGCAAAGAGCTTCGCCACCGTTGGATAGAGATTCGCGGCGCCCGCCGGCGCCACGGTCTCCGCATAGCGATAGGGGATGAAGAAGCCGCGCTTCGCCAAGCCCAGAATGGTCGGCAGCCCGAGGGCCAGACGGCGCCAGGTCGGGCGACCGTTCATGCTGCGCTCTCGCAAATCCGCCCGACCTTCGAGGCTGTCACGGCCGCAGCGTCAGCCCTTCGCGCGCGACGATGGTGCCGGGCCGTGCCTTCTCCGCGGCCTCGGCGATCTGATCCATGATCGTGTCGTCATGGCTCGGATCATGGTGAAAGATCACCAACCGCTTGACGCCCGCCGTTTCGGCGAGGCGCACGCCTTGCTGCCAGGTCGAATGGCCCCAGCCGGTGAAGCGCGGATATTCCTCGTCCGTATAGGTCGCGTCGTAGATCACGATATCGGCGTCGCGGATCAGTCGGAGGATCCGCTGATCGAGTTCGTCCTTCTTGTGTTCCGTGTCGGTGATGTAACAGATCGATTGTCCATCGAACTCGACCCGGTAACCGGTGGCGTGGTTCGGGTGATTGAGCGGCGCCGTCATCAGCTTGACGCCCGGCCGCGGTTCGAAGCTCTCGCCGGCGCGAAAATCGAGGAAGCTGGTTTGAGCCGCGAAGATTTCGGGCGGCACGGGGAAGAGCGGTGCCGCCATCATTTTTCCCATCACGTCCTTCAGCGTCCGATCCGGCAGAAGATGGCCCGCCCAGAGCCGAACCTTGTTCTGCGCGTTGAACAGGGAACCGAAGAACGGGATGCCGACGATATGGTCGAAATGGCTGTGCGAGAGAAACAGGTCGAGGTCGACCGGCTCCTCGGGCTTGAGCGCGGCCCCGAGCGCGCGGATGCCGGTGCCGCCATCGAACACGAGGATATGCTTGCCGCAACGAATCTCGACGCAGGAGGTGTTGCCGCCATAGCGTTCGAATTCGTGGCCGGCGCAGGCGATGCTCCCGCGGACCCCCCAGAACCTGACATAGAAATCCTCGGCCTGGGCCACCGTCCCCGCCTTCATCGCTTCATCTCCCTGCCAACCAACCAGAAAGCCCGACAGCGCTCAAGCCGGAAACCGAAAGGCGCTGGCCGGCCGTCAGGAAGCCCCGTGGCCGGGGTGGTTAATAGGGGGATCAAAAGCATGAAGAATGGCGGAATCCGCCGGCAGGGCCGATGTTCGGGCCACCAAGCGGCTATTGCTTTCGATGGGTGAGGGCGGCTATGGCTGCGAGGTCTTGCCTTTGCCCGCGCCGATTCATGCCGCGCCGGCCCCTTGGCACCGATGGGACCCGCCCGGAGGAAACCGCCCCTCGTGAACGCGAAAAAAGTAAATCGGCACGGTTCTCGTGCCGAGACGGACTGGTCCGGGGTGGCGTTCGGCGTGGCGCTCGCCTCGCTTGTTGCCTATCAGCAGTTCAAGCTGCCGCCGGTCCTGCCGACGCTCCTCGAGCGCTATGGTTATGACCGCACGCTCGCCGGCAGCTTCATGTCGATCTATGCCGTGGCCGGGCTCTTGTTTTCCGTACCCATCGGCCGCTGGCTGGCGCGTCACGGCGTGATGCGCGGCGTCGCGGTGGCGGCACTGGTCATGATCGCCGGCAACGGGCTGTCGCTGCTGGCGCCGCAGAATGGCTGGGTCATGCTGGCCGGCCGCGCACTCGAAGGCTGCTCCTTCGCGTTCGGCGCCATTCTCGGCCCCGCGATCGCGGGCAGTTGCGCCAGCCCGCGCCATCGCCACTTTGCCATTGCCCTGGTCTCGGCCTGGATACCCATCGGGCAGATCGTGGCGGGGCTGGGCGCGCCACTGGCGCTTGCCGAGGGCCAGTGGCAGGGGCTGTGGTTCGCCGGCATCGCGGCGACCGGCGCGCTCTGGCTCTGGAGTCTGACATTGGCCCGACGCAATGCATTCGGCCTCGGCAACGCCGGGCGCGGCATGGCCGAACCGGCTTTGTCGCCGCGCGAGAACCGGGCGCTGCTGATCGGTTCGGGAATTTTCCTGCTCTGGTCGGGCCAGTATTTCGCCTACATGACCTGGCTGCCGCAATATCTGGTCGAAGCGCGGGCGCTCGGGCCCGTTGCCGCCGTGTTCGGTTATCTGCTGCCGGTGGTCGTGCTGATGGGATTCAATCTTGTCACCGGCGAAATCCTGCGACGCGGAATCGGCGTGACGCTTCTCCTGTTGATGGGCGTAGCCTCGCAGGCCATCACCTGGTGGCTGACGCCGCTGGCTCATTCGGATGAAGCCGGCATTGCGCTGCTGATCTTCTATGGCGTCGGCGCCGGGATCTCGCCGACCTGCCTGTTCGCGCTGCCGGGTGCGGTGTTGGGGCGCGCGGCGGGCCCGCATGCTTTCGCCATCATCATGACCGGGCGCAATGTCGGTGTGCTGGTGGGACCGATTCTCTTGGCCGTGCTGCAGCAGGGCCACGGTGGATGGAATGCGGTGGCACCTCTTCTTGCCCTCACCACGAGCCTGGCAACGCTGGGTGCATTGCTGCTGCATGTGAAATATCGACGCGATGCGCATGGCGCGCGAGAACATGCCTGAAGCCGGGTCGCAGCAAACCGGATCGATCCGATTCTTATATCAGTCTCGGTTGTCTTCGCGTCGGCGCGATCTACGGATCGGCTTCGATCAAGCCGGCCCGACCTTGCGCTACGGCACCAGCCGATAGCCGCCAGGCTCGGTGATCAGCAGTTCGGCTTGCGAAGGATTCTTCTCGATCTTCTGGCGCAAGCGATAGACATGCGTCTCGAGCGTGTGGGTGGTGACGCCGGCATTGTAGCCCCACACCTCGCCCAATAAGATCTCGCGGCTCACCGCTTGTTCGCCCGCACGATAGAGATAGCGAAGGATCGACGTCTCTTTCTCGGTCAGCCGGATCTTCTTGCCGGTCGATTCATTGAGCAGCAGCTTCGAAGCGGGGCGAAACAGATAGGGGCCGATCGCAAAGCTCGCATTCTCGCTTTGCTCATGCTGGCGCAGCTGCGCGCGGATTCGCGCGAGCAGCACGGCAAGCTTGAAGGGCTTCGTCACATAATCGTTGGCGCCGGATTCCAGTCCGAGAATGGTATCGGCATCGCTGTCGGCGCCGGTGAGCATGATGACGGGCGCCTTGACGCCGGCGCGACGCATCAGCCGGCAGAGCTCACGTCCATCCATGTCGGGCAAGCCGACATCGAGCAGCACCAGATCGAACGTCTCGTCCTTGCCGGCCTTGAGCGCGCCGTCGGCGGTGCCGGCTTCGACGATGTCGAACTCCTCATGCAGGGTGAGTTGCTCGCTGAGCGAGCGACGCAGCGCCTCGTCGTCATCCACCAGAAGGATTTTGCGCCGCGGTTTCATGATGCTTCTCAAACGAATTCGTCCCGATCCCGACCTGGCTTGCTGAAGGGCCCGGCCGGCCGGCCGCTTTGGCGATCAAGCTCTAAAATTCACCCCTGGCGCAACGCTCTTGGGCGCTCAATATCATCGTAGCCGGGCCGCCGCAAGCTGTGGAAGCTTGGAAAGAGTCGCTGTGTTTGACCATACGTTATTGATTTGACATGGTTTATTTCATCTTACCGGGGGACGCCAAGTCGCCTTGACCCGGGCCCTTGGGGTCGGCCTAATGCCGGCCCTGATCTGAACCGGAAGGTTTCCTGCGGCGGCCCTTTCGGGCGACGCCTGTTAGAGTTGAGTTCATGACCGAGCCTGTCCTAGGCAGTAGCCGGAACGCATCGACTCCCGAGCTGTCGGCTGCTGCGGCCATTGCCGTCGATCGCGCGACGACCGAATTCCGTCGCGGACAGCCGATCCTGATCTTGGGATTGCAAGGCGCCTGCCTCGCGGCGGCCGCTGAGACCGTGGCGGTGGCGAGCCTGCGCCGGCTGCGCCAGGCAGGCCCGGCCCTGCTGGTTCTGACCGGGCGGCGGGCCGGCGTTCTTGGCCTCGGCTCGACCCAGGCAGCAGCGGCATCGGGCCCCGTCTCGCAGGATGAGCGGCCGTTCCTCGCCCGCCTGCCGGCGGGCGCGGATGCCGAAGCCGTGCTGCGGCTGGCCGATCCGACCGCCGCCGCCGCCGCATTGCCGCCAGCAGCCCCGCCGCCGCGTTTCCCGGACGAGCTCGCCACGGCCTCGATCCATCTGGCCAAGCTGGCTCGCCTGCTCCCGGCGGCGGTGGTCGCGGCCCTGCCCGAGCGGAACGCCGACGAGCATCTGCGCATGGCCGCCGGCGAGGGAACGCTCGCGGTATGGGCGAACGACGTGGCCGCTTATGAAACCACCGCCGCCATCACGCTCGAGCCGGTCGGCGAGGCGCGCGTCCCTTTGGAAGGGGCGGAAGACGCAAGAATCGTGGCGTTCCGGCCCAGCGATGGCAGCACCGAGCATCTGGCGATCGTGATCGGACAGCCCGATCCGGCCAAGCCGGTCTTGGCACGGCTCCATTCCGAATGTTTTACCGGCGATCTATTGGGTTCGTTGCGCTGTGATTGCGGCGAGCAGTTGCGCGGCGCGATCGCCGAGATCGCGCGTCACGGTGGCGGGATCCTGCTCTATCTGGCGCAGGAAGGCCGCGGCATCGGGCTGGTGAACAAGCTCCGCGCCTACCGGTTGCAGGATCAAGGCGCGGATACCGCCGATGCCAACGAGCAGCTCGGCTTCGAGGCCGACGAGCGGATCTATCTGGCGGCGGCTGAAATGCTGCGACGCTTGGGCTTCAAGACGGTACGGCTCATGACCAACAATCCGGACAAGGTCGCCGGCCTGGAGCGTCTCGGGATCGCGGTGGCCGAGCGCGTGCCGCTGGTGGTCCCGGCCAATCGCTTCAATCGCGATTACCTCACCACCAAGGCGCAAAAGTTCGGCCATATGTTCTGACGCGGGAGCCGGCGCCAGCCCCGTCCCCCCAACAACGCAACCACCGGGCCAATCGGCAATTTTTGCCGCATCGCCGCGCCCGCTGGGGTCGACCCGCCCCTCAAGAGTTCTGCCAGGATCTCCGCAGCCGCGGAGACCCCCGGTTTTCCGGCCATCGGCGAGCCGGGATGGGGCCGCCGAAGGCTGGCATCGATCCTGCATTGATAGGGGCCAAAGGGCCCCATTTCATGCCGGTTGAGTTTCAGTCTCCGTTTCTGACCTTCCACACGCCCGTTCAGCCCCGCTACGCCAGCTCGACCAGCCAGGCCGCGCCGAACGGCGATTTCGCCGTGGCGTTGGCGTCGGCGACGCCCGACGCGGCCGGCACCGGCGCATCGACGCCCGCAAACCCGACCGATACGGCCACGGCAGGCGGAGCCCCAAGAGGGGTTCCGGCCGAAGAGGAGCAGGGCGGTCCCGATCCGAGCTTCATGGATCCGCGCGAACGCACCGTCGCCTTCACGCGGCGCGATTGGAAGCCGCAGGCCGACAGCAAGGACTTCCATCCCTTCGGCGCCGACGGATTCACGATCGACGATGTCATCGACGTCATCAATCCGCTGCAGCACATCCCGGTCGTCAGCACGGTCTATCGGTGGCTGACCGGCGACACGATTTCGCCGGCCGCCGAACTGGCCGGCGGCGCGCTCTATGGCGGCGTCGTCGGGTTCGCCGCGTCCGCCGCGACCATCGCCGTCGACGGCTTGACCGGGGGCAGCACCGACCAACAGGTCATGGTTGCGCTGCTGGGACCCTCGCCCTTTGCCGCGGACGAGGCCGGTGCGGCCCCGGCGCCTGAATTGGCGACCGCCGCCGCGGCCCCCGAAACCGCCACCGGCGCGGTCGAGCTGGCACAAGCGCCCGCAAGCGATGTCGGCATGCCATCCAGCCGCGGCGCCGGCCTTGCCAGCACGGCCCTGAACGCGCCGGCGCCGGCCTTGCAGGAAATCCCCGCCGGGCTGATCGAATCGCTGTCGCAAGCTCCCAATGCGGCCAGCAATCAGGCCGCTTCGGCCCTTCCGCCCGCCGCTTCGGCTCAACCCCAGGTGATCGGGGCCGGCAGCGTCGCCGACTCCCTGCCGGTGGTGATACCCCAGACCGCCGCCTCGACGCCGCGCGTGACCGAGGCGCCCAGTGTCGCGGCGTCCAACGCGGCTGCGAACCAGGCCCTGCCGCCCGCAAGGTCCTTGAAGCCCTTGCCGCCGCCATTGCCGGCCGGCTTCGCCATCCATAATCCGCCGCCGGTCGACGTCAACGGCCTCGGACGATCTCTCGGGCCCTCGAATGTCGAGCATGTGGATACCGCCGCGGTGCCGGCGGCGATGACGCGCGCACTCGATAGCTACCGCAAGATGATGCAGGACCGCAGCCGCGAGGCCGTGCCTGTCCCCGGCCTCGATTTCCAAAGCTGAGAGGATCAGAGAATGACCCGGACCCGAATCCGTTTGCGCGCCAGCTCACGGTCGCGCCTGGCGGGCCGGCGGCGGGCGGGCACACGACGTACCGCCATACGGGCGCCGCTCGTGGCGGGAAGCGCGGTCTTTCGCCCCTCCTCGTCCCCGGCGCCGGCTTTCCGCAACTGATCCTGCGCCGGCTCAGCGCACCGGGCCCTTATGGGGACGGTCTCGGCCGCTCGCCGAAGAGCGCCGTGCCGACGCGGACATGCGTTGCGCCAAAGCGAATGGCGGTCTCGAAATCTCCGCTCATGCCCATGCTGATCGCCCCAAGCCCGTGCTGGCGCGCC
>Ga0153916_10003539_pt1 | contig 11642 bp, 8 predicted proteins | sample Opewatmetagenome_FD_109642 | JGI IMG/M metagenome (GOLD analysis project Ga0153916, IMG submission 109642) | Freshwater wetland microbial communities from Ohio, USA - Open water 3 Core 3 Depth 4 metaG | ecosystem: Environmental > Aquatic > Freshwater > Wetlands | place: USA: Ohio, Lake Erie, Old...
GATCATCGCCGACCCCATGAGGCCGGTTCCCAGAAACGCCACCTTCGCCATGGTCTTCATCCTCCTCACGAGCCTTCGTTCCAGCCTGGAATGACGGACGGGTTCGCCGCCGCAGGTCACAGCCACAGGATGCGCTTGCGGTAGTCGAGACCGGTCACCAGCGGCGCGGCGGGCCCCCGGTGCAACACCGCGCCGCGCCCGAGCGCGAACACGCGGTCGGCGAGGGCGAGCACGAGGTCGAGGTTGTGCTCGACGATGACGATCGCGGTCTCCCTGCGGAGCCGGTCGAACACGCGGAAGAGCTCCTGCACCACCGTGGGCGCGAGGCCCTCGAACGGCTCGTCGAGCAGGAGCAGGCTGACGTTGCCCGACAGCGCGCGCGCCACCGCCGCCATCTGCTGCTCGCCGCCGGAGAGATAGTCCGCGGCCACGTTCCTGCGCTCCTTCAGCCGCGGGAAGTACTCGTAGATCTTCTCCTCGCTCCAGACCACACCGGTCTTGCCGTCGGTGGCGCGGGCGAGCCGCCCCAGCGCCAGGTTGTCGGCGACGGTCATGCCGGCGAACAGGCCCCGCCCCTGGGGCACGTAGCCCACGCCCAGGCGCGCGATGTCGGGCGCGGGCAGCCCGGCGATGTCGCGCCCGGCGAGCTCGATCCTGCCGGAGGCGGGCGGCACCAGCCCGGCGAGCGTCTTCAGCAGCGTCGACTTGCCGGCGCCGTTGCGGCCGAGCAGCGCCACGATCTCGCCCGGGCGCACGTCGAGCGTGGCGTCGTCGAGCACGTGGCTCTTGCCGTAGAACGCGTTGACGCCCTCGAAGCGCAGCAGCGGCGGGGACTCCTTCGCCTCGCCCGCGGCGCGGCCGGTGACGGGCGGCGTCCCCTTCCCGGTGTAGACCTCCTGCACGCGGCGGTCGGCCCGCACCTCGTCGGGCGTCCCCGTCATCAGCACCTGGCCCTGGTTCATCACCGTGACCTTGTGCGAGAAGCCCAGCACGCGGTCGATGTCGTGCTCGACGATCAGCACCGGGATCTTCGCCGCCACGTTCTTCACCAGGCTCGAGACGCGCTCGCGCTCTGCCGCGGCCAGGCCCGCCAGCGGCTCGTCGAGCAGGAGCATTCGCGGCCTGGAGGCGAGCGCGATCCCCAGGTCCACCAGCCGCTGCCCGCCGTAGGAGAGCGCCCCGGCCTCGATCTCCTCGATGCCCTCCAGCCCGAGGAACTTGACGAGCTCGGCGGTCTGGGCGTGCATCTCCGGGTAGCCGTCGACGTCGCGCCAGGCGTCGAAGCGCCTCGGGTGACAGGCCTGCACCGACAGGCGCAGGTTCTCGTAGATGGAGAGGCCGCGGAACAGGTTGGTGATCTGGAACGAGCGCGCGAGGCCCTGGCGGCAGATCCGATGCGGCGGCAGCGCGTGGATGTCCCTGCCGGCGAGGCGCACCGTCCCGTGATCGGGCGGGAACATCCCCGAGACGAGGTTGAACAGGGTGGTCTTGCCGGCGCCGTTCGGGCCGATCAGCGCGTGCACCTCCCCGGCGCAGACGGCCAGGCTCGCGTCGGCGACGGCGCGGAACCCGCCGAAGCTCTTCACCGCCGCGCTCACCTCGAGCACGGTCCCCAGCGGCACGTCCGGGCGCAGGAACGCCGGCAGCGGCAGGCCCTCGTAGATCCGGCGCTTGCTCATCGCCGCGGCCTCCTCCGGCGGCGGCCGCCAGCGGCGCCGCAGCTTCGCCCAGATGCCGACCAGGCCCGCGGGGGAGTAGAGGACGAAGCCGACGAAGACCAGCCCGAACCACAGCAGCCAGTTCCCGGTCCACATCGAGAACAGCTCGCGGAAGAGGATGTAGAAGAGCACGCCGAGCGCCGGCCCCAGGATGTGGTGCATGCCGCCGATCACCACCATCGCCAGCAGCTCGCCGGAGAAGGCGATCGAGGTGGCCTCGGCCGAGACCAGGTGGTGCTGGAACCCGGTGAGCGCGCCGGCGAGCCCGGTGACCACGGCCGCCAGCACGAACACCCCGAGCCTGTAGCGGTCGACGTCGTGGCCCTGGAAGAGGGCGCGCTGCTGGTTCTCGCGGATCGCGACGAGCACGTGCCCGAACGGCGAGCGCGTCACCCGCAGCAGCACGTAGAGCACGCCCAGACCCGCCAGCGCGACGCACACGTAGTAGACGCGCGGGTCGTCGAGGTCGACCGGCCCGAGCCTGCCGCGCTTCAGGCCGCCCAGGCCGTCCTCGCCGCCGGTCAGCTCGGTCCAGCGGAACGCAACGGCGTAGGTGAGCGCCACCAGCGCGAGCGTCAGGAGCGCGAAGTAGACGCCGCGGCGGCGCAGGATCAGGACGCCGACCACCGCCGAGCTCGCGGCGACGACCGCGAGCGAGAAGGCGACGGGGAGCAGGAGCTGCCCCGGCAGCCAGTGCTTCTGGGCCAGCGCCGCGGCATAGGCGCCGACGCCGAACCACACGCTGTGACCGAAGGAGGTGAGCCCCGTGAACCCGACCAGCATGTTGAGGCCCATCGCCGCGACGGCGAGGCACACCACCACGGTGGCGGTGTTCACCGTCAGGCCGAGCAGGGGCATGACCAGCGGCAGCGCGACGAGCGCGATCACTCCGGTCGCGAGCAGCCGCTTCCTCGAGCTCCGCGCCGTCATTCGAACTTCTCGATGCGCTCGCCGAGCAGGCCGCGCGGACGAAGCAGCAGCACCAGGAGCATCAGCACGTACGTGGACGCCTCGCCCGCCGCCGCCATGAAGTGGATGGTGATGCCGCGCACGACGCCCACCAGCACCGCGGCGAGCACCACGCCCCAGAAGCTGCCCAGCCCGCCGATCACCACCACCACGAAGGCGACGATGATGATCTCCGCCCCCATCGCCGGATGGACGATGGTGATCGGCGCGAGCAGCGCCCCGCCCAGCGCCGCCATCCCCACGCCCAGCATGACGATGGCGGCCATGTAGGGCTGCTGGCGGATGCCGAGCGCCGCCACCATGTCCGGGCGCTGGATGGCGGCGCGCACCACGCAGCCGAAGGACGTGCGGTTGAGCAGGAACCAGACGCCGGTGAGCACCCCGGCGACCACGGCGAGCAAGAGCAGGCGGTAGCGGGAGAAGAGGAAGTCGCCCAGCACGACGCTGCCCTTCAGGGCCGCCGGCATCGACACCGCCAGGGGCGCCGCGCCCCAGATGATGCGGAGCAGCTGCTCGGCCACCATCGCCAGGCCGAAGGTCATGAGCAGCGAGAGGATCGGATCGGCCGTGTAGAAGCGGCGCAGCAGGAACCGCTCGAACAGGATCCCGAGCAGGCCCACCGCGACCGGCGAGAGGACGATGCCCGCGCCGAAGCCGAGGTGCTTCGAGATCTCGAGCGAGGCGTACGCGCCGAACGCGTAGAACGCGCCGTGGGCGAGGTTCACCACGCCGCCCACGCTGAAGATCAGCGAAAGGCCCAGCGCGATGAGCAGGTAGTAGCCTCCGAGGACGAGGCCATTCACCACTTGTTCCAGCAAGAACAGGAGCTGCATTCTCGGTCCGGTGGGGGTGGAGGGGGGCGGCGCCGGCGTCGAGGTCGTGCGCGGCGCCGGCGGGCGCCGGCGGAGGCGGGCATCGCGGCGGCGCGCCGCTGCGGTGCCCACCCTCCGGGCGTCGAATCACGTCACATGGCGCAGGTGTTCTGATCCTTCGTCGGGGCGAGGATCTCCAGCGACTGGTCCGGACCCGGAACGGCCGCGCCCAGCGCGAGGAAGTCCCACTTGTCCCTGGCCTTGCCCTTGGGCTTGACCGAGAACGGATAGGCCTCCTGCATCAGCTGGTGGTCCCACGAGCGGAAGTAGCCCTTGCGCGCCTTGAGCAGGTCGAAGGGCGTCTCCTTCTCGAAGTACGCGATCAGCTTGTCGGTGTCGGTCGATCGGGTCTCGTTCATCGCCCGCGCCAGGATCTTCAGCGACACGTACTCGATCCAGGCGTGGTTCTCCGGCGGCTTGCCGTGCTTCTTGGTGAACGCGGCCACGAAGGCCTTGGAGGCCGGCACGTCGAGGTCGTGGTGCCAGACGGTCGGCCAGGTGCCGCTCAGGTTGCCGTCGCCGGCCGCCCAGGCGTCGGCGGTGTTGAGGTTGAAGCCCACCAGCGGGAAGGGCAGGCCGAACTCCGCGTACTGCTTGACCAGGTTGGTGACCTGGTTGCCGGCGAGGTTCGAGCACACCACGTCGGGCTTGGCCTGCCTGATCTTCAGCAGGTACGGGCTGAAGTCGGTGACGTCGGTCGCGACCAGCTCGTCGCCGACCAGGATGCCCTGGTTCGCGGCGAAGAAGCTCTTCGCGGCCTTCAGCAGGTCGTGGCCGAAGAGGTAGTCGGCCGACAGCATGAAGAAGCGCTTGCCCTTCACCATCCTGTCGCGCAGCAGCGCCTGGCCGACGGTGTTGACCATCACGGTGACCGGGATGTCGACGTGGAAGGTGTAGCGGTTGCAGTTCTTGCCGCGCAGCACGTCGGAGCGGGCGCCGGTGCTCATGAACAGGCGCTTGTGACGCGCGGCCACCTGGGAGATGGAGAGCGCCGAGGCGGAGTTGATCTCGCCCAGCAGCACCACCGCGCCGTCGCGCTCGAGCATGCGCTCGGCCTTGGTCCCGGCCGTGGCGGGGTTGACCGAGTCCTCCGACATCACCTCGAGCTGGCGCCCCATGACGCCGCCGGCCTGGTTGATCTCCTCCATCGCCATGCGGATGCCGAGGACGGCGTAGTCGCCGAGGGCGCCGAGGAACCCGGTGAGCGGCGTGAGGTGCCCGATCTTGATCTTGTCCGACTGACCGCGGCCGATCACCGGGAAGCCGAGGGCGACCGCCCCCGCGACCATCGCTCCCTTCTTCAGGATGCTCCTGCGGCCTTCGGACGCGATCGCGGAACCGCCGTCCTTCTCGTCGTGGCTCTTCATCTCGACTCCTCCTGTCGTCCGGCCGTGCCGGCCGGGTGAGCTGCGGTTCGCTGCGCCGGGAGCATGGGTCTCAATGGGCTGCGGGGGTCTCCAGGGGCGGGCTCAGGGCGCGGCACGCGGCCTGGCGGCCCGCCAGGCGCCCCGAGGTGAAGGCCCAGCCCAGGTGGTGGCCGTGCCCTTCGAGCAGGAGCCCGCCCTGTCCGGCGGATCCCGCGGCGAACAGGCCGTCGACGGCCCTGCCCTCGCCGTCCAGGACCGCCATGCGCCGGTCGATGGCGAGCCCGCCGTCGGTGATCACGACGTAGCTCTTCACGGGGCCGAGCGCGTAGAAGGGTCCGCGCTCCAGGGCGGGGCGGCCGTCCCGGCGCCCGGCGTTGTAGCGCGCGACGGTCTCGGCGAGGTCCACGCCGGGGATCCCGAGCCGGTCGCCCAGGGCCTCGAGGGTGGGCGCCCGGTGGAAGACGTCCTTCCGGTTCCGCCGGTAGTCGTCGAGGTAGGCGTAGGCGACGCCGGGCGCGGTGGAGATGAAGTGAGGCCAGGCGGTGAACTTCTCCGCGACGGACCGGTCGAGGAGGATGTAGGCGACCTTCCCGGGCTGCCCGGCGACGGACAGGGCGGGCTCGTCGCATTCGTCGGTGAACCGCTTGCCGCTGCGGTTGACGAGGATCGCGCCCTCGGTGAAGAGGCTCCTCGAGGGCGCGAGCGCCGTGGTGAGGACGGCCAGGATGAAGGGCCGCAGGAGCCGCTGGGGCAGGTGCTTCATGCTCCACTTCATGACGAGGGCCAGGCCCCTCGACGGCGGCAGGGCCCGCAGCAGGCCGAGCAGCGGCGGCGGGACGAAGCGGATCTCGGGTCCGAGCCGGACGTCGCCGTTGAGCACCTTCGCCCCGAGGGCCATCGCCATGACGTGACCGTCACCCGTGCTCATGGGGTTGACGGGCTCGACCTCCGCCACCGCCGGCGAGATGAGCTTCGCCTTGAGCTCCGGGCTGGCGCTGTAGTCGCCGGAGGCGAGCACCACGCCGCCGCGCGCGAGGATGACTCGCTCGCCGCCGGAGCGCCGGTAATTCACCCCCCGCACCGCGCCGTCCCGGGCGAGCAGGCTCGCGACGCGGCAGCCGGTGCGGACGTCGACGCCGAGCTTGCGCGCGCGCCTCGACAGCTGGTGGATGTAGGCCCTGGAGTTGGGGAGGACGGTGTGCATCCGGGGCCGGCGGTGCGGCGGCTCCGGCATCGGCCCGAAGAAGACGACCCCCATCGAGAGCAGCCAGCGGAAGGTCTCCGGCACCGCGTCGGTGAGCAGCCGCCGGAGCTCGTCGTTGTCCCGGCCCTTCCATCTGCCGGCGAAGCCGGGCACGTCCGCGTCGTGGTCGGCGGGGCAGTCGAGGATGCCGGCCTCGATCTGGTGCGGCGTGAGGGTGGCGGTGATCGATCCTACCGACCAGGCCGTGCTGCCGCCCAGCCGCTCGTTCTTCTCCAGCAGCACCACCTTGCGGCCGAGCGTCGCCGCCTCGATGGCGGCGGCCAGGCCGGCCCCGCCGCCTCCGACGACCACGACGTCCGTCTCCTCCGCGGCCGCCGCCTGGGTCGATGGTTCCACCGGTGCCTCGTGCTCGGGGTCGCGACGGATCACGCCGCGTCGCTGGGCGGCGAGGTGACGACGATGAACACGAGGTCCGTCAGGCCGGTGTTGGTGAGCCCGTGGTGCACGCCGGGCGGGACGAACACCACGTCGTGCTTGCGGACGACGCGCTTCTGGCCGTCGAGCTCCAGCAGGCCCTCGCCCTCGAGCACGTGGTAGACCTGCTCCTGCACGCGGTGGACGTGGTTCTCGACGTACGCCTTGGGCTGGTAGCAGGAGATGCGGTGATCGATCCGCCGCGCCCCGCAGGCCTCCGGAGACACGAGCTGCTTCGACAGCGCGCCCCCGAAGTGGCCCGGGAACTCCTGCCAGGACACCTCGACGATGTTGTGGACGGTCGCCGCGGCCTTCGGATCCACTGGATGTGCCATTGCCGTCTTCTCCGCGTTGTCTGCGTCCCTACCCCGCGCCCGGCCGGGGCCGGTACGCGTGGAGGTCGGCGTATTGCAGGAACTCGACGTAGTTGCCCTCGGGGTCGGCGACGAGCACCAGCCACAGCCCGGGGCGCACCTCGACCTTGCCCCGGCTGCGAACGTCGACGCCGCGCTCCACCAGCCGGACGTGCAGCGCGTCCAGGTCGTCCACGATGAACGTGAGGTAGGCCGCGCCCCTCCTCTGCATCGCCCAGCTCGCCGGAGGCACGTCCTCCGGAGCGCGGGCAGGCCGAGCCAGCTTGAGCCGCTCGCCGGACGGGGTCTCGAGGCGCACGATCCGGTAGCCTTCCGGCGCGAGCCCGGACCAGGCGCTCTTCTCCCCGGGAACGTCGATCTCGCTGACCACCCGGAGACCGAGCACGCCCGCATAGAACGCGAGCTCGCGGTCGAGATCCTCGACCGTGATGCCCATCTCGTAGGGCGCGACCGTCCTCATCGGCTCCGTCTCGCCATCTCCGCCATCGCGTCCCCGGGGACCGGCTTGGGGTAGGTTGGATGTCTCGAATTCGGGTGCGACCGTATACACCTGCACTCGGGTCCGTCAAGGCGTGGTGCGCAAATTCTTCGTTGGGGCGCAACTTGTTCACCGACAACGTATAAGTGGCTGAATAAACGGCTGAAAGCCGGTTGGATGCTCACCCCCCGGGGAGCGTCCGCTTGCCAAACGTCGGCTCCTTGTAGGGCGTGGGCGGGAGCTGCCAGGTTCCCGTGGCAGGAGGTCGCACCTCGGCATCGACGTGGACGTCGAGCAGGCAGGGCTTCCCGAGCTTCACGGCGTGCTCGAAGGCCTGGGCGAAGTCCTGCTGCCGGGTCACGGTCATCCCTTCCACGCCGCAGGATCGGGCCATGGCCGCGAAGTCGGGGTTGTAGCGTTCCTTGCTCTTGCCGCGATAGAACGCCGTGCCGATCTCCCGGCCTCCGTACAATCCGTATTGCAGATCGCGGATGGCGCCCCAGGCGAAGTTGTTCCAGACGACCCAGACGCAGTTGATGTCGTGCTCCACCGCGGTCGCGAGCACGTGGGGAGCCATCATGAACCCCCCGTCGCCCACGATGGCGACGCAGGTCCTGTCGGGCGCCGCCAGCTTGGCGCCGAGGATGCCGCAGACGCCGAAGCCCATGGAGGAGTAGCCCCAGGAGTTGAGCATGGTCTGGGGCCTGCGCGCGTTCCAGAACTGCATGAACCAGTTGTGGTGGACGCCGGAGTCGAGGGCGATGATCGCGTCGTCCGGCAGCACCGCGCGGATGTCCCGGACGATGCCCTCCGGCCGGAGGGGAGAGGTCTGCAGCCGGAAGTTGGGGCCGACGAAGCGGCTCCACTCCTCCCTCCAGCCGTCGATCTGCGCGCGCCAGGCGAGCCGCGCCGGCGGCGCCGCGGCCTCCCCGGGCGGAAGGGCCTGCAGCACCTGCCGCAGGAAGGTCCTGGCGTCGGCGACGACGCCGAGCGTGACCGGGTAGTTGCGGCCGAGCTCGGCGGGGTCGAGGTCGACGTGGACGAGCTGCGCGGCGGGGAAGTTCCACGAGTAGCCGGGGATCCAGGTCGACGACGAGCGATCGTCGAAGCGGGCGCCCACGGCGATGACCAGGTCGGCGTGGCGCCCCGCCTGGTTGGCGGGATAGGCCCCGTTCCTGCCGATGAACCCGAGGGCCAGAGGGTCGTCCATGTCCAGGCAGCCCATGCCGTTGGGCGAGCTGATGACGGGGATGCCCGTGCGGTGGACGAGCTCGGTGAGCTCGGGGCCGGCCTCCGCGAGCGTGGTGCCGTGCCCGACGAAGAAGACCGGGCGCTGCGCCTTCGAAAGGAGGCGAAGGCACTCCTCCAGCTCCTGCGGCGACGCACCCGGGCGCTGGGCCGTCATCCGGGCCGCGCTCTCCGGGACCTCGACGTCGTCGACCTCCTGGAAGAGGTTGTAGGGGACGTCGAGGTTGACGGGGCCGGGCCGGCCCGCCGTCAACGCCGCCATGGACTGCCGGAGGGCGAGCGGCAGCATGTCGACGCGCGACGGGTGGAAGCTCCGCTTCACCACCGGTCGCAGCACGGAGGGGAAGTCGGCCTGATGGTGATGGTACAGCTCCTGGAAGGGCGCCCGGTTCTCCTGGGACGTCGGGACGTTCGCGGTGATGGCCAGGAACGCCGACGAGTCCGAGAGGGCGCAGGCCAGCGCTCCCACCAGGTTCGCCGACCCCGGCCCCGTGGAGGTCAGGGTGACGACCGGCCGATGCGCGACGCGGAAGTAGGCGTCCGCCATGTGCCCGGCGGCCTGCTCGTGCCGCGGCGAGACGAGCCGGACGTCGTCCTGCGCCTCGTAGAGGGCGTCGAGGAGGCCGACGTTCCCGTGGCCGCACACCCCGAAGACGTACGGCACCTTCTCCTTGCGGAGGTACTCGACGATCAGCTCCCCGCCCTTCATCCGTGGCATGACTCGCCTCCTCGACGGGCTCGGCCCGCCGCTCCAGCCCGGCGCCCTCGCGGCGGCGCCCGGGTGCGATCAGATCCTGAACGTCACCAGCCGCTCCTCGCTCAGCTCCCGGACGGCGTACTTGGGGCCCTCCACGCCGAAGCCGCTGTCCTTCGTCCCCGTGTAGGGCATGAGGTCGACGCGCGAGCTGCTGGTCTCGTTGACGTGGACGCTCCCCACCTCGAGGCGCAGGGCGGCGCGGAAGGCGCGGCCGAGGTCTCGCGTGAAGACCCCCGTCGCGAGGCCGAAGGGCGAGGCGTTGACCCGCTCGACGGCCTCGTCGAACTCGCGAAACGGGAGGATGGACACGACCGGGCCGAAGACCTCCTCGTCCACGACCTTCATCCCGGGCCGCACGCCGGTGAGCACGGTGGGTGCGACCACGGCGCGCTCGCGCCGCCCCCCGGTCGCGAGGGTGGCCCCCTGGGCGACGGCCTCGTGGATCCACCGCTCGACGCGCTCCGCCTCGGCGACCGAGATCAACGGGCCGACGGTGGTCTCGGGCAGGCGGGGATCGCCCGCCTTGGTCTTCTCGGCCTCGGCGACGAGCCGGGCCGAGAACGCCTCGAGGATCGGCTCCTCGACGTGCAGGAGCTGGATCGACGTGCAGACCTGGCCCGCCTTGCGGAAGCTGGCGCTCACGATCTTCGGCAGCGCGGCCTCGAGGTCGGCGTCGGCGCACACGATGGTGCTCGCGATGCTGCCGAGCTCGAGCTGCGTCCGCCGCAGGCCCGCGCCCCGCTGGATGCGCTTCCCGACCTCGGTGCTGCCCGTGAAGAGGTAGAAGCGGAAGTCGTTCTCGGCGAGGAGCCACTCCCCCATCTCCGAGCCCGGGCCGTGCACGAGGGAGATGAACCCGCGCGGCACGCCCGCCTCGCGGAGGGCCTCGCAGAGCAGGCCGGCGGTGAGCGGGGTGCGGCCGGCCGGCTTCAGGACCACGGCGTTCCCGGCGGCGAGCGCCGGCCCGACCTTGTGGGTCACGGTGTTGAGGGGAGAGTTGAACGGCGTGATGGCGCACACCACGCCGAGGGGTACGCGGATCGTGAAGCCGATGCGGTTGCCCTGGTTGGGCGCGCCGGCGAGGGGGATGACCTCCCCCGCGAGCCGCTTGGCCTCCTCCGCCGACGTCGAGAGGGTCTGGACGGCCCGGGTCACCTCCCCATCGGCGTCCGGGAGGGCGAACCCCGCCTCGGCCACGATGGTGTCGCGAAGCTCCGCCCGGCGGGCGCGCACCTGCTCGGCCGCGCGCATCAGCATCTCGTAGCGGGCGTAGGGGGGCGGGGCCCCGCGCCGGAAGGCGGCGAGCGCGCTCGCGACGGCCTCGTGGACCTGCGCGCGGGACGCCTCCGCCACCTGCGCCAGCGTCTCCCCCGTGTACTTGTCCACCACCGGGAACGTCTTCACCCCGCCCCGCCACTCTCCGTCGATCAGCAGCTTGTCGAAGAACACGCGCGCCTCCCTGGCCCGGGCCTCGTCGATGGTCTCACGGATAGCCTCGCGCTCGCGTCACTCGGCGTCGATGGGGGGCCGGAAGCGCCGCTGCTCGAGGGCGTTGCGGGCGAGGGCGGCGAGGCGGTGGACGCCGTGCACGAACTTGCCGTACGGCATGGTCAGGAACAGGCCCATCACCAGGCCGAGGTGGACGACGAGCAGGGAGCCCATGGCGGCGGCCTCCCTGAAGGCGAGCAGCAAGAGGCCGCTCAGGCTCGTGAGCTGCAGCGTCACCAGGAACGCGACGTCCATCCCCGCCTGCCCCCGGTCCGTGAGCTCCGGATTGCGCCGCACCTTGAGCCAGAGGAGGCCCACCGGCCCGACGAGCAGGCCGGCCCCCCCCACGGTGCCGAGGACGACCGGGAGGCTCAGCCGCGGGTACGGGGCGTGGAGATCCAGCACGGAGTGGTAGAAGGCGGCCACACACGTGGCGGCGAAGCACAGCATGAAGCCGTAGAAGGTCAGGTGGTGGAAGAAGCGCCTGGCGTGGGAGGGGATCTCGTCGGGGTAGGCGCAGCCGTCGCCGCCGCCGTCGAGGTATCGCAGGCGCAGCGCATCCCAGAGCGCCTGCAGCGACGCCCCCGGGGACCGCAGGGGGTTCGCCCGCTCGCCGGTGTCGCGCCAGAAGGCCACGGCGCCCAGCCCGAGGCCGACGGCCGCCCAGGCGCCGGCCGCTCCGAAGGCGAGCAC
>Ga0153916_10003540_pt1 | contig 11638 bp, 8 predicted proteins | sample Opewatmetagenome_FD_109642 | JGI IMG/M metagenome (GOLD analysis project Ga0153916, IMG submission 109642) | Freshwater wetland microbial communities from Ohio, USA - Open water 3 Core 3 Depth 4 metaG | ecosystem: Environmental > Aquatic > Freshwater > Wetlands | place: USA: Ohio, Lake Erie, Old...
CCCAGTCTTCTGTCGTAGCGTCCTGCCAAGGTTTTGAAATGAGAGGGCCATAATTGTTCACTAGGATATCGACCCTTCCGAATTCAGCCTCAACAGCGCGGACCAAACTGGCGGCCTCGTTTTCCTTGTCAAGATCAGCAGGAAAGGCACGCCCCAATTTCCCCTTTTTTTTGATCTCTGCCAAAACCTCCTCGGCAGCCTGCCCGTTGCTTTTAAAATGAACGGCAACTGCGGCTACGTCATCCGCCAGTCGAATTGCAATTTCCCTGCCGATCCCCCGGCTGCTGGCTGTGACCAGAGCGATTCTTCCTTCTGTCATTGGCGATCTCCTGTGCTATAATCTTAAAAAAACGGGAACACAATATCAATTTCCTATTTAGAATAGCCGTCTCAGAAGGGCAGGCTGCCCAGCAAAGAGGGACGGATTAAGGAATTTGCAAGAGCCCCAAAATGTGGTTCTCGGCGTCAAAAAGATCGTTGGCCACAAAATCGACAAACTTGAAATCCTGGCCCCGGGAATAATCCGAAGGAACGGCGACGACATAACAACCGGCCCGTTTTCCTGCCAACGCGCCGTTCGAAGAATCCTCCAACACTGCGCACTTGGAGGAATCGAGACTGAGCTTTCGGCAGCAGGCCAGATAAATTTCAGGATCAGGCTTTCCCTTTTTTATCTGGTCGGAGGCCTGGAGGACGTGAAATTTCCCGCGGATGCCGAGGCGATCCACCACGATATCCAGAAACTCTCTCTGCGCGCCGGTGCAAACGGCAAGCTGCAGCTTGTTACAAAGCGTGTCCAGGATATGGAATAAGCCCGGCATCGGTTCAGATTCGTTCTTGTATTTTTCACGCATCCGCCGGTCTCTAATCTCCAACGCCTCTTCGGCCGTAATCGGCAGCTTCAGGTCCTCTACAAAAATCCTCAGCCCCTCGATCGGACGCCTGCCCATCATTTTCCAGAGCGTTTCGTCTTTGACCTCTTTTCCGTATCTGCTGGCGATCTCCCGTTCAACCTGCCAATAAAGACGTTCGCTGTCGATCATCAACCCGTCCATATCAAAGATGAGAGCTTTAAACAACGCAGATTCTGTTTTTATTTCAACACGCCGACAGCTTTTTCAACAGCCTCCAGGATTTCTCCCGACTGAACGACTTCCTTGAGCTTGTTGATGTCGTCGAAAATCGGCCTGTCCTCTTCCAGATGGGCCACATATTTCCGGATGACGTCGTGAGCCGCCTGGACGCCTTTGCTCGGGTTGAGCGGTTTGCGTAAATCGACGGCCTGGGCTCCGGCCATCATCTCAATGGCCAGCACGGCCTGGGCGTTATCAAGGATCTGCTTGGTCTTGAGCGCCGTGGTCCAGCCCATGCTGACAAAGTCTTCCTGGTCGGCGGCAGCCGGAATCGAGCCTGTCGCGGCCGGATGCGAGAGAACGCGGTTCTCGCAAACGAGCGCCCCGGCCGTGTACTGCGACAGCATCAACCCGGAAAACATGCCCGCCCCTTTGGTGAGGAAAGCCGGCAGCCCGACACTCAAATGAGGGTTCATCAGGCGGTTGAGGCGACGCTCGGAAAGCACCGCGACAGTTGTCACCGAGGTTCCCAAGAGCTCGAGGGCAAACGCCTGCGGAGTGCCCTGGAAATTGGCGCCAGTCAGGACGAGCTGTTCATCGGGGTAAAACACGGGGTTATCGGCGGCGCCGTTGAGCTCAATCTCGAGCATGTAGCGGGTCCATTTGAGGGCATCGCGGGCCGCGCCGACGACCTGCGGCGTGCTGCGAAGGCTGTAGGCATCCTGGACTTTCTTTTTGCCGAGTTTGGCCAGGAGCTCGCTGCCCTCAGTTATCCGCCGGATGTTCTCCGCGCTCTCCAGGGCTCCGGGATAGCCGCGGGTTTTGTGAAGACGCTCATCATAAGCCTTCATGTTGGCATTGACGACTTCGAGGGTCATGGCGGCGGCGATTTCCGAATTCTTCAGCCAGCGATGGGCATCATAAATCTCAAGGGCGCCCAAGCCGGTGATGACATTGGAGCCATTGATCGTGGCCAGGCCATCGCGGGCGTGGAGGACAACCGGCTTGATGCCGGCTCTTTTAAGCGCCTCGGCGGCGGGAAGCCGCTCGCCTTTATAAAAAGCGTCGCCTTCTCCCATGAGGGCCAGGGCAATCTGTGACATAGGAGAAAGGTCTCCGCAGGCCCCCACAGACCCCTTCTCGCAGACGACGGGAGTCACGCCCCTATTGAGCATCTCCTTTAAGGTCTCGGTCAGCACGAGCCTCATCCCCGAATGGCCATGACAGTGGCAGCTGATCCGGCTCAGCATGGCCGCCCGGACAACGTCAATCGGCAGCGGCTTGCCGTAGCCCGCGGCATGGCTGTAGATGATGTAGCGTTGGTATTTTTCAACCTGTTCCTGGGTCAAAACGACCTCGGACAGCTCGCCGATTCCCGTATTGACGCCGTACATGATCTCGCGCTTCTGGATTTTGTCTTCAAGAAGAGCGCGGCATTTCTCGATTCTTTTCTTGGCTTCGGGATGAAGCTCCACCGGCACGTTTCCCCGGGCCACCTCCACGACTTTTTCCACCGTAAGATTGCGTCCATCTAAGATTATTGCCATTCTCTTTCCTCCAACAATCAAAAATAAGGAGGCATTATAATCGTTACACCGGGAAAAATAAAGGGGAGGTTTTCCCCTTAAGCCCTAATCAAACAGGTTTCCTCTCGTCCGAAGACAAACGATCGTGAAAACGACAAAAAAGGGGCTGGTCCCATGTTGACGCGTTCTTTTTTTCTGTGTTATAAGCTCAAGTTGAGGTGGCATTGAGACAATGAACCTTGTGATCCTCGGGCAGCTCGTCATTCTTCTGGCAGCCTCCATCTTTATCATCCTGGTTTCTCAGAAAATCAAGCTCCCGCCCGTGGTCGGGTTTCTTCTGACCGGAATCCTGATCGGCCCGGGAGGGTTTTCTCTCGTCAAGGACGTTGAGACCGTTGATGCGCTGGCCGAGATCGGCGTCGTCATGCTCCTTTTTATGATCGGCTTGGAATTCACTTTGGACAGGCTGAAGCGGATTCAGCGGAATTTCTGGTTGGGCGGCGGGCTCCAGATCCTTCTGACGATATCGGCGGCGGTGCTTGTCCTGTATTTCCTAAAAGTCCCCGTCAGAGATGCGGTCTTTTACGGCTTTCTCGTCTCCTTGAGCAGCACGGCCGTAGTCCTGAGGATCCTTTCCGACCGCGGAGAAACAGACGCGCCTTATGGTCGAATATCTCTCGGCATCTTGATCTTCCAGGATATGGCCATCGTGCCGATGATTGCCTTGGTTCCCGTCCTGGCCAACATCCAAGCAGTATCACCGCTAACCATCCTGTTCCGGTTCCTGCTCAGCGGAGGAGCCATCGCCGCCGTTTTCGCGGTGGCCAGATATCTCATGCCTCGCATCCTCCATATTGTAGTTGGAACCCGGGTCAGGGAGGTTTTCCTTTTCACCTCTCTATTTGTTTGCTTGGGCATGGCCGCGCTGACATCCTCGCTCGGACTTTCCCTGGCTCTGGGCGCCTTTCTGGCCGGTGTCATCATCTCGGAATCAGAATACAGCCATCAGGTCGTTTCCGATATCCTGCCTTTCAAGGATGTCTTCAACAGCCTCTTTTTCATCTCCATCGGGATGCTGCTCAACACGGGAATCGTCTGGAGTTCCAGGTTCCTTGTCCTTGCCCTCGTGCTCTCCATCATTGTCCTCAAGGCGCTCATTGTCATCCTGACGGTCAAAATCCTTGGTTATGGATCCCGAATCGCGCTGATCACGGGCCTGGCTTTAGCCCAGATCGGAGAATTCTCCTTTGTTTTAGCCAGCGTTGGCCGGGCCAATGGACTGCTTCCGGGGAATATCTTCCAGGTCTTTCTCGCCTCGTCCATTTTGACTATTCTCGCAACTCCTTTCCTCATTCAGCTCGCTCCGTCACTTGCGGAAAAAACGGAGCGGGCCTTCCGCTGGAAAGGCCGAATTCAGGAAGTCAGCGAAAAAACGATGCGAACCCTCCAGGAACACGTGATCATCGCCGGCTATGGCCTCAACGGCCGGAACCTGGCCCATGTCCTCAAGGAAGCAGGGGTTAGCTATGTCATCCTCGAGCTGAATCCGGAGACGGTCCGGACTGCGAAGGAAGCGGCAGAGCCGATCATCTTCGGGGACACGTCGAGCCGCACCATTCTGAAGGCTGCGCGAATAGAGAGGGCCAGAAGCATGGTCTTCGCCATCTCCGATCCGGCGACGACGCGCCGGGGAGTTAGGGCGGCGCGGGAGATGAACCCTGACCTTTTCATCATCGTCCGGACGCGGTATGCTTCTGAAATCGATGAATTGTACAAATTGGGGGCAAGTGACGTCATCCCAGAGGAGTTCGAGACCTCAATCGAGATCTTCACCCGTGTTCTGGACAGGTATTACATTCCCCGGAATATCATCGACGCCCAGGTCAGGGTCCTCAGGGGCGAATGCTACGGACTTCTGCGGGGAACCTGTGAACTCGTAAAGCCGTCCGCGGAGAGGATTGCCGATTTCCTTTCAGCCGGGACTGCCGAGACCTTTTATATCGCGAAAGGATCCTGGCCGGCCGGGAAAACGCTGCGGGCAATCAACCTTCGGAAGAAAACGGGCGCGACCGTGATCGCTGTTGTCAGGGGAGAAGAATCATTCGCCAGTCCCGGGGCCGAGTTTTCCGTCGAGGCAGGAGATACCCTTGTTTTGGTGGCCAACCACAGGGACATGAACAGGGCCTTCCATTTCCTCACATCGGCGGAGCCGGAGAATCCCGTGGTCGGCTGATCGGAGAGCCGCAAGTAAGGTCCCTTAGAAGCTGACTGTTCCGTCCCTTTGGGGGACGCCCCCTGCGTATCCGTCCCCCATGTACTATTCGGCGATAGTGAATTTTGTCCACGGCCGGGAATCGAGATCCCGGAGGTGCTCTTTCTGCCAGTCAAACTGAGGGTGGAGGAGCAGGTGCGGAGCGGCTTTGAAATCGATGCCGCACGGATGTCCCATGGCTGCCATGAACGACATCCTCTCCGCCATTGAAGCATCCGCGACCTTAGCCTGCGCCGCTCCTGCCGGGCCGTAAGGCTCCTGCCATCCCTTCATGCCTCGCGGGGAAAGGTCGACATGGCCGCACAGAGTCCTCTCGCTCGGAGCCTGCTTTTTTTCGTAAGTGTCCCAGTGGTCTGAAAGAAACTTCTGGACAATGGCGACGTCGATTTTGCCTTTGTGCTTGGGCATCAGTTCCTCCCAGCGCGCGCGCCGCGCGTTGGCGCTCTCTCCCAAATCAGCTGGGTCGAAATTCGTCTCCTCCCTGATCAATTTCTCGTTGACCGGAAAATTGGCGCCGCAGAAGTACCCATCCTTGGTTCGCTGCAAATTGACGTTTTTCAAACCCAGTTCGAGGCTGGCAATCTCGTTGTTTTTCCGGTCAGCGACCAGCCAGTTATTGGCGTAACCGCCGTTGTTCCCCGTCTTCATGATCCGCGCGAAATCATCAATCGAGGTTGAGTATTGCATGGCCTTGCGCGCGCGGACGAACTCGGGAATCCCGTCCGAATTCCAGCCGAAGAATCCCGTGATGGTGGTCTCGGTGATTACGATACCGGCGGAGTTCATCCCGAAATCATCGCCGCTATGAATGAGCCCCGGCAAACCATCCATCAGGATGCGGTACCCCTTTTCCGGAACGATGTCGAAGATGATGTTCCAGCGCTGGCCGTCCAGGTAACTTGACCAAATGTTATGGCCGATGACGACCTTGCCATCCTTTGTGTAGCTGCCCGTGGCCACGATAGCGCTGCAGCGTTCCGCCATGTTTGTAGGTACGTCCCCGCCCGGTGAAGATTCTTGTTTTTTGAGCCAATCCACATAGTAGGAGACCTCGGTGAAGGCGTTCATGGCGACAACATCCCAGATATCCATTTTGACGAGCTTGGCATTCAAGCCTTCGGCGATCCCCTCCAGCTCATCCCGGTACTCCTGCTCGACATGCGGCCAGAATATGATCTTGGCAGTGTCACGGAAGAACTCCCAGTCTTTGTTGTAGTCGTGAATGAGCCCGAGTTTGACGACTTTGAAGGCATCGTCAATTTCTGGCGAAAGGAGATAACCGTGTTGGAAACCGAGTTGACGGGCCGGACCTTGGAGATGCACGAAAATCCAGCCGTTCCGTTCCGGCCGACGAAAGGCGTTCTGCAGACGGGAATCTTGGTTTTGAATTCCCAGCAGAGTGACAGAAAATGCAAGCAATATGGCAGCAGTGACAAGAATAACTCTTCTCATGGTGTCTCCTTTCCCGGCAAGAGTTATATCCTCCGCACATGATCGGTGTCAAGAAAAAGAGATATTCAGTAAGCACCTCCATTTGTGCTTTTCAATGTGCGCAGGAAGCCGCCTTGAAGCCCCCGTAGCGGAAGGGGGACCCGTTGGCTTTTTTCCGACGGGGGGAACCGACGGGACTGGTTCCCCGGGGCGCGGGGGCCAAGGGCGGCTTCCTGCGCACATCATGAAGATCACAGTTATGGAGTTGCTTTCCGCTATTCTTGGAAATGCCTTTCCAAGGACGCCATATGATCCTCAAGGAGCTGGCGCGCGATCTTGATCACTGCGGGCATCAGTTCGTCAGCGGGCAAATCTTGTGCTCTGACCGGCTTGGCGAAGGAAACGTGAACATTGTTCCGGATGCCGCGCGCACAGATCATCTGCCGGCTCATTTGCAGGACTTCGGCCAGCTTCTGGCGCCTGGGCGCGGTCTTCCGAATTTTTACGATTGGATTTCGCATAAATTTGGGCATCAGCACACCGCTGGCAATCGTCACCAATAGCCAGGTCTCCGGGACTCTGCGCAGCATAATTTCAATGCTCCGAGACCAGTCTCCGATGCCTTCTCTGCCCCCTGGACTCAACTCCGGGTCCGGCTCCACATCGCCGTGGGCAAAAATCAACAGGCTGCCGCCGTTTTTGAGATGACCGATCGAAGCCCTCAGCGCAGTCATGCGACCGGAGTTATTTTTCGGGGTGAATATGAAGTATCGGCTGGCAAAGGAAAAGGCCCGGGCAAAGGCGACATCTGAAATGAAGACCTTGACATCTTTCCTGGGGATGCAGGACAAGATCGCCACGGAATCAAATGCGCCGGGATGATTAGAAGCTACAAGCATTGGCCCTTCAAGAGGGATGTTCTCGGCTCCGCTGACAATAGTCTTGAGCGAAAGATCGGGCAGAATCCGGCGGGCGCTGCCGGTTATGCCGCAATACTTGGCCTCCATATCTGCTGCCGCCGCAATGCGGCCGAAGCGATTGGCAGGAAACCTGCACAAAGGCCCCAATAATCGCCGCATCGCGCCGCTTCTTGACAATCCCAGGGCATAAAAGATCTCGTCGATAATTTTTTCTCTGTAGGCAAGGACTTGTTGCTGTGGCGATGGCAGATTAATCATTAGAAGCAAAACCGGGGCAGGTCGGCCTCCTGGTGGGCTCTCCCGATAATCTCTTTGGCCCTGGACATTTTCTCCGCTGACTTAGACCACGAATGGTATCAGCGCCCTCCGACTCTTCGGGTAATCCGGGAAGGTGCGGTGATACCAAAGGTGGTGGCTTCGGGCGCGGGGAACCAGGTTGGCCATTGTCCAAACGGCGAAGCCCAGGCCGGGGAGGGACCATGTCGCCAGGGCCCAGCCAGACCACTCGATAATCTCGCCGAAATAGTTGGCGCAGGATACGTACCGGAAAAGACCGCCCCAGGGGATTTTGTAGTCGCTCTCGCCCGGCGCTCTGAGGGAGCGGAGGATGTGGTCGGAATGAATATTAATGACGAACCCTGCCAGAAAAAGCGCAGCGCCGGCCAGAAATCTTGGGTCGGTCAGCCAGGAGAGAGGATAGCCGGGTGAGAACTTGAAAAGCCAGCGGCTGTTCAGGTAGGAGTTGATGGAAGTAAACAAGAAAGCCATGGCAATGACTGAGAGAGGCACACCCCTTTCCCGGCCGCGAATGAGAAAGGGATAGACCAGGCTGCGCTGAATATAGTGGGCTTCCCAAAGAACAAAGAAGAACACGGCCGGCAACCCCTTGTTATTTGGACCCAGCAAGAAAAAAACCAGAAAAACGAAGAAGGAGGGGCTTTCCATGAGGAGCCATCCCCACCGTTCCTGGATAATTCGCCCCCAGCCGGGGCGATTGTACCGACCATAAGGGGCCGTGACAAAAAAAATAGCCACGAAGGCGGCCGCAGAAAGACTCAAGAATATGATCAGCAGGTATTTGTAGAACTGGTACTCGGTCATGCCCTACCGGTCTATTTTTCGGGTCTGTTTTTGAATTTTTCGTACAAATTTTCCCACCAGTTAGCCATATCAATGAGCTTGCCGTTGATAACGAGATATTTGACCTCGGACTTCATGTCCAGGGGATCTCCGGTGGTTATAAAAAGATCCGCGTCCTTTCCGACCTCAAGGCTTCCCAGGCGTCCTTGCATTCCAAATATTTTGGCTGGGTTGATGGTCAGGGCTTTGATCGCTTCCTCATGGGGCCGCCCAAAAGCCACGGCTTTGGCTGCATGATAGGGAAGATCCTTTCCTTGGGCTGGATTATCGCCCGACGAGAAGCCAATCATTATGCCCGCCTTGGCCAGCTCGACGACGTTCCGGTAAGGCGCGTCGTAACCATCCTCCGGCTCCGACGGGCCGACATAAAGGCTGTCCAGGATGACCGGGATCCCGGCCTGTTTGATCTTGTCGGCCACCTTGAATCCCTGGGCGCAGCCGCGGAAGATGGCGTTGAGTTTTTCTTCCTTGACAAACTTGATGGCCAGCTCGATATCTTTGGCTTTTTCAACCGAAATAATAACAGGCAGAGTCCCATCAAAAACCGGAGCAAGAGCCTCGTATTTCGGGTTGTAATCAGGAGGCTTTAGGCCGGGACTTTGGCCGGCGAGTTTCTTGAGCTCGAGATAGCGGCGGGCCTCTTTGAGATAATCCCTGATTTTTTCGACAAGCCTCGCAGTCACATCCTCTGTGGCTTCTTTTTGAGCCCCTACCCCTTCTCCCGCCGGCCGGGGCGTCATCGGAAAATTAATGAAAGATGTCGCCACCTCTTTTACCGTCATTTCCGGCACGGTCCAGCCCTCCATTTTGACGAGCGCGGAAAGACCGGGAAAAGTTCCGCCCATCGGCGCAACCAGAGCCGTAGTCGTGCCGGTGACACGGCCCGTCCCGAAGTGGACAGAATGAGGGTTCATGGCCCAAGTAACCTTAAGCTCGGGGTTTTCTTTCCCCAGTTCCCGGACATCCACGGTATTGGGATTGGCGGCTATTTCTATCAGCCCATAGTGGGTATACGAATCGATAAAGCCCGGATAAACATGCATCCCGGAAGCGTCGATGACTTGCGCTTCGGCAGGGGCTTGTAAATTTTTCCCGAGCGCGGCAATTTTCCCGTTTTCGATAAAGAGCGCTCCGCCCTCGATCTTTTCACCCACCACAGGGATAATGGTCGCATTTTTTATGAAAATCCTTGGACTCGTGGCCTGCGCAAAAACCAAGGCCGCCAACAGCACAAGAGCAGCTACCAAGACTACTATTAGTTTTTTCATAGTCACACCTCCGGCCCTTTTTTCTTCTCCGGTTCTTTTTTCTCTGGCTCCTTCTTCTTTTCTGCCTCTTTCTTTTTCTTCTCCTCCTCGGCCTTTTTCATGTCGTCGAGGTACTTGGCGCGATCGAAATACACCTTCCCGTCAACTAAGGTCATCTCACAGACGGTGTAAGGATCGAGGGGATGCCGGCTGAAAACGGCCAGGTCCGCATCTTTCCCGATATCGATGGTCCCGACCCATTTGTCAGTTCCCAGAATTTTGGCTGGGTTGATGGTGAGGGTTTTGAGGGCCTCGGCCTCCGAGAGCCCGCCGAACCTGACGGTTTTCGCTGCATCATTGAAAAGCCGACGCATCCGCTCCGCGTCATCGGAATTGAGGGCCACCAGGACGCCACGCTTCGCGCACAGGGCAGCGGCATGGGGCGTCGTGTTGTAGGCTTCCCATTTGTAGCCCCAGCTATCGGCAAATGTGGATATGGCCACGCCGTAATTCACAAGCTCGTTTGTGATCCGGTAGCCCTCCAGGCCATGCTCAAAACAGACCAGCTTGACATTGTATTCCTTGCACAAGCGCATGATCGAGAGCATCTCTTCGGATTGATAGGCGTGGCAGCGGACCCACAATTTTCCTTTGAGGATGTCAGCGACCGATTCGAGACGGTAGTCCCTCTTCGGCGGAACCGGCGCAGGAATCTTGCCTTTGCTTTCCTTGCTGGCCTTGACTTTCTTATCATACTCATCCCATAGGCGCATATAGTCTTTTGCTTTTTCGAATTCAGCCCGAATCGATTCCTCGACTCCCATCCTTGTCTTGGGATAACGCGTTCGTCCAGGAAGGTTCAGGTTTGTCATTTTGGGGTTTTCCCCGAGAGCCCATTTGCTGGTCAGCGGCGCGCCTTCAAAAATCATCTCCGCTGCGCTTTTACCCCAGCGCAGCTTAAGGACGATGCCTTTGCCGCCGATGGGATTTAAGGAGCCGTGGGTTGTGTGAATCGAGGTCACGCCGCCGCTGAGGGCGTAAAAAATATTGATGTCCTCCGGGTTGAGGATATCTCTGCTATCCACTTCGGCAGTGATAAGGTTGCCCGCTTCGTTGACCTCTCCCTCCAGAGCAATATGGGAATGAGAGTCAATGATTCCCGGCATAATCCATTTTCCGTTGAGGTCGATGACCTCAGCATCTGGCGCTGCAGCGAGATTCTTCCCCAACTTGATGATCTTTGTTCCCTGGATCAAGATGTCACCGCCAGGAATATTGTCGCCGCTGATAGTGATGATGTTGCCGTTCTTGAGGAGAAGGGGCTTTTCGGCGGCGGAGACGGATAAGCCCAGTCCCAGAACGGATATTCCAAGAGCGACGAAATGAATTAACTTGTTCTTCATGGCCTTCCTCCTAACCCGGGATCCGTTTGGCCGTGAATTCGGCCGACCCGTATGTTCCCAGGACGACGTTGCCGCGCATGGTATCTCCTTCGACGGTCGCCGAGAAGAAAAGGTCCAGCTCCTGACCGGCCACGGAAAGTGTAATCTCGAAAGAGATATCGCTGCCCGAGACAATGCCTCCGGTGAAGTCGGATGCGCCGTACGAGGACATCAGCCTGCCCGATAGCGAGGCCTCCTCCTGGGCAAGTTCAAGCGTCGTTTTCATGGCCGCCTGGCCTTCGATGGAAAGATCCCATTTCCCCGACACATTGACCGTCGGTTTCTCTCCCTCCTTGACCACAACTTCTTTAAGGTCGAATTTTTTGCCGTCGGCAAAAGCGTATCTCACCTTGGCCTCTTTGGTGAACACCTCGCCTTCGGTCAGGATGACATTGGCGACTTTTCCCCGTTCAATCGTTCCCAGGGCCTTATCGACGCCGAAAAATACGGCGGGATTCGTGGTCAATGCCTCCAGCGCCTTCTCCTTGGCCAGGCCCGCATCGATCGCCTTCTGGATGCCTTCCATGAAAGCCTTGAGATCATCGGTCCCCAGCGAAGAAAAGGCGAACGGAATCCCGGCCTCGGCC
>Ga0153916_10003541_pt1 | contig 11638 bp, 9 predicted proteins | sample Opewatmetagenome_FD_109642 | JGI IMG/M metagenome (GOLD analysis project Ga0153916, IMG submission 109642) | Freshwater wetland microbial communities from Ohio, USA - Open water 3 Core 3 Depth 4 metaG | ecosystem: Environmental > Aquatic > Freshwater > Wetlands | place: USA: Ohio, Lake Erie, Old...
CGGGCTGAAGCTCGGTTTATAAAACAGACGCGGGGTGGAGCAGCCCGGTAGCTCGTCAGGCTCATAACCTGAAGGTCATAGGTTCAAATCCTATCCCCGCAACCATTCCAAAAGCCCCGACGCATCATGCGCCGGGGCTTTTTGCTTGTCTGGGCGAAGAGCTCGACGGTTGCCGCAAATCTTCGCTTCAGGCTGAATTTTCTGAAACTTTTTTCCGAGGGCCACGCGGCCTAATCTTTCGAAGACATCAGGCCACCACTGCATCTCTATCTCTCAATGGCGCGGGTAGCTCTGAGTGTCCGTGAAAGCGCCACATTCCGACTCAATCGCAAGGAAGCAGGGAGAGCCCGTATGGGAAGCATGGTCGAACTCAGAGCCGCTGACGGTTTCAAGCTCGCCGCTTATCGGGCAGTCCCCGCCGGCGCTTCCAAGGGTGGCTTGGTGGTCCTTCAGGAGATCTTTGGCGTCAACCACCATATTCGCTATGTCGCCGATCAGTTCTCAGGCCTTGGCTATAGCGTCGTGGCGCCGGCGCTGTTCGATCGCGCGGAACGCAGCATCGACATCGGCTATGACGAGGCCTCGGTGAACCGAGGCGTCAGGCTGCGCGCGGCGATCAAGCTCGAGGATACGCTGCTTGACGTCGCCGCCGCGGTCCAATCGCTCAAAGGCACCGGCAAGATCGCGGTCATCGGCTATTGCTGGGGTGGATCGCTGGCCTTTCTTTCAGCGACACGCCTGACGGGGATTGCCTGCGCCGTCGGTTACTATGGCGGCATGATCGCGGCTCACGCCCAGGAGAAGCCGAAGGTCCCCCTCATGCTGCATTTCGGCGAACGCGACCATGGGATTCCCATGACCGACGTTCAAAAGATCATTGCGGCCCGGCCCGAAATCCAGCTGTTTACCTATGATGCGGGGCATGGCTTCAGCTGCGACGAGCGTGCCAGCTTTGACAAATCGAGCCATGAAAAAGCCCTCGGCAGGACGCTTGCCTTCCTCAATGAACAGCTCGCCGCGTAGCCTCTTGAGCGATGCGGCTGGTGCTCCACGATTGGCCTGAGGCGCTCGTCCCCATCGACAGAGGCGGCGCCCTCGGACTGACCAAGCACTGAACGGGCGCCGTCCTGTTGGGCCGCGCTTCCACGCTCGACGACACGAGATCGCTCTTCAGATCAATGAGAGAGCCATCTAGGATCGAGAGGCGGTAAGGTCGCGCCGGGCAGATGACGAGCATGACGGAACCAACATCGAATCGGGCGAACGCAAAGGGCTCCACGCGGGAACTTGCCCGCTTCGTGAGCGAGGTCCGCTATGCGGATCTGCCCGAGCCCGTGATTCGCAAAACCAAAGAACTGTTTCTCGATTGGTGCGGCTCGGCCCTCGCCGGCCGACTGAACGCGCCCATCCGCGCGATCGAGGCCTTCGCCCAGTCTATGGGACCGAAGGATGGGCCGAGCGAGTTGCTGACCTCGCGGCGCTGGACCAGCCCCTATTTCGCCGCGCTCGTGAATGGTGCCGCTTCGCATATGGTCGAGCAGGACGATGTCCATAACGGCTCGGTGTTCCATCCGGCGGCCGTCGTTTTCCCGTCGGTCCTTGCGATCGGTCAGGCGCGCGGCCTGTCAGGGCGCGATTTCATCACCGCTTCCGTCGCCGGCTATGAGGCCGGTATCCGCATCGGCGAATTCCTGGGCCGCTCGCATTATCGCGTGTTTCACACCACGGGCACCGCGGGCTGTCTCGCCTCGGCGGCCGCGGCCGGGCGGCTCATGGGTCTCGATCCTGTGAAATTGAACCATGCGCTGGGTTCGGCCGGGACCCAGGCGGCGGGCCTCTGGGAATTTCTGCGCGACGCGGCGGATTCCAAACAACTCCATACCGCCAAGGCGGCTGCGGACGGGCTGCTCGCGGCCGACCTCGCCGCGCGCGGTTTCACCGGCGCCAGCGCCATATTGGAGGGCCCGCAAGGCCTTGCGGCGGGCACATCGAGCGATGCCGATCCGGCGCGATTGACCGACGGTCTCGGCCGCCGCTGGGCCATTCTCGAAACCTCGCTCAAATGGCACGCCTCCTGCCGCCATACGCATCCGGCCGCCGATGCGCTGCAGACGCTGATGCGCGAGCAGAATCTCGACGCCGATGCGATTCGCAAGGTCAAGGCACGCGTCCATCAAGCGGCGCTCGACGTGCTGGGCCCCGTGACCGATCCTAAGACGATCCATCAGGCGAAGTTCTCGATGGGAATGGTGCTGGGTCTGATTGCCGTCCATGGCGACGCCAGTCTCGGCAGCTTCGAGCGCTTCGCCTTTCAGGATCCGCGCATCCGCCAGTTCTGCGGTCGCGTCGAGATGGTCTATGACAGCGAGGTGGGCAAAGCCTACCCGTCGCGTTGGCTCGGTCGCGTCGACGTCGAGCTTCAGGATGGGCGTCGGCTCGTCGGCCGGGTGGACGAACCCAAGGGCGATCCCGGCAATTGGCTGAGCCGCAGCGAGCTCGAGGGCAAGGCGCTGCAGCTCGCGGATTTCGCCGGTGGTGCCAGCGCGACCGAGATGCGGGCCCTGATCGACCGCATTTGGCGGCTCGATGAGATCGGTTCCCTGTCCGGTTTGTTATCGGCACATCCGCAAGCCGATGCCTGAGCGCACCCCGCCGCGATCGGCCGCTGCCTGGGCCTGAACCGGTCTCGACGGCAAAACGCCGCCCATCGCCTCGGCGCAGGGCTGCCTTGTCTCGGCCGAAGATAAGATCGGCCTGCGGCGCCCTATATCATCGCCAGGGGGCTTTCATGACATCTCCCGAAGGGCGTTCATCATGACCAACCAACCGCGGATCAAACTCAATGACGGCGCCGCCATGCCGCAGCTCGGCTTCGGCGTCTGGCAAGTGCCCGACGATCAGGCCGCCGCCGCCGTCAAGACCGCGATCGCGACCGGCTACCGTTCGATCGACACGGCCGCGATCTATGGCAACGAAAACGGCGTGGGCCAGGGCATCAAGGCCGCGGGCGTGCCGCGCTCGGAACTCTTCATCACCACCAAGCTCTGGAACGATCGTCAGGGTTCTGACGAGCCGCTCAAGGCCCTCGACGAAAGCTTGAAGAAACTGAAGCTCGACTATGTCGACCTCTATTTGATCCATTGGCCGGCGCCCAAGCAGGATCGTTTCGTCGAGAGTTGGCGCCCCCTGGTGAAATTGTTGAGAGAGGGCCGTACGCGGTCGATCGGCGTCTCGAATTTCACGGCGGCGCATCTCACCCGCATCATCGATGCGACCGGCGTCACGCCCGCCGTCAATCAGATCGAGCTCCACCCCCGGCTGCAGCAGAAAGCGCTGCGGGAGTTTCATGCCCGTCATCGCATCGCGACCGAATCCTGGAGCCCGCTGGGCCAAGGCAAGCTGCTCGACGATCCGGTGCTGGCGGCGATCGCCAAGAAACACCGCAAGACCACGGCCCAGATCATCCTGCGCTGGCATCTCGACAACGGATTGATCGCAATCCCGAAATCAACGCATGAATCGCGCATCCGCGAGAACTTCGACGTCTTCGGCTTCACGCTCGACCCGGCGGATATGGCCCAAATCGCCAAGCTGGACGCCAACGGCCGGATCGGGCCGGACCCCGAGCGCTTCTCCTGACTGCCATCGCGGCCTCGTCCGGTAAGCCCTTGGCGCTGCGGTGCATTCGCGCCGAACCGGCGCGAATGCGGCGCGTTCTGGCGCGGAGCCGGACCTTGGAGCCCGCGAAATCCGCCCCATCTTGAAATGAGAGGGCCAGGATTGGACCGATGGATCAGAGGTCGCAGTCGCAGCGCTCGGCGTCCGTAACGGGCGCCGGGTGTGTCTGCCGACGGAACCAGACAGGGACAACCCAAGAGCATCCCATGAAAAACCTGACCACTCTGTGGCTCGCGCTAGCCACGATCTTGCTGGCTTCTCAAGCGAGCGCCGAGCCATTGCGCGGCGACAATTTCATCTCCGTCATGCAGGGCAACACGCTCTCGGGCAGGAGCCAGATGGGCATAAATTACAACATTTATTTCCTACCCGGCGGCGAGGTCAGCTACCAGGACCAGAGCGGCCGGATCGACAAGGGCAATTGGTCCATCGATAGCGAGGGCGATGTCTGCATCAAATGGAGGCCGCCCAGCAATCTGGCAAGCGACTGCTACAAGGTCGATCTCGACGGCAAGAAGGTGTCCTGGAAGGGCAAGACCGGCTCCGGTCATGCGGGTCTGCGTGGCGAAGTCGCGCCAATGGAGATGGCCAAATCGCAATAGTCGAACGCGCCTCGTCCTCTCCGGGGATGACGATCGGCAAGCCTTGAAACGAAACGGGACATCTCCGCCGGAGATGTCCCGTTTCCTTTCGCCTTTCGTCGCCCCGGTCTATTCGGTCTTGAACGGGCCGATGAAATCGCGCTTACCCAGTTCGACGCCAGCATGGCGGAGGATGCCGTAGGCCGTGCTGGCGTGGAAGAAGAAATTCGGCAACCCGAAATGAAGCAGGTAGGGCTGGCCCTTGAATCTCTGCGGCTGGCCCCCGACCGGGATGGTGATCTCGCGGTTCTCCGATCCATCGATCTGAGCCGGCTTGAGGCCGCGAATGAAGGCTGCCGTTTTGGCGATGCGTTGCTCCAGCTCTTCGAAGCTCGTCTCCTCATCAGCGAATTTCGGAGCTTCGACGCCGGCGAGGCGCGCCGATGTGCCTTTGGCGAAATCGGCGGTGAGCTGTACTTGGCGCACCAAAGGGAACATGTCCGGATAGAGGCGCATGGCCAGCAAGACCGAAGGCTCGATCTTGCGCAAAGTCGCGTGCGCCGCCGCCTTCTTGAGAAATCCCGAGACGGCTTCGAGCGTATGCAGGAAGACGGGCACGGAGGCTTGATACATCGAGATGGTCATGACGATTTCACCATTGTTGGAGTTGCAAGAATTGCGGCTTCGTCTCAGTTGGTGGGCGGCGCGAACTCGTACCGTTCGATGCCTGGATAGGTTCGGCGCGCCCAAAGATCGACATACCGGATCCACTCGCCGGCCGTCGTCGCGTCCTCGCCCGGCGCCGGATCGTCCATGCGACGGCGCAGGATATGCAGGATCGTGTCGCCTTTGAGCCAAAGATATCCCTCGGGTCCACCCGTCGCGCCGCCATGGAGCTGCTGGTCCTCTTCGGTCTTGTAGACTTCATGTCCGGTCAGCCAGCCATCGGCCTTCAGCCGTGCGCGCAAATCGGCATCGGCGGCCTCGAGCTCAGCAAGGCTCATCTTGTCAGGCGAGATGCCGATCGACATGCCTTCGATCCGGGTCGGGTCGTCGCTGAAGAAGCTCATGAAATAGTAGCGACAGCCTTTGAAGGTGATGGCGCTGCCAGGGATCTGGAAATCGAACACCGCATCGCCGACGATCGGCACGGGGTTGGGGCCGGACGGGTTCTTGACCTGGTTCAGGGCCAGCGTCGATTGCTGCGCGATCTCCTCCGGCGTCATGCCGGGCTTGGCGGCGAGGATGCCCTGCGGCCCGCCCCGCAGCAGCGCGCGGAGGGACCTCGCCGCGTCGGGCCCGAAGAAGTTGTCGTTGATCGCGGCCGGGAGCGCGATGGCGAGTCCGGCGATGAAGATGCCCCAGACCACCCAGACGACCGCTGTCTGATGTGCCGCGAGGGCCTTGATCAGCCCCAGCTCGCCATTGCCGATCTTGACCTGCGCCGCCAGGAAGACCTTGAGCATCAAGGGTATGAGCGAGAAGGCCAGCGCCAGAAACAGGCCGAAGAACAGGATCCGCGCGCCCATCAGCAGCACGAGGTCCTTCAACGGTCGCCCGTTATCGAGAAGATTGCCGAGGATGGCGAGAAGAATGAGCGCGGCGAAGAGCGCGCCGCTGATGAACGCATGGGTCCGCAGGCTGAACATGGACGATACCGCCCTGCAAACCGCGCCCGGCCGGTTCCGAACGCGACGTCGCCATTCTAGCCGGTTTTCCTCAGGCTCGCTTCGATGAGCGCATCGGCCGCCTCGGCGACCGATCCGCCCGGCCCGCCCGGCCCGAAGATCTGGCTCGAAGCGAAGGTGCCCTCGATCAACAGGAGCAGCCCATCCGCCAGGACCGCAGGTCTCGCGGCCCCCATCTCCGCCGCCATCGCCTTCAGGCGCCGGCGCAACTCGCGCTTATGCGGGTCGGACACGGCACGCGCCGGATGGCCGCGGTCGGGATATTCGATGGCCGCATTGGTGAGGCCGCAACCGCGATAGCCGGGCTTGACCGCGCGACCCGCGAGGCCGGAGAGGTAGCCCAAGATCTGCGCGCGCGGATCGCCGGGATGAGCCGCGACCGCCGCGTCGAACCGCCGCCAGAACTCGGCCTCATAGCCGCGCAGATAGTCGGCGGCGAGCTCGTCCTTGGAGGGGAAGCTGCGATAGAGGCTGGGCTTGGTCACGCCCGCCTGGCTCACGATCTCCTCGACGCCAACCGCGCGGATGCCTTCGCGATAGAACAATTCGCGCGCGCTGCGGCGGATCCGATCCACCGCGCGCAAGGGCGGGGCCGCGGTCCCGGCTGTCGCAGGGGCTTTGGGGGAATTTGATTTGGCAGGCTTTTTCGGCATATAGGCCAGGGCTCTTGACGATGTTACCGATCGGTACGTATAAGGCTGGACCAAACGTACCGATCGGTAACATGACTATAGCCCTCCCGCGTCCCTTCGGCCAGCGTTACGCCTTCGTGGTGGTCGGGATCGTTTTCCTGTCCCTGCTCGCGGCCGCGGGCTTGCGCGCCACGCCCGGCGTCTTGATCGTGCCGCTGGAACAGGCCTTCGGCTGGAGCCGGGGCATGATCTCCAGCGCGGCCGCCGCGGGAATCTTTCTCTACGGGATGGTCGGGCCGTTCGCGGCGGCGGTCATGCAGCGATTCGGCATCAAACGCACGCTGATCGGTGCGCTGGCGCTGATGAGCCTCTCGACCGGCTCCAGCTATTTCATGACCGAGCCCTGGCAGCTGGTCCTGAGCTGGGGCGTGTTTTCGGGTCTCGGCAGCGGCTGTGTCACGGCCGTGCTCGGCGCCGCCGTGGTCAATCGCTGGTTCATGACCAATCGCGGCCTGATGATGGGGCTGCTCACCGCCAGCACGGCGACCGGCACCTTGATTTTCCTGCCGGGTCTGGCGGCGATCGCCGAATTCGGCGGCTGGCAATATGTCGTGCTGGCCGTCGCGCTCTTCATGGCCTTCTTGATTCCGTTCGTGCTCTGGCTCCTGCCGGAGCAGCCCGTGGACATCGGCCTCACGCCCTATGGCGCGCCGGATGGCTATGTCGCGCCGGCCGCGGCCGCCAAGCGCAATCCCGTGACCGCCGCGCTGGACGGCCTGATACAGGCGATGCTGCGCCGGGATTTCTGGCTCCTGGCCGGCACCTTCTTCGTCTGTGGCTTCACCACCAACGGGCTGGTGGGCACGCATATGATCTCGCTCTGCTCCGATCATGGCATGCCGGAAGTGCAGGCGGCGGGGCTGCTGGCCATGATGGGTGTGTTCGATCTGATCGGTACCACCGCCTCGGGCTGGCTCACCGACCGATTCGACCCGCGCAAGCTGCTGTTCATGTATTACGGGCTGCGCGGCCTTTCGCTGATCTATCTGCCCTATGCCGACTTCTCGTTCTATGGGCTGTCGATCTTCGCGGTCTTCTACGGTCTTGACTGGATCGCGACCGTACCGCCCACCTTGCGGCTGACCAATGAATGCTTCGGCGATCAGGAGGCGCCCGTGGTGTTCGGCTGGATCCTGGCTTCGCACCAGATCGGCGCCGCCTCCGCTACCTTCTTCGCCGGCATGATGCGCACCATCGAGGGGCGCTATCTCGAAGCCTTCGTGATCGCCGGCGCAACCGGCCTGGTCGCAGCCGGCATGGCCCTCTTCGTCGGCCGGGGCACGAAACTGCAACCTGTCACCGCCTGAACCTCGGCAAATCTCCGAAGCTTCGGCATCCCCGTGGGGTATGGGGGTAGGACCATCTTCCGCTGATCGGAGGTCCCTCAAACAGGACTGAATCCTCAATCAATCTGCTCGGCTCGTGGCGATCGAGGCAGGGCCGGCGTGCGGATGGCGGCATACTGGTGATAGGATGCCAACGGTCGGATTCGCTGCCAGGCCCATGCAGAGGGGTGTCACGATGCTCGACGCGGCTCTTGTTCCCGACCACAGTTCCGATCCCTCGATACTGAGCCGCTTCCGGATGCCGCGCCTCGGAGCGCTCGGCGGCGCCCTGGCGGTCCTCCTGATCGCGCTGACGACCCTGGCCGCGGCGCTGGCCCCTGCCGCGCGCGCTTCCATGGGCGCCGACGAGACGACGGTGCCCGCGGCGATCGCCGAGCAAAAGGCGGTCGACGCGCTGGTCCAGGCCGCCCTGAAGCCCTGGAAGGGCGACTTCGACGGGATGGTGAAGCGCCGGATGATCCGGGTGCTCACGACCTATAACCGGATCCTCTATTTCACCGACAAGTATCGCGAGCGCGGCCTCACCTACGAGTTGATGAAAATCTTCGAGGGCGAGCTCAACAAGAAGCTCGGCCTCAAGGGGGTGGACCGGGTCCATGTGATCTTCCTGCCGGTCAGCCGCGACAGGCTCATTGCCGGCCTGGAGGAGGGCATCGGCGATATCGCAGCCGCCAATCTCACCATCACCGACGACCGGCTGCAGCATGCCGACTTCTCGACACCCTTCTACGACAAGACAAAGGAACTCATCATCACGGCCCCGGATTCGCCGCCGATCGCCTTGATCGACGATCTCACCGGCCGCGAGATCGCGGTGCGGCAATCATCGAGCTACTATGAGAGCTTGGTGGCGCTGAACGAGCGGTTCAAGGCGGAAGGCAAGCCGGAGATTCAGATCACGCTGGCCGACGAGAACTTGGAGGACGATGCCATCGCCGAGATGGTCAATGCCGGTCTCTATCCGGCGATGATCATGGACGATCACAAGGCCAAGCTCTGGGCCAAGGTCTTCCCCAAGCTCAACGTCCATTTCGATGTCGTGGTCCGTGAGGGAGGCCGGATCGCCTGGGCACTCCGCAAGGACAGCCCCAAGCTGATGGCGGTCGTCAATGAATTCGTCGTCAGCCACAAGGTCGGGACATCCCTGACCAACCAGTTGATCAAACGCTATCTGCACTCGACGAAGTTCGTGACCGATGCCAACGCCGAAGCGGAGCGAAAGAAATTCGAGCAGATGGTGGGGCTATTCCGGAGATATTCGGACGAGTATCGTTTCGACTGGCTGATGATGATCGCCCAGGGCTACCAGGAGTCCAAGCTCGACCAGAGCGTCAAGAGTCCCGTCGGTGCCATCGGAATCATGCAGGTCATGCCGACAACCGCCGCCAACAGCCCCATCAACATTCCGGACATCACCGTCCCGGACCGGAACATTGAAGCCGGCATCAAATATATGCGTTTCATGGTCGACGAATATTTCAACGACCCGGCCATCAGCGAGGTCAGCCGCCATCTATTCGCCTTCGCTGCCTATAATTGCGGGCCCAATCGCATCGATCGGCTACGCAAGAAGGCCGCCGAACAGGGCTTGGACCCGAACAAATGGTTCAATAATGTCGAGGTCCTCGTCTTCCAGGCCGTCGGCCAGGAGACGGTCAACTATGTCGGCAACATCTTCAAATATTACATCGCCTATAAGCGCATCGAGGATCAGCGCCTGGCGCGCGAGCAGGCCAAGCAGCAATTGATGCAGCAGGATCCGAGCCCATGACGCATAACCGAAGGCTGGAGCGCCGGCTCCCCCCCGGGGCCGCATGGCTCGCGGGTCTGCTCCTGGTGGCGTGCCTGTCGTTCGGTATGGCGGGTTTCGCGCAGGCGAAGAGCACGACGCCTGCGCCCCCGCCACCCGATCTCGACAGCGTCCTCGCCGCCTTTCCGGACGGCATGACCGACGCGCAGCTCGACGCGGTGCTGGGGGTCACGGGCGACGCCGCCCTGCGCGACGCGTTGCGCAAGCGCCTGCTGGCCGAGATGGCGTCGCGCAGAGACGCTGAAGCCGCCCAGGGCGAAGGCATTCTCAAGGTCTATTCCCGGCAGCTCCGGGCGCTGCCGGCGGCCTATGCCGCGCTTCCGGAGAGGTTCGGCGCGGTTTTCGCCTATGGCGAGACGGGGCGGTCGGAGGGATTTGCCCGCTGGGCAGGCGCCGTGGCGCTGATCCTCGCGGTCGGCGCCATCGGCATGCTGGCGGTCCGCAGGCTCTTGGCCCCAGCGCGCCGACGCATCGCCGAGCTGGCGGTCGGCGCGGCCAAGGTGGCGGTCGGCGCCCTGGTGCTGCGTCTGTTCCTGGATCTCGTGGAGATCGCCGCATTCCTGGCCGCCGCGGCACTCACCTATGCGGCATTGGATCCGGCTCACCCGGCGGCGCCGCAGGTCTTGATGATCCTGCTGCGGGCCGTTGCGGTCGTCTTGCTGGTGAGCCGGCTCACCTTCTTCTTCTGCGACACCGAGCGTGCAGGCATGCGCCTTCTTGCCGTCGACGACGTCGCAGCCAAGGCACTCAACCGAATCGTCTTCATGACCGCGTTGCTGCTGGTCGGCGTGGCCTCCTTCATCCGCGCCATGATGGCGCTCGGCCTTGACCGGGACAGCCTGGTGGCGCTCGCCTTGCCGCTGAGCCTCGTTCCCTTCGCCTACCTGGTTGCTCTCGCCTGGTCGCACCGCAAGCAGGTGGCGGAGCGTGCGCGCCATTGGCTGACCCTTAACGGTGGCGGCAGGGTCATGCTGGAAGTCTGGCCGGTTTTCCTGACGGGCTATCTCGGCATTCTTTGGCTGGTCATTGCCGATGGCATCATCCGCCAACAACAGGGCACCGCACCGCGCGCCTTGGCGAGCCTGCTGCTGATGCTCTCGGTGCCGCTGTTGGCCTGGTTGATCCACCGGCCGCTCGCCCGTTTTTACGGCGTCGCCGTCCTCGCCACCGGTCCCGCCCCGGGGCCTGCTGCGGATCCGGGTGCAGCCCTCGGCGCGGCCGCGGCTCCGGAAATGGAAAGCTCCGCCCTTCGGCAGGTGCAGCGCCTGATGCGTGCCGTCTGGTTCGTTCTGATCGTGGGCGCCGTCGTGCTGACCTCGCGCATCTGGGGCTTCGATCCAAGCCTTCATCTCGGCATCGGCAGCTACGTCTTTCGAATCCTTTTCGATGTCGGCGTGGTGCTGCTGCTGGGTTATCTCGGCTGGGCACTGATCCTGCGTTCGATCGATCAGGCGATGGAGCGCGCCAAGGCAAGCGGCGGCACGACGCGGGCGCAGCGGCTGGCCACGCTGCTGCCGCTGCTGCGAAAGTTCCTGCAAGTCACGCTCATTTTGATCGTCGTTATGGTCGTCCTGGCGTCTCTGGGGGTCGAGATCGGGCCGTTGTTGGCGGGCGCCGGCGTCGTCGGCATCGCCATCGGCCTCGGCGCGCAGCAGACGATCGCCGACATTCTGGCCGGCATCTTCTTCCTGCTGGAGGACAGCTTCCGCATCGGCGACTATGTCGAGGTCGGCAATTTGCGCGGCGATGTCGAAAGCATTTCGTTGCGCTCGATGAAGCTGCGTCATCAGCGCGGCGCGGTCCATACGTTGCCGTTCGGTCAAATGAAATCACTGACGAATTA
>Ga0153916_10003542_pt1 | contig 11637 bp, 11 predicted proteins | sample Opewatmetagenome_FD_109642 | JGI IMG/M metagenome (GOLD analysis project Ga0153916, IMG submission 109642) | Freshwater wetland microbial communities from Ohio, USA - Open water 3 Core 3 Depth 4 metaG | ecosystem: Environmental > Aquatic > Freshwater > Wetlands | place: USA: Ohio, Lake Erie...
GAGCCCGCCCACCACCGCGCCCATGCCACTACCCAAGCCGCCCAGAGTCGCGGCGACAAAACCCTTCAGGCCAACCATGATGCCGGTGTCGTAGGAAGTCAGCGTAATCGGCGCCGAGACAACGCCGGCGACGGCGCCGACCGCAGACGAAAGCACGAAGCTCACGGCGAGAACGTGGCGCGTGTTGATGCCCACCAACTGGGCCGCCAGCCGATTGTGCGAGCTGGCGAGCACCGCCTTGCCGAGCTTGGTTCTGCCGAAGAACCAGGCCAGTGCAAGCACGATCAGCGCACCGGTCCCGATCATCCACAGGCTCTGCGGCAGCAGCGACGCGCCGCCGAAGAGAATGGGCTTGTCGCCGGTGAACGGCGGCAGCGCTTGCTGCCCCTTGCCGAATACCACCTGCACGACACCCTGTATGAAGATCGATGCGCCGATGGTGATGATGATGAGTGTCACCACTTCGGCATTACCGGCCGGCTCGATGGCGAGCTTCTCCAGCAATAGGCCGACGATGCCGCCCACGATTACGGCAAGCACGATCGCAAGCGGCAAAGGAACGCCTGCCTGAGTCAACATCACCGCCGCGACTCCGCCGACCATAATGAACTCGCCCTGGGCGAAATTGATTACGCCGCTCGCGTTGTAGATGATGGTAAAACCGATCGCCGCGAGCGCGTAGATCGCGCCGCTGGTTAGACCGGAAAAGAAAAACTGCAGGGCTTCGGAGAGCATGGCAATTTCAACTGCTGCGGCTCGTTTCGCCTCATCAACGACGCGGGGCGGCGTGCAGCGCCGGGGTCGCGGGCAGCGCTGAAACAACCTCCCCGTCAGTTATCGCCGGCACCCTTTTTTCGAAATACCGAGTGCCGGCTTGCGGCGTTATTTCGCCAGCGTCCAGCCGCCATTGCGGATCTCGAGCAGCTTGAAGGCGCTCAGGTCCAGGCCCATGTGGTCGTTCGGCGACATGTTGACGATGCCGCCGGTACCGATGTATCGCTTGGTCTGCTCGATCGCGTCGCGCACTTTCGCCTTATCGGTGGAACCGGCGCGCTTGATGGCGTTGACTGCGATCATCAGGCCGTCATAGGCGTGACCGCCGAATGTAGAGACCTCCGACTTGAATCGGTCGCGGTAGGCCTTGGAGTAGCCGACCACCACCGGCTTTTGCGGATCGTTGTTCGGGAGCTTGTCCGCCACCAGCAGCGCCGCGGCGGGCAGTCGCACGCCGTCGGCCGCAAAGCCAGAGAGCTTGATGTACTCCTCGGAGGCGACGCCATGCGACTGATACAGCGGCAGTGTCATTGCGAGCTGGCCATAGTTCTTGGTCACCACCGCGGGTCCCTGACCGAAGCCGAACACCAGGATCGCTTGCACGCCGGGGGTGTTCCTGATCTTGGTGAGCTGGGTGGTCACGTCGGCGTCCTTGGGCCCGTACATTTCGTCGGCAACGATCTGGATGCCGTACTTGCCGGCCACGCCATGCGATTCCTTCCTGCCTGACTGGCCGAATGCGGAGTTCTCCGAGAGCAATCCGATTTTCGTGAAACCGCGCTTCTTCATGTCCTCATAGACTTTTTCCGCAGCCATGCGGTCGGTGTGCGGCGTTTTGAATACCCACTTCTTGGTGGGCTCGATGATCACTACCGCGCCGGCAAGTGAAATGAACGGAATCTGCGCCTTTTCGGCCAGCGGCACCATGGCCATGGTCGAACCGGTGGTCGAGCCGCCGACGATGAGATCGACCTTGTCGTCCTCGATCAGGCGCTTAGTGAAACTGTTCGCCTTGTTCGCGTCGGCGCCGTCGTCGTAGCTGACCAGTTCGAGTTTCCTGCCGAGCACCCCGCCCTCGGCGTTGATTTTCTCGATGTAGAGCTGCAGCGTCTTGATCTCGGGATCGCCGAGAAATGCTGCCGGCCCCGTGACCGAGAGCACCGAACCGATTTTGATCGGCGCCTGCGCGTGGGCGGCAAAGCCCATTGCCAGCATCGCAACGCCGGCCATTCGTACCCAATATTTCAACATGTTGAGTCTCCTCCTCTTAATTGATCACGCACTCCGAATCGAGCCGGAGCGCCCCCTACGGTTCAATCGTCGCGAGACAAGGGGCCCTTTATACCTGAACCCGCGCGGGGCGTCATTAACCCGCGTCAAACCGCCTCTTGCGGCGCTGCGATCAGATTGCTTCGAATTGCGCCGCCGACTTAGGCGCGAAGTGTGGATAGTACTCGCCACGGCAGGCTCCCGCCCGTACCGCAGCAATGAACGCGGACATGTCCGCCACCGGCAGCAGGAATTCGGTGGCGCAGCGTCCCACCGCCCCGGTCTTGTGGCAATCGCTTCCGCCCAGGCTCGGCAATGCCAGGTGGGCTGCGGCGGCCCGCGCAAGATCGTTGTCGCCGTCGCTGTTGTTGCCGTTATGAGTCTCCACGGCGGCGATGCCGCACAGTTCGAAAAGCCCGTCGAGCAGGCTCGCCACTCCAATTTCGCGGTAGGGATGGGCCGGCACGCAGATTCCGCCGAGAGCGGCGATGCGCTCGATCACCTTCTCCATCGGCAGGTAGGTATCGCGGCCCCAGACGTTCCAGCCGTCATCCTCGACGCCATAGGCGAGCAGATGTCCCTTGTCAGTGGATATTTCCACTCCGCGCAGCACGAGCAATCCTTCTTCGCGTCCGATGTGAACTACCGGCTCGGAGGCATCGAAGGAATGATGCTCGGTGATGCATACACCATCCAGGCCGAGGCTCCGCGCGCGCCGGATCAGATCGAGCGGTTCGAGCCAGTTGTCATAGGAAAACTTGGTGTGGCAGTGCGTGTCGATCCACATGCTAGTGCCCTGACTAGGGCAGCGTCAGTTCCAGATTGATGCGTTTGGAGGGCACGAACTTGTGGCGCGAAAAGAAGCGCTCCAGCGCAAAATCATCCCAATTTACCAAAGTATAAATCTTGTTCACCCCGGCGACCTTCATGTTCATGATGAATTGGTCCATGAGGTCGCCTGCAATGCCGTGGTGCTGCATGGCCGGATCGACGCCGAGGGTGTCGATCGTAGCGCTGGTCTCAGGGATGCCGAATTCGCCGAAATAGATGTCGCCCATGATGAATCCGACTACTTTGCCGTCGCTCTCGGCCACCAGCGACGAGTTGATGGTGTGCATCTTGTCGAGCAGCACGGCAAGCTTGCGCTCGTAATATTCGCGCCGGTTCTGTCGCGATGTCTGCTCATCGATCCTGACGATGGCGTCGAGATCCGACGGCTTCATGACCCGCATCTTCGGTTGCTGCGCCATTTCGCTATTCTCCCTTCGGATTGCCTCTGCCAGCCTAAAAGAGATCGTCCTGCTCGCTGTTCGCGTTCGCCTTCTTGCGCAGCCAGAGGTCTGCGTAAAAAACGCCCATCTCCCTGCCGGCATCGAAGCAGATGCCGCATCCGTCGATATCGTTCCGCTGCTCGATCACTTCGACCTCGTAGCCGAGCGCCTTGTAGAGCTCGACCAGCTCCGAGAGCCGCGGCTCGCCGATGGTCGTTTGTTTGGTCCAACCCTGGGCGATCAATTCGGCCTCGCGGTCCCCCACGGCCCTCTTGAGCGGTATGACCCGGGCCATCGCGCTCACCAGGAATGCTTGATTGCCCCGGGAGTGCATGCCGCCGTGCACGGAAGCGTGGCATAACCGCCCGTGGGCTTGCATCCCGTACAGTCGTAGGCAAGCGTCTTGCGATTCGTCTGCTTGATTGCCGCCACCACGTCGTCGTAGTCGTCGGTCATGATCTCGAACATGCTCTTGGGACATGCCTTGGTGCAGGCCCGGTCGACCGGACACTGGATGCACTTGTCGGTGTCGATTGAGATGTAATACTCGCCCGAGCCATCCTTGTAACCATAGTTTGCGATCATTCCTGGGTCCTTTAGGAGCGCACTCGTTCGTCCGATCCGATTGATTCTACGCTGCCGCCTTGATTGGCGCCGCCGCGCCCTGTTTGGCTACCAGCGTGTTGGCGAATAGCGCCGCCCCGAGCGCCCCGGCGATTTGACTGTCGTATTTCGTTTTCACCACCTCTATCTTGAGCAGCCGCTCAATGCGCTTGACCACGCCCGGGTTCTTGGCTATCCCGCCGGTGATGAAGAACTCTTTCTCGACCCCGATTCTTTCGAGCAGCGACACCACCCGCTCGGCCATCGCCTGGCAGTAGGCGGCCACCACCTTGTTCTTGGTCCAGCCCGACTTGAGCAGCCCGAGCGCCTCGGATTTCGCGAACACGACGCATACCGAGGATACCGCGGCGGGTTCGACGTCGACATCGAACGAGCGCGGCCCTAGATCGGCGATAGGAATTTGCATCAGGTCGGCGATCACCTCCATGCCGCGTCCGGTTCCGGCAGCGCACTTGTCGTTCATGAGGAAGTTGGTGACCTTGCCCTTTTCGTCGCAGTGAATCGCCTTGCAGTCCTGGCCGCCCATGTCGAGTATGGTGCGCACGGCCGAACCGCCCATGTAGTTCGCGCCGCGCGCATGGCAAGCGATCTCGGTGATCGCCTTGTGCGCGAAGGGCACATTAACGCGCCCGTACCCCGTACCGACCACGAAGTGGATGTTGTCGAGCGACATGCCGCACTTTTCCATCACGCCCTTGATGGCGTTGTTCGCGGAATCCGGGCTGTTGTTGCCGGTGCGCATGTTGTTGAATCCGTAGAGCTCGCCGTCGCACACGATCACCGCCTGCGAGGAAACCGATCCCACGTCGATGCCGGCAGTGACGATCTTGGCCGAGCGCCAGTCCTTGGACTCGTCCACCCAGGCGTTTTCCTCCCAGCGCCAATACTCCTTTTTCTCTCCAAGCGTCATTTCCGCCTCCTTGCCATTCGAACTCTAATTCGGCTTAACCGGAATCATCGATGGTGATATTGCCTTTAATCCATCTCCTCATTGTGCCGTGCAATTGCAACTTCGCAATTGCACGGCACAATGAGGAGACCTAATGAAAAGCAATTCGATGCTCGTCCGTCAATTCCTGCCTGAAAAATTGCCGACCCTTAACCGCACTACTCGTCCTGAGCGATCAGCGCCGCGCCCAGCGCGCTCACGTACTCGGGCATGTCGGGCAGTACCACCTTGTCCACGCCGAGAGAGGTCCTGAGCGACTGCACGAAGCCGACGTTGTGTACCATGCCGCCGATGAGAATCACGTCCTCCTCGATGCCGACGCGGCGCGCCATGGCGCACACGCGGCTGGCAACGGCGTCCAGCACCGCCTTGGCGATGTCCTGCTTGGGTGTATTGGCGTGGATCAGCGACACCACCTCCGACTCGGCGAACACGGTGCACTGCGCGTTCATCGGAATGGTCTTGTCCGACTTGAGGGACTGTTCACCGAAATCCTTGAGCGAAAGCTGCAGTGCGCGCGACATCGACTCGGCAAACGCCCCGGCACCGGCAGCGCATTTCTCGTTGCCGGCGAAGTCGACGACCTTGCCTTCCGCGTTCGCCTTGACGCCGCGGCCCTCCTCGGCACCGACATCGATCACGGTCTTTGCCGTCGGACACATGAACACCGCCCCGCGCGCCCCCGAGCTCACTTCCGTGACATATCCAGTGGAGAATTTCACGTGCTTGCCGCCGGCACCCGTCGAGACGATCTTCGTCACTTGGTCGCGCGCTATTCCGGCAGAGGCGAGCGCCTCGGTAAACAGTTTTTCCGCGGCCACATCCATATCCATGTCTTCCGGGAACATGATGTGCTTGCCTTTGATGCCCCAGCGCAACTGCGGCGCACCGTCCACCTTCAACTCCTCGACGAACACCAACTTCGCTGAGCGTGAACCCATATCGATTCCGGCGGTAATCATCCGATTTCTCTCCAAATAACTATTGGTGTGGCTTTCGATCCTTTCGCGCCGCCTCCCAGCGTGGAAGCCAGCGGCCCGCGCAGGATCATGCGTGTGCAAACTCTCGCTTCAGGTTCAGCGTTTCCATGAACGAATCGACGCGGTTTTGCGTGCGCACCAAGTCGAACTCGCGGTCGTCGCCCATGTTGCCTTCGTAAGTCATCACCGGAATGCCAGCAGCGGCAAGACCCAGGCGGTTCTGCATGATGCCCATGCTCAGCCCCTCGCAGCCGCGATTCAGGTGCAGCATCACGCCGTTGACGCTCCATTCCCTGACCATGGTCTTCATCATCTCGGTCTTGAGCCGTGGGTCATAGAAATGCTGAAACTGCGGCTTCGAAAGATTCCAGTCGGCGTACAGCCGCATGGCCTGCTCGCGCGTATTCATCTCGATGCCCTTGGCCATGGGCGTCGTGCGGGGCCCCCAGGTGCCGTCGGGCTTTGTTTCCCAAATGCCCTCCAGTCCGAACGTGTATAGCGATCCAACCGACACGGCGCCGTATTCCTCGAGATAGCGGAAGATTTTCAGGAACGCCCACGGCGGCTGGGTGTCGGAGAGCACCCGGCAGCGCTCATTGGGCACCGCGGCAATTCCGCGCTTGACCCTGTCGGCCACCTCGTCGCGAAGCTCTTCATAGAAATCCGCACACCACTTCTTGGCCTTATTGAGAGTGGCCAGGCAGTAAAGCGAGAAAATGGTTTTTTCATCGAGCGGCGCCGGCACGGCCTTGTTGAGCGTGCAGATTTCGGCCCAAAGTGAAGTCGAGCGCATCTCGTTCTTCACCGCCTTGATGAAAAGCTCATCATCGAATTTGCGCCCGGTGACCTTCTCCAGCCACTCGATCGACTCCAGCCCCTGGTTGACCACGTACATCAACCGCGATTCGTCGAGGTCTTTGTAGGGGCCAACGCCGACGTCGATGTAGAACTCGGGCACTTTTTCGAGCCTGGAGGCATGCTGATACCACTTGCTGTGCGAGCAGCAAATCTGGGTCTGGAAGTTGAAATCCGGCTTCGGAAACTCACCGCCCCAGAGATACTTGTTGATATAGATCCCGCCCCAGTAGGAGCGCATATAGGCGCATAGGTCGCGCGCGAAACCCGCCGCTTCCGCGGCATCCAGGCATTGCTTGTTGAACTTGGGATCGTGCGCGACCGACGCGGCGTAGGGTTCGCCGGTAAGAAGGTAGACGTCGGTGCCCAGTCCCTCGGGGATCGCATCCAATGCCCATGCACTGCCCGACCAGCGGATTCCGCCTTTGTCCTTGGCACGGGCGTAATCGATGTAATACTGTTCGCGAAGCTGCTTCGCTTTCTTCCACAGCTTGAGCGTCTCTGAAGGATATCTGGCCATGCGCGCCTCTTCCAATTCGGTACGTTAGAACAGCTCTTCTTCGCTCAGCGTCTCGAGGAACGCTTCGATGCGGATGCGGAAGGGGCCGAGCGGATTCGTGACGTCGAATTCGAGGAACAAGGTGGGAATGCCGTTCTTCTCGAGATGAGCCTTGAGATCGGGATAATCGCCCTCGTGCGGATCGCAGAACTTCTGCTGCAGGAAAATCGCCGCCCGTGCGTTGTAGTCCTTGCAAAGCTTGAGCACGTGGTCGAAGCGGGTGTGCAGCGGGTAATCCTTGGTGGGGCACGCCGGGCGCTCGCAGTAGCGATCGGCGATGGTCACAATCGGATCGTCCTGGATGCGCGCCTCGTTCCAGAAATAGCGCGTCCCCGAGCACTGGTCGTCGATGACGATGGTGCAGCCAACCGACTCGACCATGGCCATGAAGGCGCAATCGTCGTTCTCGCTGCCGATCGTCATGACGCGCACGCCCTCGTTGCGGTCGGCCGCGCGCGTGCCTACCTCCGCGATCACGCGTTTGAGCTCGCGGTTGTGATCTTCCTTGTCGATAAATTGCGCCGTGATCGAGGCATAGAGGGCCTCCAGACCAGTCACGCGCGGGTTCTTTTCCTTGCGGAACTCGAACAGCTCGAGCAGCAGGCGGCGGTTCTCGTTGACCGTTTCAATCGCTTTCTTCAAATCCGAATCGGGGATCGCCCTGCCGATCGTCTTTTCGATGAACTGGCGGAATTTCCTGACTTCGGCCTGATGCGTCATTTTCGCGAAGCGCGACTGCACCTCGTTGGGCATAGGCAGGTAGTAGTCCCACTTCACCGTCGGCACGTGCTCGCGCCAGGAGCTGAATGTCTGCCGATATTGGATGCAGGACTGCGTCAGGGTCACACCTTCGGCATAGTCGTAGCGATTGAGCAGGCCCTGCGCGAGCGTGTCGCGACAGAATGGGCAGAACATGCCGAAGATATGCGGCTCGGTGACGTTCTGCGGCTCGTGCGCGCCAAGCACCCGCACTGGCAGCATTCCCGCAGCAATGAGCACTTCCTCGGGCGTATAGGTGCACATGGTCGCAACGATCGGGCGCCCGGTTTTCTGCTTCCACTCGCGCGCATAGTCGTGCCGCTTTTCGTACCAGGTCTTGAATTGATTGAATAACCCGTCCATGCTTGTCTTCCTCGCTCTATCTCACTCCAAATCCCGGCGGCACAGTTGGCAGAAGTCCGGGAACCGCGCATGCATTATATTGCATAACGCCTTGCTACGCTGCATTATATTGCACAGCGATTGTCAATTCCTGGGCGCGGTCCCACGTTGATGTAGATCAAATAAATCCCGGAATCCGAGCGGTCCCCGGGGACACTTCGGTGCGCGCGCAATACGGGCCGCGGTCCCGCACAGACAGGCTCGTCGAAGCTTAGCCTGACGCGCGACGCTCCAATCCCGCAGCGTGCCTGCGCCGGACGATGATCATCGACGCCAGCGCCGCGGGAAAAAGAGGGCGCCGCTCGACGATTCAGTCATCGTGCACCCTACCCGTGTAAGAGGCGGAGTTTCGTTTGTGCGCTTCGCAAGCAAGTGTTTGCGAATTGCTTGGTCGCAACTGGAATGAGTATGGCGAGCACCACAAAGCAGAACAATCACGCCCCGCTTCAGGTAACATTCGCGACAAACAAAGTCGAATGCACACCGCATGCATTTGCGCTGAAGCGTGCTGTCCCAAGGTGTAAAGGTGTAAACCAGAAATGATCAACAAGTCGGAGTCTAGTGATGACAGATATGTATACCGTTATTTGCATGCAAACTAACAGGGTTGGCATAGACAACAGAAAGGATATAAGGAAAGCCAACCTGGACCGAATCCTGGAGATATTCGGCTATGGCCCGTTGCGGCTTAGTTTCCGCGAATACGCGCCCCTCAAGCTCATCGTATTGCCCGAAGTATTCATGCAGGGCTGGAATGACAATCCCGCGCCTTACGCCAATATCTTTACCAAAGTTGCCAAAGACATGGCGATCCGGATTCCGGGCGAAGAAACCGAGCTGCTGGCCGAACAAGCCAGAAAGTACAAAACATATATTGCCGGAAGCGCCCACGAGGTAATTCCCGAGATAAGCACGGAGTTCGCTTTCAATAGCGCATTCATCATCGACCCCAAAGGCGAGGTCATTTACAAGCGTCACAAATACTGTCCCTACCTGCCCTACAGCGGGCGGGACGACGTCAGTCCGCACGATGTCTGGGACAAGTACCTGGCGGTCATGGACGGCAAATTTGGCCGCAAGAAGGGAGATACCCTGAGTTGCCTGTTTCCCGTGATCGAGACCGACATCGGCAAACTGGGCTATCTCATCTGCAATGAGGCGTTTTACCCGGAACATGCTCGGGCGCTGGGACTGCAAGGCTGCGAAGTGATGATACGTTCCAGCGGCGTTGCCGAGCCGGACGGTTCTCCACCGCAGCAATTGTGGGAGATCTCCAATCGGGCGCATGCGGCATTCAATACGATGTACGTGGTGGCCTGCGCGCCGGGCAACCTATACGTCAAGGGAAATCCGGCCAATTCCTATCCGGGTCATTCCATGGTTGTGGACTTTCACGGCGCCATCATTCAGGAGGCACCTTATCCGGGCGAAACCGTGACGGCCGCGCAAATCAGCATCGAGGCCGTGCGCAGAAGAAGGACGGATCCAAGGCAAAACTGGCTGACTCAGTTGAGGACGGAAGGTCTCAAGGAAATGTACAGCAAGCCGATCTACCCCATTAACATGTACAAGGATCGGCTGCCGACCGATCAAGCGGAAAGATCGCGGGTACAACCAATCAAGCGATTTCTCGAAGAGCGGATATTCATTGCGCCCAGGGGTGATGCCAGCTGACGATTGACGGGCAGCGCGGAAATTTGCGCGCCCTCGCCCCACGCGCACGAACAACCCTATAAGCGGCGGCACTGCCTCCCCGGTGGCCCGCCACTTCTGGCTTTCGTATCAACGGACGAAGACAGGATGATGAGCGCAGTCTTCGCCCCTTTGATTGGCACGACGCGCCGGGGCGCCAACCGTTATGCGAGGCTTGTCTGCAAGGCCGCCCGCGCGGGATGAAGTGGCAGCCCCGGGAATGACACAGGCAGTCAACGCACTGACAACCCGCGCGTATGGAATTCGGAAACGGAGAAACTTCGAATGAGACTGTGGGAACTCAAGATGGACGGCAAAGTGGCGATTGTCACCGGGGGCGGTCAAGGCATCGGCAAGGCCATTAGCCTGGGACTCGCCCGCTGCGGGACCTCGGTCTGCATTGCAGATGTCAACGCTGCCGCAGGTGAAGAGGTCGCAGCGCAGATCAGGGCTTTGGGCCCGCGCAGCTTGGCTTTACAGGTCGATGCTACCGACGACAAGCAGGTGGTCAAAATGGCGGAGCAGTCCCTCAAAGCCTTCGGCCGCATAGACATATTGGTCAACAATGCCGGCGGCGCGAGCAGTCCTACCTTTGGCATAGGCAGGGTTCTCAACATCAGCGAAAGAGATTGGGACGATACGCTGACCAGGAACCTCAAGAGCGTGTTCCTGTGCACGCGGGCCGTAGCCAGAACCATGCTCGAGAAAAAAAAGGGCAGCATCATCAATATGGCTTCGATTACCGGCCAATTTCCGTTCGCCGGTCTGCCGGCCTATTCGGCTGCGAAAGCAGCGGTGATCAATCTGACCAAGTCGATGGCAATGGAATTTGCCCCGCATGTACGGGTAAACGCCCTCGCGCCCGGGCTGATCGAGACCCCACGCACTTCCCTGAATCGGCGCCCCGAGCAGCTGGAGCGGTTGCTGACCAACGTTCCGCTGGGGCGCATGGGTACGCCCGAGGAGGTCGCCGACATGGCCGTGTACCTCGCATCCGATGTGTCCGAATGGATTACCGGAACGATCTTGGACTGCAACGGCGGGCAAGTGTGGATGACCGAAGACGGGCGCCCTAATTTCAGGGACGCCGACAGAAAGCCGGGCAAGCAGGGCAGCTGATCATGACCGTGACAGACAAGATAGGCCGTCCTTGTTCGGCGAGTGGAGAGGACTGACGGAAACAGAGGAAGGCTGACGAACGATGAAACTACACGGAAAAGTTGCATTGATAACTGGCGCCGCCACCGGCATCGGGCGCGCAGCCGCCATTCTGTTCGCCAAAGAAGGCGCGAAAGTCGGCATTGCCGATATCAACGAGAAGGACGCGATCGAAGCCGTCCAGACCATCGAGAAGAACGGGGGCGAAGCGTTCTTCGTCTATGCAAACCTGGTGAAAGTCGCCGACATCGAGAACATGGTGAGCGCGACGGTGGCGAGGTATGGCAAGCTGGATATTTTCTACCACAATGCCGGCGTTGCGGGCCCGGGTCGAATCGAGTTTAC
>Ga0153916_10003543_pt1 | contig 11636 bp, 4 predicted proteins | sample Opewatmetagenome_FD_109642 | JGI IMG/M metagenome (GOLD analysis project Ga0153916, IMG submission 109642) | Freshwater wetland microbial communities from Ohio, USA - Open water 3 Core 3 Depth 4 metaG | ecosystem: Environmental > Aquatic > Freshwater > Wetlands | place: USA: Ohio, Lake Erie, Old...
CGACGACCACCGAGAGCGGGCCCGCCTGCAGACTGGGTACCGTCTTGTTGCCGAGTTGCTCTGGAATCTGCTCAATGCTTGGCTGGACGGCCTGGAAGGTATGCGTGGGACGCCGACGGCTTACCCCGTGGGCGGGCACCGATACATTGGGCTGCCCCTATCCCAGGCTCTCGTTCGAGCGGAAGACCGGCGTCGCCTCGAGATGATGTTCGTGAGCGCCGGCCTGTCGGCTGGCGAATCAATCGGCGTCGAGGACATGTCGCGAATCCTCGACGGCTGGCTCCGTCACGAGTACTCCCCCGCGAGCCAACACCTCCGCAGGCTCTGGCTTCGTGGGGACGATGACATCCACGAGCGAATCAGCGCGGTCGCCGTCATCGAGCTGGAAGCCTGGTCAGGAGAGGTCACGGACCATGGGGTCTCGGGCCACGAAGCCCTGGCGCGCACGCCGTCGCGACTGACAGCCGTCCTGCGCATTCTGGCCGGGCGACAGCTCGAAATCGGATTGGAGTTTCGATCGGAAGATGCGACGACCGACACGGTTGACATCCTCAGCCAATCCTCTGCTCAGGCACTTGCGACCCTCGCAACAGCTCCATCCGGTACTGGTTGGCAACGAGTCGAGGGCATCCGAACGATCGATCCAGGGTCCCTTCTGGCCTCGCCTGTCCGACTGCGGCCCGGCCGGTCTGGGCTGCTCGTCACACATCCGCCGAAGGCGCTGTACGTGTTCGCCAAGGACGAAGCGAGCCGCGTCTTCGTTGAGCGAGAGCGGGTCGTGCTGGGTGCCGACCTGATTCTGCTCGTTGTTGACCGGCTCCTGGCCGACGTCAACCGTGCGCTCGCGTCGACGGCGCGACCCGGCGTCCGGCAATGGTCGCCATCAGAGCTTAGCGGAGTGCCGCCGGCCTGGACCCTCCTAACGGGTGTCCAGGTTCTCGCTGTTCCTCCCGAGAGCGATTTGCCGGCCTACTCTCGGGAGCTCAACGCCCTGCTACCGGTCGCGCTCTCGCAGTTGACGATTGCCGGCGGACTCGCCTTGCCTGGCTTCATTCGGAAATGGTCGTCGCTCGCTCCTCCCGAGATCCGGGCTACGAACGAAGGCGGGAGGCCGATGACGATCAGCCTTGCGTCGGCCCCCGCCGGTGCGGACAACGCCGACGCGTCGCCATCGCTCCAGGCGCAAGGCGAGCAAGGGATCGCCGTTCTACAGCTCGCCGATCGTGGCCTCCGCGACGGTGACTACGAAGTCACGGCCAAGGATGAAGGGTCCTCGGAGCCACCGCGACGCCGGACACTTCGCCTCCGGTCGGCCGAGACGCCGCCAGCTTCGGCCGCACCCGCACGATTAGGGCATTACCCAGGTCGCGTCCTGTGGCCACTGTCGGCTTCAGTTGAGACTGAGGGCGCCTCGCCTGCCGTCGAGGGAGCCGTAGTCCGCGGTGGGCATCCGCTCGAAGACGATGGTTGGCATCCCAGAGAGCCGCGATGGCGCCGCCGCGATCGGTCGCTTTGGGGCAGATCTCGTACGGAGCCAGTCAGCCTCGGGATACTTTCGGACTCGTGCGTTACGACGGGCGCGCACGTCATGCTCCTGCCTCCAACCGGGCCCGATCAGCCCGTCGTGGCTACGTTCATCGGAAGATGCGCGAACTGCGGTCTTGTGAAGCGCTACCCGGCCAAATGGAGGGGAGGGCGGACCAGGCGATCGGGCCGACCGTTAGGAAGGCCACATGTACGCGCGGATCTATCGGCGCTTCCGCCTTCAGAACAGGCGGGCGACCTTGCGACGGCAGCGCTTGACGGGGTCTTTCACCTTCGTGGTGGGACGATGGATCACCTGGAGCAGCTTGCGTTCCAGGTCGAGGCATCGAGCACCTTCCGCGCTGGCTTCATTCGGGGCCTCGAATCCATCGGGGACATCGAGGTTGCCCGAGACGCACAGGGCTTGCGGCCCGAGAAGTGGCATGAGAGTCCCGCCACATTCGTGACCCTGCAAGACGGCGCCATCGTCATCGTGGGTCATCGCGAGCGCCGGCTGCTGGACGCCTTGGCGGCTTGCGTGGCGGAGGTCGGCGGCAGACTCGAGATCGAGGCCGCGGGCGACACCCTTCCGAGAGCAAGCGTACGAGGCGTTTCTCAATCGGACGTGACCGGACTTGCCGCCGCCGTTGCAGCCTCGTGCGGGATTCAGGCGGAAGTCTCGATTGGGGCCGCGGAGCGGCTCGCCTCGCTCCTCCCCAGACTGAGTGAGGTCATTGCGGAGTTGCCGACGACGTCAATCCCGACCGGAGCCAAGGTCGAGATGTGGGACGTTCAAAACGGACGATGGGTCAATGCGTTGCACGCAAATCGTCCGGGCGCATACCGCTTTCAGGCGCATGGTCGGCTACACGGTTTCCGGCCACCCCAGGTCGAGATAGGCGAGATGCTTGTCGGCGACAACAACCTTGTTCGGTTCGCGGCGGCCCTGTCCGCGGGTGAGCCACTTGCCTCCTACGATGAGGACCGGGCAACTTTGGAGATGCCCTTGGGGGTGGAACTCCCTGGTTTATACGGGCGCGCTGCCGCGCTGGCCTCGGGGAGACCGCCGTGGCATGACCGAGCGCAAGGCGTCGCCTCATACGGTGCGGTGTCGAGACCATTGGCATACGCATTGCTTAGGAAGCTGGGTGAATGAGCATCAGTCCAAGCCCGCTTCGCGTATACGACCGCATCCGTGACGCATACCTCCGGTACATCGATACCGCCTACTGGCTTCGCGACGCTGGCCTGATGGACGACCGTCGGGCGATCCTTGCGCGGGACGACTTCATCTTCACCGACATCCTCCTCGAGCCTGTCTTGCCCTATGACTCGGTCGAGAGACTCTCCGATGTGATCGCGGAAATCGGCTTGACGGCTGACGTGTCCGCACTCGTCGGGCATGCGGTGCTCGGAGGCTTTACGAGTGTGCCTGGAGACTTCCGGCTACGGTCACACCAGGCGCGTGCTCTGCGCGACGCGTTCAAGGCTGGCGACAGGCCCGCGCGGAACCCAGTGGTCACATCGGGCACCGGATCGGGCAAGACTGAGTCTTTTCTCCTCCCCGTTCTGGCGCGGCTATGCCGCGAGTCTCGCTCGTGGGATTCGCAGGCTCCGGCCCATGAATGGTGGATGAACCCGAGTCAGGGCGCGTGGCGCAACGTCCGGTGTAACGAAACACGTCCCGCGGCCATGCGATCCGTGATCTTGTATCCAACCAACGCTCTCGTCGAGGACCAGATCGCCCGACTCCGCGGCGCAACTCGACGACTCGCGGCCCTCCCGGGCGGCCCCAGGCTCTGGTTCGGCCGTTACACGGGAGCGACCCTTGGGGCTGCGTCGGGACGCCGCGCCCGCGGTCGCGACGATCGTCTTGAGGAGGCGGCCCAGGACCTTCGAGAGATGTCAAGGGATTTCGACGCGTTGGTCGGCGGCGGCACCGCGCCAGAGACGTTGTTGTGTGAGTTCCCCGATCCGCGGATCGGGGAAATGGTGACGCGTTGGGACATGGTCGAAGCGCCACCCGACGTCCTCGTCACAAACTACTCGATGCTCAATGCAATGCTGATGCGCGAGTTCGAGGATCGACTGTTCTCAAGCACTCGCGACTGGCTTCAGGGCGAAGACGCTGTCTTCACGCTTGTCGTCGACGAGCTTCATCTCTACCGCGGGACTCAGGGGAGCGAGGTCGCGATGATCGTTCGCAACCTCCTCGATCGGCTCGGTCTGCAGCCCACGTCGCCGAAGTTGCGGATCATCGCGACGAGCGCGTCATTAGCCCCTTCCAGCGATGGGCTGTCGTACCTCGAGCAGTTCTTCGGCGTTCCTGCCGATTCCTTCGATGTGATCGTGGGAGTCCCGCGTATTCCTGAGGTGACGCGCTCGCCTGTCGCCGAGTCGGATGCGAACGCTTATCCGGCTCCCTCGGGCGCATCTGCTGAGAACGGCGCGCGGACCCTATCTCATAGGATCGCGTCCGCGTGTCTCTCCGCCGACGGTACCTATCGAGCAACGCGCCTGGACATCATCGCGAGACGACTCCTCGGCGTGGAGGCTGATCGCCGATCGGTCGAGACGATTCTCGATGAAATCGCCGCAGCGCCCTCAGACGACACGGGCATCCCGCTGCGGGCGCACATGTTCGCTCGAACGCTACGCGGACTCTGGGCGTGCTCGAACGAGCGATGTTCGGCGATCCCTGGTGGCACTAGGCCGACTCCGAGTGTGGGCCGCCTCTTCGACAAGCCGCTCCATACCTGCCAATGCGGCGGCCGTGTCCTCGAACTTCTTTACTGCTTCGAATGTGGCGACGTTAGCCTCGGCGGCTTCGTCGCCGGTGAGGTGCCTGGTGAGGACGGGGTGCTGCTGGCTGCAACACCGACGGAGATCCCGATGACTGAACCGCTGCCGGTGTTTCGGCGCGACGTCACGCGCTACCGGTGGTACCGCCCAGGTCGCGCCGGAGCAGGGCGGACCTGGAAACACCGGACTCCAAGTGGAACTGAGATCACCTTCGGCTTCGAGCCGGTCTCCTACGATCCGCGGCTCGGGCTCCTCGCACCGGCTCTTGATGGCGGCACTGGGATGGGCCTCCGCGTGCAGGGAGCGAACGCGCCCGAGGAGCTGCGTGTCCCGAGCCTGCCCGACTACTGCCCACGGTGCGATCTGCGCGTGGGCCCAAACAACGAGCCAGCCAAGTTCTTCCGCGGCTTCGTCAGAAGTCCGATCCGCGCGCATACGTCGGGCTTGGCGCAAGCATCGCAACTGCTCCTCAGCCAACTGTTCGGCAGCATTGGCCAGACAGCGGATACGTCTCGCACGATCCTGTTCACCGATAGCCGCGATGACGCTGCCAGGACTGCGATCGGCGTGGCCATTAACGGATTCCGCGATCTCATCCGACAGCTCCTCCGACGCGAGCTGGAAACGTCCCACAGTCCGGCGCGGCTATTGAGGCGCCAGGCATCCGGGGAAACCCTGACCGAGGGTGAGCTTGCGGAATACGACCGTCTCGCCCATCTACACGCCCTCGAGGCTGTCGCCTACGCGATGCAGGGACGGGGCGTCGCGACGTCGGCCGATTTGGAGCGCATCGACGCCTTCGAAGCGAGGTTTCCTCCGGACGCGATTGTCGTCGAATGGGCGAGCTTGATCGGGCGATTGTCCGACCGCCTACTGTCGATCGGCGTGAACCCGGCGGGGCCATCTCGGTCGTTCCAACAGCTCGATGGGACGGGGACCAGACCCTGGTATTTGGCTTACCCGCCTCCAGATCCCGGGATGTGGCAGCCGCTCGCGCCCGAAGGGCGCGCCGAGGCGCAGCGATTCCTCCGGGTCTCGCTGGCTCGCGCCGTGAGTCAGGCGATCTTCGACCGAGCTGGCCGAGATGTCGAGTCAATCGGTCTTGCCGTCGTCGACGCGCCGAGCGCGCGGGTGGAAGTGATCGGGCTCGGCGATGCCTCCTGGGAAGTCTTGCGAGCGTCGATTCGGATCTTGGGGCTATCTGGCAGGTACGACGATAGCCGTAGTGCTCCCGCTGTTCGCCCTGACCGGACACCACCACGGGCCCTTCGAAGTTACTTGCGGAAGGTGGCCGCCTCGAAGGCGATGACTCTTGCCGACCTCGAGGAGGCCATCGCCCAGGTAGTGCTGGATGGTCACATCGCGCCGGGCTGGATCCTCCGGACAGGCGATGCGTCTGCTCCGCTCACCCTGATCGCTCCGTCCACCGAGGTGGAATGGCATTGCAGACGCTGCGCGAACGTGCACCTGCAGCCCTCGGCCGGCGTTTGTGCTTCGCCAAACTGCGATGGGACCGAACTCGACGAGGTCCCGCGAAGAGCGCTCGGTGACGACTATTACGCCTGGCTTGCGGGTCACGAGCCACGTCGAATGAGCGTTGCCGAGCTGACGGGGTCGACCAAGCCGCTGAAGGCGCAGCGGGATCGCCAGCGCCGTTTCAAGGGCGCGTTGCTCCCGGCGCCTCAGGAGAATCCGCTGACGTCGCCACTGGATGTCCTGAGCGTTACGACGACGATGGAGGTCGGCGTCGATATCGGCTCGCTGCGAGCGGTGATGATGGCGAACGTTCCACCGCAACGCTTCAACTACCAACAGCGTGTTGGTCGAGCGGGCCGGACTGGCCAGGCCTTCTCCTACGCTCTGACGCTCGTTCGCGACCGCAGCCACGACGACTACTACTTCGGCCACACCGAAGCGATCACCGGTGATCCGCCCCCGCAGCCGTATCTCGATCTCGGACGCGACAAGATCGTGCGTCGGGTCGTCGCGGCAGAGCTTCTGCGGCGCTCGTTCAGCCAGCTGGCGGCTCCTCCGGCATGGACCAAGGACAGCATCCACGGCACCTTCGGCCAAGTCGGAGACTGGCCGGTCAATCGCGCCGGAATCGAGGCCTGGCTTCTTTCCTCGCCAGACGTCGAGAGGGTCGTCGAACGCCTAAGCGCCCACACAGGCTTGGCCGCGGATGGGCGGGCACGGCTCATGGCGTACGCGCGCTCCGACCTCGTTGGCGTCATCGACGAGGTGGTGCGGAGCCAGATCTACACCGACAACGAGTTGTCGGCTCGCCTTGCCACGGCGGGTGCCCTGCCGATGTTCGGCTTTCCGTCAAGGGTCCGACAGCTGTTCGGCGGGCCAGTCCATCGTCGGTCGGAACTGGAGACCGAGGTGGTCGAAGACCGCTCGTTGGACATGGCAGTGACGGCCTTCGCGCCGGGAGCCGAGGTCGTTCGCGACGGCGTCACGTATGTAGCCATCGGATTCGCCGCGTACGACATCTCCGGACAGCGGGCCATACCTCGCGATCCACTTGGGGCGCCGGTACTGATCCTCCGGTGCCTTGACTGCGGCGTGATCCAGCAGCCCGCAGCGGGCGCCGTGTGCCGCCTGTGCAGCCGCCCGCTTGACTCGATCACGGTCTACCAGCCATTGGGATTTCGCACCGACTACCGCCATCGAGACTTCGATGAGACATCTGAGGAGGGCCCAACCGCCAGCTCTCCGCAACTGGCGAGCGCTCCGGACGGCCTTGGACTTCGTGTTGGTGGGACGTCGCTGGCAGTGCTCGAGGACGCTCCGGTCCTCCGGATCAACGACAACCGCGGTCGTCTCTTCACGTTCGTGCAAGCGGCCGACCGGTCCGTTGTCGTTGCGGACGCAGACTTATTCGAGCGCGACGACGTCGTCCTTCCTACAGGGTCGCCGCTTGGTAGCGGCGCGATCGGCGAGATCCGGCCGACCGACGTTCTTGCCATCACGCTCGACAAGGTCCAGCTTCGTGGCCAGGTCTTACCGACCGGCCGCAAGATCCTGCCTGCTGGGCTGGCGGCTATGCACTCATTCGCCGAGGTACTCAAGCGAGGCGCGGACGCCGAGTTCGACATCCACCCTGATGAACTGAACGTCGGACTCCAGCCCGTGCTGGCCGATGGGGTCCAGACCGCACGGATCTTCCTCGCAGACGCCCTTGAGAATGGCGCGGGCTATGCGGTCGAACTCGGGCGACCAGAACGACTTGAGGCGACTCTCAGGCGCATCGTAAGCGACCTTTCGTCGAAGTGGACCGACCCGCCCCACGGCGATTGCGATTCGTCGTGCCCGAACTGCTTGAGAAGCTGGGACAACAGACGACTGCATGGCGCGCTCGACTGGCGGCTTGCGCTCGACGCCGCTGAACTCGCCCTCGGGCATCCAATCACGCTGTCGCGTTGGCTTGATCGCGCCGACTTCCTCGTTTCATCGTTCGTCGACGCGTTCAGGCCCGGGCTCCCATCCGAGCCACAGGTGGTCGACACTGGTGGTCTACTTGCGGTCGCTCTCGCCGACCGGTCTCGCGGCGTGGTCCTGGGACATCCGCTATGGCGTCACGATCGCAACTTCTTGAACACATCCCAGGCTGATGCGTTCGCGAGGCTGGAAGCCCTGGGCGTTCGAGAACCCGCGATCTCGGACCTGTACGTGCTCGACCGATCGCCGATGGCGCTCTACCAGCTCCTGGCGAGATAGTGGCGGGACAACCGACTGACGAGGTGCCGCGGCTTGAGCGGTTCGCGCCGAGCACCGTTAACGCCCTGATGGCTTGCCCGTATCGAGTTGCGCTCATGCGATCAGGACGGGCGCCTCGCCTGCCAGGCACCTTCACGGCCTTGGGCCAGGTTGCGCATTCGATCCACGAGGAGGCGTGGAGCGGGAAGTTCACTGGCCAGCGAGGCGACGCGTTGTGGACCGCGCTCGCGGACGCGTGGGATCGACTGGTGGCTCGGGAGGACGAGGCATTGCGCACCGCTTACGCGCTAGCTCAACCACCGCTGCCCGCCGACTGGCCAGGGTATGCAATCACCCGAAGCCGGACCCTTCTGAGGCTAAGCAGACTCATTGAGGCGCCTCGGGGAAATGGGGATCGCCGCGCCGTCAGGCCGGAACTCGAGATCTCGGACCCGCACAGCGGCCTGTTTGGTCGCGTTGACCGTTTGGAGACCACCGCCGAGGGCGTCCGGATCATCGACTTGAAGTCCGGAGCGTGGCAGGAGGAGGTAACGGAGGAACAGCGGCGCCAGCTGATGCTGTACGCGGCGATCGTCCATGCCTCGTCCGGGACGTGGCCTTCGGAGGTTGCGATCGAGGATGCGGGCGGCCGGGAATGGGCGCTCCCGGTGGCTCCGGAGGAGGTCCGCTTGCTGGTCGCGCTAGCCAACGACGTCGTGAGCACGTACAACGCGGCTGCCTCTCGTGGCTGGTCAGCCATCGAAGGCCTGGCCAGACCGAGCGATGAAACCTGCGGAAACTGCGTCGCTCGTATCGCCTGCGAACCGTACTGGAGAGAGCTGAAGAGCGATTGGCAGTACCACGGAGCCGCACGCGGCAGGATGGTCAAACGCTTGGAGTCCGTCGGCGCCGGGGCCATCGTGATCGAGACCGAGAGCCCTCATGACCGTGCAGGGGCCCCCACGGTGATCTATCGCATCGACGTTGAGGTCGCGGTCGAGGACATCGTGGCGGTCGTCGGTGCGGAGCAGCGGGACGATCCGGGCACACTGCGTTGTCGATGGAACAGCCAACTCGAGATTCAGCGCATCGAGAAGCTGCCCGCTGCGTCATGACCGACGGGTGAGGAGTGGGGTCAGTCTTCAGGATTGATCATATGGCGAGGTTCTGGGCGGGGGATCCGACACCCTGACCAGATTCAACGTTGCCTCCGCTGCCTGGCTGCCATCGCGCTGGAGCGTAGCTCTCGGTCCGCGACCGGATCCTGGATGATCGCGATGATCTCCCACGAGACGGAGGTATCGGTCGGGCACAGCGCTAACGGGTTCGGGAACCGGCGCTGGTCTGCGTCTGGGAGGGATGAGAGTCAATTCTGTTCGAACCGGGTCGCGCAGCACCTGACGTCGGAACTCGAGGCCAAGCATCTCGCCGATAATCGATGGAACCGCGTTGCCGATCTGGCGAACGGCGGATCTACGTGACCCGACGATCTCGTAATCGTCCGGGAATGTCTGGAGGCGGCAGAGTTCGCGAATCGACAGCAGTCGATTCCTCCAGTGGAATGGTCCGGTCGCCGGTCCTGGCTCAGCCTGAATTGTCCAGGAGGGACGCTCCTTCGAGAGCTTCAGGAGGAATGACCAGTACCGCGTTCTGTGGCCGAAGATCGGTAGTCCGCCACCCGCACGCGAATGCCACTCGTAGTTCAGCCCTTCCGGAATGCTAGGGAGCAAGGCTGCCCATTTGCCTGAAGGATCGAGGTCGGCGGACAGTTGCTGCAACTCGTCGAGGTCGCCAATGGCGTCCCATGCCGTGCGAGTTGGCCCTCCCGGGTCCCCATTCTCAACTACGGGCGGGACTGTAAAAGGCAGTCCGTCGCGTGTCCCCGTGATGAAGATTCGATGTCGAACCTGTGGGGCACCATACCGCTCACAGCGGACATGAGCAACGTGCGGGGCATACTTCGTGCCGGCCACGCGGTTGATTCGGGCGAGGTGATCGCTGATTACGCGGAGGACCTCTCCATCGCCTCCTAAGAGAGCCGGTACGTTCTCAAGCATGAAGCCAATAGGCAGGGCGGCTCCCACGACGTCGAAAAACCTGTCGATGGTCCTCGCTCGGGAGTCACCCAGCCGAGCTGGCGCGCCGTTCGCCCACTGGCCAGCCTTGGAGAATGGCTGACACGGTGGGCCTCCAATTACCAGAGCGGCCTCGCGACGTTCGATATGTGCCTGAGATAGGAGGATCTCATCCGCGAGTTGGAAGACGTCTCCCGGGTCGCTTAAGGTCCAAGCCGGCCGATTCCGTGACAGCGTCGCTCGAGCGTCAGCATCGAGTTCCACGCATAGGGCAGGCGCATAGCCAGCCGCCTCGAGCCCGAGGTCAAGCCCACCCGCGCCCGTAAAGAGTGAGATGTAGCGGAGGCTACTCGTCAACGGCTCTGCCTGCTCGATTTGATTCCTCGATGGCCCGAAATACCTGGGCGGTCGCAGCAGCCGCGTCCGAGTGCTCCCAAATGCGAACTGGAATCCATCCATCGATGCGTAGGGCCGAGTCGACGTCTCGGTCCCGGTCCCGGTTTCGCTGCAGTTTTGCGCTCCAATAATCGGGGTGCGATCGCGGGGAAACCCCGTGTATCGGGCAGGAGTGCCAGAAGCATCCGTCGACAAAGACAGCCACCTTGCTTCTGGTGAAGACCACGTCGGCGATGACGTTGCGAGAGCGCGTCGAGATGCGAGCCGACTTCCGAAATCGAAGGCCCTGGGCGTGAAGGGCTCGGCGCACGCGAAGCTCCGGCGCGGTGTCCTTACGCTTGTTTGCCTTCATCACAGCCACGACAGCCGCCGACACAGCCCTAGGTGGCGAAGGAACCGCTACCAACAGAGACACCGCATTGGGCCCAAGGCTAACAGCGGCAGGGACGGCCAACGCGAATAGGTTTCAGGCAACTCCGCCTGGCCACGTGAATCGCAACCCACGAGCGCGTCAGGGAAATGTCCGCCGGATGATCGCCAGGAGTTGCTGCGCCGCTGCGCGATCGAACTGAATCGTCTGGCTCTTCTTGCCGACGAATTTACGATCCTTCGACCCGAAGGTGTCCAGCTGGATGAGTCGTCCGGAGGGCGATTCAACCACGGACCAGCCGCACTCGACGTCTGTCTCGTGGCGCGCAGCGCGCTCGCTCGGGTTCTCGAAGAAACTCGTTACTACAGCCATGGAACCCTCCTGGATTCATCCCAATTCCCCATCCCGGCCACTACAGAGATCGAGACACGCACCTACGCCGCGGAATCCTACGCCCGCGATACCGCGGCTGATCCTCGACCTGGCTGCGACACGCGGCCACCTGCTGACCGCTTCCCGAATCTGAGACCTCGTCACGTGAGCGCGATGTTCCAGCTTGGGTTACACGGGCGTGTCTTCGGAGGGGTGGCTGTGAAAGTGACTGAGCCTCGTGCGTTCCGCCGATCCCGCCTCTATTCCGCCAGCCGCTTGTACCGGATCCGGTGCGGCTGATCCGCCGCCGCCCCGAGCTCGCGGTGCCGGTACTCCTCGTACTCGGTGAAGTTGCCCTCGAACCAGCGGACGGCGCTGTCGCCCTCGAAGGCCAG
>Ga0153916_10003544_pt1 | contig 11636 bp, 8 predicted proteins | sample Opewatmetagenome_FD_109642 | JGI IMG/M metagenome (GOLD analysis project Ga0153916, IMG submission 109642) | Freshwater wetland microbial communities from Ohio, USA - Open water 3 Core 3 Depth 4 metaG | ecosystem: Environmental > Aquatic > Freshwater > Wetlands | place: USA: Ohio, Lake Erie, Old...
CAGGTCGGCTGCGTCTACACGGCGCAAGGCTTCGAGTTCGACTACGTCGGCGTGATCTTCGGCCCCGACCTCGTCTACCGGCCGATGGATGGGGGATGGGTCGGCCAGCGCGACCAGTCCCATGACCGCGTCGTCCGCCGCGGCGTCACCGAGGCCGAGTTCACCCGCTACGTCAAGAGCACCTACCGCGTCCTGCTGACCCGCGGCCTCCGCGGCTGCTACGTCTACTTCATGGACGCGCCGACCCGAGACTCCTTCCTGAATCGGACGGAGCGAGCGCCTGTCAACGTAGCGCGCGCGGCAGAAGCCAACGGCAGGTACGAGGCGTGAGTTGCCGTCAACGGCAACGCGGCTGCGACCGTGGGGTTCCGGTCCAGATCGGGATACAGGTGGACACGACCGAATGTGTCACGGAACGGTTGGCCTGGAAGATGTGCGCCACATGACGTTTCGGCCCTTCTCGACCTTCGGTGAGGCGTACGCATGCCTTCTCGCCAGGGGGCCAGCGAAAGTCGTGTCGAGCCGAGGCACGCCCTACTCAGTCACCGCAGAGCGGGAGCCAACAGGCAGGCGTGTGATTATCGCGCGGCCCGGTGGGGGCCAGGTTCGAATCCATGGGGACTGCTGGGGCGAAGACATCACCTGCCATCGGACTCGGGCGGGCGGCGTCTACAACGGATCTCCCTCGATATGGGACTGGTTGCAGCGATGCTAGAGCGTGTTGTGAGTTGGCCAGAGGCGGCCAGACAATGTCGAGGAGCTGGCTAATGCCGTATGACCCGCGCGGATCCCTCTGGAGGCGTTGGGATCTCCATTTTCATACCCGAGCCAGCTTCGATTACCGCGACGCCAGCATTGGCCCCGAACGGCTCGTCGCATATCTCAAGGCCCAAGGGCTTTCGGTTGTGGCGGTCACCGACCACCATTTCATAGACGTCCCCGCGTTCCGAGAGATGCAGCGGGTTGCTGGTGATGAGTTGACCCTCCTACCTGGACTCGAGCTCCGTTCCGAGCTTGGCGGCGGGGAGTCGGTCCATTACATCGGGATCTTCCCCGAAGACTCCGACCTCGAGGACATCTGGACAAAGCTCCAGTCCTTGAAGGTCTCCCCAGCGGACGTGGCGACGATTGGGAACGATCGCATCTACGTCCCGTTCGTCGCCGGTGCCACGCGAATTCGGGATCTTGGAGGGCTCGTTACCGTTCACGCCGGGCGAAAGACGAATTCAATCGAGAACATCTCGAATGCCGACGAGTTCAAGCAAGCAGTCAAAGCTGATCTTGCCAAGGAGCACATCGACATACTCGACGTGGCGTCACTGCGGGACGCTGACGAGTACCGCACGATCGTATTCCCGTACATCGGCCATCATCTGCCGCTGGTCATCTCTTCCGACAACCACGATGCCAAAGCGTACGCAACGCGAATTCCCTTCTGGGTACGCGCGGACCCGGGTTTTCGTGGCCTCATACAGCTGATCAACGAGCCCGATGGGCGCGGGTTTCTGGGTGATGAGCCTCCACTGCTGGCGAGGGTCAGGCAGAGGACCACAAAGATCATTGAGTCCGTACGATTCGCGGGTACGCAACGAAGGACGCCCGACCAAGAGTGGTTCGCAGGTGCGATTCCCTTCAATCCAGGGATGGTGGCAATCATCGGCAGCAAAGGCGGTGGCAAGAGCGCGCTGACTGACACGGTGGGCCTGCTCGGGAACTCCCGATCCGAAGCGGATTTCTCATTCCTGTCTGCCGAACGCTTCCTCGAACCGAAGTCCAACCTCGGCCGTATGTTCGAAGCGACGATCACTTGGCAGTCCGGAGCGGAGGCCACATCGACACTCGGCGCTGGCGTGAACGAGACCCTCCCGGAGCTTGTCAAATACATCCCGCAGAGCTATCTGGAACGGATCTGCACGGAATTCGGGACCTCGACGGACTCCACCTTCGACCGTGAGCTTCGCGCTGTCATCTATTCGCACGTGCCGCCGGCAGATCGACTGGAGAAACCAACCGTCTCGGAGCTCATCGAATACCTGACGGAAGAGACACAAGGCCGGATCGAAGGCACGCTCGAAGCACTGCGTCAACTGAACATCGAGATCGTCCGGCTCGAGGACATGACGGCTCCGGAGTTTCGCGCCCAGCTCGAAGCGATGCTGACACAGAAGCAGACGGAGATTGAGGCGCACCGAGAGGCGGAGCCACCCGCCGTGCTTGCGCCCGACCAAGACGCTGAGGCGAAGGAGGCCGCGCGAGGAGTCGTTGAACGCATCCAAGCACTACGCGAGGAAATCTCCGCGCTCGACGATCAGGTCGCGCAGACTGCCACAGCAGCCCGATCGGCCGCGGCACGGATAGCCTCCGCGGACCGTCTGCTGACTCGACTAGCGGGTCTCCAGCGTCAGTTCGACGTGTTCCAGGCGGAATCGGCGGACGATGCGGCGGTTCTTGAGATCGCAATTGAGACTGTCGCCACGCTGACGGTCGATCGCCTTCCAATCGAGACCATCCGCGCCTCATCGGCCGCAACGCGACAGGTAGCGGCCGAGGCCCTGGATGCCGGGCGCGAAGGATCGGTTGCACACCAGCTTGGGGAGAAGCGCACCGCACTGGAAGCTGCAACGAATGAGTTGGACGGGCCCTCGCGACGGTTCGAGGCGTATCAAGAGGAGACCGCCGCCTGGGGAACGCGGCTGGCCCAGCTGATCGGACCCATCGAGGATCCGGAATCCGAGGCCGGTCTGACGGCACGGCTTGGCGCGCTTGATGGTGTTCCGGACAGGCTGACGGCCGCATACGAGCGTCGAAGGATCCAAGTGGCCGACGTCTTCGAGGCCAAGTTGAGCTTGTTAGCGGAGTATCGCCGTCTGTTCGCTCCGGTCCAAGTCTTTATTGAGACCCATCCGATTGCGCGCGAACAGCAGGCGCTGCAATTCGACGCCTCAATTGTTCCCAATCATCGCATTTCCGAGTTGCTCGATCTGGTCCACCAAGGAAAGAAGGGGAGCTTTGCCGGAGACGCCGAAGGCCGCGATCGCCTGACCTCGCTTGTGGCGGAAGCAGACTTCTCGAACGTAGACGGCGTGGTCGCATTCGTCTCGACCCTCGCCGATCAGCTGTGGACAGATCACCGGGAAATGCCACCCCGACCGATGAGACTCCGAGACCAACTGCGCCAAGGCGTCGAGCCGACGCAGATCTACGACCTAATCTTCGGGCTTGAGCACCTCGAACCGCGCTTTGAGCTCACGTGGAACGGCCGTAACCTTGACCAACTCTCACCGGGCGAACGCGGGAGTCTCCTCCTCGTCTTCTACCTACTCATCGACCTCCGAGATGAACCCCTGATGATCGATCAGCCGGAGGAGAACCTCGACAACGAGACCATCACTGCGCTCCTCATTCCCGCCGTGAAGGCCGCACGAGAGCGCCGGCAAATCATCATGGTCACCCACAGCCCGAACCTGGCGGTCGTATGCGACGCCGATCAAGTAATCCACGCTCGCATTGACCGCACCGGCGGCAACCGAATTACCTACACAACGGGATCGATCGAGAACCCGGAGATCACGCCGCACGTCGTCGATGTGCTCGAGGGAACTATGCCCGCATTCATGAACCGCGGGGCGAAGTACGACGCACTACTCGTGCAGACATAGTGCCCGGATTCATGAACCGTGGGTTTGATAAAGTCGCCGCAAGGCGCCCGTTCCGTTCTCAGAGTTCCGCTGCCGACTCGCACAATCTGTCCCGAGATTCCCGGGCCTTCGTCCTGGCGGCGAGGGACGAAGTAGTGAAGGTGCAGGCGGCTGGATGAAGCGCCCGCCAATTACCGAAGCTCTCGCGCGGTTAGCGCTCTCGATGGTCTCCAATCCAGGTGCGTACATCCTCCTGATTGGATCCGGAGTGTCGCGGTCAGCCGGGATTCCCACTGGGTGGGAGGTCGTCGGCGCGCTCCTGAGACGGCTGGCTGTGGCACTCGGCGAAACGGATCCGAAGGACCCCTTTGCGTGGTACGAGGAGAGGTTCGGCAACGCCCCTAGCTACTCAGCGGTCGTAGAGCAGTTGGCGGCCAAACCTGCCGAGAGAACTGGCCTCCTGGCACCCTTCTTCGAGGCCTCCGCGGACGAGCGACAACAGGGGTTGAAGGTGCCGACGCGCGCGCATCGCGCGATTGCGGAGCTTGTCCGTCTGGGGCTTGTTCGCGTGATCGTGACGACCAACTTCGATAGGCTCCTTGAAATCGCTGTGGAGGAGGCCGGGATCACCCCAACCGTCGTAAGTACCGACGACGATCTGTTCGGCATTCCGCCCCTCACCTTAGTACGGTGCCTGATTATCAAGGCCCACGGAGACTACCGCGACACTCGAATCCGCAACACGGCTGACGAAGTTGCGGCGCTCGACCCGATGGTGGCTGAGCGGCTGACCGCTCTGTTTGGCGAATACGGCATTGTGGTATCGGGGTGGTCCGCCGAGTTCGATGTGGGCCTTCGCGCCGTGATCGAAAGCGGGGGAGCGGGAAGGTTCGCACGATATTGGACTTCTCGGTCAGCGTTGGGAGGACCCGCCCAGGAACTGGCCGGAAGGATCGATGCAACGGTGATCCCGATTGAAGAAGCTGATGCCTTCTTTTCAGCTCTCGTCGAGGCCGCAAAGTCACTTCAGGCAATGACGGCGAAGCGCCCCCTTGACGAAGCAGTCACTGTCGCTACGGCAAAGAGGTTGCTCGCGGACCCAAGCGGCCACATCAGCCTAGACGAGTTGGTCGTTGCGGAAACTGAGGAGACCCGGCGCGTAGCCGAAACACCGCTTCCGACCGAAATGACCACGCCGGAGCACTTTCGGGACTGGCTCGATCTACTCGTGGAGGGCTCCTCGGGCCTCGCGCGCCTCTTCGCATCCGCTGGGTTCTACGGAACCGTTGCGCAGGTTCCCATGCTCGTCCGATCTCTCGTGCGCCTCACGAGTTGGGGAATCACCGGCGGGATTGTCATAGCATTCCAAGCGAGACTCCTCCCGGCATTGCTAGCGACATACGCCGCCGGCGTCGCAGCTGTAGCGTCATCAAACTACGCAGTCCTGGCCGAGCTGTTGCGGGCTCGGGTTCCGCACACGAACCCACGCTACCCCGGAGACGACGACACCATGCCAGTTCCCCTAGTGCTCACGGCTGTGTCAGTTCTCGACCACAACGCGATGAACGGCGTACTCAACATCAATCTCGAAAAGAAGACGAAGTACTACACGCCGGCCTCCGTCTGGCTGCAGTCGATGGTCCGCGAACTCCTGCGGGATCTGATCCCGGGCGAAGCCGAGTTCGAGCGGGCGTTCGATCGCTTTGAGGTCCTATTGGCGATGCGGTACCTGGAGGACGGTGGCTACGGGCTGCCAACCGGACCTTACGGATACCGGGGTAACCGAGCTATGGTCGGACGCGGCGTCCCCGAGCAGATGCTCGCAGAACTGGATCGCGACGGCCCAGGCTGGCCGCCGGTCGCCGGTGGAGTCTTTGCGAGTGTCGACGCGGCACGGGCAGCCTTCGAGCAACTGACAAAGCGCCTCGGCCAGTTCGACTACCGCTAGGCGGCAACCACGGGCGCATCAGACATAACTCACCTTATCGGAAGTACCTGCACGCGATGCTGGACGGCGAACGTCAGGTGATCTCCGTTGGTCCGAGTACCGACACGAGCCCGGATACGCCCAGCCGGAGCCTGGCATCGAGGGTGACCAGTGGGATATCGAGTCGGCGAGCCAGCGCCACGTATTCCGCGTCATAGGTCTTCGCCCAGCCCAGTTGACGCGCGATTGCCAAGGCATCAGCGACGAGGTCCGAGGACGGGTGCGGTTCGACCGCGATCGTCAGCAGTCGGCTCAGGGCCAGGTCAGCCTCGTCGACGGAGATGTCGCCTCGCCACTGGAGTTGACGGAGTCCTGCGGCGGCCTCCGACCACATGAGGGTGGGCGCCGACAGGCTTCGTCGCCCGAAGACGTCGAATCCGTCCTCGACGAGCGAAGCCTTGACGGCCACGCTCGCATCGATGACCAGCGATTCAGCGCCCGAGGCGCGAGAGCCTGATCGCTCGAACGACATTTGGCGTCGGTCGGCCATCGGCCAAGCGGCCCCAGCCTGGCGGTACCGGCAACTCCTCGTCCTCGAGGAGCGGCTCGAGGTCCTGCTCCTCGATGACATGCTGGGTCCCGATCTTGCGCGCCCGCAGGCGCCCCTCGCGGATCCAGCGCCGAACGGTCTCCGGGTTCTTGCCGGCACGGCGAGCCGCTTCAGGGACCGTCAACATGGTAGTAGCATACTACAACATCACGCGAAGCGCGGCACCCTGCGCGCGTTCAGGCCGCAGTCGCCGCCGGCTGGCTCGATCCCGGTGGCTGGCTCACGGTGGCCCGCCTGCGCCGCGGTTCCCGCACCTGGGTCAGCAGCAGCGCCCCCAGGGCGAACATCGCGACGGCCGCCAGCATCGCCGCCCGTGCGCCGACGGCGACGCCGAGGCCCAGGCCGACCAGGTACATGATCGCGCCCCCGATCGTCGTGGCGATCGGACCGTTGGTCGCCTCGACCACGTTGCTCAGGCCCATGTAGCGGCCGGCGGAGGCCTTCGGGATGATGTCGGTCATCAGCGCCCAGTCGACCGCCAGGAAGGCGCCACCGGCGAGGCCGACGAGCCCGATCCCGACCACGGCGAGCTCGACGCCCGGCGCGAGGCCGACGATCGCCATCCCGATCGCCCCGATCAACGCACTGCCGTAGATGACGGGCTTGCGACCCACCCGGTCGGAGATCCGCGCCCCGGGAATGGTCCCGAGCGCGGTCGCACCGACCGAAAGGCCGAGGCCGATCAGCACCCATCTCCCCTGCTCGGTGCCAACCAGCCCGAAGGTCCGCTCCAGGTACAGGATGTTCAGGTTCATGAAGAAGCCGATCGCCATCAGGATGAAGAACCGCGACCCGAGCAGGAAGACGTAGCTCCGCTCGTGCAGGATGTCGGTGCCGAACGTCTCGAGGGCGATCCTCCCCCAGGTCCGCTCCCCTCTCGGCTTCGCCGGCGGGCCCTTCGGGATCCACAGGAACGAGCCGATCCCGGCCAGTCCGACGAAGCCGCCCAGGGCGATCATCGGCAGCGTGAAGTCCTCGTCGAGCAGGTAGCCGGACATCATCAGCAGGTACCCGCCGACCAGGCCGAGCGTGATCATCAGGCCCATCAGCCCGCTGGCGATCCCGACCTGGCGTTCCGGGACCAGATCGGGCACCAGCCCGGCGAACGGTCCGCGGGCCGCGTTCGAGGTCAGCTGGAGCAGCAGGAAGAACACGACCAGGACCGGGAACGTCGGCGACAGCCCGAGGCCAAACAGCGCGGCGGCCGCCGTCAGCGACCCGAACAGGATGAACGGACGGCGCCGGCCCCAGCGGCTCGTCGCATAGTCGGAGACCGAACCCATCAGGGGCATGGTCAGGACCGCGATCGGCATGGCGACGAACTCCATGACCCCGAGCGCCAGGGGGGCCGCATCACCGATCAGCTGGATGACCCGCTTCTGCTGAAAGATCTCGAACCCGCCCCAGATCGCGTTGAGCGCGAACCAGAAGATCGAGATCTGGAAGAGCTGGGTCTTCGACAGCAACGCCGTCGGTCGAGCCTCGTCGCCGCTGCGCCCGGCCTCGGCGTCGACGAGCGGTCCGGCCGGGATCGCCGATGACGTCGCCATCCTCACCACTCCCCCATGGCGCAGCGCCTGTGGGCATGCCGCGTTGGCGCCCGCGTCCGCCGCCATCCTCATCAAGCGTGCCGCCGTCGACAAGAGCCGGACGGACCGTCGCGCCAGGCCGGCAGGCGAGATACGCGTACGGCGGCAGGTCCAGCGCGACGTGCCACGCGATCGGCGGCAGGAATGACCGGCACCGGCTCACGCTATCGCGCGACACGCCGGACAAACAGAAACGCCCGAAGGAACTACCAATCCGTAGTCGGCGCCGCTGATTTGCATCCGCAACACCGCTTCCGGGTCAGAGCCCCTTCGAGCAGAACCTACGTTAGCCGTGCGAGACCCGCCTGGCTACTGACTTATCAACGACTTTCGCCGAAGTCGGGCACTCCGGACGAGGCTTGTCCACAGCTTCTCCACCGTAGGCGGACGCCCCAGATCCCGATGGCCCAACGAACCCGGTCAGTCGAGCTCGAGCGGCCATTCCCGCGCGTCTCGGAGTCCCGTCGGAATGCCGCGCGAGTCGACGCGCAGGATCGTCCCGGCGCCATCGCCGGGCGCCTCCTCGATCCGCCACTCCCCTTCGCCGACCCGGACGTAGTCACGGGTCGTCTCCGACAGGGCAAGGTCGGTCGTGATGGCCACGACCGGGACGGCCCTCCCCTCCCCCACGGCGGTCGCGCCAGCCAGGCGATGTGCCGTCACCGCGCCCGCGATCGGCCGACCGTCCACCTCGAGCCCATGCAAGTCGCTCCAGGGCAGGCTCAGGTGGTGCACGCCCGACGGTGTCACGACGTTTCCGTGGAGCGTGCGGCCTGCCTCGTCGGGATGCAGCGTGAGCATGCCGGCCGGGGTCGTGAGCTCGAACCGGCTCGGCCGGCCGGCGGTGTCCACCTCGAGGAGCAATGCGTGGGTGATCGCGCCGTTCGAGCTGGCGACGGCGCGCCAGCGCCGACCGCGCCGCCCGTCGGCGACGGACCAGACGAGCTGCGAGCCGTCGGCCAGCAGGCCGGCGCCCGCGCGGCGCAGGTACGCGCTCATCGGATCGATCAGCTTGAGACGATCGGTTCCGCCGGCTCGTCGGCGGCCTCGACCCAGCGCCGCGCGACGGCCTCGAGCTCGCCGGCGAGCGATGGGGCGACCCGCCCGCGGACCCGCACGTCACGCTCGCGGTATTCGAGCTCGATCGTGCCCCGCTCGCGGACGCGTGCCAGGAGCTCGCCGGCCGCGTACGGCAGCGACACGTCCACGTCGACCCACAACGAGGCCAGCAGCGCGGCGATCTCGGCCCGGAGGGTCTCCATCCCGAAGCCGGTCAGGGCCGAGACGAAGACCGACCCGGCGATGGCCGGGCCCGGGACGGCCGCGTCGCGTGCCGACGGGTCGAGCAGGTCGGCCTTGTTGAAGGCGACGACGCGTGGCTTGTCGCCGGCGCCGAGCTCGTCGAGCACGGTCTGGACGGTCGCCCGGTGCTCGTCGAAGTGGGAATCCGAGGCGTCCACGACCTCGATCAGGACGTCGGCCCGGTTGACCTCGTCGAGGGTGGCGCGGAACGCCTCGACCAGCTGGTGCGGCAGCTTGTGGATGAAACCAACCGTGTCGGTGACGATCGCGACCTGGCCGTCGCCGAGCCTGACCTGGCGGCTGGTCGGATCGAGCGTGGCGAACAGCTTGTCCTCGACCCAGGCGACCTCGCTGCCGACCAGGGCGTTGAGCAACGTCGACTTGCCGGCGTTCGTGTAGCCAACGATGCCGACCGTCGGCCAAAGGCGGCGGTCGCGGCCGCGAGCCGCGGTGGCGCGCTGCTGCCGGACCTGGTCGACGCGCTCCTTCATCTTGGCGATCCGGGTCCGGATGATCCGGCGGTCGGTCTCGAGCTGCGACTCGCCGGGACCCCGGGTCCCGATCCCGCCGCCGGTCCGGCTCAGGTGCGTCCACAGGCGCGTCAGGCGCGGCAGCTGGTACTCGAGCTGGGCCAGCTCCACCTGCAGGCGGCCCTCGTGCGTCCGGGCGTGCAGCGCGAAGATGTCGAGGATCAGCCGGCTGCGGTCGATGACCTTGACGTTGAGCAGCTCCTCGAGCGCTCGCTGCTGGGCCGGTGACAGCTCATCGTCGGCGATCAGGACGTCGAAGCCGGTCTCGCGCTTGGCCGCCGCCAGCTCCTCGGCCTTGCCCTTGCCGACGTACCAGTTGGGATCGACGTGGCGGCGGTTCTGCCACTCCGCGCCGACCACCTCGGCGCCGGCGGTGGTCGCCAGGTTGGCGAGCTCGGCCAGCGAATCGTCGGCCGACCAGCCCTCGTCCTCGCCCGTGTCGACGGCGACCAGGAAGGCATGCTCGGGAACGCGCTCGAGCTCGATCAAATGCGGTGCAGGCATGGCGCCGTAGTGTAGCCCGTCATCCAGCCGCGGCCGGCTCGCCGATGGCTCGCCTGCCCAGCTCGATCGCCGTCGTCGTGGGCAATTCCCCGGTGGCGTCGAGCCAGGTGATCCCGGGTTCGGCGCGGAACCAGGTTCGCTGGCGCCTGGCAAACGCCACGTTCCGGCCCGCGTCCAGCGCGATCGCGGCTTCGAGCGTCAGCTCCCCGTCCAGGACGGCCCACGCCTCGCGGTAGCCGATCGCCGAGAAGGCCGGCAGGGCGGGATCGAACCGTTCGCGCAGGCCGCCAGCCTCATCGATCAGGCCGGCATCGAACTGCGCCCGGGCGCGGCGGACGATGCGCCGGGCGTGCTCGTCGGGCTCGACGGTCAGTCCCAGCCAGAGGGCGCGCCCGGGATAACCCCGGAGGGACGGCAGATCGACGTCGCCGGCCAGCTCCGCGATCTCGAGGGCGCGAACGACGCGGCGCTTGTTGTGGAGGTCGATCCGGGCCGCCAGCGACGGAGCCCGTGCCACCAGCCGCCCGACGAGGACCGCCAGGCCATCGCGGAGCAGGTCGGCCTCCAGGCTCGCGCGGACGGCCCGGTCGCTCGGGAGGGCCGCCGTGTCCAGCCCACGTCCCACCGCTCGCAGGTACAGGCCGGTCCCCCCGGCCAGGATCGCGACGCCGGCACGCGCCTGGAGGTCGACGAGCACACCATGGGCGTGGGCGACGAAGTCGGCGACGCTGAACGGCTGATCGGGCTCGACCAGGTCCAGGCCGAAGTGCGGGACGCGGGCCCGGTCGGCGGCGGTGGCCTTGGCGGTCCCGATGTCGAGGCCACGGAAGACCTGTCGCGAGTCCGCCGAGATGATCGCCACCGGCCGGGACTCGCGGGCGAGTCCCTCGGCGAGCCGGATGGCGAGCTCGGTCTTGCCGGTCGCGGTCGCCCCGCCGATCACGATCAGCGGCGGCATCTCCGCCTGCTCGTTCACGCGTCGACGAGCGCGCCTCGCAGCGCGTACGGCCCGGCATGGTCGATCCGGACGCTGACCGTCTCGCCGACCAGCGATGGATCGCCGGTCAGGTGGACGAGCTTGTTCGTGCGCGTCCGGCCTGACAGGCGGGCCTCACCGGCCTGGTCGTCCGCGCGCGGGGCCGCGTGGGCGTCGTCCTCGCGCCCGTGCTCGTGCTCGTGCGGGCGAGGCGGCGCCAGGCTGTCGACGAGCACCTCGACGTCGCGCCCGAGCCAGGCGCGATTGCGTTCCAGGCCGATCGTCTCCTGGAGCGCCAGCAGCGTGTTGAGCCGGCGCCGCTTGGCGGCTGCCGGGACGTCGTCGGCGAGGCGCGTCGCCGGCGTCCCCGGTCGCGGCGAGTAGGCAGCCGCGAAGACCTGGTCGTAGCGGACGGTCTCCAGCAGCCGCAGCGTCTCCTCGAACTGGGCCTCCGTCTCCCCGCAGAAGCCGACGATGATGTCGGTCGAGATCGCGATGCCGGGCACCGTCTCGCGGATTCGGGCCAGGCGCTCGAGATAGTGCTCGATGCTGTACTGGCG
>Ga0153916_10003545_pt1 | contig 11635 bp, 9 predicted proteins | sample Opewatmetagenome_FD_109642 | JGI IMG/M metagenome (GOLD analysis project Ga0153916, IMG submission 109642) | Freshwater wetland microbial communities from Ohio, USA - Open water 3 Core 3 Depth 4 metaG | ecosystem: Environmental > Aquatic > Freshwater > Wetlands | place: USA: Ohio, Lake Erie, Old...
ACATCGATATCCTTGCTCTGTACAAAATGAACACTTTCCACTGGCATTTGACCGAGGACCAGGGCTGGAGGATCGAGATCAAGAAATATCCCAAGCTGACCGAAACCGGAGCTTGGAGAAGAGAGACGATGTTTGACGGAACGCCTTATGGCGGGTTTTATACCCAGGATGAGGTCCGGGAAGTCGTCGACTATGCCAGAAAGCATTTTATCACGGTCGTCCCGGAAATCGAAATGCCGGGCCACTCGCTGGCGGCCTTGGCTTCTTATCCGGAACTCTCCTGCTCCGGAGGGCCATTCGAGGTCGGCATGGAATGGGGGATCATCTATGACGTCTACTGCGCCGGGAACGAAAAAACCTTCGCCTTCCTCGAGGACGTGCTCTCTGAAGTCTTCGATCTTTTCCCCGGCCAATTCGTTCACGTTGGCGGAGACGAAGCGCCCAAGCTCCGCTGGCAGAACTGCATCAAGTGCCAGGCAAGGATCAAGGCCGAGGGCCTGGCTGACGAAAAAGAACTCCAGAGCTACTTTATCAAGAGGATCGAAAAGTTTCTCACTTCAAAAGGAAAGAGACTGGTGGGATGGGACGAGATCCTGGAAGGCGGGATCGCCCCCAACGCCACAGTCATGTCATGGCGAGGAGTGATCGGAGGGATCGAAGCCGCCAAATCTGGCCATGATGTCGTCATGACTCCCACAACCCACTGCTATCTTGATTATTATCAAGCTCAGTTCGATGAGCCAAAAGCGATCGGAGGATATCTGCCAATCGAGAAAGTCTATTCCTACGAACCTGTTCCCGCCGAGCTCACGGCCACAGAGGCCAAACACATCCTCGGAGCGCAAGGGAATATCTGGACCGAATACATGAACGATTTCGCTCAGGTGGAATACATGCTCTTGCCCCGGATGCTTGCCCTGAGCGAGGTCGTTTGGTCAAAAAAAGAGCTCCGAGATTTCCAGGATTTCAGCGTCCGCATCGTCCCCCACTACGAGCGCCTTGCGGCCAAAAAAGTCAACTTCAGGCTTCCTCCGCCTGAAGGTCTTGGAGGAAAAAAACTCATCCAGGCCGCGACAAAGATCAAGGTTTACCCGCCCTTCCCGCAAGCAGAAGTGCGGTACACCACGGACGGAACAGAGCCGTCGCGGGAATCTCCTCTCCTCAACCCGGCGAATCCGGTTGATATCACCGCAAGCGCTATCCTCAAGGCACGCACAATCCTGTCAAGCGGAAGAATGAGCCGCGTGACCAAAACCGCAGTTAGCCTTATCGACCCCGAGCGAAACGGCCTGGAGTATTCCTACTATGAGGGCAGCTGGCCGATGCTTCCTGACCTGGCCGGCCTCCCGGCGTTGAAGACGGGCCGGGTCTTCGACATCAACCTTGAGCCCGCCGCGTCAAAGGAAAGCGGGTACGCGCTTTTATTCAAAGGATATATTCAGGTTGACAAGCCGGGCGAATACATATTTACGATCATGGCTAATGCCGGAGCCTCCCTTTCTATCGGAGATGCTGAGGTGGTCCGCAACAACGGCGTGTTCGTCCTCGGGGAAGTCTGCGGCAAAATTAAACTCGCTGCGGGAAAATACCCCCTAAAAATTTCCTATTTTCAGAAGTCAGAAGAAGGACAACTGCAAATATTCTGCGCGGGCCCGGGAATGGAAAAGCAGGCCCTTCCTCCTCAATGGCTTTTCCTAAAATAGGGGAAAAAAACTGGCGGGAAATCAGGCGCGGCAGCCGGGGGAGGAGCGTTTTGCTTTCTGGCGGAGGGAGAGGATGCATTTTTCCATCTCTTCCTCCTGGTCTTCCATTGATTTCACCAGGGCAAATTGCACCCTGGCCCTGTCCAGGTTTTGACCCGGCCTGTGGATCCTGAAATAGACGTCACCCTCAAGATAGTCCATGAGAAAGCGAAGGCCGATGGTCAAAGTGATTAGCCTGCCAGAAAAGACAAGAAGCTCGAGTTCCTTCTCGGTGAGAAAATCACCCGCCTCCTCCAAATAGCCCGCAGCCAGGGCCCGGAACATGTCCATTTCCATTTTCACCCTGGCCAAGTCCTCTTCGTCTTCGGCAGCAAAACTCGTGGTTGTCCTGACCATGTCGCCGAAGTCATAAAGGGCCGAGCCCGGCATCGTCGTGTCGAGGTCGATGATGCAGATGGCCTTTTCTGTCCTGTCATCAAAGAGGATATTGTTGATCTTGGTGTCGTTGTGTGTGATCCGGAGGGGAAGGCTGCCGTCCTCCAGGGCTCTCGTGATCACAGAGGTCATCGGCTCACGCCCGAGCACAAAGGCAATGGCCTCGCTCGCTCCGCCGGCCCTCTTAAGCGAGTCCTTTTCCAGGACTTCCTTGAACCTGGCGAAACGCCGCGGGGTATGATGAAAGAAAGGAATTGTCTCATGAAGGGACGAAGCGGGAAAGTCTGCCAGGAGCTTCTGAAAGCAGCCGAAGGCTCTACCGGCCTCAAACGCCTGCTCCGGTTTTTTGGCGATCTCAATGATATGGCAGTCGGCAACGTACCGGTAGGCGCGCCAAAAGTCGCCGTCAAAAGAAAGATGGTAGCTCTTGCCGGATCTTGAGCGAGCCAGGTTGAGAGTCTCACGATCAGGATTCCTTCCCGGCATCTTTTCGACTTTGGCCCGGATATGCCCGGTGATTCTCTCGAAATTGGACATCAGCCTCTCCGGGTCGCGGAAGACATAGTGGTTGATCTTCTGAAAGATGTAGCGCTCAAGAGCGCCATGGCAGCGGACATCGACAAGGTAGGTGTCGTTGATATGACCGACTTTTAAAAATTTATGGCTGATATAGTCTCCTTCGATGGCAAACTGGGAGAAAACGCCCTTCAGATCATGTTTTTTCTCTTCCAATTAGACCTTTCCTCACTTTCTGATTTTTTCAGGGTAGATTCCCTCCCCGACGAGCTCCCGTATACGAGAACGGACGCAAGGCACGTCCTCCGGATAAGTCACGCCGAACCATTTCTCGGCAGTAGAGATATACTTGACCCGGGCTTTTCCTAACCTGACCAGTTCATTGACCGCAAAGGGAATGTAATACTCGGCTTCAGTGTTTTGGCCCTCGCGCTCGAGAAATTGGCTGAACCCGGTCTCCAGGTGATTGAACAATGTCGGCGTGAACCCCCAGAAGTTCATCGATACAATCTCATTCCCGTTCAACTTCATCCAGCGGCCGGCCGGATCAAGAGTTTTAGCTCCCTGGCCATCCTTTTCGACCCTGAGCCTCTCAACAACTTCGGCGAGATCGCCCTCATCATCGAGCGTGCAAACGCCACGGGAAACAAAGCCGAATTCGGAAAGAGTGTTGATGAGGCGATAGCCGATAAAAGCATATTCATCACGGTCTCCGCCGAGCGAGATCGCTTTTTGGAGCCAGGCGCTTAGCTCCCGGTAGGCGCTCGAGCCATAAAAATCGTCAGCATTGATAACGGCGAATGCCGAGCGAACAGCGGCCCGCGCCACCAGAACGGCATGCGCTGTGCCCCAGGGCTTCTGGCGGCCGCCCGGAAGAGGAAAGGAACGCGGGAGCCCCAAATCAGTCTCCTGATACGCATACTCGACAGGAACCTTCTTTTCCCAATAGCTTCCAACAGCCTGGCGGAACGCCGCCTCGATCTGCTTCCTGATAACAAAGACGACGCGAGTGAAACCGGCCTGAATGGCATCGTAGAGGGAGTAATCCAGGATGAATTCCCCGGATGGGCCAACCGGGTCGATCTGTTTAAGTCCTTTATAGCGTTTGCCGATGCCGGCGGCGAGCACAAGAAGAGTTATGTCTCCCATTCCTTTTCCTCTGTCGGATGAGCCCCCATTTATAACATATTCGAAAAAATGATGTCAAAAACTCCCTACTTTGCTTGAGCCTCGTTCAGCTGCGCTCGATTATTTTTTGGAACCGGGTTTTTCGGCTGGCTTTTTTGGGAGTGCCTGAAGGTCAACCCAATTCTCCATGAATTTTTTCCCCCCGGTTGTGGGGGCACCTTCGGCAAGCAGCGACTCGAATATAGCTTTAAGCTGGGCATAAGGCAGAGTGCCGATGATCATCCGGTTGTTAATGATGAGCGTCGGCGTCGACCGGAGCCCGTAGGTGAACTGGTCCGAGGTTTTTTCGTACTCGGCGCCGGTTGCGATGATCTTCTGGACGAGGTCTTTAGTGGGCTGATCGTTGAGCGACCTTTCCACACCGTATTTATTGGCCAAGGATGATCGCCATTCAGGCGTCTTGGCCTTGGCATAGTTCTCGAAAATCTCGTCATGAATTGCCTTAAATTTGGCAGGATCATAAGCCGCCATATACGAGAGGTCGCAGGCGCCAAGATGCCGGTTGCTCTTCTCCGGGACAACGTGATTGCAGGCATCGAGCGGAAAGAACTGGAAAGCGATATTGATCTTTCCCTCAAACTCATTTTTGAGAAGCTTCAGCTGCTTGTAGAGAAACACGCAATCGGGGCACAGAAAATCCGCATATTCAACTACGCGGATGGGCGCATCCTCAAAACGTTCCGTCGCCTTGGCCGTCCAGTAGGGTGAAATGAAACTCGGGTTGCTGACCTCGGCCAGGCTGTAATATTCCTTGACGACTCTGGCTGCCACCCCACCCAATTGAGCCTCCTTCTTAGCTTGATAAAAGAGATGAAAACCATAGGCGCCCGTCGCCAGTACCACCGCGAAAACCAGGAGATACTTAATCGAAGGGGAAAGAAAGGCGCGCACGACAGCGCCTGCGCCCTTCCCAGTTGCGGCCAGGCCATATTTCCAAAAAAGTGCGCAACTGAACAGTGAAAAAAGATAATAGCCGCTGCAAAGAAGGCAAAGGCTTTTGAGGAAGAACACTGAGTAGACGAGAAGGCCGATGACGCCGAGCGCGTTGAGCAGGGAGAGCGATTTGTTGGTCCGTTCAAAGGCCGGCGCTGGGAATAGGGCTCCCAGCACAACAAGGGCGCCGACAACAAGGCCGAAATATCCCATCGGGACACCCCAGACCTGGGCAATGGACGAGTAGGCGGAGCTGTCGCAATTAAAGAAAGTGCTGATATCGCAAAAAGACCCCAGGAAGATGGATTCCGGAAAATTAGCGTTGAAAAAATGCCGGATCGTAAGCACCGACGCGGCAATCATTCCCGCTCCAGCTAGGAAACTCCAAAAGCGCCGCCAGCCAGCGCCCATTAATGTCAGGGACCGTTCCATCCGCAGCCTCCTCGGTTTGAAGTCGAGCTATTTTATCACAGAATCTTGTCGGGATCACAATTCCTCATTCCGAAGTAATTAGCAAAACATTAGGGGTATGAGGGCAACAATTCGGGTGGCATTTCATATTGGGCCGGATGGATGCCGGCCTTAAGTCCCCGTAGCGGAAAGGGGACCCGGCGTTTTTTTCCGACGGGGGGAACCGATGGGACTGGTTCCCGGGGGTGCGGGGGCCACGGGCGGCATCATCCCGCCCAGAGGAGGCAACCTTGATTACCGAGTTGACACGAAAAACTGCAAGGTACCACCTAAGGATTTGCTACTTCCCATTCCGAAAAAGGCGTTTTCGTTCCGAAACGCTTATTTTATTTTGGAGGCTCTCCGGTGATCTTGTAGTTCTTGCCTTCAAAGCTCACAATCATGTTCTCGGCTACGGAAAGGTACTTGCCGATTCCGGGTTTCTCGCTGATCAGGCGGAAATATTCGTCTGAATTGAATCGTATCTCCTCGGCCTGGCTCCCTTCTTTATAGACGCTGTCAACCCAGACTCCGTCCTTGAGGTAGAACGTCTTGTCGTCTTTATACCGGATAAGCTGTGAGCTCACTTCGGAGGCCTGTTCTTGGGCTTTGAATTGCTGGTTGACCTTAGCTAGCTTAACCGCGCCCGCTCCTGTCGTTATTCGTGCGTCGAGGGCTTCCTGGGCTGCTGGCGCTGCGGCTGCAATAGACATCTTCTCATTCTCCGTTACAAGAAACGAGGTGTAAGGTGTCACGATGCCGTATTTCACACCGAGATTCCGCACTTCATCAATAAGCTCTTTTTCAGGTCCCTGGAGGCGGATCTGCTCGAGGAGATAGCCACAGCGCCGGGTGGCCCAAAGCCGGGGCAAAAAACTATAGGATTCATCCTGAGCGAGCTTTTGATCCTCCAGGACGAACCTCTTCTCCTCTTTGCCCACTTTTCCTGTAAGGCTGATTGAGAGTGGGCCACCGCCCTTGTATTTACCAAGGACAATGAGCTCAGACCCCTTGAAAAGATCCGGCAATGTCTGCGGATAGGCCTGGTATGTTTCAATTCCCTTGAAGCTCAAGGCCAAGTCGGCAAGGAGCGGTGAAGATATCTTTTCATAATAGCTGGAGACAGCAACTTCGAGGTCCTCATTCTCGCCGACATAAACGGATGTCCCGCGATTTTCGGCGGACATCTTGTCCAGGAGCTCGGTATTAACGTCATAGCCGACGCCGAACACAAAAAGGCGCGATTTGGACGTGTTTGTGGCGGTGATATTCTTTAAAATTTCTCCAATTCCGGTGATCCCGACCGTAGGCTGTCCATCAGTCAAAAAGAGGATATAATTGGGCCGTTCTCCCTGCGACATCAGGCTCAACGCCTTGAGGAGAGCGTCATTGATATTTGTCCCTCCCGAGTCTTCAACCGCATCGATGAAATTAATGGCTTTCTCCTTATTTTCCGCGTCGGCAGTGGCGAGCTCGGTGGAAAAAAGGCTGACGCCATCGTCAAAGTCGATGACGGAGAAGCGGTCTTTCCCATCCAGGTGATTGATGATAAAGCGGGCCGCCTCCTTGGTCTGTTGGATCTTTTTTCCACTCATACTCCCGGAGCTGTCGAGGACAAAGACGATATTCTTGTTGATGACTTTCTCCCTGGCTTCGACATAGCGCGGGGCGGCCAGGAGCATGTAATAATTGTTCTCTTTATCGGAATAGTTGAGGAAGGTCATCCCGATATCGTCCAAAGAGACACCATAATACACGACAAAGTCTTTGTCCGGCTTGACGTTTCTCTCTTCCAAACCGAGAGTGGCCCTGGTCGGGCTTTCTTTCCTGACAGAAACCTTGTGCGTGGGAGAATAAATGTTTGTGAGAGCAACCTTGGAATCGATTTTCACAGCAATGGTCACTTCATCGATCGGCCGGTAGGAGAATCTCTCGGTATTCAAAGGATAGACGTAGCGAACAAATCCTTTTTCTGCTCTCAGAATCTCGGAATACGAAAGCCGGATTCTTTTCTCCCCTCGGGCCGGGATTGGAAAGACCCTCGCCCTAAAGGTATTTCGGCCGATATATTCGAGGAGTGCGGGATCCTTCAGCCTGCGGACGATATCTTCGTAGACCTTGCGGGCCTGGCCGCTGTCCAAAACCTCTCCCTCGATCTTTTTATCCCCGATATACATAGCGAATTGGGAAATGGAGGCTCCTTCGGGCAAAGGAAAGATAAAGGTCCCCTCGATATCCCTGTCAAAATTATTGATAAAGACCTCGTCGATGGAAGTTTTGGCCACCTGGTCGCGAATCTCCACTGTAACCCTGTGGTATTTGACAGTGAGGGGAAGAATGACCTCTCCCGGGCGGGGGTCGGGAATGATGATACCGTCAGCATAAAGCTGTGGAACTAATCCCAAAAAAAGGACAGCGAACCCAAGTCCAAAGAACCAAAGATGACGAATTGTGCGCATAGCCAACCTCCTTAGCCTCTTTCTAAGGCTCCCCTAAGTATAACTCGCCTTCCTTGGATTCGTTCCAAGATATTGGCTATTCCCGGTCCCCTCCCCGAGTCAGCAATTCCTGAATTCTGTGTTGAAGAGCCCTAACCGTGGGGAAAACCTCGACCCCGCTGCTGGCGAACTTCTTTTTTTCCTGGCTGAGCAAAAAAATCCTTTCAATTCCCGCTCCCCGGCCGGCTTTGATGTCAAAAACAGAGTCTCCGACGACGGCCACATCTTCTTTCACGAGCCCGAGCTTGTTCAAGGCATCAACAAGCGGGGCCCCGGAGGGCTTCCAGAGTCCGCCCTCCCGGGAGATGACGCAGTCAAATTTCAGGTCGAACTTCTGCAACAGGAATTCCACATTCTCACGGCTATTGTTGGTGACAAGAGCTTTCTTCACCCCTTCTTGGGATAAAAGATTCAGGAAACCGCGCATTCCTCGCTTGAGGCGGGCCTGAGTAGTGTTTTCATTTTCATATCTCTCGAGGATCGCCCACTTGCGCGATTTTTCCGGCTCTTTGAGCCCGCTCAAATAGGTTAGGATAGGAATTCCAGGAGTTCCCAGATCGGCCCTGATCCGGTTCCAATCATAAGAGACGTCGACAACTGTCCCGTCCAGGTCAAAAATAACGCCCTTAAGGCTCATGAATGGTCTCAACCATTAGGACAATGACAGGAAAAGTTTATTCCGTCGACTTAACCCTTCCGACCTCAAAGAGCGGCTCCCCCGTGTTTGTCGGCGGAGTGTTGATGATATAGAGCATGATTCCACTGAAGGGGGCCAGCAGCTCCTCCTTTGGATTCCCCAAGTAGTCTGTTACGATGCCGACTTTTTGACCCTTCTTGACATAATAGCCCATCTTGATTTGAGGGAAAAAGAGTCCGTCGGTCTTCGAATAAACCACCTCATACCGATCAATCCAGACAGGGTCAGGAGTGAGGTCGGGTGTTCCCGCAATCATCTTGAAGAGCCGCATAACACTCAAGATCCCGCTGATGTTCCGGCTGACGGATTCTTCATCGGTCTTCCCTAGGTACCCTGATTCTGTGGTTATAGCCGGCTTGCCGAGAAGAACCGCCGTATTGCCCAGGTACTTGGAATTGGCCAGGTCCTTTGTCTTGGTTTCGTCGATAACAATATATTTTATCCCGAAGGCGAGACACATGTCTTTTGTGACTTCGTCCATTCTTTTATCACCGGTGATCATCCAGTACGAATAAGGAATGAGGGCCTCGTTCCCGTCCCCACAATGAAGGTCGATGAGATAATCGCATTTTTTGATCACTTCCTCCATTAGGACAAAAGCGATTCGCTGGCTGAGCGTGCCCTCTGTGCTTCCCGGAAAGACACGGTTAAGGTTTTTCCAATCAAACGGGTTGTAATAGATCACCCTTTTCTGGAAAGAAGGCAAGTTGGCGATATGGATGAAGATGACTGTCCCGGCCAAGTCTTTCGGGTCGATTGCGTTTTTCAGGCGGTAAAGAGCCAGGATAGGAGGATATTCATAGCCATGAATCCCGGCGACAAGCGCAAGGGTCTTTCCCTTTTTGGCTCCATGAATTATAGTAAACGGAACAGACGTCCCGATTCCGTCTTGCTCAGGCACTTGCAGGTAGCCCGAAGCGGAAGCCCCAGGCGCGACTTTTATGGCGCCCAAAGAAAACGGCTCTTGTTTGCTAGCGCCCTGAACGCAGGGCCCCGGTCCCCAACCCAGAAAAAAGACGAGCAAGAGAACGCCGCTCTGATAAAACGATGCTCTCATGAGACCTCCTCTTTTGATTATCTTCATTTTTAGATTCTATCTGATTCCTAAGATTCGGTCTATGAAAAAAGCAGCCCGCCTAAAGAAAAACTATTGCTTCTCGAGGTAAGTTTTGTTATAATGCGGCTCGACTAAACCCAAAAAAAGAGGAGGTGTTTTTATGGGCAAATACTTGGCCATCATCGCGGGCTTGATCGCCATGGCGTTAGGCCTCTGGCTTGTTATCTTCGTCTGGTGGCGTCAGTTCTATGAGCTCGTTTTTGGCTGCATCCCGCCTATCCTCTTTTTTGGCGGACTTATCGCCCTCATCGCCGGAATCAGCAGCATCAGGGATGCCGCGAGGACAAAAAAGCTCGAGGAAGAAACCCAAGCGGAAGAGAAAAAAGAAGCGCAATAAGAAATAACCGAATTAGAATAAATCCCGGCCTCTATCGTTTTTAGTCCTCCCCTAATTTCTGGAAAAAGCTCTTGACAAACCCCGCAATATTCTTTACTTTGTAATTTGTAATCTAATTACAATGATATGCGAGGTTTGATTATGGACAACAAAAAGGACAAGACTGCGGGAAAAAAAGAAAAGAACCAGGTGGAGGCGGCCTTCGGCGAAATCGGCGACCAGGTGGAAAAATTCGCCGTCAAGACTGCAGAATCAATCAAGAAAGCCATTGACAAAGCGCTCTCGTCAAGAAACACGGTTCTGACCATCCGGGTCAATGAGGAAAGCAACAAAAAACTGAACATGCTGGTCGATGCCGGCCTGTTCAAGAGCCGCTCCGAAAGCGCGGCCTTCCTCATCGAGGAAGGGATAAAGGGCCAGGAGAGTCTGTTTGCCAAAATAAGTGATAAACTGGAAACGATCGACAAGATCAAACAGGAACTCAAGACGATCGTTCATGGCGAAACGCAAGCCAAAGGTTAGGCCGGCTTGCCTCTGCCGAAAAATATGTGATACCATTCTGATGTGGTTTCTGTCGGCGTTCTTCCAATCCTTCTGACCCTCTCGCTATTTTCCCCGACCGAAAAAAGCATCGAAAGGGCCTTCTTTCAGAATGATGCCAAGCTCATCTATGCTCTCCTCTCCCCAAAAAATCAGATCAATATTTCTTTGCCCGAGCCGATCTCATTCTCCGACCAGGTTTCCAGCGAGCAGGCCTTTTTCCTGTTACGCCAGATCTACTCGACTTTCCTGACGTTTGAGTTTTATGCTGACAGCGAACTTCCCGTAATAGCCAAAAAAAACAGCCTTATTTTCAAGGCGAGGTGGTCTTTTAAAAATAGGAAAAGCAACAATCAGTACGTCCTCCAAGTCTTTTTTTATCTGGTCAAAGACACGGATTGGAAAATCACTGAAATCAAGGCCGAGAAACTGTAATGCGGCGCCTTCCCCCTTTCCGCGAGAACAGACTTCTGTATGGGTTCGCTATCGGAACGCTCCTAGCACTCCTCTTTTTTGGGCTTTCCGCTCTTCTGCCGTCCCTCCTCTCGTCCAACTACTACTCCAGAAGTCTGCGGGCCTTGAGGGAACAAACAGAATCCATAAAAAGCGAATTTGCCGCCCTCGAGACAGGCCTCCAGCTCAAACATAAGGCGCTCCTCAGCTCTCCCTTTCCCAGGGACAAAGATAAAATCTTCGAGCTTTTCAAGGCGATGAAATTGAACCCTGAAATCGAGGGTGTGGCCTATTATGATGAAAACGGCGCGCTGGCGGCGTGGCTGGGAAATGTCACCGATTTCAGGCCGGCCTCTCCGGACTTATCCTTCCCCGTCCGCAATAAAGCCTCTTTTTATCTGGTTTCCTCTCATGCAATCCGCCAATCTGAGTCAGTCGTTCTCTTCAGGCTGTTGGCCTTTGCGCCGCAGATCAGAGCCCCCTATCTCACGGATTATCATTTCCTCGAGCGGAAACTCCGGAAGAATTGCCTGATCAATTACTGGGATTACCGAGAAGAAGTGTCCGGGTTTGAAAAGCTCTTTTCCCGGCACAAGGATGAATATATCGGTCAGCCGCGGCTCCGGAATGAGGTCCAGACCGTCTTTTTCCCCTTGCGGAATGGGCAAAAAAGGATTGTAGCCACTGTGAACCTGAGTTCCCCTTCTCTTGTTTCTTCTCAGTCTCGTCTCCAGGAGAACCTGTTCCTTCTTTTCATCCTTCTTTTCG
>Ga0153916_10003546_pt1 | contig 11634 bp, 8 predicted proteins | sample Opewatmetagenome_FD_109642 | JGI IMG/M metagenome (GOLD analysis project Ga0153916, IMG submission 109642) | Freshwater wetland microbial communities from Ohio, USA - Open water 3 Core 3 Depth 4 metaG | ecosystem: Environmental > Aquatic > Freshwater > Wetlands | place: USA: Ohio, Lake Erie, Old...
ACTCAGTAACACTTCGAAAGCGAAGCTTCTGAGCGAGTCCGGGAACCTGATCAAAGAGGTTCACGTTAGCATGCTGGCCGACACGCTCAAGGAGAACACCGAGCCGGTATCTGCAGTCGTGCTGGACGGAATCATCACTCAAAGAATACTCGACCTCGCTGTGGAAAAGAATATCAGCGCGGTAGTCGGTGTTAAACTGGGAAACATCGCCAAGCTCCCGACCAATGTCGAGGTATTGACGAAGGAAGACCTCAGCTGAGCATCGTTGAGTTCATGACGTCCGAAAAGACCGCCAAGATACTAGATGACTTGGAGACCACGGAGGACATAAAGGTCCCGTTCGACCCTCTTGAGAGGGTCATCGGGCAGGACGAAGCCGTGAGGCTGGCCAGGATCGCCGCTTCGCAGAGAAGGCACTTCCTTTTGGTCGGTCCCCCGGGCACCGGGAAATCGATGATAGCACAGGCCTTGTCCCTCCATCTGTCCAGACCGACTGAAGAGATCAGAGTTGTGCACAATCCTGAGAATCCCGAACGGCCGTTCGTGGAAGTGAAGATTCTCGAAGAAGTGGAGAAGGAGCTCGAATCCAAAGGCTACGCTGAAGGGGAATACATCGACCCCAAGGAAGCCCCAGTGAATGTCGCCGAAAGGCTGGGGTACCGCTGCTCAAACTGCGGGACATACTCTTCCCCCAAGGAAGGATTCTGCCCGAAATGTTCGAGGGCAAAGATAGCCCAGATGAGATCCTCGGCAAACAACCCGTTCGGAGACCTACTGGGCGGACTGGTCGAGGTGACGATGGGCCAGATGGTCGGAAGGGAGCGAGTCACCACCACCAGAAAAAGGTTCGGGAAGGAAGAGGTAGTCGTCTTCGAGCGTGCCGGAGAGATGATCAAGATCCTCGACCAGCAGGCTCTGGAGAAGAGGCGTGAGCTGGAGAAGGAAAGCCCGAAGAAGGTCATCGTCCCTATCACACGGAACCCGTTCGTGCTCGCGACCGGGGCAAGTGAGGTCGAGCTTCTCGGAGACGTGAGGCACGACCCGTACGGAGGGCACCCGCAGCTCGGAACACAGCCTTACGACAGGGTCGTCGCAGGAGCTGTCCACAGCGCCCACCAAGGAGTGCTCTTCATAGACGAGCTCCCTCACCTTGGGCACCTCCAGAGATTCATTCTGACGGCCATGCAGGAGAAGCGGTTCCCGATTGCCGGTAGGAACCCTCAGAGCGCGGGCGCCAGCGTTCGAGTGGACAACGTGCCCTGTGATTTCATATTCGTCGGCGCGTGCAACATACAGGATTTGCCGCACATACTTTCGCCGCTCAGGTCGAGAATCAATGGAGGGGGATACGAGGTGCTTGTCGAGACCGTCATGCCCGATTCTGATGATAACAGGGTCAAGCTCGCCCAGTTCGTCGCCCAGGAGATCACCATGGACGCCAAGATACCCCACGCGTCCAGAGATGCGGTAATGCTCATAATCGATGAGGCGAGAAAGAGGGCGAAGGTCATCGACAACAGGGACAAGTCCCTCACTTTGAGGCTCAGAGAGCTCGGTGGCCTAATCAGGGCTGCGGGGGATGTTGCAGTCCAGGAACAGGCCAATATCATCGACGCGTCCCACATAAAGGAAGCTCTGAAGAGAGCAAGGCCAGTCGAGGAGCAGATCAAGGAGAGATACGGCAGCTACATGGGCGGAGTCTCGTCTGATGTGAGCATCTCCGAGAAGGAATCCTCCCCATATCATTACTGGAACTATCACGTTCATGACGACAAGAGGGGCTATCAGTAGGCCTGTTTCAGGTCTGGAGCACCTTAATCATCTTGTGAGCGTCCTCTCCGTTGCTATAGAACTTCTTGAGTTCTCCACATACTGAAAACCCCTCTCGTTCGTAGAATGCTATTGCGCCCAAGTTGCTCTTGCGGACTTCGAGAATGATTGTGTCCACGCCTTTGGCAGCCGATTTCTTGTAGAGCTCGCTCATCAGACGTTGCCCGTATGTCCTGTGCCGGTATTGAGAAAGCACCGCCAGCATCAGTATTCGTGCCACTCTTGAACCAGAGGGCACGGCGGCGATGAACCCGATTATCTCTCTGTCTTTCAGAAGAACGATGAACCCCTCCATCCAGAGGTTGTGGACCGTTAGGTACAGAGAGGGCGGATAGTTCTCTCCCAGCGAATCCTTGACGACCCTGATGACCGCAGGGATGTCAGTTGGTGAGAATAGGCGGGTTGCGATCATGTCTTGCCCGTCAGGTGCAAGGGCGATGATTAACCTTGCGCGAATCTGGAGGAACCCTCGGCCCTCTAATTCGTCTGTAGACCAGGACCGCGAGGCCAAAAATCAAAGGAGCCAACCATGCAATACCATCAGCGGGTGAGTCACGCCTCGCTGGAACGGCCGTACCTCCATGTATCACAGTGATGACGACTTCGTCTGTAGCGGTGTTGCCCCATGAGTCTTTCACCGTCAAAACGACGCGAAATGTCCCTGGAAGAAGCCCTATGAACTCGGCCGAGCTATTGCGCGATTCGCTTTGACCGTCTCCATCGATGTCCCAGGAGATGTCGGCGATTGCCCGATTGTCGCTGGACGAATTGGCTGAAAGCACCGCGACTTCGCCTTGTGCAATCTGTTGGTCCGGACCGGCATCCGCGACGGGAGGCAGCTCATCAATGCGCCAATCCAGCTCGAACGCCATTGAGAAATAGTCTGCAACCTCGCACGAATCGATCAATAGTCCGAGCTCCCGGTTCTTGGCGAATGATGCAGTTACCCAGTTGTTGCTTGACACAAGCGTGCGCTTCCCGTCGAACACAGCTCCCTTGTTATGGAGCGCGAGCGCTGGATTCCTGGTATCCATCAAGCTGAATTGACCGTCAAGTCCCTCAAGGGTCGAGTTCTCTCGCAGGGAACTGACAACTGCACCGTTCCTATTTAGATTGAACCAGGAAGAGTCGAACAGCACTCTTGCACTCCCTCCACGATGTGTGATCGAGAGAATGTCTGCTACAATCGGGCTGACGATCGAAGCTCCGCTCCATCTCTGTTCCCAGAATAGGTCCGCCTGGAACTGCTCCGCGAGAACGGATCCCGAGCTTTCGATCATCCTGCAGATGTATGGGATGTCTAGAGAGCTATCGGGAGAAGCGAAAACGTCAATGAGCGCAGGCGATGTTGATCTCATCGGATCGAGAAAACCTCTGGTGTGATTCGATTCCGGGACCGCAGGTAAGACCGCATCCGGGTCCCACCTCGTATCCTCCCGCCAAGGAATGACATCCAGTCTTGACAGCCTAGAGTCTTCATAGAACATGCCTTCTACGAAGCGGGCGAGAGCGCGGTCAGCGACGCAGACCCCCCAGCCCCTATTGCCGAACAACCTGTCCGTGGGGGTCCCTTGTTCCACGAAATTCTCTGATAGGACAACAGTCTTGAGATGATCCACAACCAGATACTTGGCGTGCAAAGCTCCAAAATGCTGGACCACGTCTCTGCTTGCGTTGCCACGGATTGTTCGTACGTCCACATTGTTCTTTGCAAGGACGGACAGACAGGCGATCTCATCCCTGTTCATCCCCCCAGCGGGGCTGCCGTCCACTAGCAATCGATTGCTCGTCCCCCGCTTGGCCGCTGCTGTCATAGCGGATGCTATTGGAATGGAGGAGAATTCATAAGAGCACAATGACAAGCTCACGCTCGTCGAGCCGATAAGGTCGAGAAGTACTTCCAGAGAGCTGTCTGGGCTGGTGAATGCGGTCAAGTTCCCTGGGCCAACTAGAAATGTCCCGGGAGGCAGCTCTGTGTAGCCGTACCTGAACTCGCGGAAGTGTAGCCAATCGGCAGACGAATTGGAGTCCAGAAGCCTACCTTCCGCGCGAATCCTCTTAACCACTTCACCGTTTTTCGGACCCGGGACTGAATCGCCTATCCATGATGGCGAAGAGTCGTTTGTCGTGCCATAGCGGACGAAATCCACCAGGTCTCCGTCAGGAGCGGACAATGCTATGGAATCCCCAGCGTCACCGAGCCTGAATGTCCCCGATGCCGAAATCAAACTGGCGACGCCCTCACTGCCAATGGATAGATTCGGAAGCTGGGAGTACGCGCTAAAGAATGAACTCGAATTCCACGAGATAGAGAGAGACTCGTTTCGCATCAACCATAGATCCGCGACAATCATCAACCGCCCCTCGCCATCGGAGATGTTGAAATGAAAGAGATTGACATTGAGTCCGCATTGATTTGATATCACCAGGTATTCATCGTTTCGAAGGGCACAAGGATAAAACTCCGAGACCATCAGTCCAGCATAGTAGACTTGAGAGCTTGAGCTGCTTATGACAGGCGGATCGAGGTCGTGATGCGGCGTGGACAACATCATGACTAGAAGCAAGGCCGACGACACCGCTCTAATGAGCTCACGCCGCATCAGCTTGAGAACAATACAGCTGATTGAATATGGGGTGGCCTACACGTAGGCTTCAACTACTTCAGGCCGGAAACGAGGTCCAACAACGTACTTCGCCTGTCCCTGGACTTGACCACACCACTTGCTAGGAGCACACCATCCGTGCCCAGCTCCAGTGCCATGGCTACATCTTTTCCGTTCTTGACTCCGGCCCCGCAGAGAACACTCACATCTCGGTTAATCGACCGAATTGAAAGGACGGTGTCGGAGACTATCTTCGGGTTCGCTGATGTGACGGAGATATCCCCACCAATGAGCTCAGGCGGCTCGATTGCAACGAAATCCGGATTCATGGCCGCGCAGGCTCGGCTCACCGCGATATTGTTGGTGCAGACGATCGTGGAGAGAGCGGCGTGACGCGCTCTTTCAATCACCTCGTGAATCTCTGCGATCTTCACCCTGTGCTCTGCGTGGTTGACCAGAGTGCCTCTCGCACCTGAGGCCTTGGCGTTCTCGACAGTCACATGACCAGTGGTGCTTCCCGATGGCACGCTGTCCAGATGTTGTGCGAACACTGGAATCTTGACTGACGAAGCGACGAGGGCGAGATCTGGCATGGGAGGGGCGACTATGATAAAGGCACCTGTTTCTTCAGACACCTGCTCGCAAATCCTCGCAAGCTCCAGCGCAGCGGCGCCGCTTGCTTCGAGATATGTCTTGAAGTTCACCACGATTGCTGGCTTCCTGATGCTCAATTCGACAACCTCATTCCAGAGGCTTCATCCTGGGCTCGAGTTTCTTCAGGATTTCGGGTCTCGTCGTGTACTCAAGGTCCTCTGGCGAGACTATCCCGGGCATGAACGGACCGTGGCCCCTCATGTAGATGGACACCTCCATGGCCTTGTTCCTGACAGGATCCCATTCCTTGCCGGAGAAGTAATCGATCGGTTTGTGGTCACCCGGCTTGCTCCCTGGCTGCTCCGCACCCTGAATCCTTCCGTTTGTGATCTGCAATCCCAGCGCGCACACCCTCGGAGGGCCGTCGTGGTATGACGGATCGGATTGGTCGACTGCGCATGGATACCATGCACCATAGTGTGAGCCTCGCATCCAGCCGGCAACGAGCTGCGGGAATGCGAACGGTTGGAGGACCTCGCCGACTGCTGGCAGTCCTGACTGGCACCGGACCAGCATGACTGGGTCGTCCTTTCCCACATACTTGCCCGCAAGGATGTTCAGCTTCTCCGTCGACACGACGGCGGTGATGCCCAGAGTCCTGTGATAGACCCTCTTCACGGCGTATCTTGTAGTGTCGCCGATCAGCGCGAGTATGTCGTAGAGCTCAGCCGGTGAGCTCATCAGCACCTTCTTGTGGTCAACAACATCCACTATCTCGAGATCGTATCCAAGATGAGCCCTAGGGTCAATGACAAGACCAGTTGTTGTGAAGGGGTCCATGAAGATCTTGGCTATCGGGAGAGAGTAGGCCGAAGGGCCGCATTTGTCCGCCATGAAGACCAGGATCGGTTCAGTAGGGCGTTCCTCGAACTCCATCTCAGCAGCACCAGGGCCTTGCCCCCTGACATTTCCGGAGAACGCGTCCGAAAGGAGGTCCTGGCCAGCCGCGTACAGATGCATCTTCTTTGCCTCGTTCGCGGCAGCCATGAATGCGTTCCATGCGAGCTCGTGTATCTCCCTGTTGTTCTCTCCCTTCCTGTGGGTCATCAGCAGTTGCATGTCGTCGCCGCATCGAGTAACGTAGTAGTCGATCAGCAATCCGTCCCTCACAGCCTTGCCCATGCTGTCCGAGGCCACATCCATCATCTTCGGGTGAGGTCTCGAGTGACCTGCAATCGATCCGACGTCGGCTTTGATGAGTGATACAGTTACCTTTTCCGGCATCTCAATTCCCCCACGCAAATATGCACGCCCAGCGTGGCTTCACTGGATAAGATACTAGAGATATATTAACCGTTCCTGAGGAACGGCGGAGTCATGATGCCAGGCGTTCGCACTGGCCATAATGCGAGTTCCACAGGTACAGTACCCGCCGAAAGGATGATTCCACCGTCGAACACATGGGGGCGATAGATGAACCAGGAAGAGATCCAGAAGGTTGTCGAACAGTCCTCTAGCAAGCTCCTTCAGATCGCTCCTGAGCGCGCGGTCGCCAGACGGCCTCTGGTATCAGCTACAGAGACTTTGTCCGGCAATCGACCAGTGGACAAAGCTCATCGCTTTGAGGGGACTCTCGAGATACGCGAACAACTATTGACACCTCCGATGGTCTTTGGCAAAGGCTTAAACGAAACGATGCCTCTTTTCCAGGTGCGAGTGATTGAACGATGGGCACAGTGGAGGACCTCAAACCGATCTTCTCGCCGAAAGTCATTGCAGTCATAGGCGCATCCAGGAATCCCACGAAGGTAGGGTATGAGATCCTTCAGAACATACTTGTCAACGGCTATACTGGCAAAGTAATACCGATCAATCCTGAGACTCCGCAGATCATCGGCCTCAAGACTCAACCGAGCGTGCTCGCAGTCAAGGAAGACATCGATCTTGCCATAATCGCAGTGCCTGCGGAGTTTGTCCCGAAGGTCATGACCGAATGCGCGAAGAAGAAGGTCAAAGGGGCGATAATCATATCGTCCGGATTCGCCGAGGTTGGCGAGAAAGGCAAACAGCTAGAGGAAGAGGTCATGCAGATCGCCCGCAGAGGCGGCATCCGCGTCATCGGGCCGAATACGCTTGGATACAAGGATCCCATCGACAAGCTGGATGCGGCGTTCGTCTTTGGGATGCCCAGGCCGGGGGACATTGCGCTCATCAGCCAAAGCGGGGCGTTGTGCATAGGCATGGTTTACTATGCTAATGGCGAGTACATCGGCCTCTCAAGGGTGATCAGTGTCGGTAACAAGGCGGATGTCGACGACGCCGATCTGATCGATTACCTGGACCAAGATCATGCCACAAAGGTGATTGCCATGTACATCGAGGGCATCAAGGACGGCAAGAAGTTCCTCGATTCCGCACGGAAGTGCAAGAAGCCTATAGTCGCAATCAAGGCGGGGAGGACTCCGGCAGGCTCGGCCGCCGCATCGACTCATACCGGCTCTCTCAGCGGCTCTGATGCGGTCTACGATTCAGCATTCAAGCAGGTGCACATCCAAAGGGCCTACGATGTCATAGAGCTCTTCGACTTTGCAAGGGCGCTGGCATACCAACCTCCGGCGCTGGGCAACAGGGTGGGCATCATTTCAAACGGAGGCGGAGCCGGTATCATGATCGCTGACTGGTGCGAGTCCATCGGTCTGAAGGTCCCGAACCTTTCAAAGAAGACCATAGAAGCCCTGAAGCCGCAACTGCCAACGATAACGACAGCGCGCAATCCGCTTGATGTCACTGGCGATGCGAGATTCCATCGCTATCATGCCACAGGGAGCACTCTACTTTCAGATCCGAACATTGACTCGTTGATTATGACCTGCGTCCATGCGGGCATCGCAAGGCCACGCGAGTATGTGGGCGCAGTCATCAAGTTGGTGGAGGAGAAGCGCAACCTGAAGAAGCCAATAGTCGCGTGCTGGGTCGGCGGACCCGAGATAGACGAAGTGGTTCAGGAACTTAGGGTCAAGAACATACCGGTCTACGCATCGGCAATGAGGGCAGCGAAAGCGGTTCGATGCCTCTACGATGAAGGCAGAAGACTGGACCTGCTGACAAACAAGAGACAGAAAGAGAACAACGCTGCGTGACCAAAGGTAGCGACTCATCGTGGTCATGCGTTGTCATGGATGGCTCCTCGGAAGTAGGAGAAGGCTCAAATCCTCGTTCCGCATCGCCTGAGGATGAATGGCTGATTCCAGGCAGTTGGCGACCGATTCATTGTTGGCCCTTGGGGCGGTGGTCCTTTGGGGTCTCGCCTTTCCCCTGATTCAAATCGGCCTTGATGACTTCTCCCCCGTTCTTCTCGGATTTCTGAGATTCGTTCTCGCTTCGGCGCTTCTCATGGGTTTTGTGCTCATCCGATACTCCTTCAAGGAGATCTCATCGACGGTCGTGAAGGAATGGAGACCGCTCCTGGCATTGGGGATCCTATATGTCACGATCCCAAACATCGCGCAGAATGTCGGCCTCGAACATGGGACCTCTTCGATTGCGTCCGTAATCCAGTCGTCTGGACCCGTCATGACATTGATCTTCGCGGTGATCTTGCTCAAGGAGGGGTTGGGCCGGATGAAGGCTCTCGGAACCCTGATCGCGATGTCAGGGACGATTCTCCTAGTTGCCAGCGACGGCATCTCGGTTCACAACGAGGATTTCGTAAGCAACGTCCTCATATTCATCTCAGCCACATCCTACGGTCTCGCATGGGTATCGGCCAAGCGCATGCTGGAGAGAAGTCCGCCCATGCTCGTGATCAGCTTGGGCCTCGTGTTCGGGACCATTCTGCTTGGTGCTGTAGTTCCTTTCGAGAGGGGATCAATGTCCGTGTACACGGCAGATTCCGTCCTGAACCTCGTGATCTTGGGGTTGCTCTGCGCCGGCGTGTCTTCAGTGCTGTACCTCCGTCCTTTAGAGAGAGAGGAGGTCTCGAGAATGGCCTTCCTGATCTACCTGATGCCCGTGTTCGCGTCCCTCTTCGCGTGGATCCTCAGGAATGAGAGCGTGGAAGCCTGGACGGTGCTGTGTGGAGTGATAATCGTCATGGGGATCGTCGTCGCGAACCGGCAGGCCCCTTCGAAGAACAACAACAGTGCGGACGCTCAAAAGCCATGACCTATGCATCATCAACGTCCGCAATATCAATCGACGGCTTCGCTTCGATCTGGATTTCGCCGTTCTCTGCCGCCCTGTTGAAGAAGGCTTTGAACATGATCGGTGCGAGGACGGTCGACACGAACGCCATCAGGACGAGCACGGAGAACAAATCCTGGCCAATTATCCCCTGCTCAAGGGCTATCTTGGCAAAGACGAGTTCCATAGCGCCCTTGCCCATCATCATTGATCCTATCGCGAGGGCTTCGTTGTTCTTCAGGCCGTGTGCTCTGGCCGGAAGATAGGATCCTAGCATCTTGCCGAATACTGCGACCGAAGTTATTGCGACTAGGAGAGGAAGGGTGCTTGAGATCTGGTCGAAGTCAATCGTGAAGCCGATCAGTACAAAGAATATCGGGGCCAGGAAGCCCATCGTGACGCCCGACAGGATTTCTTCAACTCTCCCCCAAGCCTTGAGTCCCTTACCCGTTTGTCGGAGCAGCAGGCCGGCGATGAAAGCTCCGATCACAGCGGGCAAGCCTACACGTTCGGCCAAGATTGCGAAGGCAATGGCAAAGCCGATCGCGACTGCGAATGCTGCCTCTCCTGTGCGCATCCATCTCAGCATGCGGTAGACGTAAGGAACAACGTATCTTCCGACCGCGATTGCCATAACAAAGAATAGGATGAAGCCTCCCGAGAGAACGACGACGTCGATGATGCTCATCGGGCCCTTGTCACTCCCCAATATCAGGCTCAACCCGAGCATCAGCGCGGCGTCGGTGATTAACGCGGCACTCGTTATCGTGCTGGCTGTCCGCGTCCTCACCACCTCCATGTCCACCAGGATTCTGAGCGTCACAGGCAGGGCCGTGACGGACACGGCCAGCGCGATGAATGCCAAAGGCAGACCGCCGTAGCCAAACAACATGCCCACGAAATATCCAAGCACCAAAGGAATGGCGATGCCGAGCGCAGCTATCGACGCTCCGACTCCTGACGATGATCTGATCGCGCCCGTTGAGAACTGCAGACCAGAGTAAAGCATCAGGAAAAGCATTCCGAAATCCGCCAGATCCGAAAGGAACTTGCCGGACTCGGAGGCGGTATCGTACATGTCCGATAGTCCCAAGAAGACGGCGCCGAGTATGAATGGACCAAGGATTATGCCGGCCAGGAGTTCGCCGACAATTGCTGGCTGGTTCACTCTCGTCAGGACTTCGCCGACGGCCTTGGCAAAGGCGATTATGAGAAGCACATAAACGAGGGTGATCAGCTCCACGATTGCACCATCTGCCTAGCGACAGGAGACGATTAATGCAGACATTAACCTTCGGGTGCAAAAGGCGAGCGGGTCCGCGTCCCGGGAAAACCGTTAATAGCTCCGACTAGGTTACGCGAGCAAGGTGATTGTTCCTTGCCAACCTGGCAGCACATCGCGTACTCCAGAGAAATTGACAGCTCATCTTTCGGCAAGCACTTGACCGTTGGTGGATGGGTTCAGGATCTCCGCAACCTGGGCGGGATTTCCTTCCTGCAGCTGAGAGACAAGTACGGTGTGATCCAGGTGACATGCCTCAAGAAGAGGGACAAAGTGTTGTTCGACCTGGCGGCTTCGATACCTCGAGAGTCCGTGGTCCTGGTTGCAGGCACTGTCAAGGAGAGCAAAGAGGCCAGGGCTGGCTTCGAGATAATTCCTGACAAGATCGAGGTGCTCAGCAAGGCTGAAACACCACTTCCTCTCGGCGTCATAGACAAGGTCGGCGCGGACCTTGACACGCGGCTGAACAATAGGTTCATGGACCTCAGGAAAGAGGAGATCAGAGCCATTTTCCAGATCAGAGCGAAGACCATCGAGGGCATCAGGAGGTTCCTGATATCAGAGGGCTTCGTCGAGGTGAGCACGCCGAAGATTGTCGCTGCTGGGGCAGAGGGCGGGTCAACGCTATTCCCAATCAAATACTTCGACAAAAACGCCTACCTTGCGCAGAGCCCACAACTATACAAGCAAAACCTGATGGCCACCGGGCTTGACAGAATCTTCGAGATTGCACCAGCATACAGGGCAGAAGCATCTGACACAATTAGGCACATCGCTGAGTTCATCTCGCTCGATGTAGAGCTCGCGTTCATTGAATCATCTGACGATGTGATGGCGGTTGCGGAAGGTATCGTCGTCTCGAGTTTGAAATATCTACGTGAACATGCGAAGGACGAGCTGTCGAGGCTGGGGGTCAAACTCGGAGAACCGGTAACGCCATTTCCGAGGGTGAAATACAAGGACGCGGTCGAGATCGTCAGGGCCGAGGGAATGAAGATTGAGCACGGAGACGACCTTGGGACGGAAGGTGAGAAGGCTCTCGGAGAGGTCATGAAGCGGGAGAAGAACTGCGAACTTTATTTCATCACTGAGTTCCCAACATCTCTGAAACGAGGCACTTTCTACGCCAAACGCTTCGAC
>Ga0153916_10003547_pt1 | contig 11634 bp, 6 predicted proteins | sample Opewatmetagenome_FD_109642 | JGI IMG/M metagenome (GOLD analysis project Ga0153916, IMG submission 109642) | Freshwater wetland microbial communities from Ohio, USA - Open water 3 Core 3 Depth 4 metaG | ecosystem: Environmental > Aquatic > Freshwater > Wetlands | place: USA: Ohio, Lake Erie, Old...
ACCTGCGCTCAAATGTTTTCACCATGCCGGAATTCCTGGAACGGCGTTTCAGTCGCAATTGCGCCGTGTATTTGGCTAGCATCTCGATCATCGCCTATGTGTTTACCAAGATTTCGGTCCATCTTTACGCAGCCGCGGTCGTGTTGGAACGCGTCGTAGGGTGGAGTCCACTGACCGCCGCCGTGATCCTCGTCGTGGCCACCGGCATCTACACCATCGCCGGCGGGTTGGCGGCCGTGATCTACACCGACCTGGTGCAGACCATCATTCTGATCGCGGGCGCCGTCACTCTGACTTTCATCGGTCTGGACAAGGTGGGCGGGTTCGCCGGTTTGCGCGCCGCGGTCCCACCCGATTATTTCCACATGATCAAGCCGGCGAGTGATGCCGCATTCCCGTGGACGGGGATATTCTTCGGCGCCCCCATCCTTGGCATCTGGTACTGGTGCACGGACCAAGTCATCGTGCAACGCGTGCTTTCGACGAAGGATGAGGGCCATGCCAAAGCGGCCACCATATTCGCCGGGTTCCTGAAGATCCTGCCGGTATTCATGCTGGTGCTGCCGGGCCTGATCGCATTCGCGTTGTATCGCGACATGTTCAAGATCGGCGCCGATGGCCAGGTGCTGAATGGCGACATCGCTTACCCCACGCTCATCATCAACCTGCTGCCGACCGGGCTGGTCGGGCTGATGATTGCGGCTCTCCTGGCCGCCCTGATGGGCGCCATGAGTTCGGTTTTCAACTCCGCCTCGACCTTGGTGACCCTCGATTTCTATAAGAAGATCCGTCCGCAGGCGACGGAGCGCCAATTGGTGAATTTCGGGCGGTTCGCCACGGGCATCATGGTGGTGCTCGGGTTGCTCTGGGTGCCGTTTATTCACCTCATCAACAGCCAGCTCTACATCTACCTGCAGAGCGTGCAGGCATACATCAGCCCGCCGATTGCGGCGTGTTTCATCCTGGGGATCTTGTGGCCGCGTCTGAACGGCACGGGAGCGATCTCCTCGTTGCTGACTGGCTTCGTTCTCGGGGCCGTGCGCTTCGTGCTGGAAATCATGGACCGCGCCGGCGGCGGGTCACGGTTCACTTCACCGATCTTGCGCTCGCTTGTGGACATGAACTTCTTGCATTACGCGATCGTGATGTTCGCGATCTGCTCCGCCGTCCTGATCGTAGTGAGCCTGCTTACTTCTGCACCCGAGCGAAGGAAGTTGGCGGGGCTGACCTTTGCGACCGTGGACGAAAAGATCGATGTCACGGTTGTCGCAGCGCAAGGTCAGCCGCGCCTTAAACCCGCGACGGAGACAGCGATCGAACACCGCATCAACCTTGGCTTCAGCGTGTTGCTGGTCGCAACCGTGATCAGTCTGTGGATCTATTTCCGATGAGCGATACCATCACCATCCTAAGGCCGAATGTGACCCGAGAAGAAGCCTCTCGCGCGTTGCGGCCAGGGATCGCGCGGCGCCTGGCGACGGGCCCTCTGCGTTCCTTTGCCGACGTGTATGTGCCCTTTCGCGTGAACCGGGTTGAGATCACCTCCGGCGGGATCACCCGGACCAGGTTCTTGGCATTCGACGCCGCTTTCGGTTTGCTCGATCCGTACGAGCTCGAAAGAGTCCCTGATGCTGCGCAGACCACGAGCGTGAAATCGCGCAATGCCGTTCCGACAACCGTCGACGAAGCGCTAGCAGCCCGGCTACTCGCTGACAAGGTGCGTCGCCTGATCTTCCTGGAAGGATTCTTTCGACTCCGCAACATGGCGATCCGCATTGAGCCGTTGCCGGCCATCGTCCACGTCCCCTACTGGATCGGCTTCTACGGATGGGGAGAGTGTGCGTCCATTCAGGTGATCGACGCGGTACGCCGTACCCGTGAAGGAGCGAAGATGCGGCACGCGCTCACACGCTGGCTCACGGCCTAGCAGCGCTCGGCGCGCCATTGCGCTGCATTCTCGTTGCAATGCTCAACACAAGTCCCATGAGCAGCACAGCTGCGAGAGGAACAGCCAGTCCGGTGCGCAGGCCTCCTCCGTGTTGGGAAGCAATGCCGACCAGCCAGGGCACGGTGGCCCCGCCCAGACCGCCGAATGCGAAGATGGGTCCGGCGATGCACGGCCCCGCTTCCCCAAATGAATGAGAGATTTTCGCGACCAAAAGCGGGAACACCGAAGAAAGTCCCAGCCCTGCGGCACCGATTCCGATCACAACCGAAGCCATGCTGTTGGCGCCGATGAGGGCGATGACTCCGAAGGCGGCCATCAGCAGGCCGGAGGAGAGCAGCCTCGCCTCTGAGATGCGGCGAAGAACAGGCACGGCAAGCCCACGGCCGATCAACAAGGCTCCCCAGAAGATCGACGGAGTTGCCGCCCAAAGCGTGCCCGCGGCCACGTGCAGCCTGTCGGTGTACATGGCGACCCATCCCGCGACCGCGTTCTCGGCGCCGACGTACAGATAGAAAAGGATCGCCAGGAATACCCGGATACCCCAGAGCGCCGGGGCATCGACATCGATGCATGGGCTGGGGCGTATCGCTTCGTCGCGTGCTACAGCGAATAACGTGATCGCGACTATGAGGGACGCACCTGCGATCATCAGAAACAAAGAACGAAGAAGATTGTCGCGAACCGCGATAGCGACCACGGCGGGGAGCGACACGGCGCCGATGCCCCAGGCCAGATTCACCACATTGAGGGCAGCAGCGCGTGCGGGTCCGCTCGTCTGCGACACCCAAAGATTGGTGGCGGGAATGATAATGCCCAATCCGAAGCCGTATGTGGCGGCAGCGGCAAGACCGAGCGCCCAAGGGCCTACGCCCATCGACCCCACACCGAGCCCCACTAGCACATACGAAAGCGCCAGCGAGTGCGTAAAGCCGAAGCGGGGGACGATCAAGCTAGATAGAACCACTCCAACGCTCGAGCCGAGAAACTCCGCGGTGAAGAAGTAGCCGGCGTGCGGATCGTCCAGCGACCATCGCGAAACCAGAGCCGGTAGCACGGGTCCGAGCAAGGTCGTCACCATGCCGGTAAGAACGAAGCCGGCGTGAATCACCGCGCTGAGACGGGTCAACTTCATTCAGCTCGGTTCACCCAATCAAATCTCAGCTGTGGGCGCGGGTACGGATGGTGACTTTCGCCGTAGACTCGCGCACCACCAGTTCTGGTTCGACGGTCACCACCCGAGAGGCTGTCCGTTTGTCCGCGGACGCGATCCGCTGCAAGACTGTTTCCGCGGCGATCTCGCCCATCTTGCGCAGCGGCTGACGCACTGTCGTCAACCCAGGATTTTGGAAGGCCGCGCTCTGGATATCGTCGAACCCCACCACGGAGACGTCTTCGGGGACGCTCAGCCCGCCTTCTCGCAAGGCTCGGATGCACCCGATCGCGGAAATGTCATTGAAGGCGAAAATGGCCGTGAAACCCCGGTGCGCGGCCAGCAGCTTTTGCGTGGCCGCGTACCCCAATTCCGGCGAGGAGGAGTCCCCCTCCAGTTGAACGACCAGCCGCGGCTCAATGGACATGCCGAGCTTTGCGGCAGCTTGCCGGATTGAATTCCAACGGATAGCCGTATCCGAGCTGAATTCCTGTCCCTTGATGAAGGCGATATGACGATGTCCAAGCGACCATAAGTGCTCCAGAGCCAGTGCGGCAGCACGGTTGTGGTTCAGGACAATCCTCGTGACTCCCTTCACTTGGTGGTTTCCCGAAATCGCCACCACCGGAACGGGCAGCCCTTCCTGGCACTCCGTGTCAACGGCGATAATCCCTTCCACGGAGCGCCCCAAAAGCAGCTGGGGATATTCGGAGATCAGGTCGAGGCGGTGCCGATGGGAAGCCACAAAGTAAAAGTAGCCCTCCTGCAAAAGATAGTCCTCGATGCCGCTCATCACCAGGGCGGCATAACCTTCACTAACCTCCGGCACCAGCACGCCAACTGTGAAGCTCCGCTGCTTGCGCAGGGAACGTGCCATGAAGTTGGCGCGGTAGTTGAGCTGGCGAGCGGCGGAGAGGATGCGGTCCTTCGTGTCCTGGGGGATGGAATCCGCGACCGGCGAGCGGTTGATCACCAGCGACACGGTGGCCGGCGAAAGGCCCAGGTGATTCGCCAGTTCCTTCAGGCTGACAGGTTTGTTCGCGGTCCCCGTGACCGGTCGGCGAGACCCCGCTCCGTGCTTTGCCGTCATGCTGGCACAGTCTCACACAGCGCGAGGAGAGGTTCAAGTCCGGCCTAAGCGGAGTACTTCAGAAAATCGTCTTGACAGGCGGTTGTGTTGTTGGTATAAGCCTGCGCTCAGTAAATCGATTTAGTTGTCGACAATGGTTTTTTTCGAGGGCGGCGGTTCGTGCCCAAGTCCGGCTCGTGTGGCAGGAAACATCTGAGCTACATCAGGCGAAGGACGGATTGCACAAATCCGCCGATGGAAACGGGGTTCGCTCCCCCTTTCGAGGAGGTTCGGCATGCGCCGCATCGAAGTCCTTCGCACGAGCAGTTTGCTTGTCATCGTCCTTGCGTTGGCCGTAACTGCCAGCGCGCAGTTCGGCGCCAGCATCCAGGGCACCGTCTCCGATCAAAGTGGGGCTGTCGTTGCAGGAGCCACCGTCACAGTTACCAACCAGGCGACCGGCATCAGCCAGAGCACAGTGGCAAGTGGTGCCGGTTTCTATAAGGTGCCAAGCCTGGCCCCTGGCAAGTACACCGTTAAGGTGGACGCCCCATCGTTCAAGACCAATCAATCGACGGACGTCGAGGTCACAGCCGAGTCGGTGCGCGGCCTCAATGTGGTTCTGCAACCGGGACCCGGGGCCGAGAGCGTCACCGTCTCTGCGGGAGTAGAAGCCGTCGAGACGGAGAATGCAAATCTCTCCGGTACGTTAACGACCCAGGACATCGTTAACCTGCCGCAGATCGGGCGTGACCCCTTCGAACTTGTCCGTCTGACCCCCGGCGTTTTCGGTGATGGGGCGCGCAACGGCACGGGCGTACACGTAGTGCTGCCACAGCAAGTCGGGCCGGGGGCTTCCGACAGCCAGATCTTCCAGGTGGAGAACCAGCCCGCGGTGATCGCCAAAGGGCAGCGGGTCTCGGCGAACAACATCGCGCTCGACGGGGTCAGCGCCAACAGCCTCGACTGGGGTGGGGCGGCCGTTCTTACCCCCAATCAGGAGTCCGTCGCCGAGGAGTTGGTCTTGGCTAGCAGCTATTCGGCTGAGGATGGGCGAAACTCGGGCGCAACCATCAAGATCATATCCAAGAGTGGCACCAATCACCTCCATGGCAGCGGGTTTGTTAAGTTCAACGATGCGGGGCTGAATGCCTTCAACAAGTTCAGGGGAGCCAACAACGTTCCACTCAGCACCATCACGTGCTATCCAGGGACCAGTTACCAGTTCAAGATCACGGCCCAAACCTGCCCACAGCGCGTGCAGCAGAAATACCGCCAGTTTGGGGGGAGCCTCGGCGGGCCGGTCATTAAGGACAAGCTGTTCTTCTTCTTTTCGTACGAGGGAGTGCGGCTGGCTTCTCAAAGTCTTAGCCGCGGCGTAACGCTGGATTCACCGGCATTCGACCAGTACGTCATCAAGACGAATCCGAACAGCATCGCAGCGAAGATCTTCGGCAAGCCGGGTTACGCCGCACGCATTATCAATACACAGAAACAGGTGGACTGCTGTTCCTTGGACGGCCGGCCCCTCGGCGAGTGGTACGCGCCCGGCACCGGCATCGGCCAGGCGATCGGTAATGGCCCCGACGGCATCCCGGACTGGGGGGTCTATGACCTTTTGGTCCCTTCGTCGCACAATGGAGACCAGTTCAACGGGCGCCTGGATTACCAGCGCAACAAGGACCACTTCTTCTTCAGCACGTATTCCTCGAGCTCCACCCAAGTGGGTGGTGGAAACCGGCCCTTCGAAGACGTCTCGCAGATCCCGACGAATTGGATCGCAACCGTGGGCTGGATGCGTACGCTCAGTTCCACGTTGCTGAATGAGTTCCGCGCCAACGTTACTCGCTGGCACTATGACCAGACCAATCCTACCGGCACCACCAACTGGGGCATCCCGCAAATTCGGCTATTCGACTTCGACGCCGGTGGCCTTGGGGATCCGGGACGGATCATCGGCGCCGGTCGCAGCAGCACCACTCCCGGCAAGCTCGCACAGAATACGTTTGCCTTCCGGGACACCATGAGCTGGGTCCGGAGTCGCCACGCGCTCAAGTTCGGCTTCGAGATTGTCCGCGAACAGAATAACAACGACCAGAGCGGAGGCTTCCGTCCCGATTACCAGTTCCGGGGATTGCTGAACCTCGCCAACGACGCCTGCTGCTTCTTCGAAGAAGTATCCATCAACCCGAATACGGGCGGAGCCCCCAGCGGCCTGCGGCACTACCGCACCGGGGACTATGCTTTATTTGCCGAAGACAGTTGGAAATTCCGTCCCAATCTCACCTTCACACTCGGCCTGCGCTGGGAATACTTTTCGCCGCTGACCGAGGCGCACGGTCTTCTGACCAACTATATCTTCGGAAGCAACGGGTTCCTAAACGGAAGCGTGAAGCCCGTGAGCCAGTTGTATCAGGGCGACAAGAACAATTTCGGTCCGCGGCTTGCCGTGGCATGGAGTCCGAACCGGAGCAACGGCAGGCTGGTCTTGCGTAGCGGATTTGGAATCCTCTACAACCGCCACTTCGGGACTGTCTTTTCCAACGTGCGCCAGAATACGCCGTCCTTTGCCGAGGCCAGCTCCTGCTGCTTCTTCGATCCAGGAACGATCATTGGTCCTCCCCCAGGTTCGAACATCCTGTATCAGATCGGTTCGAGCGCCTCGCTGTACAGCTACGCGGGAAACCCGGCGTTCGCCCACGGCGTGGCGCCGGACGGCGCCCTTTGCGCAAACGCGGGCTGTACTGCAATACAGCAGGTCGATCTGTTCGGGGCGCTCCCGCAGGAGCCTAATCCGTACGTCTATGCCTATTCCGCCGAGGCGCAGTGGGAGTTTGCTCGTAATTACGTGTTGACCACAGGTTATTACGCAAGCCGGAGCCGCAAGCTGGTCCGAACCATCGACCTCAACCGCTTTATCCCCGGCGACACCTTCGACGGGAACCGCGACTTCGTCCAGAACGCCAGCGCTAACGGGGTCGCTTGCGGCCCAGCTAATCCGGCTTGTCCCGCCCCCGTGGTGACCGGCAACAACCGCTTCAACCGTATCTTTTTCCCGTTGCCCGACGTGAATGCCAGCTACGATTCGCTGGTCACGACCGTGCGGCACAGGTTCTCGCGCGGGCTGGAGTTCTCGGCCACGTACACCTGGGCCCATTCCATCGACACAGCCTCCTATGAGATCGGGTACCAGCAGACCGATCCCTCCAACCAGTTGATTAACAAGGGCAACTCCGACTACGACGTGCGGCACTACTTCGTCGCGTATGCCGTCTGGGAGGTGCCGTTCCTGCGTAAGCGACACGACGTGCTTGGGAACTTGCTTGGCGGCTGGACCATCAGCCCCATCTTCACCAAGCACACCGGATTCCCGTACAGCGCTTTGATCGGATCCTGCAATACAAGTCGTGATCGCAATGGGGACAGCTATTGTCCCGACCTGCCGTTTTCCTACACTGGCGGGGTTATCGCCGGTCCCTCGAAGCAGGACTGGATGAATGGCGTGTTCCCCACACCTGCTACGAGCTTCCCCGGGGTGGCCGTTCCACCGGCAGCTGGGACCTTCGGCCCCGGTTGCCGCTGCCGCAATATCTTCACCGGTCCTGGCTTCTCCTCGATCGACATGACGGTCGGCAAGCAGTTTGCTCTGCCGAATATGCGAGTCCTGGGAGAAGGGGCGAAGATCGACCTCCATGCCAACTTCTACAACCTGTTCAACATTCTGAACCTCGCGCCGCTTGTGCCGGCAACGGCACAAACCGACATCTTGAACACCGGTCAGTTCGGCAAGACGCCGACCGGGCTGTCGGGCCGGGTGATTGAGCTGCAGGCTCGGTTCAGCTTCTAGTGGGCTCCGGCAGTGCATCCTGGGGCGGTGAGTGACGATTCACCGCCCTCACGCTTGTCCCCGCTGGAGGACTTCTCCCATGCACCGAATGAGTGGACGCTCCCAATTGATTCGTCTGCTTGTTGTGTCTGCCCTCTTCTTCCTTTCATATTCCCAGGTCTGCGCCCAGCAAGCACAACCAAGCTCTGAAACCGTGACCGTGGACGTGCGGGCGACGAAGACCGCATTTCCGCACTTCTGGGAGCAGATGTTTGGTTCCGGCCGGGCAATCCTGACGCTTCGTGACAGCTATCGCCACGATCTGCGCGAGGTCAAGGCCATCACGGGTTTCGAGTACGTGCGCTTTCATGACATTCTGGACGATGACGTGGGCCTGTACTGCGAAGATCGCAACGGCCAAGCGGTCTACAACTTCTCGTACGTAGACCAGATCTACGACGGGCTGCTGAATGCCGGCGTGAAACCGTTTGTTGAACTCAGCTTCACGCCGCGGAAACTCTCGGTGGACCCACCGACATTGCATCCCTTCTGGTACAGGCCGATCGTTTCGCCTCCCAAGGACTGGAACCGCTGGGAAGACCTGGTCTATCACTTCACGAAGCACCTCGTGGATCGTTATGGGATCGAGGAGGTATCCCGCTGGTATTTTGAGGTCTGGAACGAACCTAACATCGACTTCTGGGCCGGAAATCCCAAGGAAGAGACCTATTACGAGCTGTACGACCATGCGGCGCGGGCCATCAAGCGTGTCAGCCCTCGGCTGCGCGTGGGCGGCCCGGCGACAGCCCAGGCCGCCTGGGTGGACCGCTTTATACGGCACTGCACCGAAAAGAACGTCGCGCTGGACTTCGTCTCGACGCATGTCTATGCCAACGACACCGCACAGGACGTCTTCGAAACGAAAGAGAGCATCCCGCGCAACCAGATGGTTTGTCGGGCGGCACGCAAAGTTCACGATCAAGTGAAGAATTCAACGCGCCCTGACCTGCCCATAATCTGGAGCGAATACAACGCGAGTTATAAGAATGAAGTGGCAGTTACCGATTCGGCGTTCATGGGGCCGTGGCTGGCCGATACTATTCGCCAGTGCGATGGCATGGTCGAGATGATGTCATACTGGACTTTTTCGGATGTCTTCGATGAGCAAGGCCCCGTCCAGCAACCTTTCTATGGTGGATTTGGCTTAATCTCTGCCGGCGCTGTCCCCAAACCTGCGCTCAATGCGTTTCGACTCCTGCACCGCCTTGGGACGCAGCGAATTTCTGTGGAGAGCGACTCGGCCCTGGCGACCACCCGGAAAGATGGCTTCCTCGCCATCGCGCTCTGGAACCTGATTCCACCGGGAGAATCCGGGCCGGAAAAGCAGGTGACGCTCAGGATTACCGGGCTCACGGGAAAGAGGCGCATTAAGGTCCGGCAGATCGACAAGACGCGTGGCTCATTCTGGCCAACCTACGAGAAGATGGGGAAACCGCGCTACCCGACCGAGGAACAATATCGTCAACTGCGTGAGGCGTCTAAGATGCCACCCTCCGAGTCGCGTGAGTGGAACGACGGTGTCGTGAAACTCACGTTACCCCCGCATGCTTTGGCGGTGGTCGAAATCGAACCCCGCGGCGCATCACAGAAACCTGACCGCGCCACAAGGGGCACTCAAGATCAATGAAATCCCCGAAGTGCAGTGGCATGACGCGGCGGCATTTGCTGAAGATCCTCGGCGGTGCGGCCGCGAGCATTCCACTGCTCGGCTCCGGCATGTTCTCATGCGGGAGTGGCGGTAGCGGAGGTGGAACGGGCCCGCGACCTCCAACCCTCACGGACGACCAGTTACTGGACGAAATGGAAAGTGCGATTTTCCAATTCTTCTGGAACGAGGCGTCTCCCAGCACCGGTCAGGTAAAGGACCGGGCATTGGCGAATGGCAACGACACGCGCACCCTTTCGAGTATCGCCGCAACGGGGTTTGGACTGGTTGCACTCTGTATCGCCGACCAGCGCAGCTATCGCCCCTCCACCGACGTCAAGGCGCGGGTGCTGGCCACTCTCCGGTTCTTGTTGAACCAGGCGCCGCAACAGAATGGCTGGTTTTACCACTACATGGACATGAACAGCGGACAGCGGGCGCTGCAATCCGAAGTTTCGCCCATTGACACCTCCATCTTGCTCTGCGGTGTCCTGACCGCCCGCCAGTTCTACAGCCAGGACCCGCAGGTCGTTGATCTCGCGACCCAGATCTATCAGCGTGTGGATTTCCCCTGGATGCTGAATGGCGGTACGGCCTACGCACTTGCCTGGACCCCGGAGAACGGATTCGCCACCTCGCGCTGGAGCGTCTATGCGGAAATGATGATGCTCTATCTGCTGGGCATCGGCTCAACTACCCATCCGGCGCCCGCGACGACTTGGGAGGCTTTCACCCGGCCGATGTTCACGTACCAGAACCTTACATATATCACCGGCAACGCTCCGCTGTTCATCCACCAGTATTCGCATGCGTGGTTCGATTTTCGCAACAAGAAGGACGCTCATACCGACTACTTTCAGAACTCCATCGTGGCGACGCAAGCGCACAAGGCGTTCTGCCTCTCGCTGCAGAACCAGTTTCCCGACTACAGCGCGAATCTTTGGGGCATTACCTCATCGGATAGCGCTAACGGCTATCAGGCGTGGGGAGGTCCGCCGGCAATGGGTGCGATTGATGGAACGATTGTTCCCGCCGCCGCCGCGGGAAGCATACCCTTTCTCCCGGTCGACTGCTTGAGCGTGTTGCGCAACATCCGTCTCAACTATGCGTCGCAGGCATGGCGGAAGTACGGCTTTGTGGACGCATTTAATCCACTCACCGGATGGAGCGATGCCGACGTCATTGGCATCAACGTGGGCATCTCCATGCTGATGGCAGAGAACCAGCGCACCGGCTTCGTGTGGCGCACCTTCATGGCCAATCCTGAGATGCAGGCGGCGATGAACGCGGCGGGTTTCAAGCAGTCCGACCAACGAGGAATGCGGGCAACAAGCGGATTCTCCAAGAGGGATAGCACGGACGTTGGATTGCTAGCTCTGAGCCAAAGCAGCGGCCCGGACGCTGCGCGGTCGCCAGGAAGTTCGCCGAACGGCTAGCGCGCGGCAAGGTGTGCGATGGCTTTGCGGACCGCGGCCATTTGCTCCCGCGGGGTGAAGCCAAAGCCTTCGCCATTATCGGGCATCTTGAGCAGTTCCTGCGCCAAGGCTTCCAGTTGCGTAGTGATCTCCGGCAGGTTGTGCTCCAGGCGCTCCAGTTCCTGTGTGGCGGTTTTGGGGTGCAGGCTGATGCGGTTGCCGGTCTGGGCGGCGTCGAGCATGACGTCCGGTGCCCAGCCGTTCGGCCACGCCATTTCGGCCATCACCATGGCGCGTTTGACGCGGGCAATTTTTCCGGCCGCGCCTTCCAACAGTTCCTTTCTTGCCGCCAGTTCAGGCGAAAAGGTAACCGTGACTTCGGTCTTGCGCGTTACCGGCTGTTTCGGCAGCGAGATGATGGTGGTGAGATGATCACCGTCGTAGCGCCATCCCGGAACAGCGCCGTCGCGCGAGAACGGCACTTTCTGGCCATTAAAAGTCGCCGACTCCGGCGGCCAGGA
>Ga0153916_10003548_pt1 | contig 11633 bp, 7 predicted proteins | sample Opewatmetagenome_FD_109642 | JGI IMG/M metagenome (GOLD analysis project Ga0153916, IMG submission 109642) | Freshwater wetland microbial communities from Ohio, USA - Open water 3 Core 3 Depth 4 metaG | ecosystem: Environmental > Aquatic > Freshwater > Wetlands | place: USA: Ohio, Lake Erie, Old...
CGGGCCGAGGTCGGGAGCCCTGTGGCGCGTGTCATGCGCGACGGAATAATCGTGAACCTCGCCAACCACACGCTGCTTATCGCTCGCGACGGCACCGAGCGCCCCATCGCCGACAGCGGGGCGCCCATCCGCAACGAAGAGGGCCAAGTCACCGGCGTGGTGCTGGTCTTCCGCGACCAGACCGAAGAGCGCCGGGCGGAAATGGCGATGCGGGAGTCGGAAGAACGATACAGGATACTCTTCGAGGGCAGCGCCCAGGGGATCTTGGTGGCGGATGCCCAGACGAGACGGTTCCTGTACGCCAACCCGTCCATTTGCGAGATGCTCGGATACACCGCAGATGAGTTGACACGGCTCGGGGTGGCGGACATTCACCCGGAGGACTCACTGGATCACGCGGCGTCCGACCTCGAGGCGCAGGTACGGGGCGAGAAGACCCTGACTTGCGCGATTCCGTGCCTGCGCAAAGACGGAACCGTGTTCTACGCCGACGTCAACGCCAGCGCGATCGTCATCGAAGGCCGGAAGTGCAACGTGGGCTTCTTCACGGACATCACCGATCGCAAGCGTGCCGAGGAGATGCTGCGCGACAGCGAAACGCGCCAGCGCACCCTCTTCGTGAGCTCGTCGGACGCCATGATGACTGCGGCGCCTCCCTCGTGGAAGTTCACGTCCTGCAACCCGGCGGCCTTGAGATTGTTTAACTTCAAGGACGAGGCGGAGTTTACCTCGTTCGGACCTTGGCAACTGTCTCCCGAAATGCAGCCGGACGGGGTGCCGTCCGCCGAGAAGGCCATGACGGTAATCGAGACGGCCCTGCGCGAAGGCTCTCACCTCTTCGAGTGGACCTTCCAGCGTCCCAACGGCGAGGGCTTTCCCGCCACGGTATTGCTCGTCAGGATAGAACTAGCTGGGGAGCCACTGCTGCAGGCCACGGTGCACGACATCACGGATCGCAAGCGGGCGGAGGAGAAGCTCAAAGACGCGAAAGCCTTGTTGGACAGCGCGTTAAGTGCCCTTACTGATGTGTTCTATGCATTTGACGTAAACGGCAAATTTCTGCTCCGGAATGAAGCTTTCGGCAGAGTCACCGGCTTTACCGATCAAGAGTTGTCTTCAAAGCAAGCGACAGATTTCTTTTCAGGCCAAGATGTCCAACGAATTTCCGAGGCTATTGAGAGAATATGGAAAGATGGCAGTGCGCAACAGGAGGCCCGTTTTGTCCTCAAGGATGGGACCCAACTTCCCTACGAGTTTACCGGCTCAATACTTAGGGATGGTGCGGGTAATACGATTGGCTTTTCTGGAACCGGCAGAGATCTCACCGAGCGCAAGCGGGCGGAACAAACCCAACGACAGCTCATTGCCATTCTCGAAGCAACACCCGACTTTGTTGGCTTTGCCTCCGCAAAGGACGAACACATTTTCTACATCAACAGGGCCGGGCGGGAAATGATAGGGGTCGGAAGGGATGAGGACGTAACGAAGTTGAAGGTATCCGATGTTCATCCCGGTTGGACGAATAGGATGTTCGCCAATGAGATTTTCCCTCTCGCGGTAAGAGACGGCGTGTGGAAGGGGGAATGCGCTTTTCTGAGCAGAGACGGAAGGGAGATTCCGGTCTTGATGGTGCTCCTGTCACACAAATCCTCCAACGGAGAAGTTGAAATCTTCTCCACCATCTCACGGGACATCAGCGATCGCAAACGAGTTGAGGCGGAACTGATGGGAGCCAGGACTGCGGCCGAAGCGGCCAACCGGGCAAAGAGCGAGTTCCTGGCCAACATGAGCCACGAGATCCGGACCCCGATGACCTCGATCCTGGGATACACGGAGCTCCTGATGGACGATTCGCTCGTCGCCGGCGACCGCAAGACCTTCCTGACGACCGTGCGGCGCAACGCCGAGCATCTGCTGCAATTGATCAACGACATCCTGGACCTCTCGAAGATCGAGTCGGGCAAGATGGTGATGGATCTCGGCCCCTGCCACCTCCCCTCCACGGTCGCCGACGTGGCCAGCATGATGCGGCCGCGGGCCGAGCAGCGCGGGAGCACGCTGGAGGTGCACTACACGGGCCCGTTGCCGGAGACCATCCACACCGATGGTAGCAGGCTTCGGCAAGTGCTGGTCAATCTGGTGGGAAACGCGGTCCAGTTCACGGAGAAAGGGAGCATACGAATTGGCGTGTCGTTCTTGCCGCAATGGCGATCGGGTCAGTCCGCAGTGAGCGTGGAAGTGACGGACACGGGCATCGGCATCCGCCAGGAAGCGATGGCGCGCCTGTTCGAGCCGTTCACGCAAGCCGAGAGGTCGACCGCCCGGAAGTACGGGGGCACCGGTCTGGGCCTGGCGATCTCCCGGCGGATTGTTACGGCGCTCGGCGGCGAGCTGACGGTGCGCAGCACGCCTGGCGAGGGAAGCACCTTCACCGTTACGATTCCCACGGGAGACATTGCCGGGGTGAACTTGCTGGAATCGCCGGGGGAGGTCATTTGTGAGGATGAAGCCGGCACTCGACGGACGCTCGCCGCCGGCGTCCTCCGGGGTGTCAGAATACTGCTGGCCGAGGACAGCATCGACAACCGGGAACTCCTGCGCACCGTGCTTGGCAACGTCGGCGCCGAGGTGGAGGTCGTGGAAAACGGCAGACTGGCCATCGAGCGAGCCCAAGCGGGCACCTTTGACGTGGTGCTCATGGACATGAACATGCCCGAGATGGACGGATACGAGGCGACAAGGAAGCTCCGCGATCGCGGATACCAAGGTCCGATCCTGGCGCTGACGGCCAACGCGATGTCGGGTGACAGCGAGCGTTGCCTGGCGGCGGGGTGCGACGCGCATCTTGCCAAACCGATCGACCGCAAGCAACTGATTGAAACGGTGGCGCAATACGCCATGTCCAAGACCAGCCAGACCGACGCACCCACGGCAAGTCGAAGCCGGGCTGTGACCCTTGGCCGAACTGACGGGATCCCATCCCAGTTCGCCGATGATCCCCAGCTTGCCGACATTCTCCCGCGGTTCGTCGAGCGTCTTCCCAGCCAGTTGGATGCCTTGTGTGAGGCCCTGGAAGAAGAAAGGCTTGAGGACGTTGAGCGGCTTGCTCATCAACTCACGGGCGCGGGAGGCAGCTACGGCTATCCGACGCTCAGCGAGGTGGCCAAGTCGCTGGAACTCGCGGCCAAGGCCCGGGACATGGGCAAAGCGGCTGCGGCGCTGGCGGGGGTCAGAGAGGTCTGCGCGGCCATCCAGACGGGTTGGACAGGTGACACAGCGGAGGCCGGCCGATCATGAAGCGATTGCTGCTCGTGGATGACGACGTGGAGTCGCTGGCCGTCGCGCGGGCGCGTCTGGCCGAGGACGGGATCGAGATTTCGTATGCAACCGGCGGCAGGGCAGGACTGGAGGCCGCGAAGTCTCAGAACCCTGACCTGATCTTGCTCGACCTGGACATGCCCGACATGACCGGCTTCGACGTATGCCGCATACTGAAGGCCGACCCGGAGTTGTGCATGATACCGGTCCTGTTCCTCTCCGGATCAGCGACGTCCGCCGACAAGGTTCGCGGGCTTGACTTGGGCGCGGTCGATTACATCACAAAGCCGTTCGACGACTTCGAGCTCAGGGCCCGCGTCCGAGCGGCGATCAGGACCAAGGAGCTTCAGGACCTCCTGATCGAGCATGCGCATATCGATCCCCTGACGGGCCTTCCCAATCGCCGAGCCTTGATGGATCGACTCCAGATGGAGTGGGCCCGGAGGCAGCGGCATGGAAGCGAGCTGTCGTTCATCATGGCCGATATCGACTATTTCAAGCGGGTTAACGACACCTACGGCCACAGCATCGGTGACAAAGTGCTCCAGAAAGTGGCCGGGACCATCGCCGGGCAATGCCGAGAAAGCGACCTGCCAGCGCGGTATGGAGGCGAGGAGTTTGCGGTCGTGGTTCCGAACGAGGCAATATCCGGCGCGGTCCGCCTCGCCGAACGTTGCCGTCGCGAGATAGAGAACGTCAACCTGCCGGCCAAGGGTGAGCCCATTCGTCCAACGGCGAGTTTCGGAGTGGCCGATGCGGTTGGAGTGCCCAGTGCTGAGCTGTTGGTGGATCGCGCGGATCAGACCCTGTATCGAGCTAAGGCTGCCGGGCGCAATAGGGTCGCAGTGTGGCCCGAAGCGCGTCACTCATGAGGGCAGAAAAGAATCTCCAGCCAGGTGCAACATGAAGCGAGCAAATGTCCCATCGCAGGCGGTCCTATTGGTTGACGATGACGCTCCGAAGTCGGCGCCGCTTCCGCGACTGATCGCTTACTTGAGCCTCTGCATGCTCGCGGCCGCCTTTGGCGCGATGGTCGGTCCAGCCTGGTCTCGCTGGTGGGCGATCTTCGGTACGCTCGGCCTGGCATCAGCGGTCGGCCTGGACGTTCTGAACCGGTCTCGCGCGCGGTGGGTAGCCCAGAGGTGCAGGAAACGGCTCGCGCTGAAGGCCGAACGGAAGCTGGACGAGATGATGGGCGACGTGGAGTCGTCCGGTGCAATTCGCGACGCCTTGCGTCAATTCCAGCCAGGCGCCACGGATCCGACACCCCAAGGCACCGACTGTCAGGTCGAGCCGAGGCTGCCTCTCAACAAGCCGGCGACGATAACGCCTCTGCTCCGATCCTCCGGGGACGCGGGCTACCGGCGGGGAGAGCCTCTGGCGGGCCGTGTGCGGAACATCTCTGGCCACGGCTTTGGCCTGGCCCACGACCAGCAACTGGAGCGAGGGCTTGTCTTTCTGGAGATTGACCTCGAAAACGGCGAGCCACTTCAGTTCATTGCAAACGTGCTTTGGTGCGAACTCCAGGATAGCGGCTGCTATTTCAGCGGCGGAAAAATCCTGGAGGTAGTGGGTCCGAGCGACGTACGGCCGGCGCGTGTCCCATGAAGATGAAGCCATGGCAAAGATCTTGATTGTCGATGACCTGCCGGACAATAGCAGACTCCTGGCCCACTTGGCGAGGGATCAAGGGTATGAGGCGTCGGTCGCATCCAACGGCCGCCAGGCGCTGGAGGCCGCCCCGGCCGAGCGCCCTGATGTCATTCTCCTGGACGTTATGATGCCGGGAATGGACGGCATCGAGGTATGCCGACGTTTGAAGGCGGACGAGGAGCTGCGGAAAACTCCCGTCATCCTGGTCACGGCCAAAGACCTGGACGAAGACGTGGTCCGGGGACTGGACGCCGGTGCCGACGACTATGTCACGAAACCCTTTAACCGCGAGGTTCTTGCTGCCCGGCTTCGCTCGGCAATTCGCCTTAAGCAAAGTTACGACGCGGTGATGCGCACAAACGAGGAACTGCAGCGCGAGGTGAAACGGCGTATCCAGACGGAATCCGACCTTCGTGCGAGCGAGCAACGTTACCGCCAACTCCTCGGGGCAGTGACCACCTATACCTATTCCGTCGAGATCGACCAGGGGGTACCCGCATCGACGCAACACAGTCTCGGATGTCAGGCGGCGACCGGCTATGCCCCGGAAGAGTACGCCGCGAACCGCTACCTGTGGATGGCGATGGTCTATCCGGACGACCGAGAAATGGTGGAAGGCCACATTGCCCGAATCCTGAAAGGCGAGAACATGCCGCCGCTGGTGCACCGGATCTACCACAAGGATGGCGGAATCCGCTGGCTGTGCGACACGATCGTCCCACGCTACAACAGCGCGGGTCAGTTGGTTCGCTACGATGGCCTGGTCGAAGACATCACCGAGCGCACACTGGCCGAGGAGAGCGTTCGGAAGAAGGACGAGCAACTCCGTGAGGCCCAGAAGCTGGAAGCCGTGGGGTTGCTGGCGGGCGGGATCGCGCATGAGTTCAACAACCTTCTCCAGGTGATCGGCGGGTATACGACCTGCGCAATGGAAGACCTTTCCCCGCAAGAACAGCGCTACAACGATCTCCACCAGGTGCGCACGGCGACGGACAGGGCCGCGGCGCTTACTCGCCAACTCCTGGGGTTCAGTCGCCGCCGCATTCTCCAGCCCGAGAATGTCGATCCCAACCAGTTGGTCGCCGATCTCGCACAGATGCTGCGGCCGCTGGTCGGTGATCGCATTTCCGTCGAGGTCGTTCTGCGGGACGACATCGGAACCGTGGATGCCGATCCAGGGGAACTCCAGCAGGCCCTGCTCAACCTGTGCCTCAATGCCCGCGATGCGATGCCGTCCGGGGGGACACTGGTGCTGAGCACGGACACGGTCGTTCTTACGGAAGCCTTCTGGGAACCCCGTTTCCAGATCGGGCCCGGACGCTACGTGGTATTCGGCGTTACCGATACGGGCCAGGGCATTCCCGCAGAGGTGCAACAGCATATCTTCGAGCCGTTTTTCACCACCAAAGAAGTGGGCAAAGGCACCGGCCTGGGGCTGGCCATGGTCTACGGGGTGGTGCAGCAGCACAAGGGCGCCATCCACGTTTACAGCGAACCGGCCAAGGGGACTACCTTCAAGGTTTACTTGCCATCCGGCGGCGAGAACGGGGACGAGGAAGAAACCGAAGAGCCCTTGCCTGCTCCGCGCGGCCGGGAAACGATCCTCGTCGCTGAGGACGAACCGCTGGTTCGCAGCCTTGCCGTTCGCATTCTGGAGAAGGCTGGCTACAAGGTCCTTGCGGCAGCCGACGGCGAGGAAGCTTTGCGCCTCTTCAAGGAACACAGCAACGACATCTCCCTGACGCTGTTGGACGCCATCATCCCAAAACTCACCGGCCATGAAGTGTACCGGCACATCAAGGCGGAGGATCCGGCGGCAAGAGTCCTCTTCGCCAGCGGATACGATTCCGAAACCGCGCAGTCGGGTTTCATTCTTCAGGAACGATTGCGCCTTGTCGAAAAACCTTTCGACGCCGACACACTGCTGCGCACCGTGCGCGAGGTGCTGGACGAAGATGCATCATGTCTGCTGGCAGCGGAAATGACAGCTTGATCACGCCGGTGGCAGCCGCCCCAGCCGTGCCGCTCAGTTCAAGGAGCATCTGCGCAGGGAGGCTCCCAGGAAACCCCGGAAGCGTCTACTTTCCAGGCCTTTCTTGCGCCGATCGGCCATGGCCTTGACCTTGGCGGCAAACAGGTCGTAGCGAACGGGCTTGAATTCAACGCAATCCACTCCGCGAAGGACCAGATCTCTGGCAAGCCCAGGCTCGAAGACCCCTGTGAGAATGACGATCGCCGGACGCTCATTCACTTTCAGCAGATCAACCGCCAGCGCGTGGCCATTGCGGCCCGGCATGCGGAGGTCGGTTACCACCACGTCATAGCTGGCGGATGTCAGGATCTCCTTGGCGTGGAGTCCGTCGGCCGCAGCGTCGCACACAAACCCTTCATTGGCCAGGGCGTGAATTGTCAGGTTTCGCACGGCCGGATCATCGTCGACCACCAGCGCGCGATACGAATCCTTGGTCATGGGCGTTCCCTTCTTGTCCCAGGCATGGGTGGCTGGGCCGGTTGTTCACCCGACCACGGTGGAATGAGATTCCGCCCGCCCGACTCCGTCCCCGCCGTTTCGTCCTGGTTTTCCCGGGCAATGCGGCTGATTGCGGCAAGCTGCGAGAAGAAGATGGCCAGGAGGAGTGGATCAAACTGTCTCCCTGCACCTTTCTGCATGATGGCCAGGGCCTCTTCTTCCGGTATGGCGGGGCGGTGCACGCGGTCGTGGGTCAGGGCGTCAAAGACATCGACGATGGCCACGATGCGGGCGCTCTCGGGAATGGCATGGCCGGAGAGCCCCGCGGGGTAGCCGTTGCCATCCCAGTGTTCATGGTGGGCCAGCGCGATGTCCCGCGCCATTTGGAGCATCGGCACATTCGAGCCGGCCAACATTCCTGACCCGATCAGCGTGTGCTGTTTCATCGCCTCAGACTCTTCGGGAGACAGCTTGCCCGGCTTGCGGAGAATGGTGTCCCGAATGCCGATCTTGCCGACATCGTGCATCGGGGCGGCCAGGCGAATGTCCTCCGCATCAGAAGCAGGCCAATTCGCCCCTTTCGCGAGCAGTTCGCTGAGCAGCCCGGTCCTGCGAAGATGCATGCCCGTTTCCCCGTCGCGCCACAGGCAAGCGGCAAGGAGCCGGCAGATGGTCTCCTCGTGGGCCCGGCGAATCGCGACGGTCTGCTCCCGGACCCGTTGCTCGAGGCGCCGCAGATAGCGGCGATTGTCAACGACCAATTGCCGCCGCTCGAGCGCCCTGCGAGCATGGAAGATCAACTGGTCGCGTTTGACGGGCTTGACGAGGTAGGCACACGCCCCGCAGGTCAGCGCCTCGATGGCCATCTGGGTTTCTTCCACGGCGCTGATCATGATCACCGACGTATCGGGATAGGTCTGGCCGATCTGATGGAGCAGATCGATGCCGGAGTCTCCCGGCATCCTGATGTCCAAGGTGACCAAGTGGACGTCGTGTGCCTGGAGGTACTCCCAGGCCGCCTGCGCAGTCGCGGCCTGCGCGCAGCCATGCCCGTCCGCGCTGAGCCATCGTGTGATCAGATCCCGCACGGCGGATTCATCATCGATCACCAGCACGGTCGCAGGTGTGTGCTTCATCGTGTCCTCGCGACTCGTGTTCGACGTAGGTCTCGCTCGTTTTCTGGCAGCGCGATCGGTTTCTTCTCGCCGGAAACGGCCGATTCGTCTCCCCTGAAACACGTTCCGTTGCCAATAAACTCTAACTCACGCAGCCTGGCGGCGCCGGAGAACGCCGCGTGGGCGCGGAGTCACTCACAGCCTGTGTCCGGGCGTCTCATCCGAGGCGCCGCCGGTGTGACAATCTGCCCTTCCGCGCAAGAACTCCTGACGTCTGTCAACGCGGAGACGAAATAGGTCGATAAAGGATTCGCGCGCAGACTCGCGTTTTCCGCCCGGCGCCGTGCACGCTTTTCGTGGCGGGTCAACACCAGGTGTTGCGCGGGCCGTCGCCTGCGCCGCGGATTGCGGCGGGGCGCGTCACCCGGTCACACGTGAGACAGCCGGATGGGACAGCAAGTCACACCCGGGCAGAGCACGCAGCGGTCGCGCGTTGATTCTTGCCCTGGCAGATGCCGCGCGGATTGCTATAATCCGGCCCGCCGTGGCTGACCGGAGTTCTCGTTACGGAGACGAGTTGATGGAGCCCCCACACGTCCTCCTGGTTCAGAGCGAGCCCGCCGTCCGGCACCTTGTCGCCGACTCCCTCGGCCAGGAACCGGTCCGACTATCGCTCGCTTCCAGCGTCCAGGAAGGTCTCTCGCTGCTGGAACGGGAGCGGGCACACGTGCTCGTGGCGGACTTGGATATGCTCGACATTGGATATGAGTTTGTCCGCCAAGCGGCCACCGTGCAACCGCTCCTGGGAGTTGTGCTCTTTGGCGCGCCGGGCCTCCTCGACAAGATACCGCAACGTACCCCGCGCGGCCCGGTCGAATACCTTCCGAAGCCCGTTACCGCGGATTCCCTGCGCTCGGCAATTCGAAGGGCCTTGGATCGCCAGATGCGACGCGACCCCGCGTGTCGAACTGTCGCGGAAACCGCTCCGGCCCTCGCTGGCGAGCGCGCGGGGGCGCTGGTGCAAACCGACCGGATCATTGCTGCAAGCAAGGCCATGCGCGAGGTCGTGGAGTTGGTTCGGAGGTGTGCGCCAAGCGACTTTTCCGTTCTGATCCAAGGAGAGCCTGACACGGGAAAGGAATTGATTGCTCGGGAGATTCATCGCCAAAGCCGGCGCGCCGCCGGCCCGTTCGTGCGCGTCGCGTGCGGCGCACTGCGCGAGCCGGAGCTGGCCGCGACGCTGTTCAGCCATTCCGAGGACGGGCGCGACTGCGGCAGCCAGGTCCCTCCGACCTTGCTGGAGAAAGCCCACGGCGGGACCCTGTTCCTCGAAAACGTCTCGCAGTTGCCGCCTTGGGGCCAGGCCAGGCTGCTGCATGTCCTGCAGCAGGGAGCGGGTCTTCGCGGCGGGGCCAATGAGAAGGCGGCCACGGACGTGCGGGTGATCGCGTCTGCGGTGACGGACCTTCACGCCGCCGCCGCGCAGCGAGCTTTCTCGCCAAGTCTCTACTACTACCTGAGCGTCGTGCAAATCCATGTCCCACCCTTGCGACATCGCCCGCAGGACATTCACGCTCTCGCGGAGACGTACCTCGAGAGTGCCAACCCGATGCGGTGCCACCAAGGAGCCAAAGCCCCATGTCGCTTTTCCGAAGACGCTTTGCGGCTCCTGCTGGAGTACGATTGGCCGGGCAACACGCTGCAACTGGCAAGTGTCGTCGCTCGTGCGGTGCTGCTGGCCGACGAGGAAGAGATTGGGCGGGCGAAGGTCGCGGAAGCGATCGGCGAAGTCGCACCTCGGGGCGCTTCCGATACCATTTCGGTGCCCCTCGCCGGTGGCCTCAAGGAGATTGAGCGCGCAGTGATCGAAGCGGTGATCGAACGGTGCCAGGGCAACAAAGCAGCGGCGGCGCGGATGCTGAGACTGCATCGGCGCACGCTCTATCGCATCCTCCAGGACGAGGCTCCCGCGAAGCAGGACGCAAGGGTACTTCCGTTGACGCTTGGCACGAGTACCGGCGACTATGCGGCGAATGCCTGTAGCCAGTGATCGAAATCCATCGCGGCCGTTGTGAACTCACGTCAAGCCGCAGAACCCGGAACAAGTTGAATCGGTTTGGAACGCGACGAGAGATGCGGGGTCTACTCGACGCGAGGCCCTCCGCAGGTGATCGGGTCATGCCATCTGCGGGGGGCCGTTTCATTGGATCCCGCCCCGAGCCGGGGTTGGCGCAGGGAACGATCCGGGATATTCTGCGTCGATGAAACGCGTCATCCTCATTCCCGTGATCCACAACCTCGCCGACCTCGGGTCGCTGGCGGAATCCGTCCGCGCACATTACGTGGAACACTTCGGTCCGGGGGTGTGGGAGCAGCGGCAGCGCGCCGTCGAGAGATTGTGGGGCGACATCGGTCGGGCGATCGGCGCTTTACGGCTCGATTACACGCAAGTACGGATCTACCAGGATGGGTTGCCGGTGTGCGGCAAGGAGGAGCAAATCGTCCAGGAGCTCGCCGAGGCCGGCAGTCTCAACCACCAGCTCGTCCTGGAATTGATGGGCAAGGGCGCCGTTCTGGTTGGCACGGAAGATCCGCATCTGCTGATGCGCGAGTATCACCTGCAGCGCCGCCGGGTTGGCGCCGCAGCCGCCGGCGGCGATGCGCCCCCGCCGCCGCCCGCCGAGGCAGCCGACCTGCTGGTGGCCCGCGATCACTTCATTGCACGGCGGATCGCAGCGACCTTGCAGGAGAGCGAAACCGGTCTGCTGTTTCTGGGGGCGGCACACCGGCTCGACGCACTTTGCTCGTTACTTCCCGTTGTGGAAAGGATGTCTTTCGCGTCCTCGGTGGGGCTGGAAGCCCTGGATTGCTGAGCGGTCAGCCTTCGGAACGCCGCGATGCCCATGCTCAGAGATGTCTGGGATCGGCTCTCGGCGCATGGTATCCCCCGGCGGCCTCTTGGGCTCCTTCCCGTGCGGCGCTACCGCTTCAGATCCAGGTCGACGCGAGTCTTCGGCATCTGGATGTCTTTGGTGAGCGTCGACTGCGAGTTGTAGACGGGCGGAATCACTTCTTCC
>Ga0153916_10003549_pt1 | contig 11632 bp, 10 predicted proteins | sample Opewatmetagenome_FD_109642 | JGI IMG/M metagenome (GOLD analysis project Ga0153916, IMG submission 109642) | Freshwater wetland microbial communities from Ohio, USA - Open water 3 Core 3 Depth 4 metaG | ecosystem: Environmental > Aquatic > Freshwater > Wetlands | place: USA: Ohio, Lake Erie...
CGTCGAGCCCTTCGATCCCGCTGCGGGCAACATAGCGCAGGATCACCTGGAGGAACACCGCGAGCGTGAGGAGCGCCATGAGCACGCCCGACAGGGCGCCGAGCCCACCGTAGAAGCGGGCACCCGATTCGCCGAACGGCCGGTCGCGAGCCGGCACGGGCTACTTGACGCTCAGGATGTAGTCCACGACCTTGCGGGCGTCCTTGCCGGCCGGCGTCGCGTAGAACTCCTCGTACACGGGAGCCGTCGCCTGGCGGAAGGGCGCGGCGTCGGGCTTCGTGATGGTCACGCCCTTGGCCTTGACCTGCGCCTGGATCTCCTTGTCCTCATCGAGGATGAACTTGCGATTCCACTGCTCGGAATACTTGGCCGCCTCCATGACGGCCTTCTGCGAGGCCGCGTCCAGCTTGTTCCAGGAGGCCTTGGACATGATGAGGGCGACGCACTGGTGCGTGTGGCGCACGTCGGCGACGTACTTCACGATGTCGTAGAACTTGTTGTGGTAGAAGGTGTTGATCCCGCCCTCGGCCGCGTCGATGACCTTGGTCTGCAGCGCCGTCGCCACCTCGGGAAACGCGATGGGCGTCGAGATCATCCCGAGCGCCTTGAAGGTCGCCACCAGGATCTTGTCCTCCTGGACGCGGATCTTCTTGCCCTTGACGTCGGCCACCGAGTTGATCGGGAAGTGCCCGTAGATGCCCCGGTAGCCCGCCGCGTAGAAGCCGAGGAGCTTGAAGCCCTTCTTGTCGAGGATCGGCTCGTAGTATTTCCGGATGAAGTCGCTGCCGTCGAGCGCCGCGTACACGTGCTGGTAGTCGCGGAAGATGTACGGGAGCTGGAACACCGACATCTCCGGCACGAGCGTGGACAGCGGCGCGGTGGTGACCGGGGAAAGGTCGACGGTGCCGAGCTGGACCTGCTGGGCGACCTCGCGCTCGCCGCCGAGTGCGCCCGAGTGGTGGTGGATCACCTTGATCTTGCCGCCGGTCAGCTCGCCGAGCTTGTCGGCGAACTGCTGCGCGGACAAGGTCGTCCCGTGCTTCGCCGGGTTGACGTTGCCCATCACCAGCTCCTTGGTCTGGGCGAATGCCGGCGCGGCCCCGGCGAGCACCAGCGCGGCGCAGACGAGCAGTCTGAGAGCGATCATGTACGGCCTCCTTGTTTGGCATGGCTCGAGAATTTCGGCATCACGTCGTTGGCGAGCAGCTCCATGGAGCGCTGCCAGAGCTCGGGCTGGTCCCAGTCGTGGCCGCCCATGAGGAGCGTGCCGAAATGGCCGGTCTCCTCCCGCAGGGCCACCAGCTGGTCGAGCACGCGGCGCGGGCTGCCGGCGATGATCAGCGCGCGCTTGACCGCGTCCACGGTGACGTCCTCGTCGGGCACCTCGAGGTCCGGCTTGAGCATGAAGAGCGCCTTGCGCCCCTTCGAGAAGCTGTGGTGGAAGAAGCGGTAGTAGAACGACAGCCCGTTGTCGGGGTCGGCGAGGTAGTCCTCGGCCTCGGCATCGCTCTCGGTGACGAGGACGCTGCGCGAGACGCGCCAGATGTCGGGGTCGGGGCGCCGGCCGGCCGCCTCGCATCCCTCGACGTACTTCTCCCAGTGGCCGCGGAGATATCGCCGGTGGAAGAACTGCCCGGAGATCGGGATCCAGCCCCGCTCGCCCGCGGTCTTGGCGCTGTTGGAGTTGGGCGTGAGGAGGGAGAGCGCGATGGGCGGGTGCGGCTTCTGGTAGGGGCGCGGCACGTAGCCCACCTTGAACTCGGGCCAGATGCCCTGCGTCAGCGAGATCTTCCAGAAGCGGCCGTCGATCTCGTAGGGCGGGTCCTGGGACCAGAGCTTCAGCACCGTCTCGATGGACTCGATCACCATCTGGGGGCGCAGCTCCGCCTGGCCCACGTCGAACATCTCGAGATCGCTGATGAGCCCGCCCGGCCCGATGCCCATGATGAAGCGCCCCCGGCAGAGATGGTCGAACATGGCCGCGTGCGCCGCCACCGTCGCCGGGTGGAGCTGGGGCAGGTTGATGACGCCCGTGCCGAAGCGGATCTGCGTGGTGCGGGGGATGAGCGTGGCGAGGAAGATGAGCGGCGAGGTGATGCGCTCGGTCCAGGAGCTGAAGTGCTCGCCCACGAAGGCCTCGGTGAAGCCCAGGCGGTCGGCCAGGACGATGGCCTCCTGGTCCTCCGCGAGGATGGTCGCGTAGTCACGGTCCGGGTGGTGCATGGGCATCGTGAACAGGCCGAGCTTGACGGTCACGGGGCGGCTCCTTTAGCGCAGCACCGCCGCCTCACCGTCGGCTGGCCGGCCGGGTGCGAGCGCGTTACTGCTCGTCGATGCTTACTCGCCCGCCCGGCCCCGCAGCAGGATGCGCTCGACCTGGTCGGCGACGAGGGTCGCGAAGCCGCTGATCGTCTCCGCGTCGTTCACTGACGCGAGCGACCCGGTCGAATGGTCCACCACCGCGATCGGATAATCCGGGATGCCTTGCGCGCGGCACATTCCCCGGCCGGTAGTCTCCACGAGCTTCTTCACCCCGACGGCTGCAGACGGAATCCCGCGTCGCTCCAGCGTGATGGCGTCGAGCACACTGCCCGACGTGCAGGACCCTCAGTCACCGACGCCCGTGATCGCACCGTCCGCGCGGGCGGCGATCTCGGCAAGGATCGGCTCGGGTGCGATGTTCCCGAGAAACGGCTTCTCGAGGAACACGACCTCGCGAATCCGGTAGCGCTGCTTGAGGAGGTCGAGGGCCTCCGAGAGGATGCGGTCCCCGAATGCCCGGCCGTTCCAGATGACACCGATCGTCTTGTCGTCCAGCGTCGCGAGCCGCGGAGCGACGCCGCTCCGGCCGCGTGCCGGTCCCGCCGTGGGATTGAGCACCTTCAGCATGGCTGGTCCCTCCCGATCAGGCCGCTGTCGTTCGCACGGGTTTCGTCACAGGATCCGTCGACACGCCGTAGGGCACCACGTACGCCATGCGGATGCCGGCATTGCCGCCGCCGACGACCACGTAGACGTCCGCGCGCCGCTCGAGCGCTCCCGGCGACTGCATGAAGCGATCGTACTCATTTGGCTCGAAGAGGTAAACGAAGCGCTCCTCGTCGCCCGGCATGATGTCGCGGGTGAAGTCGGCGAAGGCATCCGGCTTGTCGGCCATGACACCCCATGTCCCGCGGCGCTTCAGGTCAGCGACCGAGCGTCGGCACCGTTTCCACAGATAGTCGCGCACGTCGCGCTTCGTCCAGCCGTGCTCGATGAAGATCGCGGCATGCTGGGGCGAGACGAAGACCGTGTACGTGCCGCGGAAGAACTCGCTCGTCGAGAGGTCGTCCACGAGCGTATCGAGCAGCCCCTCCGGCGTCGACCGTGGGCAGTGCAGCTGATGCAGCCCGGGGTAGAGGGAAATCGCTGTCACCGTCGATGTCTCGCGCGGCAGGCCGAGCGCGACATGGAGCGGATCCCATGCGGTGGTCTCGTCTTCCGCGATGAAGCCGACGGAGCGGAACGGGTTGCCCCACTGGCCGCGCTGGATGCCGTCCGGCCGCGCCTCGGCGCAGTTCCACAAGAGGAGGCTCATCGCGCGCGCGCACGTCGCGTTCGGGCGCGTGGTCGGGCCGAAGAGGTAGAGCCCGCTGTTGAATCCGAGCACGCGCGCGAGCGGCCCGTTCACGATGAACATCGGCCAGGGGCTGCCGAGGCTCGCCATGTGGTTGAACTTGTACGCGGGGTCCGTGATCGCCTCGACGGCCGCCACGAGCACCGGCATGTAGGCGGGGAGGCATCCGGCCATGACGGCGTTGATCGCGAGGTGCTCGGCCGTGAGCACGCGATCGCGTTCGGGGATCTCGCCCAGCACGTGATCTGGCGCGAGGCCGGCGTGCTCGAGGAACGGCAGTACGCGTTCGCGGGTAGGCGGGATGATCGGGAGACCATCCGTCCAGCCCTTTTCGTGGAACAGCTCCACGGCGGCGAAGGGGTCGGCGACCTCCAGCTCCTCCGCGGTCAGCAACTTCGACGTCATCGGTCAGGCTCCTTCAAGTTGGATGCCACGCGAGTCGCTCGACCCGCCCGAGGATCGGCCGAAAGAGACTCCATGTCAAGTGGCCCTCGGCGAGCTGGAGTCTGGGCTAAGAGAGAGTCTTCTTCAGGTGGTATTCCGAGTGCGGGCGGCGCGGGAAGCCATCCACGACAGCGACTACCTCGTAGCCCAGCTTCTTGTAAAAGAGCGGCGCCTGGAAGCTGAACGTGTCGAGCAGGAGATGGTCGCAGCCCCTGGCCCGGGCTTCCTGCTCAGCTGCGGCCAGAAGGCGTTGCCCGTAGCCCTGTCGCCTCAAGTCCTGACGGACCCAGAGATACTGGACCCGGCAGGCCCCGCACCAGGTCCACCCGTGAAGGCCGGCCACGATCTCGCCCGCGTCGTCGCGGACGAAGATGGACAGCCACTTGCCGTCGTCGGAACCGGTCTGCTCGACGTTGTAGTCGTAGAGGCGGTCTTCGAGAAAGCGGATGTCCTTCGGCGCCGGCTCGACTTCGATCTGGAGGCTCTGCATGGCCTTCGCCGCTATCCGGCGATGTCCTCCATCTCGGACTCGTCCATCAGGCGCAGCACCTCTTCCGGCGTCGTCATGCCCTGGCCGGCCTTCTCGAGCCCGTCCACCAGCGCCGAAGGCACGGAACATCTGCATGAGGTTCGACATCGCGCCATCGGAGACCCCCTACTTATTGATGCTAGAGGAACGCAGGTCCCCTCGCAAGGATGCTCTCTTGTGGAGAGAACGCCGCGATCTGGGGTAGGCTTGGGAGCCATGGGAGCCGTGAGAGTCTTCCGCTGGGCCGCGGCCGCAGGAATCCTCGCCACGCTGGCGCTCTCCGCCGCCTGGCCCGCTCTGGCGGCGGACCCGTTCGTGTCCGTGGGAGACGAGCTCGCCGTCGGCACGAACCGGACGGGTGAGGCCTGCCGGCTCAAGCTCGTGGGTGTCCGAGCCGACACCGGGTTTCGGCGCTTCAGTCTCTACTGTGCCGGCTGGACGCAGCCGAGCGGCGACGTTTGGACCTTCAACGTCGTCAAGGGCTACGCGGTCGACAAGCTTCTGACGGACAGCCAATGGGAGAAGAACTTCTCCCAGCGCCTGGGAGGCTGCGGCGCGGTCGAAGCGACCACGTTAGGTTCGGGCACGCGGGCCGCGTTGCGCGAATGCCGGCGACAGGACGGCGGCTGGCGAGCCCTCGTCGTGGCGGCGGTCATCGATCGTCGCGGCTACGGCCTCGAGACTTTCCCGACCAACCTGCCCCTGCTCGAGGCCGCCGTCGAGGTGCTCGAAGGCAAGCGCCCCGCCACCGACGTGGCAGGCTCGAAGGGCTCGCTCTCGGCCGCCATTCGCCGCGCGGAGGCCATGGTGGATGCCAGCGGCAAGCTCACCGGCGTCGGGGACGTGGGCGCCCATGCCACGCTCTTCCGCGTGGGCACGCTTCGCGACTGGGCGGGGGACTTCGCCGGCTCCGAGACGGCCTTCCGCCGCGCGCTCGAGATCGAGGAGCGCGCCGGCGGTCCGGACCAGCCGGCATCAGGGCGGACGTTGACCGAGCTCGCGCTCCAAGTCGGCTACCAGTTCCGCTTCGAGGAGGCGGAGCGGATATACAACCGCGCCGAGCCGCTCGTCCAGAAGAGCTTCTCGTGGGTGGACCGGCCGGTGTACCTGGCCTACCGGGCCAACACCGAGCGCGTGCGCGGACGCTACACGGTCGCCCTGCCGCTGGCCGAGGAGTCGGTGCGGCTGCGCGACCAGCGCGAGCAGCGCGCCGAGACCCCGGGACTCGCGCACGCGCTCGTGTCGCTGGGCCGGGTACAGCTCGCCCTCAAGCGATTCGACGAGGCGGAGAAGAGCGTGTCGCGGGCGCTCGCCATCGTCGAGAAACCGGGGCCGGAGTTCGAGTTCCGCGTCTGGTGGACTGGCGAGGCCCATGCCTGGTTGGGCCGGATCCACGTCGAGCAGAAGCGCTTTGCTGACGCGCGCAAGCAGTACGAGGCTGCCCTCGAGCGACGGCGCCTCCTCTTCGGCGACTCGGTCACGGCGGCCGATGCCTACCAGGATCTGGGCGAGCTCTCTCGCATCGAGGGCAACCTGCCTGCGGCGCTTGAGTCCTTCAGGAAGGAAGCGGCAATCCGCGCAGTCGATCCTGTTGCCCACGGCCGCGTGCGCCCGCAGACGCTGGTCCCGTACATGGATGCGCTGTTCGAAGCCGCAGCGGGGGATGCCGCCCAGCGCGATGCCCTCTATGCCGAGGCCTTCGCCGCCGCCCAGATTCCGCGGGAGGGCGATACGGCGCTCGCCATCACCAACATGGCGGCGCGGCTCGACACGGCCGATCCCGCGCTGCGTGCCGTCGCGCGCGAGTACCAGGAGGCGCTGCGAGGTCGCGACACGGCGCGGCGCGAGCTGGCGATCATGACCCTGCTCCCCGCGGACAAGCGCGAGCCGGCGCGCGAGGCCGAGCTCGCGAAGGAGCTCCAGGCGGCGGAGGCGCAGGTGGCGAGCCGCGAGGGCAGGCTCCAGGCGGAGTTCCCGCGCTACGCGGGGCTGGTCGCGCCGCGGCCGCTTGCACTCGCGGAGTTGAGCGGGCTCCTGCGCCCCGGCGAAGCGCTGCTCTCGATTCTGACCACGCGGAACGCGACCTATGTGTTCCTCGTGCGCGACGGCAAGGTCCACGCCCACCGCGCCGCCGTCGGCTTCTCGGCGCTCAACAAGAGCGTGCGCAACCTGCGCATGGGGCTCGATCTCGCGGATGGGCAGCTCCGCGATTTCGACGTGGTGGCGGCGCACAAGCTGTATACGGACCTGATCAGGCCTGTCTCCGCCCCGCTCGGCGGCGCCACCCACTTGATCGTCGTGCCGTCGGGGCCGCTCCTCAGCCTGCCGCTGGGACTTCTCGTGACCAGGCCGGCCCCGCAGCCGCAGGCGGCAGCCGCGCCCGAGAAGCGGGACTACCGGCCGGTATCGTTCCTCGGCAAGCAGGTGCCCATCAGCGTCCTGCCCTCGATGGGCTCGCTGAAGAGCCTGCGAGCGGTGGCCGGCCGCTCGCAGGCGGCCCAGCCTTTCATCGGCTTCGGCGATCCCGCCTTCGCGGGTGCCCCGGGAGACACGCGTAGTCTCGCCGCGCTCGGAAAACTGTGCCGGGACGGCGCTGGAGTGGACGTCGAGCTCGTGCGCGGTCTGCCGCGGCTTCGCGAGTCGGCGGGGGAGCTCCGGCAGATCGCGCGGACTCTCAAGGCGCCGGAGTCGGATGTGATCCTGGGCGCTCAGGCGACCGAGAAGCGGGTACGCAGCATGGATCTCTCCCGGTATCGCGTCATCGCGTTCGCGACACACGGGCTCCTGCCGGGCGAGCTCAAGTGCAAGGGCGAGCCGGCGCTGGCGCTGACGCCGCCCGCGACGGCGACCGCCGACGAAGACGGGCTCCTCGACGCCGGCGAGGTCGCGCAGCTCAAGCTCGACGCCGACTGGGTCGTGCTCTCGGCCTGCAATACCGCGGCGCCCGACGGCGGCCTGGGCGGCCAGAGTCTCTCGGGGTTGGCGCGCGCCTTCTTCTACGCCGGCGCGCGGTCGCTCCTGGTCTCCCACTGGGCGGTCGCCTCCCAGCCCACCGTGGTGCTGACCACGAGCCTCTTCGAGGCCTACACGCGCGACGCCGGCCTCGGCCGCGCGGCCGCCCTTCGCGCGGCCCAGGCCAAGCTCCTGGCCGATCAGGCCACCTCGCACCCGGCCCTTTGGGCGCCCTTCGTCCTGGTCGGCGACGGGGGGACACCGTAACGTCTGCGATGGAGGGCGTGATCAACTCTGTCGCCTATGCCGAAGGCCGGCGCGTCGGCGACATCGCGATCCCGGACATCAGCGAGGTCCTCAAGCGGCCGGAGGTCTTCGTGTGGCTCGGCCTCCACGACCCTTCGCCCGAGCTGCTCCGGGAGATCCAGAATGAATTCGGGCTCCACGACCTGGCGGTCGAAGACGCCCAGCTCGCGCACCAGCGGCCCAAGCTCGAGCAATACGGCGACTCGATCTTCGTCGTGCTGCGACCCGCGATCCTGAGATCCGATCAGCAGCGCATCGAGCTGGGCGAGACACATCTCTTCGTCGGACCGCGCTATGTCGTCTCCATCCGGCACGGAGACACGCCCGGCTACGCCGCGGTCCGGACGCGGTGCGAGAGCACCCCGGCGCTCCTGGCCAAGGGGCCGGGCTTCGTGCTGTACGCCGTCATGGACTTCATCGTGGACCACTACTTCCCGGTCCTCGACACCCTGGGAGACCAGCTCGAGAGCCTCGAGGACGAGATCTTCAGCGAGACCTTCGACCGGAAGACGGTCCAGCGCATCTACGACCTCAAGCGCAACCTCGTCGAGGTCAAGCGCGCGGTATCACCGCTCGTGGATGTCTGCAACCGGCTCGTGCGCTTCGACCTGCCGCTGATCCCCGAGGACACGCGGCCGTACTTCCGCGACGTCTACGACCACGCGATCCGGATCAACGAGCACGTGGACACGCTTCGCGAGTTGTTGACGGGCGCGCTCGAGGCGCATCTCTCGCTGACCGCCGTCGCGCAGAACGACGCCATGAAGAAGCTCGCCGGCTGGGCGGCCATCATCGGCGTGCCGACCATGGTCGCCGGTATCTACGGGATGAACTTCAAGTTCATGCCGGAGCTCGAGTGGCGCTACAGCTATCCCGCGGTGATGGCGGGCATGGCCGCGCTCTGCGTCTACCTGTACTACCGCTTCAAGCGCTCCGGCTGGCTCTGACCTCGGTGGCCGGGTTGCGCATCCGGGCGGCTACGAGGCGGCGCGCCGCTTGTTGCTGACGTAGTCCACGAGCACGTACTCGCCGAGGCGCTCCGGCGTGGCGAAGAAGGCGCGCCCGCGGTTGATCTTCGCCATCTGCTCGACGAAGGCTGCCAGCATCGCGCTCCGCTCGAGCATGAAGGTGTTGATGGTGATGCCCTCGCGCGTGCAGCGCTGGACTTCCTTGAGCGTCTCCTGGAGAGTCCGCCGCGTCGGCGGGTAGGAGAACTCCGCCTCGCCGCCCTCCATGTGCGCCGTCGGCTCGCCGTCGGTGATCATGATGATCTGCTTGTTGCCACCCTTCTGCCTGCCGAGGAGCGTGCGGGCGAGCATGAAGGCCGCGTGCATGTTGGTGCCGATGTTGGTCCCGCTGGGGGACAGCTCGGGCAGCTCCGCGGCGCTGAACTCGCGCGCGTAGAGCGAGAAGCCGACGATGTGCAGGCTGTCGCGCGGGAACTGGCCGCGGATGAGCGCGTGGAGCGCCAGCGCCACCTTCTTGGCCGGCAGGAAGCAGCCGTTGTAGAGCATCGAGCGGCTGAGGTCGAGCAGGACGACCGTGGCCGCCTGCGTCGAGAGCTCGGTCCGCCAGACCTCGAAGTCGTCCGGCGCGAGCCGCACGGGCGTGCCGGGGCCGCCGCGCTCGACGGCGTGCATGAGCGTGCCCCGCAGGTCGAGCAGGAACGGGTCGCCGAACTCGTAGCGCTTGGCGTCGTCGGTGCGGTCGCCGCCCGCGCCGCGGCGCGAGACGGCGTGGCGCCCGAAGCGGTCGCGCTTGAGGTGGTCGAACACGTCGCGGAGCGCCTTGTCGCCGATCTTGCGGATGGCCCGCGCCGTCAGCTGGAGCTTGCCTCCCTTGTTCTCGAGGTAGCCCGCCTCTTCGAGCTTCTTCGCCAGCTCCCGGAGCCTCTCGAGGTCCCGCGCGGCCTCCTGGCCCAGGAGCCGCTCGACCTCGGCCGGGTCGATCTTGTCGAGATCATCCGGGTCCCTGGCGCGTCTCAGCTGGCGCTCGAGCTGGTCCATCTCCTGCAGCTCTTCCATGACGCGCATGGCCTCGCGCATGGAGAGGTTCTCGTCGCCCCTGAAGTCGTACGGCCGGCGGAGCGCGTCCATCGGCAGGAGATCCTCGAGGTTCATGGCCAGCTGGGCCATCTCGGCCTCGAGCCGCTCGTCCTTCATGAAGAGCGACTGCATCAGCTCCTCGAGCTGCTGGCGCTGCCCGGGCGAGAGGCTCTGCATCAGCGACTGCATCTGGCCCATCTGCTTGGCCATCTGCTCGAGCAGCTGGTCGAGGCTCTCGGCGCCGGGGAAGTTCTGCCCCCACTTGTCCTTGAAAGCCTGGAAGTCCGGCTCGCCCCCTTCGGCGCGCTCCCTCAGCATGCGGTTCAGATCGCTCAGCATCTCGCGCATGCGCTTCAAGTCTTCCGGCGTCAGGTTCTGGAGCCCCTGCCGCATGCCCTGCATGAAGGGCTTGAGCATCTGCTCCTGGAGCGACTTCAAAAGCTCGTCGAACTTGCGCTTCGCCTCGGCGTCGGTGAAGGGGTACTCCTGGAGGGCCTTGATCTGCCCAGCGGGGTCGGGCGGCAGTGCGTCGAGGCGCTGGAGCTTCCGCTCCTGCTGGGCTCCCGGCGGCATGTCGCGCTCGATGCCCGCGCGCTCGGTCTTGAGGATGTCGGCGAGCTGCTTCTTGATGTCCTCGAGCGCCGAGCCCAGGTCGTACTGCTCGAGGCGCTGCTGGCGCTCCTGCCGGAGGCGCTTGAGGAGGTCCTGGAGCCCCGGCATGCGGCCGCCCTGCGGATCCTGCGCGCCGCGCTGGAATAGGCGGCGCAGCGCGTTCCAGAGGTCGCCCTCGGCGAGCAGGTCGTCCGACATGGCCGACAGGAGCTGGTCGGCGTCGAGGTCGGGGACGGCCTGGGTGCCGTCCCAGCGGGAATAGCGGCTGAGTCTCGCCATGGCCGAAGTTGACGTATGCTACCACCCATGACCACTCCAACGAACCCCCGTCTCGACGACCTCCTGTCCACCCGCGCCCGGATCGGCTGGGGCATTTCGGCCCCGCCGGCGCGTCCCGTCGCGGAGGCACTCTTCGAATTCGGCGGCGGCCACCCCGACCCCTCGTCTTTTCCGTATGAGGGCATGGTTGAAGCCACGGCCGACGTCATGAAGGCCGAGGGCGCGCCGGCGCTGTCCTACGGCGAGCCGCAGGGCTACAAGGGCCTACGCGAGCTGGTCGCCCGCAAGTACCGGCTCTTCGAGAACCTCGAGGTCCCGACGGACAACATCATCGTCTCGAACGGCTCGGGGCACGCGCTGTCGCTGGCCTTCAGCGCCTTCGTGGACGTGGGCGACCCGATCCTCAGCGAGGCGCCGACCTTCTCCGGCACGCTCGCGACGATCCGCCGTCACGGCGCGCGCGTCCTCGACGTGCCGCTGGACGCCGAGGGCATGGACACGGCCGTCGCGCGGCGGCAGCTCGAGACGCTCCGGCGCGAGGGCAAGCGCTGCAAGCTCATCTACACCATCGTCAACTTCCAGAACCCGGCGGGGCCGACCATGTCACGGCGGCGGCGCGAGGAGCTGATCGCGCTGGCGCACGAGTACGACACGCTGATCCTGGAAGACGACGCCTACGGCGAGCTGCGCTTCGAGGGGCAGGCGCACCCGTCGCTCTACGCGCTGGACAAGGGCGGGCGGGTCATCCGCGCGGGCACGCTGTCGAAGATCCTGGGCGCGGGCGTGAGGCTCGGCTGGCTCTGCGCGCCGCGCCAGATGATCCCGGCCTTCCAGGGCTTCCTCTTCGGC
>Ga0153916_10003552_pt1 | contig 11627 bp, 9 predicted proteins | sample Opewatmetagenome_FD_109642 | JGI IMG/M metagenome (GOLD analysis project Ga0153916, IMG submission 109642) | Freshwater wetland microbial communities from Ohio, USA - Open water 3 Core 3 Depth 4 metaG | ecosystem: Environmental > Aquatic > Freshwater > Wetlands | place: USA: Ohio, Lake Erie, Old...
AAGCTCGCGCCGACGCTCTCGAGCACGACCTCCTTGCGCCGGTACGGCTGCCCGTCCGCGCCCCGGGTCGTGTTCGCATTCGCAAGGTTCTCGGCGATCACGTCCATGCGCATGCGCTCGGCGGTCATCCCGGAGGCGGAGACGCGGAGAGAGCCGAACAGGCTCATCGTGTCGGTCCGATCACGAGCTCCAGCATGCGCAGGCGCGCCTTCGCGACGTTCACGAGCGCCTGGTGCTCGAGGGCATTCTCGGCCAGGGAAGCCATCTCCACGTCCATGTCGACGTTGCCGCCGTCCGACCGGCTCGGCCCCGAGGGGTCTGTCTCGGGCTCGAAGGCGAGCTGTTCGAGTTGCTTCCGCTCCGCTCCCGCGTCGAGCGCCTCGGCGAGCGCCGTGTGGAAGTCGACGTCGGCGCGCCGGAAGCCGGGCGTGTTCGCGTTGGAGACGTTGTTCGCCAGCACCTCCTGGCGGAGCGTCGAGCCGGCGAGCGCCCGCTCGAGGGAGATCTGGGTGACGTCGAAGAGTCCCATTGGCAGAGTCGGTGGAGTGCCGACCCGTCCGTGGGTCTCGTCGCCGCTGCCCTGCGGCCGTCCCCGTTATCGGCCGGCCTTCGCGGCGGTTGAGCGATCCGCTCAGCCGAGCTCGTCGAACGTGCCCGTGCGGGTGCCGCCGTAGCCGGACAGCGCCCGCCGCCCATGCCCGACGCGGCCAAGCTCGCCCCGTGTGGCCTCGACCGCTGCGGCGAGCGCGGTCTCGCTGGCGCGCACCAGCGTGGCGGTCTCCGCCAGCAGCGCGTGGACTGCCCGAGGGGGATCGGGGGGCAGCGTCTCCAGGAGCGCCGCCCGTTCGGCCTCGATCTCGTGGAGCGCCTCCCAGGCGTGGGCCGCGACGAGCTCGCGCTCGCGGCGCGCAAGTCCGAGGAGCCGCTCGTACGGAGTCACGCGCCGCTGGCGGCCGGCTCGGCGGCGACGCGCGCCCAGGCCTCCCTGAGCTCGCCGAGCAGACGCGCGACGTCGTCGATCCGCGCCGGATCCTGCTCGAGCACGGCCTCGACCAGGTGACGCTTGCAGAAGAGGTAGATTCCGCGCAGGCGCTCCGCGACCTCGCCCTGGCCGAGGTCGAGCGAGACGTTCAGCTCGTCGATCACGGCCTCGGCCCGCCGCAGCCGTGCGCGCGCCAGCGCTCGGTCGCCGCCGCGCATCGCCGCAGCGCCCTGCGCGAGGAAGCGGAGGACGCCGTCGTAGAGCATGACGACGAGCCGGTCGGGCGGCGCCGTCAGCACGCTCGCCTCGGCGTACGCCTGCCTGGCCGCCGTGTACGGGGAGGCGGATCCGGTCGGAGGCGAGGGCACGATCGGGTAGTCGGCGGGTCCGGCCACCGCTTGAGCGAATCTCAGCCGCTGAGCCTCGCGAGCTGACCGGCGAGCCAGTCGCCCTGCGATTGCGCGGCCTGGAGGGCCGTCTCCATCGCGGTGAACTGCGCCCGCAGCGTCTTCTCGCGCTGCGCGAGGCGGACGTCGATCTCGGAGATCCGCTGCTTCAGCGTGGCGATCATGCCGTCGCCCGAGGCGATGCGCGACGAGAGCAGCCCGTCGCTCGCCGTCCAGGCTGTCACCTCGCGGTCGATGCGCTGCGCGAGCCCTTCGGTCGCGTACGAGCCGGTGGTCGCCGTGAACAGCGCCTTCACGTCTGCCAAGCGCGCTGTGAGCGTGTCGCGCAGCCTGGCGGCGTCGAGGACGAGCCGTCCGGCGACGGCGTCCTTGCCGAGCGTGGCCGAGCCGGTCGCGGCACCGGTGGAGAGGCCGGCCTGTGAGAGCAACTGGAGGTCGGCGGGTCGGCCGGACACGGGGTCGCCGACCGCCTGGCGCAGCTTGCCGAGCAGCTGTGACAGCCCGGCGTCGCCCGTCAGGACCCCCTTCGCGAGATCGGCGTCGGTGGTCGGCGTCCGCACCTTCTTCTCGGTCAGCTTTCCTCGGATGAAGTCGACGGCGCCGTTGTAGGCTTCGACGAAGGCGCCCGCCTTCTTCTCGATCGCGGCGGTGTCCGGGGCCGGCGCCCCGACCGTGACGGTCACCGCCGAGGTGGTCGTCCCCTTCAGCGTCAGCGTCACGCCTGCGATCGCGTTCGTGACGGTGTTCGACGAGCTCGTGAGGGGCGCGCCCCCGTTGAGCGTGTACGAGGCGTCGAGCGCCGAGAGCGACTCGGCGAGCCCGAGCGCGGCGGCGAGGTCGTAGCCGTTCGCGGCGTCGCCGTCGGCGACCGTGATCGTGTTCGCCGCGCCTGTCGTCTTGCTCGAGAGGATGAGCTTCGAGTCGACGACGGTCGCGTAGACGGGGATGTCGCTCGTCCTGTTGATCTTGCTCGCGATCGTGTCGAGCGAGTCGCCGGAGGCGACCGCAACGAGCACGGCAGCTCCCGCGCCCACCTTGATCGAGAGGGTGTCGGCGCCGCCGGCGGCGGTGAGAGCGCTCCCCTGGGTGAGCTGGTGCGCGCGGGCGAGCTGGCCGATCGTGACCATGTAGCCGCCTGTCGCGGCGCCGCCGGTCCGGGTGACGCCGATCCTCGTCGGGTCGCTCGACTCGACCGTCTGGACGTCGGCCCAGGTCGCCGCGTCGCGCAGCCCTGCCGCGGCGGTCGCGAGTGCCGCCAGCTTGGCGTCCACGTCGCGCAAGGCCTTGACGCGGATCTCTTCGACACGTTGCTGCTGCTGCAGGCGCACCTGCGGCCGGCGCTCGATCGCGATGAGCTGGGCGACGATCGACTTGGTGTCCAGCCCGGACGCAAGCCCGCCGATCGTGACGGTCGGCGTCGGGATCACGGCCGTCGCGCTACCCGCGCTCGTTCAGCACGAGCCCTGGACCGTCGCTCGCGAGCAGCTCGAGCGCCTCGCTGCTCGGGACGCGCCGGATCACCTGCCCCGATCCGTCGCTGATCTCCACCTCGATCCGGCCCGAGTCCTCGTCGACCTGGAAGCTCATCCGCACGTCGCGCGCGGCGAGCTCTTCGAGCACACGGGCCGCCCGGTCGAGCGCCTCGAGCACCTCGGCGGGCGGGGAGGAGGCGACCGGCGAGATCCGCCCGCCCGGCGCCGCCGCAACCGCATCGAGCCTGCGAGTCCGGGCGCTCGGCTCGACGCCTTTCGGACCTACGCCCTGCGTGTTGATGCCTTCGATCATGTTTTCTCTCCCTCGTCGTCCCCGTAGTCGGCGGATCGGCGAGATTCTTGAGGGGGTCCTCAGGCGATCGCCTCCTCCACGGCCGGCCGTGCGCGCCGCGCGATCGCGTCGTAGAGGCCCCTCGACTCGGGCCCGTCCGGGTCGATCGCGACGGCCTCCCGGGCGAACGCGAGCGCGTCCTCGTCGAAGCCGCGCGCGAGCGCGACGTGCGCGAGACCGATCATCGCCCGGGCGTCCGGCGCCTGCTGGGCGATCTCGATCCACTCGTCCGCGGCCGACTCGAGGAAGCCGCGTCGGAAGTAGATGCGGGCGAGGGTCTCCTTGCGCTCGCGCGGCTGCACCGCCGTCGATTCGTAGAGCGGGAGGAGCGTAGCGAAGGACTCGAACTCCTGCACGCGCAGGAGCGCCTCGAGCGCGGTGGCGGCAGGGCCCGCGACGGACGCGGAGAGCGCGGTCGGGACGGGCCCTCCCGCGAGGGCCTGCTGCCAGGCGCGGTAGAGATCGAGCTCGTGACGCGGAACGCCTGCCTCCTCGGCGCGCCGGAGCGCGCGGCCGAGCTCTTCGGGCCGGCTCTGGATCGCGAGCCCGAAGAGCTCGGCGAGGGAGGCGAGCGCGTGGATCGGCGACCCGGGCGGCTCTGCGGCCGCCTCTGTCACGGCCTCGTCGTAGCGGCGTTGCGTCAGGAGCGCCTCGATGAGGCCGATCCGGGCCGCGCCGTTCGCCGGCTGGCGCTCGAGGACGCTGCGGAACCAGCGCTCCGCCGCCTCGGCGTGGCCGGCCTCGTAGCATGCGGTCGCGAGAAGCAGGAGCGCGCTCGGCTTGTGCGAGGGAACCTCGCCGGCAACGTCCTCGGGAGAGGCGCCGCGAGCGAGCATCGACGCTGCGAGCGGGAGCACCGGCGCGAGGTAGTCGGGATGCTCGGCGAGCGAGCGGCGCCGGAGCGCCTCGGCCTCTGCGGTCCGGCCCGCAACCGCGTGCAACTCGGCGAGGAGGTTGAGGGCGAGGTAGGTGCCGGAGCCGACCGTGGCCGAGTAGCGTGCCGGGGCGTCGCCCATCTCGAGGCAGCGTTCGGCCAGCCGTGCCGCCTCGTCGCGGTTCCCGGACTTCCAGGCGCAGACCGCCGCCTCGAAGACGAGATCCGTGTGGTCCGGGTAGTGCGTGAGCGCCTCGTCGATCGCGGCGCGGGCTCCGTCGTAATCGGCGGTCTCGCGTCTCGCCTTCGCGACGCGGCTGGCGAGGAGGGGCACGTACCCGCCCTCGCCGAAACGCTTCGCCTCGCACGCGAGCCGCCAGGCTTCGTCGAGGTGTGCTCGGGCCTTCGCGGAGTCCCCGAGGCCGAGGTACTCCGAGCCCAGGTTGAACAGGGAGAAGGCTGTCCTCTGCTCCGGGGCCTCCGCTTCCAGGAGCTCCAGGTTGCGGCGGGACTTGTCCTTTGCCGAGATCCGGCTCACCAGGTACCCGTAGTGGCGCACGCGGATCGTCGTCGTCTCGAAGCGCTCCGGCAGGTAGGTCGGCATCGTTTGCGACTTCTGCTCGTGGATCCGGCCCTCGAAGCGGTACCCGGGCCGGTTGCGGAACAGCCGGAGGGCGAGATGGGTGACGGCGGCGCCGCTCTCGTCGCCGCCCGTGTAGTTCGTCTCGACGAGGTAGAAGGCCTCACGCCAGGTGCGGCCGAGCAGCTGCCTGAGGCCCTTCGCATCCTCGGGGACGACGTGCTCGTCCGCGTCGAGGTAGAGGATCCAGTCGCCGGTCGCGTGCTCGAGCGAGACGTTGCGCGCGTCGGCGAATGAGCCGTTCCACGGAACGTGGACGACCTTCGCGCCGGCGCATTCGGCGAGCTCGACGGTGCGGTCGCTCGAGCCGGTGTCCACGACGATGATCTCGTCGACGGCGTCGCGGACGGCGTCGAGGCAGCCCGGGAGCATCTCCTCCTCGTCCTTCACGATCATGCACAGCGTGAGCGTGAGGCCGGCGGCCGGCGCCGCCGCCTTCGCGACACGGCGGGCGCGGCGGCCGAGCGCCTTCACGCGGATCGAGAGGGGTGGCCGCAGGACGGGCCGCGAGCCAACGCTCTTGCGGAGGCGAACGGCCTCGAGGTTCTCCTGGACGTGTGGGAGCGACGCATCCAGCCCCGCGGCCGCGCGGAAGAGCGCCTGTGCGCCCCCGAGCTCGGTGAGCTCGTAGAGCAGGACACCGGCGTAGTTGAGGAGCACGGGCTCGCGCGGGTCGGCTGCGAGCGCGTCGAGGAGCGCCTCGGCCGCCGTCGCGTAGAGGGCGGGCCACGCGTCGCCGCCGAGTCGCTCTCCTGCGGAGAAGACGAGCTCGGCGAGGCGGCGGCGAGCCTGGTAGGCGCGCTGGGGGTCTCCCCAGTCCGCGAGCGAGGCGAAGGTGGTGCGGAGGTCCGCGTTCGAGCCGGCGGCGATCGCGGCCGAGGCGGCGTCGATCGTGTCTTCGACACGCCGTCGCCACTCCTCCTGCGTCCGGGGTGCGGCGGGGTCGCCCGCGGTCAGCGTTGTCGTACGAAGGCCCATGCTAGGGCGCCGCGACGAGCGCCCGGAGCGCGACGGGGTCGGGAGGACAGACGACGCGCGCGCGGCTCGCACCACGCCCATCCGCGGCGATGACGGCGTCCGCGGCAAGCTCGAGCTCGACGGGGCCGACCGAGCCGGCCCCGAGGGCCACGTCGGCGAGCGAGGCGAGATCGTGGCCGCCCGCCAGCAGCTCGGCGGTCACGAGCGCGGCCGCCTCGGCCTCGTCCGCTGCCGGCAGCAGGAGCGTCGTGTCGTCTTCGGGGCCGAACGCCTCCGCATAGGCGCCGAGGGGGAGCGCCCAGCTCTCGCGCCGTTCCCAGTCGGGAACGGCGGCGAAGAGGAACCGGCGCCGCTTCGCGACGGCGGCAGGGGCGACCGTCCGGATCGGGGTGCGACCCTGGAGCGCGTCGATTCGGGCCCTCGCGATCTCGCCGGCACGAGCCCAGCCGAACCGCTCGGCGTGCGCCCGCGCGTGCGCGGCGCGCTCCGCCCGCTGCGTCGGATCGGCCGCTTCGCGGAGCACCTCGACGAGAGCCGGAACGTCCGACTCGAGCACGAAGCCCTCGCCGGCGAGCTCGAGCTCGGACGGGATCGCGCCGCTCGGAAGGGGGACCCTGCGGGCCGGGATCCGCCAGGCGCAGTCGTCCGTGACGAAGTCGTCGGTCGAGCCGCCAGCCGTGACGACGACCGGCCGCCCACAGGCGAGCGCCTCGAGCGCCGGCAGGCAGAAGCCCTCGCCCCGGTAGGGCTGGACGAGGACGTCGGCGGCCCGGTAGAGCGCGGGGACGTCGTCGTAGGAGAGCTCGGCGTCGAGGAGGATCACCTCGGGCGCGTCGGCACGGCTCTGGAAGCACCGGACCGTCTCCTCCGACGTCTGCCCGCGGTAGAACGTCTTTCCGCCGAAGCTCTTCACGGCGAGACAGACGTCGTCCGCGGCGGTGAAGGCTCGTCCGTAGGCGTCGAGGAGGAGGTCGAGTCCCTTGCGATACGCGGGCCCGCCCATGAAGAGAAAGACCGTCTCCTTGGCCGCGAGCCTCTCGGCCCGGCCCGAGGGAGTGAACCGCGCGAGGTCGACGCCGTTCGGGACGACCTGGACGAGGTCGGGCGAGACGCCGGACTCGACGAACCCTTGCCTGGACGCCTCGGAGGGCGTCCAGACCTCGTCGACGCGGCGGCGGATCTCTTCCACCCAGCGCCGGGGGATCCTCCCGAACTCCCACGGCTGGTAGAGGACGAACGGCCCGGTGCTCGGCGCCTCGAAGCTCGGCGGCCAGTGGTGGGCGATGCCGACCGCCTCGGACGCGGATGGCCGCCCTTGCCGGGGAATGCGCTCGACGCGCACGGCGCCCGCGTCGAGAGCTGCGGCGATCGCGTCGTTGACGATCGCGAGCGAGTGGACGGAGCCCCAGTCGCCGCGCCAGACGCAGGCCGCGTCGACGGAGCCGTGTCCGGCCGAAGAGCTGGGGGACTCCACGGACGTGTAGTCGGCTGCGGGTCGAGGAGGTTTAGAGCTCGAGCTCTCAGGCCGCCCAGCGTCGCTCCGCGAGGCGGCGCAGCTCGGCGATGCTCGCATCGTCGAAGCGCGGCACAGGGCGCAGCGGCCCGCTGCGCGGGACGCGCGAGAAGAGCGCGTCGACGCGGCGCGCGAGCGTCACCTCCACTGCAGCGTCGCCGGCGCTCGCGACGGCGAGGAGGTCGGCGCTCGCTTCCGCCTCGAGGCCGGCGGCGGAGACGGCCGGGCCGAGCCTTGCTCCCAGCTCGCTCCCGTCCCAGCCGGCGGCGTGGATGACGAGGGTGGCGTCGTCGGCCTTGCCGAACGCGGCTCCGTAGACCCGCAGGAGCTCCGGGCTCGCGACGATCTCGTCCGCAAACGCGAGGACGGCGAAGGCTCGGGCCCCTTCGACACACGCCGCAGGCGGACGTGCTTCGATGAAGCGGCCGTCCGGCCCGATCCGGTCGCCCCAGCGGGCGATGAAGATGCGGAGGTTCTCGCTCACGTGGTCGAAGCGGCCGCTGCTCTGGCCCTCGTAGTGGTAGACGACGGCTCGCGGCTCGTAGAGGACGCGGTAGCCGGCCGCCCTGACGCGGAGGCAGAGATCGACGTCCTCGACACCGTTGCGGTACGCGGTGTCGAAGCCGCCGAGGCGGGCGAAGAGGCCGGCGGGGAGGAGCAGGCACGCTCCCGTCACCATGTCGAGCTCGCGTCGCTCCCGCACCTCCGCGGCGTCCGCTGGAGCGAAGCGGAAGGGATGATCGGGGACGCCTTCGACGAACGAGATGCCGGCATGCTGGATCGTGCCGTCCGGATAGAGGAGGCGCGCACCCACCGCACCGACGTCACCCGGTGAAACGGCGTCGAGGAGCGCGTCGAGCCAGCCGTCGGTCGGAACCGTGTCGTTGTTCAGGAACAGCAGGTGCGGGGCCCGTGCCGCCTCGGCGCCCTGGTTGCAGGCGGCTGCGAAGCCGAGGTTGACGGCATTCCGGACGACCCGGATCCGCCCCGCGGCCTCGTGCTCGGCGAGGAGCGCTGCGGTGCCGTCGGTGGAGGCGTTGTCGACGACGATCACCTCATAGGGCACATCCGTTCGCGCCCGCGGCAGGGTCTCGAGACACGTGAGCGTGTGGTCGACCCGGTTGAAGACCGGGATGACGACCGAGACCTCCGGCGCCCGCTCCGGGTCGGGCCGTGCCGGCGGGCCTGCAGGCGGCGCGCTGCCCACGTCGACCTGCGCGAGCTCGGCGATGAGGTCGGCGACCCGCTCGGCCGCGCGCCCGTCGTTCCCCTCGTTCAGCTCGGGCAGCAGCATGTTCTGGCGGCCGACCAGCTCGTCGAGCCGTTGCGTGTCGCCGAGCAGGGAGGCGACCAGCGAGGGCAAGGCGTTCTCGTCGTCGAGCACCTCGACGCCGCCTCGGGCCAGGAACCGGTGATCGTCCTCCGGGAAGAGCGGTAGCACGACGGACGGCCGTTCGAGGATCATCGCCTCGGTCAGGAGCGTCGAGGCCGTCCCGACGACCACGAGGTCGGCGGCCTGGATCGCCTCCTCCTTGCGGTCGCGCAGCAGGCAGGCCCCCGGGCCGGCCCGGTCGGCGAGCCAGGCCGCGTGGGACGCGAGGACACGCGACTCGACCTCTGCCCCCAGCGGGACCCGTGCGAGCTCTGCCGGATGCGGCCGGACGATCAGCTGGAAGTCGAGCTCGGGGTGCGCGCTCGCGGCCAGGACGGCCGAGTACATCCGGGCGAGCCGGCGGCAGATTCGCCCGTAGAAGGCCGATGAGCCCTCGGCGTAGCTCGTGCAGAAGAGAACCACCTGCCTACCCGGATCGAGGCCGAGCCGGCGCCGCGCCTCCTCACGCGTCATCCGAGCGTCCCTTCGGTACAGGTGGTCCCACGCAGGTGAGCCGGTGAGGTGGATTCGCTCCGGATCGTTCCCGAGCGCTGTGAGCACGTCGCGGTCGCGCCGGGCAAAGGACGCGACCCGATCCGCGTAGACCGTGTGCATCTCACCCGCGATCCGCACCGTGCTCTGGACGAACTGGCTGCCGTGCGCGAGCTGGAGCGTGGGGATGCCGTGCCGGCGAGCGCCGAGCACGAGAGCGCGCTGATGGGCGTGATTGTCCGCGGCGAGCACGATCAGGCGGAGCTCCTCGCCCCGCAGACGGCACTCCGCCGTGAGGGACTCGAGCGTCTCGAGCACCGAGATCTCGAGCCCGACGAGCTGGATCATCTGCTGGAAGAAGGCACTGCCGGTGTGAGGGAGGAAGTCGCCGAGCGGCGAAGAGAAGGCGGCGAGGACATCGGGCCTCTCGAGCTGCGGCCCCAGCTCGCCGGCGATCCGGGACAGCTGTCGGTTGACGACGGCGTTCGCCGACGGCGGCACGTACAGCGGCCGCACCGGCACCCCCTCTGCGCGCGCCTGCAGAGCCGTCGCGGTGCCGTTCATCACGACCGAGATCCCGCGCTCCGCCAGCGAGCGCACGACGGGGACATAGCCCTGTCCCGACACGTCGAGGAGGAGGACGCATGGTCTCACGCCGGCCCCTCACCCCGGGCGGCGGCGTTGAGCCCCGCGGCGATCAGCGCGACGATCTGGCGCTCGGTCGCCGGCCCCAGCTCGACGTCGCGGTGCCGCAGGATCGACCTGAGCTCCGGCATCTGGTGCCAGCTCTCCGCGACTCGCGTCGCCTCGCCGGTGAGCCGCACGAGCTCCTCCCAGCGCTCCTCCGGGAGGAAGCGGTCGAGCGCGGCAGCGAAGTCCTCCGGAGCCACCTCCGAGACGGCGCCGCAGCGTGGGCATGCGTGCTGCCCGAAGGCGAGGCCGGCCACGGTCGGCTGGTACGCCTCGAACGCCGTTGCGCAGCCAGAGCAGCGGAGCGAGACGAAGACCCCTGTGACGTCGGGCCGAAGGCCCGTGATGTCGGAGCGATGCGTCATGCCGGGGTCAGCGCGAGCCGGAAGGCGAACGGTCCGGAGCCCGGCTCGCGTTCGAGCGGCCGGCACGTCTCGTCCGTCTCGCGGGCCGAGAGGCTGAGCCGGTAGAAGAAGCTCTCCCCGGCGGGGCGGTACGTGACGAGGCCGATGAGCGCCGCCGTCTCGCGGTCGACCTCGACCCGCAGGCGGCGCCGCTCGTCGCCGAGCTCGACGACGCCGTCGGTCAGGCCGAGCCCGTGCGTCGCCGAGACGAGGGAGGAGACGGCGGCCCCGTGGCGGACGCGGTTTCCGTTGAGCGAGAAGCGCTCCGGCTCCGAGCCGCCGTTCGCCGCCGTGTAGACGAGCGCCGAGCGGTCGAACGCCCTCGGATCGAGCGTCACGTGGCCGAGCCTGAGCGAGCCGATCGGGAGCTCGGGCCAGTCGAGCAGGTACTCGATCTCGACCCGGCTTTCGGCGTGCACGACCCGAATGCGCTTGTCGATCGCCCCGAGGGGCGTCTCGACCGAGCCCGCGAGGACGACCGCACCCGGCTCGTACGCCACCTCGACCTCGACCGGCTCGAGGTCGGTCACCTTCGGGCATCCCGGCCGCTCGAGCACGAGGTGCCCCGTGTAGAAGTCGGCGACGAGCGCGATGTCGTCGAAATGGCCGTGCTCGAGCGTGCCGGCGAGCGGCTCCTCGGCGATCTCGGGGAACGCCAGGCTCTGGACGGCGAGGCCGCGTCGGACGTTGAGCTGCAGCCGGACCGTCTCGGACTCGACCGTGAGGAACCTCCCGTTCCTCTGCACCACGGCAGGTGCGGCAGCAGGAGCTGCTCTGCGACCCCGCCGGGGGCGGTCGACGCGAGCCTCGAAGGCCGCGAGCCGGCGGCGGAACGAGGTCCAGCGTCGTTCGGTGATGTGCGTCCGGAAGTCGCTCGACCAGAGGTAGCAGAGCTCCTTCCAGTCGGCGTCAGCCGCCCCTGCAGCTGCGAGCTGCCGGGCGAGCCGCGCGCACGTCGTGTTCACCGCGAGGTCGGCGCGGCCGCTCACCGCCCAGCGCGTCAGGTTGTACTTCTCCTGCTTCTTCACCGGCACGGGCTGCTCCGGCGTCTCGAGGCGGAGGCGGTTTCCCGCGCCCGGCCGGTCGCGGAGCGCGAGCGCGTCGCTCGGTCGGACGAGGTCGAAGCAGTCGTCGGCGAGGAGGGCCGCGAAGAGCTCCCCGACGCGCGCCCACTCGCCCTCGACGAGCGGCGTCTCGGTCGCGTACCGCCCGGGCCGGAAGTCGAAGACCTCGGCGTCGCCGACGTAGAGGGGTAGGGCGCGCCGGGTCTCTGCCGCGTGACTCCCGAGGTACTGCAGCAGCTCCTCGAGCTCGAGCTCGCCGTGGGCGTAGCGCTGGAACCTCTGGAAGGCGACCGAGTTGTTCCAGAGGAGCTCGATCTCCTCTCCTCGGACGCCGACGGCACGCTGCGGAAGGTAGCGCCATTCGGCGTGCCACTCCGGATGGAAGCG
>Ga0153916_10003553_pt1 | contig 11626 bp, 8 predicted proteins | sample Opewatmetagenome_FD_109642 | JGI IMG/M metagenome (GOLD analysis project Ga0153916, IMG submission 109642) | Freshwater wetland microbial communities from Ohio, USA - Open water 3 Core 3 Depth 4 metaG | ecosystem: Environmental > Aquatic > Freshwater > Wetlands | place: USA: Ohio, Lake Erie, Old...
CCGACGACTACCTTGTCAGCAAATTGGAGGCGTGGGGATATCACGTTGAGCGAGAAGGCGTTCCGGTACAGGCATTTCGTCGGGATACAAGCAAGCCAAAGCACGCTCAGTACTCCCCGCCCAAACCCGAAGATGCTTGGTACACGGCGTACAATCTCTACGCCGAAAGAAAAGGCCGCTTGCACCCTGATAGGATCATCGTAGTGCTGGCACACAAGGACTCGCAAAGCTGGATTGATTCGCCAGGGGCCAACGACAACGCAATTGGAACCGTCGGTGTATTAGAGATGGCATGCGTCCTCGCAGCGTACACCTCTGAGACCACCATCCGGTTTCTCTTTTGCAATGAGGAACACACGCCGTGGACCAGCAAGACCGCTGCACAAAAGGCGAGATCGCGTGGAGATAATATTATTGCCGTCTTCAATATGGATGGCATTGGAGCAAAGACGGTAGAGCAAACTGCCGCGGGAAGGAAGACCAACGTAACCGCGTATACAAAGCCCGAGGGTAAGCGCCTCGCCGAACTGATGGCTGAAGTGAACACTCGATATACCATCGGTCTGGAACAGCGAGCTGTAGAGAGGCCACGACCTGGCGATGACGATGGCTCGTTCGTCCTGGCTGGGTACCCCGCCGCGGTCATCAATATTGGTTCTTTCCCCTACGGTGATCCAAATTATCATGCCGAGGGAGACATCCCGGAAACGTGTGATATTGGGAATGCGGCCATGACCGTGCAGGCAACGTTGGCGGCACTGGTGACCATTGACCGAAACCACTGAGCAACTTGCCGCCTTATCCGTTTCGGCATTTCGTTGCGCACACTGCCAAAGAATAGGCAGTTCCAGCCATCCCACCCCAACCCTCGACTGCCGGGAGGCGGTTTGGCAAGAGGCTTGGAGCGGTAGCCCTGAGTTGTCTACGCTCGTGTTGTCTTAGGGTAGTGGGACAGAGCAACACTTTTTGATGTTGCCGGTCTTTGGCGGTATAATCCAAGTGGTGATTATTTCTGCGTGAGACAGGCAAGTTTATGAGGAAAACAGACAATAGACAATATAAGTTAACGCAGATACGACCGAAACCTGCTCCTACTAAGTCCAACATAAGAGGCAAGAAAGGAAGAAGGTACGATTCGAGACTGGATAGAAGAGGGACGAAATAGAAGTTCAAGTGGGTTCAAATTCATCCCGTTGCTGCACCCGGAAATCCCCATCACCAGTTCCTTTCCTTGCGAACAGTCATTCCGTAGCGCAGTTACAGCACACTTTGCATTTCATCTGCATCACCTCCATGATGACTTTGGTTTTTCTGCTTTTAGAAAAACCAAAGCTGGGCAAGAGCATTTGCTTGGCAACTAAGAGGCCATCCTTGTGAAGTTCTCCTGTTCTCCAGAAATCATCGACCGGTCACTGCTAACGCAGCGGTCCTGGTGAGCTTCTGTGGTATTGTGGTAGGTAGTCCAGTAACCCTACATATGAGTCTATGCCGAACAAGGAGAACGCGTATGTCACCACGAAAAAATAATATGCTTACTGTCGAAGATTGGTCGAATCCAAAAAAGGGCAAGCTCTACAACGGCATCGTCAGGAAAGTTGACAAGAAAGCCAAATGCCTCCATGTGACCATAGAAAGCCTCGATCCCAGCCAGCTTGGTCGCCTTCATGATGTGAGCCTACCTTTGCCTGTTCGGCCTGGCAACAGAACATGCACCTTTCTCAGGGCATGCGGAGTCGGTGCCAGCACTGTCGGTACGAAGGTATGCTTGGATGACATCACCGGTGCTACCAACGGCATGAGGTTCGGCACGGTTGCCCAGGATGGATCTCAACAGGTTGATTTTGAAAGAATTGACGATTCCTCAAATACGCGGCCGGACACTTCAGTTGAAGATTCAGGAGATCAATCGGGTCAGTGGTAGCGTTCCCCAAAGAAAACCTGAATTGGACAAGACTATCGGGCAGAGAAACATGGCCACCAGAAAGGGTAAACAGAGTGTTCAACACATGCGTAAAGAAATCCTGAGGCGAAGGTATCTGTGGAAGGATGCCAACGGCAAGGTCGTCGAGACAGTGGACCAGATGTTCCGCCGCGTCGCAAAGCATGTCAGAGGTGCTGACGCAAAATACAGCGCAACAGATACCCAGATCAAAGCTCTCGAGGATGAGTTCTACGAATTGATGAAGAGCGGCAAGTTCCTTCCCAACAGTCCGACGCTGATGAACGCTGGCCGCAAGATGGGTATGCTCAGTGCTTGTTTCACGCTGCCCATCGAGGATAGCATCGATGGAATCTTCGATACCGTCAAGAACACCGCTGTGATCCAGAAGTCAGGAGGGTGGACAGGATTCAGCCTGGATAGGCTTCGTCCTACCGGGGACATTGTCAGATCGAGTGGCGGCAGAACCTCCGGGCCCATAAGCTTCTTACGAGTCCTCTCCGAAACCACGAACGCCATACAGCAGGGAGCTTTTCGCCGCGGTGCCAATATGGGAATGATGTCAATTGCCCACCCTGATATTCTTAGGTTCATTCATGCAAAGGACGATCCCGCCGCTTTTACAAACTTTAATCTCTCGGTCAAGGTTCCCGACGCCTTCATGAGGCAGTTGAAAAACAACCCGGATGCTCTGCACGTCGTAATCAATCCTCGCACGAAGAAAAAGCATGTCATACCCCGGTCGATCAATAAGGACTCCTACAGCATAAATGATCTGCTTCCAGAGGGCCGAGCGGCCAGCAAGTGCTTCAGCGTCCGAGAGGTCTGGGACATGATTGTCAAGAATGCTCATGCTACGGGCGAGCCTGGCATCTGTTTCATCGACCGTGTGAATGAGGCAAACCCAACACCTACTCTTGGCCAAATCGAAGCCAGTAATCCCTGCGGCGAGCAGCCCCTTCTGCCTTATGAAGCCTGTAACCTAGGTTCAATTGCAGTGTCCAAGTTCGTCCAAAAAGACCGATGCGATTTAGATTGGGATTCGCTCGCTAAGACAGTTGCGCTCGGCGTTAGATTCCTCGACGATGTGATCGACGTCAATCATTATCCTATCCCTCAAATCGAGAAGATGACCCTCGGCAACCGCAAAATCGGTCATGGAATTATGGGCTTTGCTGATGCTCTTATCCTGCTGGGAATCAGGTATGACAGTGAAGAGGCTGTAGAATTCGCAGAGAAACTCGCGTCATTCACCCAAGACCACGCCCATCAGGCAAGTGAGCAACTCGCAAGAAAAAGAGGCTGCTTTCCCAACTGGAAAGGTAGTATCTGGGACACCCAGCACCATCGGCCCATGCGAAATGCTACCTGTACAACCATAGCACCCACGGGAACCATCAGCACCATTGCCGAATGCAGTAGCGGCATAGAACCCATCTTTAGCCTTACTACTGAGCGTCGAATCCTGGACGGCCAGAAGTTCATTCAGCTTCACCCCCTTGTTGAGAGACTCGGAATCAAAGAAGGGTGGCTGACCGACAGAGTCCGTCGTCTGCTCGCGCAGGATAAGCCACCCCATGAAATCCGAAAAATACCCACGCAACTGGTCAACGTCCTCGTCACAGCGCACGAAGTCGCCCCGGAGTGGCATATCAGAATCATGGCTGCCTTTCAGAGATACATAGACAATTCAGTATCCAAAACGGTTAACCTGCGGTCTGATGCAACGGCCGACGACGTCGACAAGATATATCGTCTCGCTTTTGGACTCCGCTGCAAGGGCATTACTGTTTACAGAGATGGCTGCCGCGAAAACCAGGTTATTGCCGCCGCCAGTCAAACCACACAATCCCCTGTAGAAGTTCCTTCACCTCGGCCCCGCCCCAGAAAGACAAATGGAAGCACAATAAAGACTAAAACCGGGTGCGGGTCTCTGTTTGTGACGATCAACCGAGATGAAAAAGGGCTCTTTGAGATTTTCACGAACTTGGGCAAAGCAGGCGGATGCCCATCACAGAGTGAAGCTACTGCTCGCGTGCTTTCGGTGGCACTAAGAAGCGGTATTGATCCTCAAATCTTGATAGAGCAGCTCAAAGGCATACGGTGTCTTTCAACAATTGCCTGCCGAAAAGATGACAAAAATATTGATGTTCTTTCCTGCCCCGATGCCATCGCACGAGCCCTTGAAGCAGCAATGGGCCAAGATTATGAGCCTGTAATAATGGCTACAGCTAATAAATGCCCAGATTGCAGTTATCCCCTTCGAAAGGAGGCAGGCTGCAACGTTTGTGATAATTGCGCATATAGCAAATGCGGCTGAAACCTTGAAACAGACGTGGAGGAAATAACACCTTTGAACCCATTGGAGATGTCATGATGAACAAACCAGAAAAAAGATTCAAATGTGGGCCAATATCAGGCAGCATCTGGGCACAAGGCAGAACCGTCGATGGTGAGATGGTCAAGTTCCACTCTATCAATATTGATAAGACCTACAGAGATGGAGATGAGTGGAAGCACACGACCGTTTTTGCAGTTGAGGACCTACCCAAAGTAGCTTTGGTGGCGAATGAGACTTACAGGTATTTAAGGTTGAGCTCAACTGACCAAGAAGACTGACAACTATCCGTCGACCTTCTTCGACCCAATCGAAACCAAAAAGATGGTAACAGACAACAACAATCATATTTTTGTGATTCCATCTGTTCTACCTGATGGCAATGGAGGCTTTACGCCATGTCCAGAGGTATTAACAGAAGATGAAGCCGCCAGGTACTTGCGGCTTGACCTTGAAGGGTCTTCAGACCCCAGACAAACGTTAAAGTACTACCGTGACAAGGGAGAGTTAGTGGCAATTAGAATCGGAAGAAAGAACAGATATAGGCGGCAAGATCTGGACGATTTCCTATCCAAGAAGAGCCAGGAAAAGCGGACACGTTAGGCCGCAGGAGTTAAGCCTCGCAGTGAAACAGAGGATTAGACCGTAAAGAGTAAAAAATGCGCAACCGTTTGAAGTGGTAGGGTGGGACGGCAGCTTAAGACGTAATACGCACCAAAAGGTCGAACGACTTGTCTATGTATGAGGCTCTTCCAAAAGTTGACAGCCTATAATGGAAATGGCTCGAAAAAGATTGTTTGAACTTCTCCAAAAAAGTCCTTGCGCTTTCTACCCAACTGTGCGACATTGTAATCATGATGTAAGGCATAAATGGAGTGGTCCCGAAACGATTGCCTGAAGACAGCATGATAAATTACCAATTTAACAAATCTCGAACAGAGCAGCTGCTCAGAAAGGACGTGTCGTATGGTTACTAAGATTGGTTTGTACCGTGACCCACGCAAGAAAAGACCGTGGGTCGTCAGGTGGTTCGGTGAATATGATCCTACCGTCGGAAAGCAGAAACGCTACAGCAAGTCTTTTGCGCGAAAGAGGGATGCCGAGACGTTTCAGTCAGAGTTAGCTATAGATTTCAAGCAAGGACAAAAGCGTGATAAGCCTGAGGAGGTTACTCTTGGAGAATTCTGTAAGGATTGGCTCAAAATAAGACAGCCAGAGTTGCAACCTTCAAGCATAAGACTATACAGGAATACGATAGCACGCCTTTGGAGCTACTTCGGCGAAGATATGTTGCTATGCAAGATAACACCACGTTTGGCCACAATATTCATATCTGAGTTACAGCGTATGGATTGTAAACAAGGAACTTTGTCTGCTTGGTCAAGACACCGGACCCTGCGTAACTGCAAGACCATCTTTGGAGTTGCGGCAGATTGGGAACTGATTGGCATAAATCCGTTTGGAGGCATGAAGCGTCCAAAACTATCTGAGCAGCGATGGCACTACCTGACTCCGCAGGAATTTATGAGCTTGGTTAATGCCTCAAATGGCAAACGCTCTGTGTCTTTGCGTTGGAAGGTGATCTATGCCTTGGCGTATTGTTGTGGGCTTCGATTGGGTGAAATACTTAATCTAACATGGGAAGATATAGATTTCAAACAACCCACCAGTGGAAATGGTCACATCAAAGAAGCTGACATAAGGATAGAGAGTCGTCCTGCCACGCTGTTGAATCCGCCGTTCGTGGTTAAAGATAAAGAGGCCAGAACAATTCCTGTGCCCAAGCACTGTGTTGACCTGTTGATTGATTTGAAGAGCTACAATGACATGACTGAACAAACACCGTATGTGGTGCTCAACGAACAGCAGTATAAGACGGTGGTTGCGAAGTGGGAAGCGCGCCAGAAGCAGAAAAAGTCTTGGTTTAACCGTGATATGCAGAACAACACCCTCACCACATTCAAACGACATCTGCGTTGGGCTGGCGTTACACCGGATGATACCTTATCAATACAGACCTTACGAAAATGCTGCATAACAAACTGGGCTAACAACATCACTAATCCCGAAGTCGTAAGAGTGCTTGCTGGACATGCTGACCTTAAGACCACAATGCAGTATTATTGTCAAGTTGATAAAGAGCAGAAAGCGAAAGCAGCGGCAGTAATAGACAATCTGCTCAAACAAACTGACGCTAGAATGACGCCCAGAGGCAGTTTCGGTGAAAATCATGACGAAAATGAGTTGTAAAAGATGCGGACAAGCACTTATAATATCGAAGGTTATAAAGTCTTCGTCCCCGTAGCTCAATTGGACAGAGCGTTGGCCTCCGGAGCCAGAGGTTGTGCGTTCGAATCGCACCGGGGATATTCAAACGCCATTCGTGAATTCTCTGGACTGATCGCCCCTGTTATGACATAATATTGTACGTGTAGTCGTATTGTTTTTAAGGAGGGTAATAATGCAACGACAAATTGGTCTGTTGGGGGCTGTGAAAGTATTGTTGTATTTCCTGGCACTTCCGTGCACGCTATCAGCCCAAGTCCATGTCGCTGGTGAGCTGACCCAAGATGCCACATGGTCCGGAGTCGTTACTCTTGAAGACACCGTTTCGGTCCCAGCCGGTATAGTATTGAAGATTGAGGCGGGGACAATAGTCCAGATGAAAAACGCAGTGTCTATCATCATCTACGGACAGCTCCTCGCTGACGGCACCGATGCCAGCCAAATCCGCTTCACGCGCACGGCCAGCGGCATAAGGTGGAAACAGATTAGGTTCGCCGACGCCGCTGACAGCCGCCTGACAAATTGTATCTTCGAGTATGCCGACTGCGCAGGCGAGCACCAGGACTATTATGTGCCGGGGCCAAGAAGATACCTGTACCACGAAGCAATTGTGTTACTCTCTTCTCATGTTGATTTCGAAAAATGCGTCTTTCAGAATCTGCCCTCTGCGGGGGGGGAAGGAGATGCCATAGCCGTTATGTCAGATGATGCGAATTACCCCGGAGACTCATCCGCAAATATCAGAGCCTGCCGGTTTCTCGACATCGGACAGGGCATTCACACCAGATACTCATACGTTCTGGTAGAGGACTGCTATTTTCAGCACAAGAATGGCGACAACGACGACGTTGACCTGTGGGGTGAGAGCACACCGCCGTGCCTTATCCGGCGCAATTTGTTTGATGTCCCGGAACACGATGATAGGATCAATCCAACGAGGTGTTCGGCGATCATCGTCGAAAACGTCATCAGGGGAAGCGATGATCATGGCATTGTCCTGCGGGATAAGTGTTCGCCTGTCGTGATGAACAACGTAATCTATAACTGCAACAGCGGCGGCATCGCGGTCGAGAATTCGTGCACAGCACTATTGGTGAACAACACGATTGTCAACTGCCCAAGGGGCTTGCGGCTATTCGACCTGGGCAGGGCCGGCTCCCCATACTTTTTGGCCAAAGGGGGCGGGACTGCAACTATAATCAATTGTATCGTGTGGGATTGCCAGACAACCATAAGCGTCTCCGATAGTCAGCAGCTTGATGGTGAACGAAATGCCGGCTCTCATATAACTGTAAAATACTGCGACATTGAAGGTGGCAGGGCCAGCGTCTCAATTTCGCAACAGGGAAGCGTCCTCGATTCCACTGTGACCTGGCTCGAAGGAAACATTGATGCCGACCCCCAATTTGCTGACCCGGCCAACCGTGACTATCACCTCAAATCTCAGGCCGGCAGATGGGACCCAAAAGCACAAATCTGGGTTCAAGATGCACTAACAAGTCCCTGTATTGACGCGGGCGACCTCAATTCTGACTGTACTGCGGAGCTCTGGCCGCACGGAAAACGCATAAATATGGGCGCCTATGGCGGCACACCCCAAGCCAGTATGTCTCTGTCGGTTGCGGGCAATATTGCCGACCTTGACCATGATGACGCGGTGGATGGAAACGACTTGAACGTGCTGGTGGATATGTGGTTAGCCCAGGGCGTGCTTCTTGCGGAAGACATCGACCACGATGGCGTGGTAAACTTCCGCGATCTTGCCAAGCTGGCTGTGAATTGGCGAACTGATGCCGGCTCCGAGCAAGAGCCGTTCGAGATATTGTTTGGCAGCAGGGCGAAATGGTCGCCGCAGTATAAAGGATATGACCCGAATTTGCCCGGCTATCATATTGTGGGGGACATCGCATCGGTCACGATGAGAGCAAGAACCGATGACCTTCCCGAGGCACTGATTCTGGCAATCCAGACGTCGCCGGGGATGCCGCCGATGCTTGAGGGTTTCACGTTTGCCGCCCCTTGCGTGATGTTGAAAGGCGAGCCGTTCAAAGGTGGTGAACTGGACTATTTCGCCAGGGCTGATAGTTCGGTGGAGTGGCAAGGCCCCTCTAAGGTTCAGACAGACACATACTTCAAGTTCGATGTCGTCGGCGACGAAGTCTATGTTACACTCCTGCCGCCGGCCATAGAATTGCTCAAAGTGGAATGCAAAATCTCGTGGATCGACTGGTATAGATAAGAGGGAAGATGACCATGGAGCTAAAGCGTGTGGCTATACTCTTGCTCCTGGCACTAATATCCGCCTATTCAGCTTCAGCAAAAGTGATCTATGTCGATGACGATGGCCCTGCGGATTTCAACAACATTCAGGCGGCAATTGATGACGCCAACGACGGGGATACCGTAATTGTTGCTGACGGTACTTACACCGGCGACGGCAATCGGGATATTGACTTTAAGGGCAAGGCCATCACCGTGCGCAGCGAGAACGGCCCGCAGGCCTGCATCATTGACTGCCAAGGCAGCCGCGGCTTTTATTTTCACAGTGGGGAGGATGAAAACTCCATCTTCGATGGGTTCACGATTACCAACGCCGACTGTTTTTATGGCGGCGCGATAACGTGCGACGGTGGGTCCCCGAGGATCATGAACAACACGATTACAGGGAACCATGCGCACTGGGGTGGCGGCGGTGGGATGTCCAACTACAACAGCAGCCCGATTGTGACAAACTGCACATTCAGTGGCAACTCGGCCAAATACTACGGCGGCGGGATGTTCAACGAGGACAGCAGACCGACTGTGACCAATTGCATTTTCAGCGCCAACTCAGCCGAAAAATATGCCGGCGGTGGGATGTACAACGTCAGAAGCAGTCCGACCGTGAACGGCTGCACCTTCACGGCCAACTCGGCCATTGGTGATTTCGGCAGCGGCGCCGGGATGGGCAACTTTGACAGCAGCCCGACGGTGAAGTGCTGCACATTCACCGACAACTCAGCCCAATACTCCGGCGGTGGGATGTGCAACGACAACAGCAGCCCGAGGGTGACCAAGTGCACCTTCACCGCCAACTCGGCCAAATACCGCGGCGGTGGGATGTTCAACTATGACAATAGCAGTCCGACCGTGACTAACTGCACGATTGCATATAACTCTTCCGCGAACGGCCCGGCAGTGGCCTGCGATTCTTCTGAGCATCGCTATCCAAGCAGCATAACAATGGTCAACTCGGTTGTCTGGAACGGTCATAACTGGCTATGCAACAACGACCGCTCAACGATAATCGTAACCTACAGCAACATTCAGGGCGGCTACTCTGGAAGATGGTGGAGCGGCAACATGAACGCTGACCCGTGTTTTGCCGATGCAACTGATGGCGATTATCATCTGAAATCAGAGGCCGGTCGCTGGGACCCGAACACACAAAGCTGGGTGCTCGATGACGTGACGAGTCTGTGCATCGATGCTGGCGACCCTGCAAGTCCTATCGGTCTTGAGCCATTTCCCAATGGCGGCATAATCAATATGGGCGCTTACGGTGGTACAGACGAGGCCAGCAAGTCATATTTTGGCGACCCAATTTGTGAGACGATTGTTGCAGGCGATATAAACGGCGACTGCAAAGTGGACCTGGCGGATTTTGCGATTATGTCTTTACATTGGCTGGCTGGTCACAATCCTTAGCAATTTTATTTGCGAGGTGATCACGATGAAATCAAGGCACTCGCTCATATTTTCACTCGTGGCGGCACTCGTTTGCACAGCTCCAGGCAAGGTGATCTATGTCGATGACGACGCCACAGGGGCAAATGACGGTTCGAGCTGGGCCGACGCCTACACTTACCTTCAGGACGCTCTTGCGGATGCCAACTCTGCCGACAAGCCAGTAGAAATCCGCGTTGCTGAAGGCATCTACACGGCTGACAGAGGCGGCCGCAATACACAAGGCAACCGCAACGCGACGTTCCAGCTAATTGACGGTGTTACCCTCAAAGGCGGCTACGCCGGCTTCGGCGAACTGGCTCCCAATGAGCGGGATATCGAGAAGTACGAGACAATCCTCAGCGGTGACCTGACCGGCAACGATATTGACCTTGAAAGCTGGGATTGGGAGAATGTCCGCAGTTTTCTTGAGCATCATAGTCGGGCAGAGAATTCATACACTGTCGTCACCGGCAGCGGCACCGACTCGACCGCCATCCTCGATGGCTTCACCATAACTGCAGGCCATGCTAACACATGCAATATGGAGCCCAACGGGTGCTCGCCGGAGCCTAATAGCCCTCTAAACAATGGTGCCGGGATGTACAACCACGCCGGCAGCCCCACATTGGCTGACTGCACTTTCCGCAGGAACGCGGCCCTGGTGGTGGAGTGCGGCGGCGGTCGTGGAGGTGCAATCTTCAACTCCAGCAGCAACCCTTTGCTGCGCAACTGCAAGTTCATAGAAAATATTGTCTTCGGCGGCAACAACCATAGCGCAGGCGGCGCAATCTATAACATTGACAGCCATCCAACCCTGGTCGGCTGCCTGTTCCGGAACAATGTCGCCACCGGCTACGATTCCGAGTATGATGGCGGCGCTATATCCAGTGTTAACTCCAATCCCACCCTCACAGATTGCAGCTTCATAGAGAATCTGGCGGACTGGGGCGGCGCTATCTCAAATTCCAACGGCAGCCCGACTATCACCCGGTGCACCTTCGCCGGCAACCGCGTCAATGACAACGGCGGCGCAATATGCACGGGCGGCGGCAGGCCCACACTGACAAATTGCACCTTCCGGGACAACCATGCTTACACCTTCGGCGGAGCTATTTGCAGTAGCGCCAGCAGCTACCTTGTCGTTGCGGACTCTACCTTCACATCCAACCACGCTGCCGACGGCGGCGCCATCTACAGCAGTTTCCGCGACAACATCATACTGCGAGACTGCACCTTCAGTGCCAATTCAGCCAGCCGAGGCGGAGCTATCTGCACAGACGGCGCGTGGTATGATGACCCTCATCGTGCTACGTTGATGGCTAATTGCACCATCAGTGGCGACTCGGCCTACCAGG
>Ga0153916_10003555_pt1 | contig 11624 bp, 11 predicted proteins | sample Opewatmetagenome_FD_109642 | JGI IMG/M metagenome (GOLD analysis project Ga0153916, IMG submission 109642) | Freshwater wetland microbial communities from Ohio, USA - Open water 3 Core 3 Depth 4 metaG | ecosystem: Environmental > Aquatic > Freshwater > Wetlands | place: USA: Ohio, Lake Erie...
AGCTACCTTTGGCAGCACTTTGGGCGGAAATTCTTGGCGACTCCGATTCCGCTGTTGGACCGCATGCCTGCGCGCGATGTCGAGTTCGTCGTACGCATGCTGGAGCGAGGCGTGAACTCACCCTTGACTTCCAGTTGCGGCCGGCTGTTTGACGGGGTGGCCGCCCTGATCGGCGTGACAGACAGGATCAGCTACGAGGCGCAGGCTGCCGTCGAGTTGGAGATGTGCCTGGAACCTGGTCCGGCAGCCGGCGCTTATCCGTTTGCTGTGGTCGCGGAGAACAGCTGCTTGCAGATCGATACTCGGCCCATGTTCGAAGCGCTGCTGGACGACCTCCGGATGAATATGCCGGCCGGCGTGATGAGCTGTCGCTTCCACAACGGCTTGGTGGCGGTACTGGCCTCGGTGGCAGAACAACTGCGCCGCCGCGTTGGTCTCAACCGCGTGTGTCTGAGCGGAGGCTGTTTCCAGAATGCGTATCTTGCGGAGCACCTGGAGGAGAAGTTGCAGGAAAATGGATTTCAGGTGTTCACCCATACGGTGGTGCCGCCAGGAGATGGCGGTCTCAGTCTGGGGCAAGCTATGATTGCCGCTCACCGATTGCAGCAGCAACCTACCTGACAACATCTGGGCAAAGGGGCGCCTTCCCTAAAAGGCGCAGGTCGCGGACTGCGCCAGCGGATATCCTCCGGAAAAGGCACGCGTCATTTTGACAGGAGGTGGTCCCGAAATGAAAATGTACTTAACCATTAAATTGCTTATTTATTAAGATACTTCAGTATTTCGGGCTACAGTGTTTGAAGGTTACTGTGCGCAGCGGCCAACTGAACGGTGGACATTTGGGTTGCGCGCAGAACCGCGCCAGGACGGATACTCATGTGTGACCAAGAAACGATGCGATTGGTCCAGGATTTTTTGGGCAGTGCTCACGTATTTGCCGCGGCGATGCGAGATGTCATGGAAAAGAAGCTGCTCGCTGACATCACGGGCCGCGAACTCACTTTCTCGCAATTAAAGATCTTGAAGCTGGTGGCGTTCACCGAAACACAGACCATCAGCGATGTCGCGGCCTTTCTCGGGGTGAGCAATGCTGCGGCCAGCCAAATGGTCGACAAGATGGTGCGGCACAAGTGGCTGTCCCGCACTGAGGGCAAAATCGATCGCAGGGCAGCCGAGCTCGCCTTGACCCCTGGCAGCCGCCGTTTGCTTGCCGCGTACGATCGCGCCAGGGCGGAGAAGCTAGGCAGGATTTTCCGCCGATTGCCGTTGAAGAAGCTTCGCAGCGCCGCTGATCTGTTGGAAAGCGTGGCGGTCGGCATTGTGAACCACACAGCAAACCCGGAAGAAGTCTGCCTCCAGTGCGGCATCTATTTTCGCGATCGATGTTTGCTGCGGAGTCTGGCCAACCGAACCTGTTTTTATCAGCGGCATCGAGGTTCTGGAACCGAATCCCGGCTCGTCGCTTCGCATCGTGCCTCGCGGCCGGATTCGTCGGCGCGCATGGCCCGGCAAACTGTCGGGCCTCAACTCGGGCCGCCCTGATCCGGAGGTGGGCCATGGATCAGACATCCCCGCATGGGGAGTTCCTTTCGAGATTTCCGGAGCGCTTGCGGACGAAGATGCTGTCGCTCGGACATCCGTTTCATTACCGGTCAGGGCAAACCATCTTTATCGAAGGCGACTCCAGCCGTTACCTGTACCTCGTCAAGCGAGGCCGCGTTGGCCTTGCGGCACAAGTTCCGGGGAGGGGCCCGGTGACCTTCATGACCGTGAGTCCTGGCGAGATCTTCAGTTGGTCCGCACTGTCAAGAGAGCGCGTCGAGACCGCCACTGCTCGGGCTCTGGAGGATGTCGACGTGCTGGGCTTCCGGGGCGACCAACTCGAAGATGTCGCCTGGGAAGATCCACAGATGGGCCTGGAACTGTATCGCGGGGTGATGGAAGCGCTTTCCGCCCGCCTGATCGCCACTCGACTGCAGCTTGCCTCTGCCAGCGGCGCGGAAGCGAAGCCAGATCGAGCCGCGTAGGCGGCCGAACAACCGAGTGACAGCGCCCCCGGCTGGGAGGGTGGCCGGAAACGCGCCTTCAGCGCAGGCGAGGCGGGTGCATTTCTCCGTCGGGTTTAGCCGCGGCGGCCGAGCGCCGATTCCTGGAGATCGGCAATGTACGAGTCGATTTTCCGCAGATTACGCCTGGGATTTTGGCAGTGGATTTTCCTGATCTTGCTGGCCGGGGGTGCTTACGCGAGCCTAGTCAGCGCGATGCGAGGATCGGGCCGCGTAGGCCAAGTAAGCCACACCTTCACGGCTAGCCTATCCAGCGGCTTGATTGCGGGTTGCGGGCTGGCCTTGGCAGTCGGGGCTTTCAGCATTGCTGCCTTTCTCTATTACTCAGATTGGCGGGGCGTGGCATGGATTCGGCGAGCCACCCTGTTGATCGCCCCTCTTGGATATCTGGCGGCGGCGCTCGCCTCCATTTCCGGTCTGGAGAGGATCGGGCAGATTGGGCTCCTCATCTTGGCCCCGTGGAATACGCGCTCCATCCAGGCCGGATTGGGTTGGTACTTGCTGGTGATTGCGGCCCTGCTAGCGATGGAGTTCGCGCCAGGGCGGTGCAGTGTTTCCGGCTGGCATCCCTCGCCATCGGGCAGACGCTTTGTCGGCCTGCTGCTGGCCGCTTTGGCGGCGCTGGTGGCCATGCTGCACGAATTGGCCCTGCTGCGTCCAATCCTGCTCGCTCCTGAGCGCTTTTCCCCGCTTTGGGCCACACCCGAACTGCCAGTCCTCTTCTTCTTTTCTGGGGTGTGTGCTTGCTTGGCGGTGGCCGTCTTTTCTGCGCGCAACAGGAAGTCGGTAGCGGAGGTTTCAGATACACAATTGTCGAATGTGGGCAGGTGGTTGGCGGCAATGCTGTGGCTTTACCTGTTGCTACGGTTGAACGATTTTCTGCAGCGGGGGATCGTCTACCAATTGGTCCCGACAGGCACCGAGAACTACCTGTTGGGGCTGGAACTCGCGTTGCTGCTGCTGCCCATTTTTCTGCTGGGGGGCAAGGGGGCCGAAAACACCGCCCGGATCATAGCGGCTGCGGATATCACGATCGCGGGAGTGATGACCAACCGATTGAACACGCTGATCACAGCGACTGAAGGCGGGCCGCAGTATTTCCCCGCGCCGGAGGAGATGCTGATCGCACTCAGCATCGCTGCCGCGGCGGTCGCCGGCTTCACGGTAGCCGCCAAGCGGTGGAACGTATTTGGCACGCTGGAGAACGGCTTCGGCGACGACGTCGTACCCCAGGATGTAGCGGCATTGTTGCCGTCGGGAAGTCGCTATGGAAATTAAGCGGATCGTCAAGTTTGAGGCGGAACGGGATCCAGCATTCGCGCAATGGATCAGCCACACCGTCGGCGGCGAGCGCATCCGCCACTGCCTGCAGTGCGGCCTGTGCAGCGGCAGTTGCCCACTTTCACTCTACATGGATTACACCCCGCGGCGCCTGATGCATCTTTCGCGCGAAGGCTTCAAGGAAGAGGTGCTCAGCAGCTTTTCCATCTGGCTGTGCACCTGCTGCTACGCCTGCATGGTGGAGTGCCCGAAGAAGATCAACATCACCCACTTGATGTACGCCCTGAAGGAACGCGCAATCGAAGAGAAGTTTTACCCTAAGCGATTCGCCATTCCCATCATGGCGCGGGAATTCTCGAAGATGGTCCGGGCCAACGGACGCATCACCGAAAGCTGGCTCATCCTGCGCGTTTTCCTGCGTACCGGTGTGCTACGTCTGTTAGGGATGAGCAGGCTGGGGCTCAAGCTCTTCCGCGCAGGGCGGATGAGTGTCTGGCCTGAGAAGGTAAGCCGGCGCCACGAGATTACCTCCCTCCTCGACTCGGTGGCGGCCACCAAGAAGGAACTGGCCTTATGAGGTACCTCTATTATCCCGGCTGCTCGCTGAAAGGAACCGGCCGCGCCTACGAGGAATCCCTCCTGGCGGTGTTTCGCGCGCTGGATGTCGAGGTCGAAGAACTGGCCGACTGGAACTGCTGTGGTGCGACCACCTACATGTCGGTTGACGAACTGACCTCTTACGCACTGGCGGGGCGAAACTTGGCGCTGGCCGAGCGGCAACAGATGGACGTCATTGCCCCTTGTGCCGCCTGTTATCTGGTCCTGAGTAAAACACAGCGCTACATCCGCGATTATCCCGATATCAAGCTGATCGTCAGCCGGGCACTGGCCGCTATCGGGTTAGAGTACAAGGATCGAGTGAAGGTGCGGCATCCGCTCGACGTTCTCTACCACGACGTGGGCGTGAAGGCCGTGGCCGCCAGGGTGAAACGACCGCTGAAGGGGTTGAAGGTGGCGCCCTACTACGGCTGCCAGATCGTGCGCCCTTACGCTACCTTCGATGACCAGCGCAATCCCATTTCCATGGACCGCCTGCTGGAGGCGTGCGGCGCCAGCATTGTGTACTACCCGTTGAAGACGCGCTGCTGTGGCGGCAGTCAGAAAGGCACCCTCCCCGAAGTGGGCCTCGACTTGATTCGCTATCTCCTGGTAGAAGCGCACAAGGAGCACGCCGACGTCCTCGCCACCGTTTGCCCGCTTTGCCAATTCAACCTCGACGTCTTCCAGGAAGAAGCCACCAACCGCCACGAAGCGCTACCGATTCCGGTGCTCTACTTCAGCCAACTGATGGGGCTGGCACTGGGCTTTGGCCCCAAAGAACTCGGGCTGCAGCGCTGCCTGGTACCCCTCGGCCCGGTCCTCGCCCGCAAGGAGTTGGCCTATGCCTGAGATGGGTGACATTGGCTCCCGCAATGGCCGGCCGCGCATCGGCGTGTACGTCTGCCACTGCGGAACCAACATAGCGGGCACGGTGGATGTGAGGTCGCTGGCGGCGTATGCCGGGGGCCTGCCTTCGGTGGCAGTCGCCCGCGACTACAAGTACGTGTGCTCCGATCCCGGTCAGGACCTGATCCGGCAGGACATCCGCGACCACCACCTGAACCGTGTGGTCGTGGCTTCCTGTTCGCCGCTGCTGCACGAGCCCACGTTTCGCCGGACGCTGGAGCGAGCTGGGCTCAATCCTTTCTTGCTCCAGATGGTGAACATCCGGGAGCACGTTTCCTGGGTGCACACGGACAAGCAGCAAGCGACCAGAAAAGCGAAAGACCTGGTCCGCGCCGCGGTACGGCGGGTTTCGCTGCACAAGCTGCTGGAGAAAAAGAAAGTTCCCGTCAACCCCAATGTTTTGGTGGTGGGCGGCGGCATCGCGGGAATCCACGCCGCCTTGACCCTGGCGAATTCCGGCAAGCATGTCTACTTGGTCGAGCGCGAAGCCACCATCGGCGGGCACATGGCAAAGTTCGACAAGACTTTCCCCACGCTCGACTGTGCCGCTTGCATCCTCACCCCCAAGATGACTGCAGTGGGTTCTCATCCCCTGATTACCCTCTGGACTTTGTCGGAGGTGGCGCGGGTCGAGGGATACGTGGGCAATTACAAGGTCACCATTAGACGCAAGCCGCGTTACATCATCGAGGATCTCTGCGTCGGTTGCCAGGAGTGCGTAGAAGCCTGTGTTTACAAGGAGGCAAAGACCCCAGACGAGTTCAACCTCGGGCTGAGCAAGCGCAAGCCGATCTATTTGCCGTTTCCCCAAGCGGTGCCGCAGAAGGTAGTGATTGATCCGCAGACCTGCATCCAGTTCAAGTCGGGCAAGTGCAAGAAGACCTGCGTGGAGGCCTGTGGCGATCGCCAGGCCATCGATTTCAACCAGAAGGAAAGCATGGAGGAAGTCGAGGTCGGAAGCATCATCCTGGCGACCGGCTTCAAGACCTTCGATGCCGCTCGCAACGCCTACTACGGCTACGGACGCTTTTCGAAGGTATATACCTCTCTGGAAGTCGAGCGACTGATCAACGCGGCTGGGCCTACCGGCGGTGAAGTCATCCTGCGCGACGGCACGCGGCCGAAGACGGTGGGCATCATCCACTGCGTGGGCTCCCGCGACCACAACACCAACCGCTGGTGTTCCAAGGTCTGCTGCATGTATTCGCTGAAGCTGGCCCACCTGATCAAGGAACGTACCGGGGCCGAGGTCTACAACTTCTACATCGACATGCGCACCCCCGGCAAAGGCTACGAAGAGTTCTACGACCGCCTGCTGGACGAGGGCGTGCACTTCGTGCGCGGCCGCGTCGCCGAGGTCAGCGACTGGGCCGCGCATCCCTCCGAAGAAGGCAAGCTGGTAATCCGCGCCGAGGACACGCTGGCCGGCTTCGTGCGCCGCATCCCCGTCGACATGGTAGTGCTGTCGGTCGGGCTGGAGCCACAAGCGGACGCCAACGAGGTCCGGCGCCTGTTCAACATCAGTTGCTCCTCCGAGGGGTGGTTCCTGGAACGTCACCCGAAGCTGGCGCCGGTGAGCACGTTCACGGATGGCGTATTCATCGCCGGCGCTTGCCAGGGGCCCAAGGACATCCCCGACGCGGTGGCCCAGGCAGGCGCGGCCGCCGCCGAGGCGATGGCGCTGATCGACCTGGGCTCGGTGGAACTGGAGCCCTACACCGCCTTCATCCTGGAGGAGGACTGTTCGGGCTGCAAGACCTGCCTTCCGCTCTGCCCCTACCACGCCATCGGTTTCGATGAGACCAAGAAAAATGCCGCCATCAACGAAGTGCTGTGCAAGGGCTGCGGGACCTGCGTGGCCGCGTGCCCATCCGGCTCGATCCGGCAGAACTTCTTCGAAGACGAGGAAGTCTTTGAAGAGATCGAAGGACTGCTGACCTATGCTTAACCGCAATCTGCAAGCGCTGGAGAACCCGCCGACGGAATTTGAACCGCTGATTGTCGCCTTCTTCTGCAACTGGTGCACCTATCTGGCGGCCGACCTGGCCGGCACCTCGCGGATGAAGTACGCTCCCAACGTGCGCGTGGTGCGGCTAATGTGCTCCGGCCGCGTGGACCCGCAATTCGTGCTGCACGCCTTCGCCAACGGCGCGGACGGGGTGCTCATCGGCGGCTGCCATCCCGGCGACTGCCATTACCAGGAAGGCAATTACAAAACCCTGCGCCGTTTTCACTTACTCAAGCGAGTACTGAAGCAGATGGGAGTGGAGGAGGAGCGCTTTCGGCTGGAGTGGATCTCGGCGGCAGAGGCGGACCGGCTGCGCACTGCGGTGAACGACATGGTGGCGAAGGTGCGCGCGCTAGGTCCGTGGCGCGCTCCGGTTTCTCCAATCCCGGAGCAGCGCAAACCGGTCGCGGAGGAGGTGGCGGCATGACCAATACGGCGACAACCGCTGCGGAGAAGCCCCGCGTCGCCTTCTACTGGTGCGCCGGCTGTGGCGGCTGCGAAGAAGCCGTGGTGGACTTGGCCGAACAGATCCTGGACGTGGTCGCTGCCGTCGACATCGTCTTCTGGCCGGTGGCTCTCGATTTCAAGCGGCCGGGCGTGGAAGCCATGGCGGACGGCTCGCTAGCGGCTGCCTTCATCAATGGCGCCATCCGCACCAGCGAGCAGTTGGAGATGGCCCGCCTGTTGCGCACGAAGTCGCGTGTGGTGGTCGCCTTTGGCGCCTGCGCGCAACTGGGCGGCATTCCCGGGCTGGCTAACCTCTGGGACCGGAACAGCATTTTCCAGACGGTCTATCGGGAAGCCCCCTCCACCGCCAACCCGGACGGCGTCACGCCGCAGACCTCGCAGCCAGTCGACGGCGAGACCTTGGAGCTGCCCAGCTTCGCCGACACGGTGCGAGCGCTCGACCAAGTTATCGAGGTGGATTATTACCTGCCTGGCTGTCCACCCACGGCGAAGCTCATCGGTGAGGCCGTGCACGCACTCCTCAGCGGCAACCTGCCGCCTCGGGGCACGGTTCTGGCACCTGACCGGGCGCTGTGCGAGGAGTGTCCTCGCAAGGACAGCAAACCACAGGATCTGGCGTTGAACGCTTTTAAGCGCCCGCATGAGCTAATCCTCGACCGCCAGACCTGTTTACTCGCGCAGGGCGTCCTGTGCCTGGGCCCGGCAACGCGCGCGGGCTGCGAGGCGCGTTGCGTGCAGGGCAATATGCCGTGCAGCGGCTGCTTCGGCCCCACCAGCCGGGTGAAGGACTTCGGCGGCAAGGCGCTTTCCGGCATCGCTTCGCTCGTCGGAAGTACGGACGAGCAGGAAATCATCCGTATCCTCGACCAGATTCCCGATCCGGTGGGCACGCTGTATCGCTATAGCCTACCCTCCTCGCTGTTGCAGCGGCGCAGGATCGGTGCGAAGTCGGCGTAGCCATGCCATGAGGGCGGGTTCGACGGAGGCAGTCATGGCTGATCCTAAAGCAACGTCTGAGTCAACAAGCGCCGGGGCGAGTCCGGCAGGCGCGCGGCGCCGCATCACCATCGACCCCGTTACCCGGTTGGAAGGCCACGGCAAGATAGAAATCTTCCTCGATGAGCTCGGCTACGTCGACCGTGCCTACTTCCAGGTACCTGAGCTGAGGGGATTCGAGAAGTTCGTCCAAGGACGTCCGGCCGAGGAAATGCCGCAGATAACCTCGCGCATCTGCGGAGTCTGCCCGACGGCACATCACATGGCGAGCACGAAGGCTCTGGATGCCTTGTACCAGGTGGAGCCTCCGCCGGCCGCCAAGAAAATCCGCGAACTCTTTTACAGTACTTTCATGGTCGAGGACCATGCGCTGCATTTCTACTTTCTCGGTGGGCCGGATTTCGTCGTCGGCCCCACGGCTCCCGCTGCCCAGCGCAATGTTCTTGGGGTAATTGCCAAGGTCGGTGTGGAGGTCGGGCAACGGGTCATTGCCATGCGCCGCCGCTTGCGCGAGTTGATGGCGCTGGTTGGGGGCAAGCCGATCCATCCCGTTCTCGGTCTTCCCGGCGGCGTGGCCAAGGCCATAACCTCAGACGAGCAGAAACAGTTTCAGACAGTGGCTGCCGAAGCGGTCGACTTCGCTCAGTTCACGCTGGAACTCTTTGAAGACATTGTTCTAAAAAACGCCCAATATCTAGACCTGATTCTGTCGGACACATACACCCATCGCACGTACTACATGGGCCTGGTTGATGCAAACCATCAGGTCAACTTTTACGATGGAACCGTGCGCGTGGTGTCGCCGGACGGCGCCGAGTGGGGGAATTTCCGGCCGGCTCAATACCTTGACTACGTCGCCGAGCACGTCGAGCCCTGGACCTACATGAAGTTTTGTTACTTGAAGCCCGTCGGCTGGAAAGGATTCCGAGACGGCTCCGAAAGTGGTGTCTACTGCGTTGGACCTCTGGCGCGACTGAATGTCGCCGAGGGCATGGCAACACCCTTGGCGCAGGTGGCTTTCAAGGATTTCTTTGACCGGCTGAAGAGCAGGCCAGTCCATGCGACCCTTGCCAACCACTGGGCGCGGGTCGTGGAACTTCTATACGCCGCAGAACGCATGAAAGAACTGGCCGATGACGCCGCACTCACGGAGCCGGAAGTGCGCGTGTTGCCGACAACAACACCTCGGGAGGGAATCGGGGCCGTGGAAGCGCCGCGCGGAACTCTGTTCCATCATTACCAGACAGACGAACGCGGCCTGATCACCAAGGCCAACCTCATCGTGGCCACACAGAACAACGCAGCACGAATTGGTATGAGCGTGGAGAAGGCGGCCCGGCAACTCATCCGAGGCCCGGATGTACCCGAGGGTCTGCTTAACATGGTGGAAATGGCATTCCGGGCCTACGATCCCTGCCACGGCTGCGCCACCCATGCGCTTCCGGGAAGCATGCCACTGCTGATTCGCGTTCGCGACGGAACGGGCCGAGTCCTGAACTCGTTGTGGCGAAATTTGGATGGCAGCATACACCGTGAGTAGTCCTTCACATCGCCCTCGGGACGCTAGCATCGCCGACCGCGGCAAGCACGATGCGCGGGTGTTGTGCCTGGGCAACGATCTGCTCGCCGACGATTCGCTCGGCGCTCTGGTCGCGCAGCAACTCCGACAACTCGGTTGGCCTGGCGTAGAGATCGCGTATAGCGCGGCAACGGGTTTCGATCTTCTGGACTACCTGTTGGACACTCCACTTTTGATCGTGGTTGATACCGTCGTGACCGGTGCTTGTGCCCCGGGGACGATTTCTGTGCTTCGCGAAGACGAACTGGCAACCGTCCCGGGGAGCTCGCCGCACTATATTGGGGTGCTGGAGACGCTGGCACTGGGACGGGCGCTGGAACTGCCGCTGGCGGAGCGCGTCACGTTCCTCTCGGTGGAGGCGTCCGATTGCTTTACCGTTGGCGGTGGTATTCACCCCTCGGTCCGAGCTTCGATACCCGCTGTCGTGAAGCAGGTTCACGACATTTTGGCTCTGGCTGCGAGCTCAGGAGCACGACGGCGACCAGCGCCACTTGGGTTATGAGCGGTGCTGGAGTATCCGGGGCAATGACTTTATCTCGTCCTGGCTGCTTCCCCTTGCTGAACACGTGCACCGCAACCCCTGATACTCATGCGTTGAATACATCCATGGTGCGAGTCGTCGAGCCCAGCGGACCCTCCGGGCCTCAAGTAGCAGGGGGACAATCTCCCAGCCCTTGGCTGTTCCGGCGTGCAACTGGCCCTGGAATCGCACTTGTTTGAAAGTCTCCGATCGAAGCATCTTAGTGTCACATCCTCGCGTGAGATGTGTCACCGCAATTTCAGAAGCGCAGAGCACGATACTTGATTAGCAGTCGGTTCTGTACCCGAAGCCCTGCACCTCATTTGTGACACAGCCCATGTTGAGCAAACGTGAGGGAAGCAATTCTAATTCGAATCTTTAACACCCAGTGCAGAGCGGAATACCTCTTATGCAGCTGACCGAGATACGCATTGCCGGATTCGGCGGACAGGGGGTTATCCTCGCCGCGACAGTGATCGGCAAAGCCGCCTGCATCTTTGACGGCTGGTACGCCACCATGACCCAGAGCTTCGGCCCGGAGGCACGCGGTGGCGTGTGCAGCGCCCAAGTCATCCTCTCCGACCGGCCGATTCTGTATCCCTACGTGACCCGCCCCGACGTCTTGGTAGTCATGTCGCAGGAAGCCCACACCCGCTTCAGTCCCGAGCTGAAGGAAGGCAGCGTGCTCATCGTCGAGCAAGATCTCGTAAGGGGTGCAGAGTTGCAACGCGGCCTGCGCCTGTTCAGCGTGCCCGCAACCCGCCTGGCGGGGGAACTGGGGAATCGGGTGGTGCTGAACACCGTTATGGTGGGGTTCTTCGGCGCGATCACCAGCCTGCTCGACCTCGAATCGTTGCGCAAGGCGATCGCTGACTCTGTCCCCGCCAGCTTGCTCGAACTGAACCTACGCGCCTTCAATAAGGGTTTCGAGTACGACATGTCCGCTGTCCCGGCAGTGACCGAGAGCATGGTGGCCTCGTGATGGTTGGGCCATTCTTATCTGGACGCCGCGGCGATTAACGAATCGCTCTCCCAGTCGGGACAGATTGCCGAGGTGATCGGCAATATCAACGCCAGCGGCTACAACGTGTTCCTGGTATTCAACACCACAATCGCGATCAAGAACCGGGAGTGAGAGCCACTCAGTCTGCCGACTCGGGCGAACGGCGCGGTCGAGTCCGGGTTCAACCCGCAGGACAT
>Ga0153916_10003556_pt1 | contig 11623 bp, 8 predicted proteins | sample Opewatmetagenome_FD_109642 | JGI IMG/M metagenome (GOLD analysis project Ga0153916, IMG submission 109642) | Freshwater wetland microbial communities from Ohio, USA - Open water 3 Core 3 Depth 4 metaG | ecosystem: Environmental > Aquatic > Freshwater > Wetlands | place: USA: Ohio, Lake Erie, Old...
ATTGAAATCATTGATGAATTCACCGGCCGGGTCGTGGACAACCGCCACTGGCCGGATGGGCTGCAGGCCGCAGTCGAAGCGAAGGAAGGCTTGGCGCGCAGATCCGAAGGACGCGTCCTGGGATCAACAACCCTCCAGCATTTCTTCGGGCTGTATCCCCGGCTCTGCGGAATGACGGCCACAGCCCGGCCGGCTGCTGATGAGTTCAAAGAATTCTATGGACTGGCCGTAGTCGTGGTCCCGCCGAACAACCCGAATATCCGGAAGGACTATCCAGACGCCGTGTTCACCCATAGGGAAGCGAAGCAGCAGGCCCTTGTTCGCGAAATCGGCGAAGTGCACAAAGCAGGCCGGCCGATCCTGGTGGGGACTGTGAGCGTTAAGGAATCCGAAGAACTGGCTGCGGACCTGAAGAAGACCGGAATTTTCTGCCGCGTGCTTAATGCCAGAAACGATGAATTTGAAGCGAGGATCATTGCCCAGGCTGGGATGCCGGGCGCCCTTACCATCTCCACCAACATGGCCGGCCGGGGAACGGATATCAAATTGGGAGGCGCGCACGAGATGGAACGCGACAGGATCGTAGAGCTTGGCGGATTGTATGTGATCGGGACGAACCGGCACGAAAGCCTCCGCATCGACCAGCAGCTTCGCGGCCGGGCTGGCCGTCAGGGCGATCCGGGATCATCGCGCTTCTTCATCAGCCTGGAGGATGACATCTTCGTGCGCTATGGCCTCTCAGAGAGATTCTGCAGGCGCCATCGCCTCAGCCGTCAACATGAAGCGCTCCCGCCCGGACCGATTCGCAAGGAAATCATACACGCCCAGCGCATTATCGAGGGGCAGAATTTTGATATCCGCAAGTCTCTCTGGAAATATTCGTCTCTTGTGGAAATGCAGAGAAGGATCATCCAGGAATGGAGAGAGGGGGTTCTCGACCCTGCCGTAACGCCCGGGCTTCTTTCGGAGAAAGCGCCCGATCTTTTCGCCCTGGGATTGAAGCGCTTTGGCGGGGAAAAGATGGGTGAAACGGAGAGGCGGCTGATTCTTTCCAGCATCGACCGCGGCTGGTCGGACCATCTGGCCTGGGTCTCTGACACCCGGGAAAGCATCCATCTCGTCAGCCTCGGCGGCAAGACCCCGCTTCAAGAATTCCATAGGTCGGCGACCGCGGCATTTCTTGACATTCGGCCGAACGTCGAGAATGAGGTCATCAGCGTGTTCGAATCTTTGATTAAAAGGGAAGGCCCCATGGACCTTGACGCCGCAGGCTTGAAAGGCCCATCGTCCACCTGGACTTATCTTGTCAACGAAGACCAATTCGGCTGGGGGATTCAGATGCTCAGAGGAAGTAACATCGGCTTTGCCGTTGGCGCGGCAGCCTTTTGGGGTCCTCTCTTCGTTCTTACCTTGCTTGCGAAACGGTTCTTCGGGAAGAAGAAATAAGAAAAATCGCGGTTTTTATGTCTTCTTCCAGCGGGGGACACCGCGACCCGGAGTCCAGGGCGCGCCCGCGGCTTCAAGTTCATCACCAAGCTTTCTGAGGTCCTGCTCGATCAATGCCCGCAGGTCCTCGAGCAGTTTCTCAAACTCGTTCGCCGCGATCTCATAGTTACGCCTGGCCGTCTCCGTGATCGGACAAGTCGTGGAAAGCTGGGCGCTGACTCGGTCCCGCAGCGACGGGGCCGTCGGCTCGGACCTGCGCTGGATCAAACGGTCGCCATAGAGCTGCCTTATTGCTGCCCGGAGGCGCTTTTCGACGTCCTTGATCTGCTCCCCAATTTTCGGGTCAGCTTTGGGCGTTTCCATCAGAGCCTTCTTCATAGACTGGAGGCTCGTGACCGCTTCATCCGCCGCTCCAGCTGCTCCCATTATCGCCCGCTGGAGCGCGCCCGCCTTTTTCTGAAATTCGACTAGGGCCTGGCGGTCTTTCTCCGGGAGGCTGGCGAGGTTGAGCGATTCGACCGTAAATGTTTGCGACTGTCCTAGAGGAATGAGCACTCCGTCGACTTTTTTAGCCAGCGATACTGTGAACGTTCCCGGCACAACGAGCGGGCCTTCTGGCTTGCCCCGCCATTCTTCCCATTCCGACATTTGCGGCGTGATCGGCTCGATCGCGGGATAACGCAGGTCCCAGGCCAGGCGATGGATTCCTTTGCTCGCAGGCCCGGTCACGCGGCGCACGACCTGGCCGGCCTCGTCGGTCACGGTCAGGACGATCTCCGGTTTTTCCTCCGCCTCCTCCTTTCTCAGTTTGTCCCAGCCGGGGAAGGGGATTGGCTTTTCCGCTTTACCCAGGTTCTTTTCCTCTTCGCGCCGCGCCTCAGCGCCGGTCTTCAGCGATTCCTTGAGATAATAGGTGAAGACCGCGCCGAAAGGCGGGTTGGGGGCCAGGTAGAAAGCATCTCCCAGAGATGCCTTGCCCTTCTCCTGAAGAGGCATTTGTTGGATGTAGAGCAATGCTTTCTTGACGGGGAACAGCGTCGTCTCTTTCTCGAGCGCTTGGTCACTGATATCCCGGAGGGGCGAATAGTCGTCAAGAACAAAGAAACCCCTCCCGAAGGACGCGCCGACAAGGTCGGTCTCCCTCTCCTGGATTTCAATGTCCCGGAAGGAGATCGTCGGCACTCCGCCCGAGAGCTTCAGCCAGTGTTTGCCTCCGTCGACAGTCGCATAAATTCCGAACTCGGTCCCCGCGAATAACAGGTCCTTCTTAACGTTGTCCTGGGCGACCGACCAGACAACGCCTCGCTCGGGGAGGTCAGAGGCGATGTTCGTCCAGGTCTTGCCTCGGTCGCTGCTCAACAGGAGATAGGGCTTATAGTCTCCTGCTTTATGGTTATCAACTGCCGCGAAAACGGCATCCTTATCATGCTTTGAGGCCCTGATCCTGTTGACGAAGAAATAATCTGGGAGGACCGCTATTTTGTCGGCTTTACGCCAGGTTTTTCCGCCGTCTTCCGTGACCTGGATGAGGCCGTCGTCGGTCCCCACATAGATCAATCCCTCCTGGAGAGGAGATTCGCTAATAGCTGTGATTGTGCCGTACATCGACATGGCGCCTTGGTCCCAGAGGGCATCGACACTCCAGGTCTTCCCCATGATCGGCTGCTCGAGACGGAAAATTCCGCGGGTGAGGTCGGGGCTGATTTTCGTCCACGAGTCGCCTCGGTTATCGCTCCGCCAGAGCTGCTGCGAAGCGTAGTAGATGCGTGTGTGCAGGTGAGGGCTGACGAGGACGGGCGAATCCCAGTTGAAGCGGAGCGGCGGCTCCCCCGCCTCCGGCTTCGGGCTGATATTGAGATATTCCTGGCTCTTTTTGTCGTAGCGAAAAAGATTCCCCTCCTGCATTTCCACGTAGAGGATGTTCGGGTCAGTCGGGTCAATGGCGCTGGCATAGCCGTCAGCCCCGTACGTCCCGATCCAGTCAGAGTTGCGGATTCCGTTGATACTCAGCGTGCGGGACGGGCCAAGCTGGCTGCCGTTATCCTGGGTGCCCCCATGCAAATTATAAAACGGGAGCGCGTTGTCCAGGGCCACTTTATAAAACTGAGTGACGGGGAGATTTTCGAAGAACCGCCAGGTCTTCCCGCGGTTACGGCTTTCGTAGACCCCCCCGTCGCAACCGGCCAGAAGATAATCGGGGTCGCCGGGGAGGAGGGCCAGAGCGTGGTTGTCAACATGTTTGTTGCTTTCACCGGCCCGGCGGAACGTCCTGCCTCCGTCATCGGTGACCATTATAAAGACGTCCATCTGGTAGACGCGGTCAAAGGCATTGGGATCAGCGTAAATTTCCTGGTAATAATGGGGACCGGTTCCGTTGCTTATATACGAGTTGCGCTTCTCCCAGCTTTCCCCCTTATCAGCCGAGCGGTAAAATCCCCTCTCGTCGCGGCCGGCTTCGATCGTGGCATAGACGACTCGCGGATCGAAGAGAGAGACAGCCAGCCCGATTTTTCCTGAGTCACCCTTGGGAAGTCCGACTGCAAGCTTGCGCCAGGTCTTGCCGGCATCCTCGGTTTTGTAGATCCCGGATTCGGGGCCGCCGGCCATGAACGCGGCCACGCTGCGCCGCCGCTGGTAGGCGGCCGCATAGATGATATCCGGATTCGTCGGGTCGAATTCCGCGCTTGTGACTCCTGTGTCCTTACTGATCTCGAGAGCCAAGGCCCAGTTTTTTCCGCCGTCGACTGTCTTGTAGAGCCCGCGCTCGCCGCCCGGCGACCAGAGAGGGCCTTCGGCCGCGACATAGACGACATTGGAGTTGCGGGGGTCGATGAGGATCCGGCCGATGTGCTCCGACTTGGCCAGGCCCATGTTTGTCCAGGTCTTGCCGCCGTTCAGGCTCTTATAAACACCGTCGCCGAACCCGACATGCCGGCCGCTGACATTTTCGCCGGTTCCCACCCAGACGATCTCAGGGTTGTTAGGATCGAGGCTGACGCATCCGATGGAGTAGGACGACTGGCTGTCGAAGACGGGGGTCCAGGTGGTGCCGGCGTCTTCGGTCTTCCAGACTCCGCCGGAGCCGGCAGCCACGTACCATGTGGTTTTATTTTTGGGGTGGATAACGATGTCGCTGATCCGGCCGGACATCAAAGCCGGCCCGATGTTCCGCAGTTCGAGTCCGGAAACGGCCTCGGATGTGAGAAGGGCCTTTTTCTCCGGCTCGTTTTTGGATACGGGGTTTTGACCGAGCCCCGAAATTGCCACTGCGAAGAGCAGCATGAGCGTAAAACCGATGCTTTTTTTCATTTTTTTCCTCCCGTCTTCTTTCGGATTCGTCCACCATAGCACTCCCGCGGAAATCTTGTCAACCGCTCAAACATCAACAATGGAATTTTTTTCCGCGATTGGGGCAACGATCAAGGGAGGGTGACACGGCTGGGGGGCCCCCCGACGCCCGGAACGTTTGATGCCCCCGGAATTTCTGTTTGCGCAATCAACAGAATGGTCCGTGAGGATTGTCGGGGGGTAAGCCGTGGCAGGTCCCTATTCCAAACCAAAATGATCGCGGAAACGAAGATTTTGCGCTAGCGGGGGGTCTATTCCCAAAGAATTGCGCTGACGTGTATAATACTCGGGAATTTGCTTAGAGCTGAGCTTACATGTATCTGCTCAATGAACTGATCTTTTTGTCGCCGCTTGCGGTCTATGTCTGTTTCGGGGTCCGGAGATTAATCGCCAGGGGATTTTTTAAAAACGTGTTTACGGTTTTTTTCGTTTTTCTTGTCCTGGGGTTTCCCCTCGCCGAAACCTTGTCGCACAGGTCGGCCGGGGGCTGGACAAAATACCTTATGATCGCCGGCTATTATTCCTTGCCGTTGTTGCTTTATCTTGTTCTCGTGGTCATCCTGTCGGACCTGGTTATCGGGTTCCTCCGGCTGGTTAAAATCGTCGCCAAGGAGACGGTCCGCAGTCCCCGGTTCCGGGCGATTCGGCTCTATGCGTATCTGGCTGTGCCGGTCATGGTCGTAATTCTTGGCGTCCTGAACTATCATTATCTTCGGGTCAGGACATATTCCATCGAGGTTCCGCGGAAATCATCGGAGCTCAGGCAATTGAAAATCGCCTTCGCCGCGGATTTCCACATTGGAGCGCTGACGGGAGGGCGTTTTTTGGAACGGCTTGTCGGAAAAATCAATGACCTGCAGCCGGACGTCGTCTTGATCGGAGGAGACGTCCTGGAGGGTGACCGGCGGGATGAGAAAACGGACGCATATGAAGCGCAGTTCCGCCAGATCAAATCGAGGTACGGAGTCTATGCCGCTCCGGGAAATCATGAAATGCACGGAGAATACAGGCGCGATTTTTTTGATCGTTCGGGAATCAAGCTTCTGCAGGATGCTGTTGAAAAAATAGACGGGGCTTTTTATCTGGTCGGACGAAACGACAACCATTCCGGACGCAGAAAATCCCTTGACGAGCTCTTGAGGGACACTCCGGACGATTTGCCTGTCATCTTAATGGATCATCGTCCGACGGACCTCGAAAATGTCAGCACCGGCTATGTGGACATTCAGCTTTCCGGTCATACGCACCACGGGCAGCTCTTCCCGATCAATTTTATAACCAGCCATATTTATGAGCTCAGCTGGGGGTATCTGAAGAAGCGCCAGGCGCACTTTTTTGTGACCAGCGGTGTTCAGCTGTGGGGACCTCCGGTCAGAACCGCGGGCGCCTCGGAAATTCTCCTGATCGACGTCACTTTTCAGGACAAGAGAAAGGAGTCGAGCCATGAGCAAGGTGATCAATAACGGACGGGATTTTCACGAGATTATAAAGTCCGAACCCGGTGTTTTTGTCCTCTTCTATGCCTCCTGGTGTCCTTTTTCCCTGGCCTTTCTGCCCGTCTATGAAAAACGCGCTCAAAAATGCGAGCAGATGCTTGTGCGGATCGAGCTCGACGGAAATGAAGATATCTTTGAGCGGTATTCCGTAGAAGTCTACCCGACGGTGATCTATTTCAAGCATGGCGAGATGTCCAAGCGGCTCGATGGAAAGCACCTGGCAGGGTTGAAGGAAAAGGAACTCGTCGACCTGATCGCGGCCTGCGGCTTTCATCCGGGGCCCTGATTAAACCTTTACAAATCCGGCTCGTCCCGATAAAATAGAAGCCTAAAATACGCCTTAGGACGAGAACAAAGGAGGTTTTCATGAAGGGCGATAAGAAACTCATTGATGTCTTGAATTCCTTATTGGCCGACGAACTGACGGCCATCAACCAGTACATGGTTCATTCCGAGATGTGCGACAATTGGGGCTACGGCAAACTCCACAAGACCATCGAGACCCGGGCCGTGACCGAGATGAAGCATGCCGAGAAGCTGATCGGCCGGGTCCTCTTTCTTGAAGGGATCCCGGTCGTCAGCGAGCTGAAGAAGATCCATATTGGGGCCGAGATTCCCAAAATGATGGTGAACGACCACGCTGCTGAAGCCGGCGCCGTCGCATCCTACAATGCCGCTATCAAGCTTGCGGGCGACGTCAAAGACTTCGCCACCCGCGAGATTCTCGAGGGCATTCTCCGTGACGAAGACGGCCACATCGACGAGATCGAGGGGCTCCAGGACCGGATCGCCCAGATGGGCCTGGCGGTTTTCCTGACCACTCAAGTCTGAGAGGTCGTTTCCCCACCGCCCCGGGATAAAAGGAGATAAAACTATGTGGTGGGGTCACTGGCCCTGGATGTTTGTGGGCTTTTGGGGACTTTTCTGGGTCGCCCTGATTGTCGGGCTCGTTTTTTTCATCAAGTGGATTGCCAATCAGCCGTGGTCGGGACAGACAAGGCCAAAAGACGAGGCCATTGAAATCCTGAAAGTCCGGTACGCCAAGGGCGAGATCAACAAGGAAGAGTTCGAGCAGAAAAAGAGGGATATTCTATCCCAGTAGGAACCGGTCTAAGGGTGAGTTAGTAATTCCTAAAGGGCACTTTACAGCCGGGTCGCGGTCCGGCCACCGATGACCAGGCCTGTTACCGCTCCTTTATTATCCTGGTTGAACTGGAGCTTGATCAGGCGCGCCGTGCCGATGTCGTAGCCGATGAACTCAGTTCCGGTTTGGGGGAGGAGTGTGAGCCTGACGGGGGCGGCAGGGACCCTGATACCCATAAGCCCTCGCGGTCCCCAGACGCACTGAAGCGTTTCTGTTCCCTTCTCAAAGTTGTACTGGACAAGAGTCGCCGAAATTCCCTCAAGCGGAATCGTGCCGAGGACACGGAAACTCTTGTAAGTCCCGAAACTATTTTCCATCTCCTCCCACATCCTCTTTTGTCTCGCCGATATTCGCTCCAGCGGAACCCCGCCGCCGAAAGCTTCAAAGAGCGCCTGGTAATCGCCCTGGACTATCTTTTCGATGAGGGCAGTCGTCCGGTCATTGAGTTCGGTATATTTTGGGCCAGTCAAGTCAGTGCGAAGAATCAGGCTGAGCGCCCCCTGTCCTTCAGCTATTATAGAAAGCCCGCCTTCTCCGGTGGTGACATTGAATTTTGCGCCGAGAGGAAGCCTGTAGTCCCCGGCGTACTTAGCCAGCTCCTTGGCATCGCCCCGCGCGACCTGCGGGGGGATGAGCACATCCTCGCCGAAAACAAGCTTTTCGATTTTATCCCTCAACTTCAGGATAAGAGCGGAGCCGTCAGGCGATTGGTTTGAGAAAAGCACAATGACGATGTCCGGCTCAATAAACAAGCGGAAGTCGGCGCTGTTGCCCAGAGTGCTCCCGCCGTCATGTTGGAAAAGCTTCCCCTGGGCGGTCATGAGGACGTCCCAGCCGCAAGCGTAGTCGTTGAGTACGGGCGTCCAAAGTGTCTTTTTGGCTTCGGAAGAGAGGATCTTGGGGTATTTGAGGGCCTGGCTCCATTTGAACATATCCTCGGTCGTGCTCAAAATCCCGCCGTTTCCGATGAGGTTCCAGTAGGGGAACGGCTTGTCGAGAGGAATGCCGTTATCCTTTTCCCCGACGTACCAGTGAGCGACGACTTTATTTTTCCAGCGTGGAAGCGTGTAGCCCGTGTTGGACATTCCCGCCGGCTTGAACAAGTTTCGGGAAAGAAAATCCTCGTATGTCCGGCCGCTTGCCTTCTCAATGACCGCCGCAAGAAGGCTGTAGCCCGCGTTCGAATAAAAGAATTTCGTCCCGGGCTCGGAGCGCAGGGGTTGAGCCAGGATCTTTTTGACGGTTTCGTCTCGTCCGGCAGCTTCGTAATCGCCTCCCACTTCTCCGATGAGGCCGGACGTGTGGGTGAGCAGCTGGTGCAAGGTGATTTTCTGCTTTTCCGCGGGAACATCGCTGAAGAACTTATCAAGAGTATCGCTGACCGTCAGCTTGCCCATCATCTCGAGCTTGAGAATGGCTGCCGCAGTGAACTGCTTGGTGATAGACCCTATGGAGAAAATAGTCTCCGGAGTGTTCCGGATTCCTTTCTCCCGGACCGCCAGGCCATAGCCCCGGTTGATCAGGATTTCCCCGTACTTGGCGACAAGTACGGCGCCTGAATACCCGAAGGGAGTGATCGCCGTCAGGTATTCATCGATCTTTTTGGCTTGCGGGGTGAGAAGGGCGTCTTTTTGGCCGGCCGCGGCCGGGTCTGCCGGAAGTGAACGCATAGATATCGGGCTAAGACAGACAAACAAAAAAAGAACAGCCAAAATTGCGGCAGTTTTCTTCATCGCGGTCTCCTTAGAATCATAATCATTTTAGCACACCTACCAGTCTTTCGAGCCGGGCCACTGAGATTTCTCTGAAGTCACTGATCACGAGGTGGGTTCCGCTGAGTTTTTCCGGGGGAAGAGTTGTGGCGACACCGACGACCTTCATCCCGGCGTTGAGCCCTGCCTGAATGCCCGCCCTGGAGTCTTCAAACACAATGCAGACTTCGGGCGCCCGTCCGACTTTTTGCGCTGCTTTAAGATAGATTTCAGGGTCCGGCTTTCCCTTTTCGACCTCGGAAGCATCGACCAAAGCATCGAACCAGGGCCGGATTCCGAGCCCGTCCAGCACGAGGTCAAGATTCTTTTTGGGGGCAGAAGTGGCAATGACTGCGCGAACGTGCTTTTCCTTCAATTCCCTCAGGAAATTGAGGAGGCCGGGAAGGGGGGCGATGTGTTCGGCGTAGAGCCTCCTGTAGAGCGCCTCCTTTTCTTCACCGTAAACGGCGACTTCTTCCTCGGAGAGCGTGCGGCCGAAAACAAGCGGGACGAGGTCACGGTTAGTCCTCCCGAAATGACGGGAAAAGTCCTCCATGGTTAGACCCGGGTTGTGCTTCTTGATGAATATCTCCCAAGCCCTCTTGTGATAGCCCATGTTGTCGACAATCACGCCGTCCAGGTCAAAAATTACGGCAAATGCCTTGGAAGCGGTTTTTTCTCTAGCGGGGGCTTTCATTTCGGCGGAAAAATCAGAGGCATGTATAGCACAAGGCGGCGCATGCGTCAAACCGCTCATTAGACTTTTACGCCCCCACGCACTATAATCAGGAAAATTTTTTCCATGAGATTCTCGGATCTTAAGAAAAAGGGATTCGGCCCTCCTTGCCGGGCCCTCTTTTTCGCTCTGGCTCTTCTTCCCCCGGTTCTTTTGATCGTCAACGTTATCCGGTTCAGTGTCGACGTCCCGTTCTGGGACCAGTGGAATTTCGTTCCCCTCTTGGGAAAATCGTTTGAAGGGGAGATTTCTTTCCTCGACCTCTGGGCCCTTCATAACGAACACCGTCTATTTTTTCCCAGGCTCATTATGTTGGGCTTCGCGCGTCTCAGCGGCTACGATATTTCCTGGGAGCTGGCCCTCAGCATCCTGCTCGCAGCGGCAATCTTTATCCTGGTCCTGCGCCGCGCGAGAAAAGTCTTTTCGCTTCTCGGCTTCCAAGGCTTTTTCTGGATTGCGCCCGCCCTGTCTCTCTTGGCGTTTTCTCTTCACCAGGGCGAGAACTGGGTTTGGGGCTGGCAAATCCAGATCTTCCTGAATGTGTTGGCTGTCGCCGCAGGTCTCCTGTTCCTGACGAGTCCTGGATTCAACTGGGGCAAGTTTTTTGGAGGCACAGTTTGCGGAGTAGTGGCGACCTATTCCTTCGCCAACGGGCTGGCATATTGGCCCTTGGCGTTCTTGGGTCTTATGGGGGGGACCTACAGCGGCCCACGAAAAAAAACGACTGCCTTGACGGCATGGGTTTCTCTGACAGCGCTTGTTTATTTTTCCTATTTTTTCCGCTTTCGGCCAGCCTCCCCGTCCGGGGAGCCGCTGCATTATTTCGCTGCGCACCCTCTGGAATATGTCCAGTATATCTTGGAGTACCTTGGCGCCGCGATCATCACTTATCAAAAATACGCCATTTATTTTGGCCTTTTCTGTCTCATCCTCTTCGGCTGGGCTGTGCGGTCCTTCCTCCGGAGGCACCGGAACGCGTTGCCAGCGATGTCGCCTCTTCTCCTCATGGGGACGTATTCCCTGGCCTGCGCGGCCTTGACGGGAATTGGGAGAGTGGGATTTGGTGTGACGCAGGCAACCAGCTATCGCTATGTGACCTTTTCCAACCTCATTTGGTTCGCCATTCTTGTTTTTCTCGCTGTCGAGCTGTGGGAAGTCGGGACCGCAGCGAAATCAAAACGTGCGGCCTGGGCGAAGAGGATTGCTCTTGGTGCCGTCGTTATCATCATTCTCGTCCTCGTCGGGCGGACATCCTACCGGGTTGGGTACAGAGTGCTCAAATCCTACCATGGCCGCCTTCTCCCCGCCCGCTCCGAGCTGTTGCGGGGACAAAATGACGAACTTCTCCGCCGGCTTTATATCGACCCTGGCTATGTCCGAGAGGGAAGAGAAGTCCTCAAGAAGCACAACCTGTCTGTGTTCCGGGGAGCCACCCCGCCGCAATAAAAAAGCAAGCGTGTAGAACGACAGGGGGTGAAGGCAATTATTCGAGTGGCATTTCATGTTGGGCGGGATGGATGCCGGCCCGAAGCCCCCGTAGCGGAAGGGGGACCCGTCGGTTTCTTTCCCGACGGGGGGACCCGACGGGACTGGTTCCCGGGGTGCGGGGGCAGGGGACGGCTTCATCCCGCCCAGAAGAGCGAACATCGATTGTCGAGTTGAGTTGAATAACTGGGCAGCACTCCTCAGAGATTTGCTCCCA
>Ga0153916_10003557_pt1 | contig 11623 bp, 10 predicted proteins | sample Opewatmetagenome_FD_109642 | JGI IMG/M metagenome (GOLD analysis project Ga0153916, IMG submission 109642) | Freshwater wetland microbial communities from Ohio, USA - Open water 3 Core 3 Depth 4 metaG | ecosystem: Environmental > Aquatic > Freshwater > Wetlands | place: USA: Ohio, Lake Erie...
ACGACCTGATAGGTCACTTTCTGCCCGCCATCCATGTCTTCGAGGTCCACGGTCGCGCCGAACACCACGTTGCCATCCGCGTCCAGCAGCGTGGGGTCGATGATCTGCGCGTTGGACAGCTTGCCTTCCAACTCGGCGATGCGCCCCTCGATGAAGCTCTGGCGTTCCTTCGCCGCGTCATAGTCCGCGTTTTCCGACAGGTCGCCATGGGCGCGCGCCTCTGCGATGGCGTTGATCACGTTGGGACGTTGAACGGTTTTGAGATTGTGCAGCTCGACGCGCAGTTTTTCCGCGCCGGTGACTGTCATGGGAACCTTGCTCATGAATTTTCTCCTTGCTTGAGCCGGAAAATCAGCCGGCCTGCTTGAGGCGCGCATGCAGTCCTTGCAGGTCGAACACAGTCAGCTCCTGCATGTGCTGCATGCCGGTCACGGCGGCGCGCGCGCCGGACAGGGTGGTGAAATAGGTCACGCGATTCTGCAACGCCGCGGCACGGATGGCGGATGAGTCCTGGATCGCGCGCTTGTCCTCGACGCTGTTGATGATCATGGCGATCTCGCGGTTCTTGATCATGTCCACGATGTGCGGACGGCCTTCCGGCACCTTGTTGACCACCTGCACCGACAGCCCCGCACCCTGCAGCACGGCGGCGGTGCCGCGCGTCGCGCACAGGGTAAAACCGAGTTCCGCCAGATTGCGCGCCACATCCACCGACTTGATCTTGTCCTGGGGCTTGACGCTGATGAACACCTTGCCGGAAGTCGGCAGCTTGGTGCCGGCCGCGAGCTGCGATTTCACGAAGGCTTCGCCGAAGGTCGCCGCCACGCCCATCACTTCGCCGGTGGATTTCATTTCCGGCCCGAGCATGGGATCAACCCCCGGGAACTTGATGAAGGGGAATACGGCTTCCTTCACCGAGTAATAAGGCGGCACCACTTCCTTCTCCACGCCCTGCTGTTTCAGCGTCTTGCCCGCCATGCAGCGCGCGGAAATCTTCGCCAGCGGCAGGCCGCAGGCCTTGGACACGAAGGGCACGGTGCGCGAGGCGCGCGGGTTCACTTCCAGCACGTACACGGTCTCACCCTGGATCGCGAACTGGATGTTCATCAGGCCCACCACGTTCAGCGCGTGGGCCAGTTTCACCGTCTGCGCCCGCAACTCGGCCTGCAGCCTGTCGCTGAGGCTGTAGGGCGGCAGCGAACAGGCGGAGTCGCCCGAATGCACGCCGGCTTCCTCGATGTGTTCCATGATGCCGCCGATCAGCACCTGCGTGCCGTCGCAGATGGCATCCACGTCCACCTCGATGGCGTCGTTGAGGAAGCGGTCGAGCAGCACCGGCGACTTGTTGGAAACCTTCACCGCCTCCCGCATGTAGCGCTCCAGGTCGGCCTGCTCGTGCACGATCTCCATGGCGCGGCCGCCCAGCACGTAGGAAGGACGCACCACCAGCGGATAACCGATTTCCTCGGCCAACTGGATCGCGGCCTCGGCGCTGCGCGCGGTGCGGTTCGGCGGCTGCAGCAGGCCGAGTTCGTGCAGCAGCTTCTGGAAGCGCTCGCGGTCTTCCGCGCAGTCGATGGCGTCCGGCGTGGTGCCGATGATGGGCACGCCGTTGGCTTCCAGGTCGCGCGCGAGCTTCAACGGCGTCTGGCCGCCGAACTGGACGATCACGCCCTTGGGCTTCTCGATGCGCACGATTTCCAGCACGTCCTCCAGGGTCAGCGGCTCGAAGTACAGGCGATCCGAGGTGTCGTAGTCGGTGGACACGGTCTCCGGATTGCAGTTGACCATGATGGTCTCGTAGCCGTCCTCGCGCATGGCGAAGGCGGCATGGACGCAACAATAGTCGAACTCGATGCCCTGGCCGATGCGGTTCGGCCCGCCGCCCAGGACCATGATCTTGTCGCGGTTGGTGGGGTTGGCCTCGCACTCTTCCTCGTAGGTCGAGTACTGGTAGGCGGTGTCGGTGGAGAATTCGGCGGCACAGGTATCGACGCGCTTGTACACCGGATGGATCTTCAGTTCCCAGCGGCGCGCGCGCACCTTGTGCTGGTCGGTGCCCAGCAGCCTGGCCAGACGGCGGTCGGAGAAGCCACGCCGCTTCAACTCCCACAGCTCGTCACGGGACAGGTCAGCAAGCTGCTTGCCCTTGAGCGCGTCCTCGCGCAGCACCAGATCCTCGATCTGCGCCAGGAACCAGGGATCGATATGGGACAGGTGCTGGATATCGTCGAAGGGCATGCCCCAGCGGAAGGCGTCGGCCACATACCAGATGCGTTCCGAACCCGGATTGCCGAGCTCGGCTTCCAGGGTGTCGCGGTCGTTGGTTTTCTCGTCCAGCCCGTCGGCGCCGGTCTCCAGGCCGCGCAGGGCTTTCTGCAACGACTCCTGGAAGGTGCGGCCCATGGCCATCACCTCGCCCACGGATTTCATCTGGGTGGTGAGGCGGTCGTTGGCCTGCTTGAATTTTTCGAAGGCGAAACGCGGAATCTTGGTGACCACATAATCGATCGACGGCTCGAAGGACGCCGGGGTGCGGCCGCCGGTGATATCGTTCTTGAGTTCGTCCAGCGTATAGCCCACCGCCAGCTTGGCCGCCACCTTGGCGATGGGGAAGCCGGTGGCCTTGGACGCCAGCGCCGAGGAGCGCGACACGCGCGGATTCATCTCGATCACGACCATGCGCCCATCTTTCGGGTTCACGCCGAACTGCACGTTGGAGCCGCCGGTTTCCACGCCGATCTCGCGCAGCACCGCCAGCGAGGCGTCGCGCATGATCTGGTATTCCTTGTCGGTCAGCGTCTGCGCCGGGGCGACGGTGATGGAATCGCCGGTATGCACACCCATGGCGTCGAAGTTCTCGATGGAGCAGATGATGATGCAGTTGTCGTTGCGGTCACGCACGACTTCCATCTCGAACTCTTTCCAGCCGATCACCGATTCCTCGATCAGCAGTTCGCGCGTCGGCGAGGCTTCCAGGCCGCGCTCGCAGATGGCAACGAATTCTTCCTGGTTGTAGGCGATGCCGCCGCCCATGCCGCCCATGGTGAAGGACGGACGGATGATGGTGGGGAAGCCCACCATGGCCTGCACCTGCAGCGCTTCTTCCATGGAGTGGGCGATGGCCGCACGCGGACACTGCAGGCCGATCTTTTCCATCGCCTGCTTGAATTTTTCGCGGTCCTCGGCCTTGTCGATGGCCTCGCGCGACGCACCGATCATCTGCACGCCGAATTTTTCCAGCACGCCGTGCTTGGCCAGATCCAGCGCGCAGTTGAGCGCGGTCTGCCCGCCCATGGTGGGCAGCAGCGCGTCCGGGCGTTCCTTCTCGATGATCTTTTCCAGCACCTGCCAGGTGATCGGCTCGATGTAGGTCACATCTGCCATGCCCGGATCGGTCATGATGGTCGCCGGATTGGAGTTCACCAGGACGACTTTATAGCCTTCCTCCCGCAGCGCCTTGCACGCCTGGGCGCCGGAATAGTCGAACTCGCACGCCTGGCCGATGATGATCGGGCCGGCGCCGATGATGAGGATGCTGTGAATATCAGTACGTTTTGGCATGTGTTACTTGCGCTCCGCCATCATCGCCACGAAGCGATCAAACAGATAGGCCACGTCATGAGGGCCGGGGCTCGCTTCCGGATGGCCCTGGAAGCTGAAGGCCGGCACGTCGGTGCGCGCGATGCCCTGCAGGCTGCCGTCGAACAGCGAGACGTGGGTGGCGCGCACGTTGGCCGGCAGCGTCGCCGGGTCCACGGCAAAGCCGTGGTTCTGGCTGGTGATCATCACGTGTTTCGTGTCCAGATCCTGCACCGGATGGTTCGCGCCGTGATGGCCGAATTTCATTTTCATGGTCTTGGCACCCGAGGCCAGCGCCAGCAACTGGTGGCCGAGACAGATGCCGTAGATGGGGATGCCGCTGTCGAGCAGTTCGCGAATCGCGTCAATGGCGTAGTCGCAGGGCTCGGGGTCGCCCGGGCCGTTGGACAGAAAGATACCGTTCGGCTTCAGCGCCAGCACGTCCTTGGCCGGGGTCTGCGCCGGCACCACGGTCACCTTGCAGCCGCGATCGGCCAGCATGCGCAGGATGTTGCGCTTCACGCCGTAATCGAAAGCCACCACGTGGTAGGTCGATTTTTCCAGCACCGGATGCCCTTTGCCGCGCACCCAGGTTTTTTCGTTCCACTCGTAGGTGGTTTTGCTGCTCACGACCTTGGCCAGGTCCATGCCAGCCAAGCCCGGGAAGGCGCGGGCCATCTCCAGCCCTTTCGCCTCATCCACCGCACCCGCCATCAGGCAGCCGCTCTGCGCGCCCTTTTCGCGCAGAATGCGCGTCAGCTTGCGGGTGTCGATGCCGGCAATAGCGGGGATGCCGTGGCGCTTCAGGTAAGCACCCAGGTCTTCGGTGCTGCGCCAGTTGCTGGTCCGCAGGGGCAGATCGCGAATCACCAGGCCATTGGCGTACACCTTGGCCGCTTCTTCGTCTTCCGGGTTGGTGCCGACGTTGCCGATGTGCGGGTAGGTCAGCGTGACGATCTGCTGGGTGTAGGACGGATCGGTGAGGATTTCCTGATAGCCGGTCAGCGCGGTGTTGAATACCACCTCGCCAGTGGTCGAGGCCGCCGCGCCAATGGAAATCCCCCGAAAAACGGTCCCGTCAGCGAGAACAAGGATGGCGGGGGCGTGCGTGGACACGGGGAAACTCCAGTAGCTAGATACACAAGAAGCGGGAAAGGCTTTGGGCCCTCCCCGCTTCTCAAGACGAACGAATTATACAGGAATGTGACAGGGTCTTCAACGCAGACCGAGCACATCCTGCATATCGAACAGCCCATTCCGCTTGTCGGCCAGGAAACGCGCGGCGCGCACCGCGCCCATGGCGAAGGTCGCCCGGCTGGAAGCCTTGTGGGTGATTTCCACCCGTTCGCCAATGCCGGCGAACATGACCGTGTGGTCGCCAACGATGTCGCCGCCGCGCACGGTGGCGAAGCCGATGGTAGACGGCTGGCGCTCGCCGGTCACGCCTTCACGCCCATAGACGGCGCATTCGGACAGATCACGCCCCAAGGCCTGGGCCACGACTTCACCCATGCGCAGTGCCGTGCCGGACGGCGCGTCCACCTTGTGGCGATGGTGCGCCTCGACGATCTCGATGTCGTAGCCCTCGTTCAAGATCCTGGCCGCCATCTCCAGCAATTTGAAGGTGAGATTCACCCCTACGCTCATATTGGGGGCGAACACGATGCCGATATCGCGGCTCGCATCCTGAATCGCCTGTTTCTGCTCGGCGGTGAAGCCGGTGGTGCCGATGATCAGGTTGACCTGGTGTTTGCGACAGAGCGCGATGTGGTGCAGCGTGCCTTCGGGCCGGGTGAAATCGATCAGCGCATGCGCACCCTTGAGGCCGGCCTCGATATCGTCGGTGATGGCCACGCCGCAGGGCGTGCCCAGCAGCTCGCCCGCATCCTTGCCCAGGAAAGCGCTGCCTGGACGGTCCAGCGCCGCGCACAAGCGCATGCCGTCGGCCTGGGTCACAGCCTCGATCAAGGCCCGGCCCATGCGGCCGGAGCATCCTGCAATAGCAATATTCAACATTTGTCAGAAACCAGGGATTAAGTAAGCAGGAATCAGCCAGCAAGCGGCCGATTCGTTGTGAAAATCAAAACCCGATGCTCTCCAGCATGCGCCCGAAGAACCCCTTCTGTTCGGGCGGCGGGGCCGGCGGAGCATTGGCATCGGCCTTCTCCAGCACGATTTCACCCGTCAATTTTGTTGCCGGTTTCTCGCCCGCCTGCGCCTGATCCTGGGCCGTTTGCGCGGCGACATCGCCGGCGACGCGGGCCAGCTGATCATTCTCGAAGAACAGCGTGAGCTTCCGTTCTTCCTTCAATTTGCCGGCCGGGCTGAAGCGATAAACATAGTCCCAGCGATTGGCATGGAACATGTCGGTAATCGGCGGCGAGCCGAGCACAAAGCGCACCTGGGATTTGGTCATGCCGGGCTGAAGCTTCGCCACCATATCCTGGGTGAGCACGTTGCCCTGCTGGATATCGATCTTGTAGGGGTCGGGCGTCACGGCGGTGATCGAGGACATTGAACACCCGGAGAGCACCAGCGCGAGAGCGAGGAAGAAAGCGAAACGCCGCATGGGAACGTCTGTTCTAAAAATTGGCAAGATCGCCGCATTATAGCCACTTCGCTCCTGCTTTGGCAGGTGCGGCGCTGGCAGGCCGGGGCCAAACGGCTTATGATTACAGCCTTCACCGCATTCCGGAGCTTCGCCATGAGCGACCCCGCCGAACTGAAGAGCGCCGGCCTTAAAGCCACCCTGCCGCGCCTTAAAATCCTGAGCCTGTTCGAAACCAGCGAAGTCCGCCACCTGACCGCGGAAGATATCTATCGCGTGCTGCTTGCCGAAGGCGACGTGGACATCGGGCTGGCCACCATCTATCGCGTGCTCCCCCAGTTCGAGCAGGCGGGCCTGCTGATTCGCCATCACTTCGAGAGCGGCAAGGCCGTGTTCGAACTCAATCAGGGCGGCCACCATGATCACCTGGTGTGCGTGCAGTGCGGCCGGGTGGAAGAGTTCTACGACCCGGAAATCGAAAAACGCCAGGAAAAAATCGCCAAGGAACGCGGCTTCGCCATCCGCGAGCACTCGCTCTATCTCTACGCCGACTGCACCAAAGAAAAGTGCCCCTACCGCAGCTAGCTCCCTCCCGTTAAACGCAACGTCGCTTTGCGGCGACGCGGCTTTCCAGCTTTAGTTCATTGTTTTTGCAGCATATCCTGTTCGAAAGACTCGACCGCGCGTCGCCCACAGGCGACATTGGCGAGCCTTGGGCATCCCCAGCAGAGCGCTTTTACTCAGTAAGCCATTGATCGAAATGGCCATGCACTCGCGGGCATGGCTCTTGCAATCGTTGGTGCGGCCCCGGCGTCGTGCTGTTGACGCAGGGTTCGTCCCATCAACTGTTCAGGAGCTCTCATCCATGCTGAAGCGATTTGCCCAGCCCATCCCGCCCTCCGCACCCGCGGCCAAACCCACACCGCTGCCCCAAGAGGAAGCAAAACACGAAGCGCCGAAACAGGAAGTACAGCCGGCGCCGCCACAAGCCGAAAGCAAGGAAGCCGGCAACAAGCTGATCGTTGGGCCGAACATCAAACTGAAGGGTTCCGAGATCACCGACTGCGACATCCTGCTGGTCGAAGGCCGGGTGGAAGCATCCATGAACAGCCGGGACATGCGCATCGCCGAAGGCGGGATTTTCGTCGGAGTGGCCGAAATCGATACGGCCGAGGTGCGCGGCGCGTTCGAAGGCGAGTTGATCGCCCGCAAGCGCCTGGTCATCCACGCCACGGGCAGGGTCAGCGGCAAGATCCGCTACGGCGCGCTGACAGTGGATGAAGGTGGCACTTTGACCGGCGATGTGGGCTCGCTCACGACAACACCCACGATCGTCAAAGCGCCCGAGTCCCCGGACACAGAGCCGCGCACAGGCGCGGAAAGCGCCGGCGCCCAGGCGGAAGTCGTACGCGCCGCCAACGCCGGATTTGGCCGCGGCCAGTTGCACCGACGCTAAATCTGGGCCACGCCCCGGCGTCCGGCCGCGGGCGTGGCAACGGTCACCTCAGCTAAAACGCATGCGTTCCAGCTGCGGGTTGCATGGCGCCCATTTCCGCGTGGCACCCGGCCACGGCCATCAGGTCGGAGGCAAGCTCCGCCAGATAACTCAGGCGCATGCGGTCGAGAAACAACCGGATGGTGTAGAGGTGCTCACAGGTACGTGCCCAACCGCTGACGCTGTCCTGCGCCAAAGCCATTTGCCACAGCATCACCACGAATGATTCGAATGCCTCTTCGGCCGGACGAACATCGGCCGCCTGATCCATTCGCAGGCGCGTGATGCGGCCCGCTCCTTGCATTGCTCGTAGTTGAATCATCGTTTCACCTCCGCGCCGCGCGCTGCGGCCTGATTGTCCGGCGCCGCGAGTTCCGCAGCATCCAGTACCCCGTCATGATTGGTATCGAGGGCATCGAAGCGTTCCTTCAACGCCGCGTCCTGCGGCGCCTTGGCGCGGCTGACATGCCCGTCCTTGTTGCCGTCGAGCGGTTGCCGCATTCCGCTGCCGCCCGATGGATATTTCTCCGGCGACTTTTCGCCCGCGTAAGCCGGGGTCAGCATCGCTGCCGAAGCCAGCATCGCACCGGCCAGCCAGGCTGCCGAACGGGGGAAGTTGATTTGCTTGGATCTATTCATGACATCTCCTTGGTTTGGGTTGGATTGTCGACCGCAATGCAGTCACAACTCCTATTGCAACTCCAATGCCAGGAGCCATTTCTTATATTTTTCAGTTAGATAGCGGGAGGATCACAGCATCCAAATGTCGCCGCAGCACGACACCGGTTAGGCCCCCCCGGTGAAAGCTGCTGATCTGGAAGAAGAATTGTTGTCCCGAAATGGCGACAGACGGAGGGACACTCAGGACGGCTCGACACTCTTGAACGGCAGCGGGTCCAGCTGATACCGGCGCAGCAGGCGATAGAACTCGGTGCGGTTGCGCTGGGCCAGCAGGGCGGCCTGGGTCACGTTGCCGTTGGTGATCTTGAGGATCTGCACCAGGTACTCGCGCTCGAACTGCGCCCGTGCCTCGGCCAGGGGGGGCACTTTGCCCGGCTTGTCGCGCAGGGCCTTCTGGATCAGGGTGGTGGTCACCACCGAGGTGGTGCACAACGCCACCGCCTGCTCCATCACGTTCAGCAGCTGGCGCACGTTGCCCGGCCAGGAGGCGCCCACCAGCAACTCCATCGCTTCCGGCGAGCAGCCCTGCACGTCCTTGCCGTACTTGTCCGCAAGGACGGCGATGAACTGGTTCACCAGCAGCGGGATGTCCTCGCGCCGGCGCGCGAGCGGCGGCAGTTCCAAGGCAACGACGTTGAGCCGATAGAACAGGTCGCCGCGAAAATTACCTGCCTCCATTTCCTGGTCGAGGTCACGGTGCGTGGCGGAGATCACGCGCACGTCCACCGGCACCGAACGCGTCGAGCCCACCGGCCGCACCTGCCGCTCCTGCAGCACACGCAGCAGCTTCACTTGCAGCGCCTGCGGCATGTCGCCGATTTCGTCCAGAAACAGCGTGCCCTGATGCGCCGCCTGGATCAATCCCTTGTAGTCCTGCGTCGCACCGGTAAACGAACCCTTGGTGTGACCGAACAATTCCGATTCCAGCAGCGCTTCGGGGATCGCGCCGCAATTGATCGCGATGAAAGCCTGGTCGCGGCGCGGGCTCGCCCGATGAATGGCCCGCGCCAGCAGTTCCTTGCCGGTGCCGCTTTCGCCCTGGATGAACACGCTCGCATCCCCGGCCGCCACCATCTTTGCCTGAGCGAGCAGATCCTGCATCAAGGGACTCTGGGTGATGAGGCCCGCATGCCAGCTTTCATCACCGTTGCCTTGGTCGGCATCCGGGGTCGCGCCGGAGGCGCGTAGCGCGCTTTCCACCTGCTCGAGCAAGGCCTGGCTGTCGAAAGGCTTGGTGATAAAGCCGAACACGCCCAGCTTGGTCGCGGCCACCGCCTCGGGAATCGACCCGTGGGCGGTGAGGATGATCACCGGCAGCGTCGCGCTCAACTGCCGTATGGCTTCGAACAGGGCCATGCCGTCCATGCCGCCCATACGAAGATCGGTGATGACGAGCTGCGGCCGCGCTGCCGCCAGCTGCGCAATGGCGTGCTCGCCGCTTTCCGCCGTGATCACCCCATAGCCCGCCGCCGTCAGGCGGATCGACAGCAGGCGCAGCAGATCGCGATCGTCGTCGACCAGCAGGATGGTGTGCCTGGGTGCGCTCATTTCACGTTCACCGGTTTGGTGGGCTCGCGATTGAGCAGGTTCTTCTCGATCGCCTTGAGCCCGTCGAGCTTCTGCTGCAGGGCATCGGCACGCTTCTCTTCCTCCTGCGCCCTTTGCGCGAGCTTCTGGTAGCGTTCTTCCTGCCTGCGCTGTTCATTGGCATTCGCCGCAATCAGCGCGGCGAGCGGCCGCAGCCCGGCGCTGTCCGGATTCTTGCGGCTGGCCACTTCCTCTGCCAGCGCCGCGGCGCGGCCATCGTCGCGGAAGGCAGCGCCGGGCAGGCTGAGCAGCATGGCCAGGCGCAGCCGCGCCGCATCCGACTTCTGTTTCGCCAAAGACTGACTGGCCGCGGCGTATTCCGCCCCCAGATCGTCAGCGCTCATGGTGCGCAGCCGCTGCTGATAGGTCAGCAGGTCGGCGGCCTCCGCACAGCGGCAAAAGCCGTTGAAACGCACTGCCGTATCGGTCGGGCTCGTCGGACCGCCGAGTGCCGCGCAGCCGCCCAGCAGCAAAGCCAGTACCGCAACGGTCAGCCGTTCGGATCTATGCATGTTCACTTCCTTCCTCACAAGCCGGCAGGATCACCCGCAGATGGGCGCCGGGTCCGGCCCGGTCGACTACTTCGATGCTGCCGCCGTGGGCCAGCACCTGCTCCCGCGCAATCGCGAGGCCGAGGCCGGTGCCCGCGACATTTCCCTCCTGCGCCGCGCGGCCCTGGAAAAACGCCTCGAATACCTGCTCGCGCTCATCGGGCTGGATTCCCGGCCCCTCGTCGATCACGTCGAGTACCGCCAGCAGGCCCTCGCGCCGCAAGCGAATCGTGATCGCTGCACCGTGGGGCGAATACTTGACGGCGTTGGACAGCAGATTGTCGATCACCGTGAGCAGGTTGCTCTCCTCGCCCATGACACAAACCGGCGCGGCTTCCGTCTCCACCCGCAGGCCGCTGCGCATGATGGCCAACTGATGGCTGCGCAGGACCTTGGCGAGCAGTTTATCGAGGGCCACCGGTGTCCGGCTGACCGGCCCTTCCCGCGACTGGCTGAGCTTGAAGTCGAGCAGGTTTTCGATGCGTTTCTGCAGCTGCAGCGTGCTCTGGCGCAGGATCTGCAGAATCTCCGCCTGCTGCGGGCTCGGGCTGCCCACCACGCCGTCGGACAGCAACTGCGTGCCTTCGCGCAGTGCGGCGAGCGGCGTCTTGAGCTCGTGGGAGACGTGATGCAGCAGCTTGGTGCGCTGCGCCTCCAGGTCGAGCAGCCGCTTGCGCAGCCACTCCAGGCGGCTGCCCAGGTTCTGCAGATCCTTCGGCCCGCTCACCGCCACCGGGCGATCAAACTCCCCGCGCCCCAGGCGATGAATGGCGCCGTCGATCTGGCGGATCGGCCGCGCGATCACGAAGGCAAAGCCGCCCGCGAGCAGCAGCGCGATCGGAATCACCGACAGGGATTCCAGCACCAGGCTGCGGCGGGTTTGCGACGCGGTGTGCTGCAGCGCATTCATTTCGAGCTTGATGATGCGGCCGCTGCCGGAGAGGATGGATTGGGCGAGCTCGGACAGGGGCGCGAACTGTTCCACCGCCTGCCGCGCGGCGTTCCCATCCTCCGCATAGCGTCGCAGGGCTTCATATACTCCGCCCTCCTGCACAGTCAGCTGGTCCAGTTGCGTCCGCTGGCGCGGCTCCAGGGACAGGCTGGAGAGCGCCTGCACTGTTTCCAGAAACTGCGCGCGGGATTTTGCATACCCTTCCAGCAGACTGGCATCGCCCAGCA
>Ga0153916_10003558_pt1 | contig 11623 bp, 7 predicted proteins | sample Opewatmetagenome_FD_109642 | JGI IMG/M metagenome (GOLD analysis project Ga0153916, IMG submission 109642) | Freshwater wetland microbial communities from Ohio, USA - Open water 3 Core 3 Depth 4 metaG | ecosystem: Environmental > Aquatic > Freshwater > Wetlands | place: USA: Ohio, Lake Erie, Old...
ACGTCGCCTACCGAGGGCTCCTTTTTCTGGTTAGCAGGCTTATCACTCCACCAAGGCCAAGCATAGCTATCGTTGCCGGCTCCGGAACTTGGACAATGTAGTCCTGCTTTCCATCGTAAACGAAGGCTCGCAGGTCTGCCTTTGGACCACAGCCGGTCAAACTGTGCAGCCAGCTATTTGCCAGGGTTGTGTTGGCGCCCTCGCAACGAAAGCCACGGCTGCAAACAGTGCCGTCAACTGTCACGTCCCAACCTGCCGGTGATGTGGGAAGGTCTTCATATATGATTTCCCATACAGCCGTGGCAAAAGCCTCGGCATCGCTGTTTTGTTGGGGAGAAAATGGTCCGCTGCTGGCCCATGCTGGGTTGTAGAATCTGCCCCACAATTCACTAAGGTAATTGGCCTTCTGGGCGCCTGTTAACTCGCCGAGGAAGCTGTTATACGCATCTTTCGGCATAATCACATCATAGGTAAACGTGCTGGTGGGCGCCGGCTCGTGCAATTCAATGCAGAAGCCGCCGATTAGACCGTTCGGCCAAATATTGCCTTGGCCGGTGCCGGCTGTCTTGTTCAGCGCATAGACCCCACCGTACATGGTAGTGCCCTCGTGGCCCCCGCCCCAAACCGCGACCCCCGCTTGGTCATACGCGCCGTAACCGGAATGTACTATATTCACGGTATCTGGCGGTGTGGCCTGGGCGGCCAGGCACGGCAAGGCCAGGATAAGTACGACAAAAGGACTTTTTGCGACCTTCAATATCTTCATTTTCTTCACCCCCAAAAACTTGTTCCATCCAAACTTACACTGTGAATCCAGCACTTGAACCTGTCTGGTCAAGTGACCGCACAATCTTGCGTGGGTGTCCGTTTACGGGAAACTTAAGAACACCCCCCATTCCGATTTCGACCCCCCAAAGCAATTTACAGCAATAAGTGTATCCAATCAGTTCGCAAAAGTCAAGAGCACGGCAGACGAATCTTCCGAAGTGACCGGAATTTTTTCTGCCCCGTCGCGTGGCAGGCCGAAAACGAAATGATTATGGGATATTGAAGCCCCTCAGGGCCAGAATTATTTCTAAGTTTTTGGCATGTATCTCTAAGATAACTGCCCCGATTTACATTCATTTGTCCGGGCAGGCCAGTCCAACGAATCACAATCCGTGCTACGGAATGAATAATCCCACGTCGCGTCTTGAACAGCCTGCCACGAGGGCTTGATATGACCGATACAGTGCACCCTACCGGCAGGAGGCAATTTTGCACAAAAATTTCAAAAAGACCGATAATATCTCTCGTCAGAGCAAAGACGAAGGGTTATAATACCAATCAATACAGCTCAAGGGGGTAGGGTGAAGCGGCGAAACTGTTGCCGGCTATTTTGGCGCCGCGCGACGTTTTTCAGGAAAGGAGGTGATCACGGGCAAGCAAACACGTTTCTGGACAAAGCGCAATACTCTTGCAGAGGAGGTGATGCCAGGAAGAATTTGGAATTGGGTGTCTAAGACACGGAAGGAGAATCAAAATGAAAAGGATTTCACTGCTAACGATAATAGTCTTTGTGCATCTATCCAGCGTAGCTAACGCTTATTACTCCAGTCGCACTCCGCTGCGCTATCGTACTCGCTACTCGCCTTATGCTTTCAGCTACAAATATCCTTCTGGTTTGATCTCCGGTGAGCTTAGTTACTCGCCGTATGCTTTTAGCTACCATCATTCCGGTTTGATTCCTTACTGGGTTCAGTACTCGCCCTATGCTTTCAGCTACAAATATCCTTCTGGTTTGGTCAGTGACTATTGGTCCGGGCCCTATTACTTCGGTTATGCCGTGGGCTACAGGCAGTCTGGTGCGGGAGATTGTGACGCTCAGCGCTCGGGGCATGTCAGTAGTGACGAGTCTGCCGACCTGTTGTACTACCAGATGAGGCAGAAATACGAAGAAAATCTAAAGGCTCGTGACGAGAGGCTAAGGACATTAAGAAAGGACCGGCGAGAAGCAACTGCGACCACAGAAATCGACGGCGGAGAGATAATTCGCCAATATCTGGCCAGCAAGAACATAGATTTTCAGATGAACAGGATTCTGAGAATAGGCAACAGGATGGTAAGCGCTGAATTTCTGCTCAAGAATAAGAACCTATTGATCAAATACTGGAACCCGGCAGAATTAGAGCTCGTTGCCCAGGACCCAGGCTACAAAAAGAACATTTACGAAAAGTACAGACAAGTGTGCAGCGACTTTGGTCAGCAATTCAGACAACAAGGAGGAAAAATCTATCAAATAGAATCAGCAAATGCTCAGGAGATACTGGAGAAATTAAAACTCTGTGACCAGGGATGAAACGTGCTGTGAAACGGCACCGAGTCCGAATTACGATTCACGACATACTACATACGATGTACGACTTGTCAGGCCATAAGTGTCTTTAACAAAGCCCGTTGGAAGTGGAGACGGTTTTCGGCCTGGTCGAATATAATCGAATTAGCTGACTCGGCGACTTCGTCGGTGATTTCCAAGCCCCGATAGGCAGGCAGACAGTGCATAATCTTGGCGCTGGCCGGGGCGGATTTGAGCAGTTTGGCATTGACCTGGAAGCCAGCAAAATCTGCGATACGTTTCTGCTTTTCGTTTTCCTGGCCCATGCTCACCCAGGTATCGGTGTAGATTATGTCGGCGCCACGAACCGCCGCAGTGGCATCCTTGATTTGCTGAACGCTTCCGGGCGAAAATTGATTTGCCTTGTTGATCGTATCGGCATCGAGTTCGTAGCGAGCCGGCGATGCAATAACCATTTTCATCCCAAGTTTCTCGCAGGCAAAGGCCAGCGACCGGGCTACGTTATTGCCGTCGCCGATAAAAGCGATTTTTATGCCTTCTATCCGCCCGCAATGCTCGCTGATGGTAAGGGCGTCGGCCATCGCCTGGCAGGGATGCGACCAGTCCGTCAGCGCATTTATTACGGGCACCGCTGCGAACCCGGCTAATTCTGTGACGGCGATGTGCTCGAAGGTGCGCAACACTATGCCGTCAACATATCGGCTGAGCACTCGTGCGATGTCTTTTATCGGCTCTTGTTTGCGGATGCCGCCGATGTCTTCGGGCTTGACGTAGATAGCGTTGCCGCCCAAGTCCGTCATCGCCACGTGGAAGCTAATTCTGGTTCGCAGGCTGGGCTTTTCAAACAGCATTGCCAGAGTCTTGCCTGTAAGGCACAAATCGCGCCCGCCGGATTTGTATAGTTTCTTCAGCCGGCTGCTTTCAGCCAGCAGTTCTTTTAGCTGCCCGGCGGAAAAATCATTTATGGATATAAAATCTTTCATTTGCGGCTCTCGGTCAGGACTGCATCCAGAATGTCGATGGCCTGGTCGATTTGGTCCTTCGTGACGATCATCGGCGGCATAAACCGCACCACAGTCTCGTTAGTGCAGTTTATACGCAGGCCTTTCTCCAGACACTTGTCGACTATTTCCTTGCCGGGCTTGGTCAACTGCACGCCAATCATCAAGCCGATGCCTCGAACGCTGTCGATAATAGAATGTTTTTCTTTCAGTTGCCCGAGCTTGGCTTTGGCGTATTCGCCAACCTCGGCGGCGTTTTGCAGCAGATTATCTTCTTCTATCGCCTTGATGACAGCGATGCCCGCGGCGCAGGCCAGGCAGTTGCCCCCGAACGTGGAAGCGTGTTTGCCTGGAGTCAGTGACGCAGCGATTTCTTCTTTAGCCATCATAGCCCCGATGGCGACCCCGCCGCCCAAAGCCTTTGCCATAGTTATAATATCCGGCTCAACATCGAAATGCTGGTAAGCGAACCATTTGCCGGTTCTGCCGATGCCAGTCTGAACTTCGTCCAGAATCATTAGCGCCCCATTTTCATCGCAAAGGCGGCGAATAGTCTGTAAGAACTCGGTGCTGGCAACATTTATGCCGCCCTCGCCTTGTATCGGCTCGACCATAACGGCTGCGACCTCGTCTCTAAATGCTGCCTCCAATGCGGCCACGTCGTTAAACGGTACGTAAATAAAGCCAGGCAGCAGCGGCAGCAGCCCCTCGTGGTGCTTTGGCTGGGCTGTCGCCGTCACCGTAGCAAAGGTCCGCCCGTGAAAGCTGCCTCCGAAGGTAATAAATTTATATTTTTCCGCCGGCGTATGGAGGCGTGCCAATTTCAGGGCTGCCTCGTTTGCCTCGGCGCCGCTATTGCAGAAAAAGCACTTGCCGCCGAATGCACGCTCGCTCAGAAGCTGCGCCAGTTTTCCCTGCGGCTCGGAGTAGAAGGTATTGTCGATGTGTAGAAGCTCTGCTGCCTGTTTGCGGATAGCCTCGACAACCTTGGGGTGACAGTGTCCAATGCCGCTGACCGCCCAGCCTGGGAACATATCCAGTATTTTGTTGCCGTCAGCGTCATACAGCCAGCAGCCTTCGCCCCTAACGATGACTCTGGGCAGCCGCTTATAATTGCCGATTACGTATTTATTAAACAGCTCAATTGTTTCCTGTGTTGTCATTACTTTTCCTTCTCTGTGGTTAACCCGCCCACCGGCTGGCGGGTTAATTCTTGATTATTTCCGTGCCGATGCCTTTATCGGTGTAGATTTCCAGCAGCAGCGAATGTTCGATCCGCCCGTCGATGATATGGGCTTTTTTGACGCCGCCATCGAGGGCCGATAGGCAGGCTTCCACTTTTGGCAGCATCGCGTCAGCGATGATGCCGGCGTCGATCATATCGGCAATCTGCTGTTGGTTCAGGCTTGAAACGCAACTATTTGGGTCTTCAACGTTTATTCGTATTCCGTGCGTGTCACTTACTACGACCAGTTTTTCAGCAGCGGCTTCCGCCGCTACTTTGCCGGCGGCGCTATCGGCGTTGACGTTAAGTTTTCCGCCGGCCTTATCTAGCGCTATGGACGCGATAACCGGTATATTGCCGGCCGCGCAGAGCGTCTTTAGAAGCTCCGCATTTACCGCGATTATTTGCCCGACGAGGCCGAGGTCGATTTTGCGACCATTTTCGCCCGCCAATCTGAGGGCTTCGGCAAACAGCACGCAGCTACTCAAGGAGTGCAGGCCCATCGGCTTGCAGCCAAGCCCGGCAAGCGTTTCGCAGATGGGCGTATTGATTTTGTGCACCAGCGTATGCTCTGCGATGTTGAGGGTCCGCTCGTCGGTATAGCGTCGGCCTTGCACCCAGACCGGCTCAAGGCCAGCCTGGTTCATCGCCGTGGTGATGGCTTTCCCGCCGCCGTGAACGATGATTGGCTGCATCCCCACTGTGCTCATAAAGGCGATGTCGGTCAGCATCTTTTTTTGCAGGGTAGTATCCTCCAGCACGCTTCCGCCGAGCTTGACCACGACGATTTTTCCGCGGAACTTGCGGATGTATTCCATCGCCTCGATTAGCGCACCAGCTTTAGCAATAGCTTCTTCCACCTGCTTACTTCCTGAAAAACCAGCCTGGGAAAGCGGCAAGTGTAGTATGCGCCCGCAAGTTCGTCAAGATATATATTTGTTGATATTTACCCCACTTTAGCTCCCACCTTTATGCTGGGGATTTCCGACCAACGAACACAAAGTTCGCCGACACGTATTTGCGGTGGTAACTTGTGGCGAAAATATGGTAGTGTAAAACAATAGGGGCAAGATTATTGTCACCATATTGGCATTTTTTCTTTATGCCGTTTTGGTATGTGGATGCGTCAAAAAGGATCAGGCTGACACTATGAGCAGTTCTAAACAGAGCGAGCAGTCAGGCCGATGCGAGAAAGCTACTTTCGCAGCGGGTTGCTTCTGGGGTGTTGAGGCTGCCTTTGCCAAGGTGCCCGGTGTCTTCTCGACACAGGTTGGCTACACTGGCGGCCACACAGAAAATCCAACCTACAAAGAGGTCTGCACCGATAGGACCGGCCACGCCGAAGCGGTTGAAGTAACTTACGATCCGGCACAAATTTCATACCAGCAGCTTCTGGATGTTTTTTGGAGCATTCACGACCCGACCACCCTTAACCGCCAGGGCCCTGATGTTGGCAGCCAGTACCGTTCCGCGATTTTTTATCATAATAAAGACCAGCAGCGTGCCGCCGAAGCCTCAAAGCGTAGACTTGAGCAGTCCCGCCGATTCGATAAGCCAATCGTGACAGAAATCCTGCCCGCCTCGCAATTCTACCGTGCCGAAGAATACCACCAGCGTTACTTTGAAAAGCACAGCTTACCCTCCTGTCACGTGCCTGCCCGATAGTATCAGCATAGCCCCGGTCGCGTCTTTTGTCTCCTGTCTTCTGTGTTCTGACACCAACTTTAGTTATTGATTGCCGATGCAATCCGAGGAAAGAAGCATAAAGAGCAGATGGTTTCAGGCTCGCAAGTCACAGCACACCAAGCCTTACCCACGTCCTTGTCCGACTGAACGGCTGTCTTGAACACTTGATTCGAAAGATGCTTGTCCTGCATCTGCCACCAAAGCAACTCCACCGGATTCAATTCAGGACCATACGCCGGCAACAGTAGTAAAGTCAGACTCTGGGCGATACAAAGCACTCTCGAACGATGCCACCCCGCGTGATCCAGCACCATGAAAACGTGCTCATTACCAGCAACACGCTTACCGAAATCCTTCAGATAACCATTCATCGCAGATGTATCGGCGAACGAAATCAGCCAAGCGTGGGTCTGTCCCGTCTCTGGACAAACCACACCAAATACACAAAACCCACTCAAAATCCGTCTGCTTGGATGTATATGCTCGTCTTGCTTTCAACGCCCATACCCGAGTTATTGTACCTTGCTGAATTTCTCTCACAGGATCGTTTGGATGCCTTTGACCCTGAGGTTGCGGGTGGGATCGTTTGCGCCGGCTACTTTGTCGATCCGTTCTTGAAGTTCTGGTTCCTTTTGCCGAGCCAGTTTTACTGGTTGCCCCCGACCGAGGATGGTCTGGTAGGCCGTTTATTCCCTGTGCATTAATCGGCTATCGGCGATCAATACCTCGAATTGGCATAACCCTGACAGGCGCCACGCTTTCAGGGACGACACAAAAGCGCCTAATTATCGCTGTGAGCGGTTACCATCATAGTTGCTTGCTACCTAAGGTCAGCAACATTCACCTGTAGGATCCTGCCGCCTGGCGGTGCTGCCCATCCGTTTGTTGTCCGTTTTGCACACATATACGTTGCTTTTTGTAAACATCTCCCAGTTGTCCGGTCTATTGAAGATGGACAACCCCCAGCAGTGTAAATATAGGAGGTGTGGAGAATATGAGCGTTGACAAAAAGCAACTTGCTGTTAAAATGCGAAAATGCGTATGCTTGCTGTCAAATCGCTGTGCGTAAGCCTAATTCTTTTAATTTTAGGCTGTTAGGTGCAGCAGGACGTAGATAGTGGGTGTGTTTGCGTTGAATTGGCACAGTTTTTGCCGATTATGTTAATTTAGGATAAAATGACAAGATGGGCGGAACATCCTAAACGCACGATATTATGTGGAGGAGGAAGATGAGTCCGCCCTTCTGTGCAGTAATCCCGAATCGGCGTTGCTACGCTTAAGAGTGTGGCAGAGCTGGTTCGGATCAATATAATCTGCGGGGTCGCTCCGGAGGAGGGTCGACTCCGTTTTTCTTTGCACTACAGAAGCAGCGCTCCATTTCTGCGGGACCGATAAGGATCTGGCAAAGCGGGACAAATATCTGCCGGCAGCCGGATTACGGTGTTCCAGGTTGCCAAGAATAGCTTGCTTCTGCTATGTCCTCATGGTAGTATCTGTCTGGTACGGTTCGGAGAGTGCAGCATGTGGGAAGGAGCTGGGTAACCTGAAGGCCAGGATCCGCGTAGTTTTGGTTTGATTGCAGTAAGGATGCGTTCTGTCCTAAGCGAACAGGTCGGTCGATTTGCCCGTATCGTGAGGGTTAAAGTCAAATTGGTCGGTTGGAAGCTCAAGTTGTTAGGGGAATTGTGGAATGAAAAGAGCAAAGCACATCTCATCGGCGAGGCAAATGACCCGTCATAACAGCAATATGATGCGCAGGTGTCTTCGACTCAATGGGAAATATCGCTGGCCAATAATATGCACGTTTCCTGCTGTAGGATTGTTGTCTTTGATCTGGTTTTTGATTCGCGTGGTGCCGAAGCCTTCCCGTGCCACGTATCCCTGCCAGCGCGTAGCAGCACCGCTGGCGGGAAGTTTTGTCGCCTGGCTTGCAGGCCTGATTGGTTCAACACTGGCCTACCACAAAGCCAGATGCTTGCTTCATCAATCGCGATATGTTGTGGCAGGAGTTTGTGCCGCTGTGGCTGTCGTAGCGGTATGGTGCTCGTTTAGCATAACTAACAGTGACCCGGCCGGGGCGGCGTTTATCCCAGCCGAACCCCCGAACAGCCCGATGGGCGTGGCTAAAGGTATTTATCCCGGCCGTGTTGTATGGGTCCGTGAGCCTGATGCGACCAGGTGGGATGGTTCCACCGGCAAATGGTGGGATGACAATAACACCAATCAAGATGTTGTTGACTATATGGTCTCCAAGACCATCCAGACTTTGACCGGGCAGCCCAATGATAAACAGGCGTGGGACGCGCTATTCCGGCACTTCAACCAGACGAAGGGCTTTGGAGACGTGGGCTACCAGCAGGGAGAAAAGGTCGTCATCAAGATTAATATGAATCAAGATTCCGGCGGCACCTGGGGGTCGGCCGCTGGTATGCCCAGTCCTCACGTGATTTACTCGTTTCTGGGTCAGCTTGTAAAGGTAGTTGGAGTACCCGGCTCGGCGATTACCGTCTACGATGCCGCTCGTTACATCGGCGACCCGATTTACGACAAGGTCAGGAGCAACCCCGACCCGAATTTTCAAAGCATCACGTTCGTCACCAGCAGCACACGCAACGGGCGTATCGGGGCGACTCGCGACACCGGTAACCCGGTTTACACCCAGGCCGGAACCGCTTACCTGCCCCAGTCTGTTACTGCCGCCAAATATCTTATCAACATGGCACTGCTTCGGCCTCACACGCTTTACGGCATAACATTGTGTGCGAAGAACCATTTTGGCTCGGTGTATTTCAATAGCTGGACGCCTGAGCCGCTACACAACTACGGCGGTCGCAGCAGACCTATGGACACGTACAATTGCCTGGTCGAGCTGAACGGACATAGGCATCTGGCGGGAAAGACCCTGCTGTATTTTATCGACGCACTATATCCGGCGGTGCACCAAAGCGGCAATGTGATAAAGTACGTCTCTTTCGGCGATGCCTGGTTCTCCAGCGTGCTTGCCTCGCAGGACCCGGTGGCAATTGATTCGGTTGGATTCGACTTTCTGCGAAATGAGCCAAGGTGTACTGAAGTAACCGGCAATCCGGAAAATTATCTACACGAGATGGCACTGGCCGACAATCCTTCGTCCGGGACTTTTTATGACCCGGAACGTGACGGGATACGACTGACCAGTCTCGGTGTTCACGAGCACTGGAACAATCCCGTCGACAGGCAGTATTCCCGCAATTTGGGAACCGGCAATGGAATTGAATTGGTCACGCCGTCGTTTGTTAGTCCGGACGGCCCGGTAGAAAACGTAACGGCGGGCAAAAGATACGATTGCATCAGGCACGCCGTCGGTGATGCTGTGTCCGGCGATGAGATAGTCGCCAGCCCGGGCATCTATCACGAAAGCATAGATTTTGCCGGCAAAAACCTGATAGTTCGGTCGGTAAATCCTGACGACCCGGCAGTTGTGACTGCCACCGCTATCAACGGCAGTATTCGGGCAGTGATTTTCTCGGGCGGTGAGAATGCGGACTGCCTGCTTGCGGGCTTTACCATTACCGACGCGAACACAGCAATTTACGCCTCCAACGCCTCGCCCACAATCACCAACTGCAAGATTGTGGCAAACCAAGGCAGTGGAATCAAACTGCATGAAGGCTGCAATCTGACAATCACCAACTGCATAGTCGCCGGCAACGGAGGCTCCGGCATCGAGATGGAGGCACCGCGAGGTGGACGGGTCGTGAAATACAACTACGCCACGATTGCCGGCTGTATTATTAGTGGAAACCGGCAGTACGGTGTTCGCGGGGATATGCCCGCTGTAGCCAACTGTACCATTGTCGGCAACCGTCAGCAGGGCATTTCCGCCTTCAAGCCAACCGCTACAGATTCTATTATTTACTATAACGGGTTTGATTGCAGCTTTGCTCAGATAAGTAGTGCTGCTGCCACAGCAACATACTGCAATGTGCAGGGCGGATGGACGGGCGCCGGCAATCTGGATGTGGACCCGCGGTTCGTTGCGCCGGGCTATTGGGCGAACCCTGCCAAGCCTACTGTTCCTGTCCAGCCAGGCGACCCGGCGGCAATTTGGACGGGTGGCGATTATCATCTTCGGTGGGACTCAACCTGCATCAATACCGGCGATCCCAGCTTTGTGGCCGCGGCGGCTGCTACGGATATGGATGGCGAGCCGAGAGTAATTTCAGGGCGTGTCGATATAGGCTATGACGAAGTCGGAGAAAAGCAGGCGGATCTCAGCCGAAATGGAATAATTGATATCGAGAATGTGGCGATATTTGTTCAAGCCTGGCTAAGTGGACCCAGCGGACCGAAGTGGGACGTGTTGTGTGACCTCTACGAAGATGGATTTGTAGACCTGGAAGATTGGGCTGAACTTGCCAAAGACTGGCTCTGGCAGGCAGAGTGGCACAAGTGAGTTGGAAAGTCAAAGCTGAAAACGTAAAACTCTGGACTGCAGCAGTTTTTACTTTTGCCCTTTAGGCCTTCAGTTCGTATAATCGCTGCCGTTATGGAGCGAGCCGCTTATAGAATTGTCGATGCGAATTTCAATCGCGCCCGCGAGGCGGTTCGGGTGGTAGAGGATTTTTGCAGATTCGCGCTGAACTCGGCTGCTCTGAGCGAGCGGGCAAAACAAATTCGGCATCGGCTCTCTGCCGCGATTGACGAACTGGATGCTGGCCGATTGCTGTCAAGCAGGGATACGCTCGGTGATGTTGGCGTCGGCAAAACGGTCGAGAAACAATTGGAGCGTGGCAACCTTTGGGACTGTCTTACGGCCGGCTGCAAACGCCTGACCGAGGCGTTGCGGACGCTTGCCGAGGTGACGCGAACCGAGGATCGGGCGGCAGCCGAGGCCATTGAAAAGCTGCGATACGACGCTTATACACTTGAAAAAGACATTTATCTCTTCAGTGAGCCTGCTGAGAAATTCAAGCCGGTCGAGTTGTATGTAATAATCAGCAGCAGCCTGCTGGCGGATATTATTGCATTAACTCACCGATGCGTAGCCGGCGGCGCCGACTGTATTCAACTGCGGGCGAAGGACATCGCTGACGACACGCTGTTTGCTGTTGCGGTGGAATTTGTGGAGATTTGCAGAGCCGTCCACATCATTAGCATAATAAACGACCGGGTCGATGTCGCGGTTGCCGCCGGTGCTGACGGCGTGCACTTAGGCCAAAACGATTTGCCTGTCGAGCAGGCTCGCAGGCTCCAGTTGGCGCCACTGATAATCGGCAAAAGCACACATTCGCTGGAGCAACTGCGGGCTGCTTGCCGGGCATATCCTACTTATGTCAGCCTGGGGCCTGTTTTTTCCACCGGGACAAAGCCGACCGCTGAGCCGGTGAGTGTGGA